>LFIK01002561.1_pt1 | contig 14696 bp, 20 predicted proteins | sample 643401 | NCBI WGS metagenome assembly LFIK01 (sample SAMN03777447, study PRJNA286221) | soda lake metagenome | biome: soda lake; feature: Kulunda steppe; material: water; isolation source: sample T5-Br brine of Lake Tanatar-5 | place: Russia: Kulunda steppe | collected 2010-07 | reverse complement strand
TGCTCCAGCTTGTGGTGATGTAATGAAGTTAGAAATCGAAGTACAAGATGGTATTATAGTAGATGCACGATTTAAAACTTTTGGTTGTGGTTCAGCGATTGCATCTAGTTCTTATGCTACAGAATATGTAAAAGGTAAAACTATACAAGAAGCAAAACAAATCAAAAACAAAGATATTTCACAATATTTAAAATTACCACCTGTTAAATTGCATTGTAGTATGTTAGCAGAAGACGCTATTAAAACTGCGATTCAAGATTATGAGAAAAAACATTTACTTAGTAGAGAGAACAAGAACGCTTTACACACTTATATGGTAGAAGAAATAAAGAATACAATAAAAGAAAATGAAAAGAATAAAAAACATTTACTCAGCAGAGATAAACTATTAACTTTACGAAGACATCCATATATATATGTTGAGAGAGACGAAAACGAACATAAAAAGAAGAAGAAAGAAAAAGTTAAACCTATTCATCTTGCAGAATTCTCTCTACCTGTAGCTTTAGATACACACCTTTCAGAATTAAAAGATAAAAAAGAATGAATTATGTTATATAAATAATATGTATCATTAAATATTATTTATTTTTTCTTATGACTTTTACTATGATTCTTCTTTTTTCGTGTTGGTTTCTTTTTCTTATTTTTTCTTGATGTATTTCTATTTCTACGAGTTTTACCACCACGACGATTTTGTGAATGTCTCTCTCTTAGTTGTCTAATTTGTTCCTCTCTCTCTTGTTGTAATCGTGCTAAATAATTTTGTGGATTCTCACCACGGCGTATTGCTGTCTGTCTTAACATAGGAGGTTGATTATCTCTTGGAGGATTCGGTGGCATTATATAGTAAAGAGAGAATTAAAATTCTGTATCTTCAATATTAAATGTCTCTTCATTTTTCTCTCCATTACTCAAAGAATACTCTGTATTGAAAGTTTCAAAGAAATTTGACTTTCTCTCTAAACTTATCATCTCCATAAAATCAAATGGATTACTTGTATTGTATATCTTTTCATATCCAAGTTGCGAAACCAAACGGTCCGCTACAAACTCAATATATTTGGACATTAACTCCGAATTCATACCAATCAATTTACAAGGAAGTGATTCACAGATGAACTCTTTTTCTATACTTACCGCTTCCTTCACAATTTCGTGAATTTTCTTTTTTGTTAATTTCTTTTCTAATTTACTATATAACAATACTGCAAAATCAGTATGCATTCCTTCATCTCTTGAAATAAATTCGTTGCTTAGTGTAAGTCCAGGCATTAAACCTCTCTTTTTCAACCAGAAAATAGCACAAAAAGACCCACTAAAGAAGATTCCTTCAACACAAGCAAATGCAACTAAACGCGTTGCAAAAGAACTTCTCTTGTCTTCAATCCATTTCATCGCCCATTCTCCCTTATGCTTAATACACGGAAACTCATCTAATGCCCTAAACAAACTATTTCTCTCTTCGTTATCTTTAATATAAGTATCAATCAGTAAAGAATATGTCTCACTATGTATAGACTCCATCATCATTTGAAATGTATAAAACGCACGTGCCTCTGAATTTTGTACGTCTTTTAAAAAACGAATTCCTAAATTCTCAATTACGATACCATCACTTGCTGCAAAAAATGCTAATACCATCTTAATAAAATGCTTCTCGTTTGGTGTCAATTTATTCCAATCTACCAGATCCTTCGTTAAATCTATTTCTTCTGCCCTCCAAAAACAATCCATTTGTTTTTTATACATTTTCCAGATGTCATTATGCTGTATGGGAAACATAACAAAACGGTCATTGCTCTCAACAAGTAATGGTTCGTATTGGTCCTTTGTCATTCTAAATATAATAATAGAAGAGAATAAATATTTATTTTTAATATTTATTACTATATATATTATGGATGTGAAGACGGATACTAACGAACACCATATGAAATCCTTAGCACAACACGAGTATTTATTTACAGCATTAAAGAGAGAAATTGAAAAATACGAAAAGAAAAATAAAGAATTATATCACACTTTCAAAAAATCATCACATCAATCAAACATAGATGTATGTTCTTTAATGGACCTTGAATTTCAAGAAATTATACAAAAGAAAAAAGACGCTTTAGAAAAACATCGTCAATTATTAGATTACTTAACAGAACAAAAAGCTATGATGAATTCAAGAGATAAAGATATGAATGATACTGTGCGAATAGAACAACAAAAAATAAAAAAAAATATTAATTTACTAAAAGAAGAGATAAATACAATGATTCAAGATTATAATGATTGTTAATTATTTTTTTCCACATTGAGACCGTTTTACTAGGTTTTTTAAGTTTTTAAGATGTTTTATCTCTCTCTGACGTTTATTATATATTTTTCTCCATTTACGTTGTATCATGGATATATAATGTGTTTTTAGAATCGCTGTATGGTAAGGATGGACTGAACCATCAAAGTTGTCTTCTTTTATTTCTATAATATTTAAATCATAATACTTACAATTTCGTATAATATTTTTATAGTTTGATATGAAGTCATTTTCAAGATTAGAAAATTGATTATAATGAACCATAAAATTATTTTGAAGAACTATATAATCATTCGAATAAAACTCGTCTGGTTGAACAACATAACTACATATATATTTACCTTCCAATTCTTTTACATTCCACATACTATGTAATTTTTGATTGTATAATTCAACAAAAGCAAGACAATATTTTGACCTTTGAGCCATAATTATATATTTAGAACGATTAAAAAGAATTATAAAGTTTCAATTTTTTTTAATATTATATAATATAGATGAAAATACAAAAATCCATTAAACATTTATTTAAGAATGAGGCAGTCTTATATTTAGTTTCTATCATTGCAATCAGCAATGTTATATTTTATTTATATAATCATCAAATAGAAGAACTTGTTGTATTCTCTGTCATTGGTTATATCACTTCTCTCTACACTAAAAATATGGGTATTATACTAACTGTTGCTACCGTATGCACTAATCTACTATCTTCCTATAATAACTATTATAGACGATTGAAACAAAGAAAATTAATTGAAGGAATGGAAAATAAAGATAAGAATAATGAAAATAAAGATAATGAAGAAATTGTAGAAGATGAGATAGAAAACAACGAAGAACAAGATGATGAAGAAGATGATATTGATATCATTAACACACAAAAAGAAAGCTTTACTGATTTATCCAATATTCTCGGAAAAGGTGGATTGAAAAACTTAACTAAAGAAACCAAGGATTTAATTAACCAACAAAAAGAATTAATGGAAACTATGCAGGGTATGGCTCCACTTATGAAATCCGCACAAGAAGCAATGAAAGGTATGAACTCGTTCGATTTGAAAGGTGGTTTAGGAAATTTAACCAATATGAGTGATACCTTATCCAAAATGATGGGTGGCAGAAAATAAAATAGAGATTTAGTATATATGTTGAAGTGTAAGAAGAATACAATATGTATCAATAATATAATTGTATTATTCATATTTATTATTATTTTATTCCTTACAATATATTTTTATAACGCAGTCAATCGTAAGAATATAATTCTTTATAAAGAGAGAGAGAATATAGAATCAAACAAAGAACATTCTCTCTACTACACAAATCCAAATCAGTTATTATCAACTCTTCCAAAGGATACATTCTTAAATCCTTATGTTCCACCACAGAGAGAAAATCACGGATATATGACAACTAATATACGAGGTCGTGATTCTACTATCGGTCATACTATTCATTATCCTAGCAGAGCTCTCTCGATTCATACAAATAGGAATGTATCACCTTATCAACAAATTGGTATATTAACAAGAGGTCAAGGAGAAGAAACAATACTTCCACTCTTTGGAAGAGAGATTGATACACGTCGTAATAAATGGAATTATTATACAATGACTTCTCATAATAATATGATTAAATTACCAGTTAGTTATCGTGGTAAAAGTTGCACCAAAGACCAAGGATGCGATGAGTTATTCAATGGAGATAGTGTTTATGTAGAAGGATATAAAGATATATTTAACGCCACTATTTACGAAAATAATACGATGGATTATATTCCATAATACATAATTATTAAATCAATATAAAACTATAATAAATAATTAAATATTATTATAGTTTATGACTAGTATAATTTATAAGGATATATTATACAGTAAAATGATCCACAACGATATTAACATTAAAAAAGAAGTGAATAAAATAAAACCTCTACAATATGTTAAAAATATCGATTATGATATTTTTGATATTATAAAAACATTTAATGACTTTAAAGAGAGATTAAATGTATTACTTTATTTAGAGCCTGGTGACAAAATTTCTATTTACGATAACCAAACTATTCAAATTGATAAATACAGTTCATTTCAATCTATACGAAGATGGTTTTATAATCAATCACGGTATGTTGTATATGAAGAATTGAAGGATATTATGCATGAATATTATACATTTCTAATTATGATTCTTAAATGTCAAGAAAGTGTATATGCAACCCACGAATTATTACAAATCTCAGATAAGATAAAAGAATTTACAGAAAAACTACTAAATCCATTTGATATTTTAAGAGAGACATATTCAGATACAAAAGAAGTAGTAGATATATTCGATACTATACAAAAAGAATTAAAGGAGTTTATTCACAAATGTCATTAAATAATTTTTGTAAAGGTTTGCAACGCCATATATGTAAGACCATATAACAAAGTCCCCCATACTGTATCCATTAGAGAGGTCTTTAAATCCCACCCTTTAAAGATAGACATATTTGTGAAATCAAACACGCCATATGTTATAAATCCTAACACCATGGCATCTTTCATTGTTCCTTTCTTTTCAACAATGAAATAATAAAAAGAATAAGCCATTATTAAATAGGTTACAAAGGCCGTCATATAATTGAGTTCAATATCGCTTCCTTGAATCGAATCCACAACACGATTAAAATGATTTTTTGTCATTTGTAAAAAAGGTGTATCTAACAAAATCATAAATATAACTATCGTTATATAATGTGTAAAGTTATCCATTATACATTATAATTAGAAAATAACCAAAGTCTAAATTATATTTTAATTTTACTTTTATTATCATGATGATGGTGATTCTTCTCCTTCTCCATCTCCATCTCCTTCTCCATCTTCTTCTCCTTCTCCATCTTCTTTTCCTTCTCCATCTTCTTGTACTGGTGATTGTGTATCTGTTGGTGTATCAATATTTAAATCTTTCCGAATATCACTTATTGATTTATTTATACTTTCTATCTTGGTTTGGTTTTCAGGACTAAGTGTTTCATTTATAACATTAATTTTATTTTGTATTTGAAAGGCATAATCCATTAATTTAGTTTCTTTATTAAGTATTTTTTTATCTTTTACTTTGTTTTTGTTATCTTCGTTGACAGAAATAAATCTGTTAAGTTTTTCTAATGATTCATGAAAACTTTCTAATACTACTGAATAATCTATTTCTTTTGTTTCTTCTTCTGCTCCTCCTTTTTGAGTATGCTTTCTATTTTTTATTTTTCGTGTTTTTTTTCCAGAACCTTTTAATTTTGCCATATATATATAATATATATTATATATATTTCTATTTTACAAGATATTAAATATATAATTATCTAAATAAATAATTTTGATATTTCTATTATCTTAAATATTTTCTTTTATTGTTGCAACAAATGACTTAATATCATTACCTCTTGGATCTTTCTGCTCTACAATATGAACCTTATCTTTATGCTCTCTAGGTATTCTTAGATGAATAGATATAATTCTATCCTTTTTTTTACTATAATCTTTTATTTGTTCTTTGCTTTCATCACCATCTACTAATTTATCTACATGTTTCTTGAATTTATCTACCATATTGGATATATCATCATCTATACTTTCATCATCTATACTTTCATCATCTTCTGTGCTAACAGTAGATCTAATTTCAACATCAATATCTTCTATTTGTGATACTTCATCAACAGTTTGTTTAAATGTTTCAACCATAGTGGAAATATCTTCCTCTTTCTCTTCTTTTATTTGTGATACTTCATCAACAGTTTGTTTAAATGTTTCAACCATACTGGAAATATCTTCTTCTTTCTCTTCTTTTATTTGTGATACTTCATCAACAGTTTGTTTAAATGTTTCAACCATAGTGGAAATATCTTCTTCTTTCTCTTCTTCTATTTGTGATACTTCATCAACAGTTTTTTTAAATGTTTCAACCATAGTAGATATATTATCTTCTTCTTCCTCTTCTTCTTCTTCTATTTGTGATACTTCATCAACAGTTTTTTTAAATGTTTCAACCATAGTAGATATATTATCTTCTTCTTCCTCTTCTTCTTTTTCTTCTTCCTCTTCTTCTTCCTCTTCTTCTTCCTCTTCTTCTTCCTCTTCTTCTTTTTCCTCTTCCTCTTCTTCTTCCTCTTCTTCTTCCTCTTCTTCTTCCTCTTCTTCTTTTTCCTCTTCCTCTTCTTCTTCCTCTTCTTCTTCCTCTTCTTCTTCCTCTTCTTCTTCCTCTTCTTCTTTTTCTTCTTCTTTTTCTTCTTCTTCTTCTTCCTCTTCTTCTTCCTCTTCTTCTTCCTCTTCTTCTTCCTCTTCTTCTTTTTCCTCTTCTTCTTCCTTTTCTTCTTTTTCCTTTTCTTCTTTTTCCTCTTCTTCTTCCTCTTCTTCTTCCTTTTCTTTTTCCTCTTCCTCTTCTTCTTCCTCTTCTTCTTCCTCTTCTTCTTCCTCTTCTTCTTTTTCTTCTTCTTTTTCTTCTTCCTCTTCTTCTTCCTTTTCTTCTTCTTTTTCTTCTTCTTTTTCTTCTTCTTTTTCTTCTTCTTTTTCTTCTTCCTCTTCTTCTTCCTCTTCTTCTTCTTTTTCTTCTCCTTGTTTGTGTTCTTTTTGCTGTGATTCAAAATGTGTAATTAATTTACTTATTCTATCTTTATTTAAATCATTTACTAATTCACCTAATTCTCTTTTTATTATTCCTATATTTACTTGGTTTAAGTCTTTTCCATGTTCTATTATTTTTTCTATTTTTAAATTTATATTTTTTTTTAGTAATGTATCGTCATCCCCATCAAATTCAAGTAATTTAATTTGTTTTTCTAATCTTTCTAATAAAGATTTTAATTTTGGAATAGTTTCATTATTTATATCAGTTTCATTAATTTGCTTTAGACTCTCTATTGTAGAACGTATATCTCTCTGGGATTGTAATTCAGATTCTGTTTTACCCTCTTCTACATCATATTTCTTAAAAAATGCAATTTGAATGCTTGTATCTTTATTACCACCTGTTTGTTGTGTATTTGGTTGTTCTCTAGTGCGGAAAGTTATTTTTTCAAAGGTAATTCTATCTCCTTCACCTTGACCCTTTCTAGCAATAGTACTTATAATACCCTTGGCTAAAAGTGTATATCTTTCTGTTGCAGTTATATAATCTGAACTTTTCTTATCTATCATATATCTTGAACCTCTTATAGAAGGTTCTGTTCCTAATAAAAATGCGTGTATATTATCAAGTGATTTCTCCTTATTATCGGTTAATGTTATTTTTTTAGTATCTAATATTTTTTTTAACTCAGTTTCAAGGTCATTATCAAATGTTATATTTTCCCTTTTTGTTATGTCTTGTGGAAAATATATATTTCTTATTTCTTCTAATATTTTATCTACTGCTTCATTGCTATTGAGATCTTTTATATTGTGAATTTTTGGTGTAAGTTTCACTGAAGGATTTCCACCTGTATGAAACATACCATAACCAGAAACAAAGCGTTTTTTTAAAGTTTGTAACATTGGATTCTTACCTCTATTTCTTGGTGTTTTATTTTTCTTTCTCTCTTTAAGTTTCATTTTCTTTAATGTTTTATTTTTTCTTTTATCCTTTTTTTTATTAGGATTTAATTTCATATATATTTATAAAGGATTATAATTTTTAATTAAATATATGTAGTATATATAATATATAAAATGAGTACAGGTCCAATTGATGTTAAGACCACAAGTAATAAATGTGATGTGGAGTGCAATTTTACTTTTAATTATAAAAATAGTTCATTACGTGCCATTAATAAGAGAGACTATATAAAATTAACGTATGATAATTCAAGAGATCAAGAAATAACATTTAGTGGAACTAAATATGATGTTGAAGAAATACGTATTTATTCATCTTCACTAAATAAGTATCAAGGGAGGTTTTATCCGTGTGAGATGATAATTCATCATGGTTCCAATGATGGTAATAATTTGCTTGTTTGTGTTCCAATTGTGGTGAATAATAACTTATCATCCTCTCATACATTATTTCGTTCTATTGTTAGACACTTTCCTAGAAAACGTAATGAAGAGGCAAGTATTAACGAACGAAATTATAATCTAAATCATATTATACCGAGAGGTGGTTATTATTCATATAATGGAAAACTACCTTATGAACCTTATACAGGAAATTATGACATTATATTATTTGACCCAGCGATTGCTCCAAATATGAATCGTAATGATTATAATATATTAAGGAAAATAATTCGTAATATATCATCGAATGAAAAAATAAAAGAGATAAATGATGAAGAGTATTTTTATAATCCAAGTGGAACCTTGAATGAAGAACTTATAAATGATGATAAAATATATATTAAATGTAATCCGGTAGATCAGGATGGAAACTTGTTAGAAGAGATTGACACAAAACGAAAAGGAGATGGAATGAATTTTTTCAAATTAGATTTTGATAATGAGGCAAACACAAAACAATTATTAACAATAGGAGGTTCAATGGTGTTTGCAATTGGATTAATTATAGGAATATACGCTTTTCGGAGATATTTAAGAAATATTGATTAATTGGAATCTTTCTCTCTTGTTATTTAAAGTTTAGCTGCTTGATGGATATCACACATTACAGGTTTATATTTTAATCTATTATTTACACGTTCATTTACTAAAGGAACCATTTTTTGGACGACTTCTTGTTCTAAGGTTTCAGGGAATTGATTAAAAGACATTAAATACTGGTCTCTTAGATTATTTGAACTGGATATTTCTTTTTGGATATTTGTTTGATGGAATATTTCATTTTCTCTATTTACATCATTTGGTAAATATTGAGAACCATTCATATTTTTTCTAAATAGTTCAAGAACGAATATTAGTGATATAGCACCTACAATAGGTGAATTAATGAATAAATAAATAGAAATAATAATAAGTAATGATTTCACAAGCATATCATCTAGTAATAGAGATAGATTATGTGGAATTTTCATATCTAGTATGATAAATAGAATCATGAAGATAGAGAGAAGATTCAATACCATATTATTAGAGACTTTTAATTCTTTGGGTAATCTCATTATATATATTGCAATAGAAATAAATACTAAATAAATTATAAAATTGAATAAAATGTATTTTTCTATTGATATACAAATACATAATTTATGGATAATAGTGAATTAAGTGATTTTGTATATTTGGGTCAAAAGGGTTATACAATACCCAAAAATAAATTATCAGAAGAAGAAATTACAAAAATAAGGAATGATTTAATAATTAAACCATATATTCCAGGAATGTTAATGAAAAATGTAAATAGTTATTTATTATTTCGTGAATCCCCTAAAAAATTATATGTTCCACGATTATATGGAGTGAATAATATTTGTCAATATAAAGAGTCAAGAATTGGTGATGGAGATAATATTGATATTGATTTCAAGGGGAATTTAAGAGAGTATCAAAAAAAGATAGTGAATGCTTATCTTGAAGAGAGTGAAAGAAGTGGTTGTGGATTACTAGAGATTTATGCAGGTGCAGGAAAGACAGTAATGGCTCTTAAGATTATTGGTGAATTAAAAAAGAAAACTTTAATTATAGTGCATAAAGAGTTTTTAATGTCTCAATGGATTGAACGTATAGAACAGTTTATACCAAATGCTCGTATTGGAAAAATACAGGGAAATACCTTTGATATAGAAGGTAAAGATATAGTGTTAGGTATGTTGCAATCATTATCTATGCGAGATTATGAAGAAAAACAGTTTAATACTTTTGGTATGACAATAGTAGATGAATGTTTTAATTATAATACAAAAGTATTAACAAGTATTGGATATGTAAAAATAGGTGCTTTATATGATAGTTGGATGATGTATAATAAGGCACCGAATGTATATAGTTATAATATGAAAACGAAGTGTTTCGAGTATAAGAAATTGACTTATGCTTGGAAAAAGAATACAGATAGAATGGTATGTTTAAGATTTAAAGATGGAAATCATATAGAATGTACGAATAATCATAAAATATTAACAAGTTCTGGGTATAAGAAAGCAAGATATCTAAAAGAGAATGATATTGTATTGTGTTATTCTATAACTCCTTCTTTACACTACTGTAAAGTTTTAAATAACGACCAGCTTCAAGTAATCATAGGGAGTTGGATATCAAATCATTGTTTGATAGATAAATTAACAGAGAGAACATATAGAGTAAATTTCTACAGTAGAAAAAAGGATTATATATCTTTTAAACAAAAAGTGTTTGGTATTGATAATTATAATTATGTAGAAAGTACTAAATATTATTCTTTTGATAGTTTTCCTTTTCATTTTGAAAATGGATTTGATTATTCTTGTATTCATGATGTAAAAATACTTATAAACAAGATGGATTTAAAAGGGTTTGCTGTTTGGATTATGGAAAAAGGGTATTACAACAAAGAAAGAAATGAGTTATTTCTCTCTTTAGGAAAATTACCGGAAGAAGTAGTTGAAGAAGTGGTAGAGAAATTTAGTTTATATTTATCAGGTGTAGAAATAGATAAGTCGGTAAATGGTAATTACTTGATTTTCAATGAGATACAAACTCATAAGTTATTGAATGTATTAGATAGTTATATCGTTCAAGAATCTTATTTCTATGAAAAATTTAAATATATATGCAATAAGTCATCAAGTTATCTTTGGAAATATAAAGATACACGAGTAGCCTCTTTGTTAATATATGACATAGAAAGAGATTCAAAGTGTGAGAATGTATATGATATTGAAGTAAGAGACAATCATAATTATATCGTTCAATTAAAAGAGAGAAATGGTTTAATTGTGCATAATTGTCATCATATTGGTGCGGAAGTATTTTGTCGTGCGTTATTTAAAGTTGTTACAAAGTATATGCTTGGATTATCTGCAACTATGACACGAAAAGATGGATTATCTAAAGTATTTAAGATGTTTCTGGGTGATATAGTGTATAGATACAAGAGACAAGGAGATGATAATGTTGTAGTGAAAGTGATACAATATAAGAACAGTGATCCAGAGTTTAATGAGGAGGTGTTTAATTATAGAGGTCAAGTGCATTATTCTGTTATGATAAAGAAGATATGTGAGTTTAATCATAGAACAGAATTTATTATAAAACTAATTTGTGATTACATAAATGAAGAATCAAATGAATATGAAAGAGATACAAAAGAAGATATAACTACAAGTCAGATTATGGTATTAGCTCATAATAAATCTATATTGAAATATATGTATGATGCAATAAATACAAGAAAACTTGCATCTGTTGGATATTATTTAGGAGGTATGAAAGAGAAAGAGTTGAAAAAGACAGAAGATAAGAAGATCGTAATTGCTACTTATGCTATGGCGGAAGAGGCACTTGATATAAAAACATTATCTTGTTTATTCTTAACTTCTCCCAGAACAGATGTTACACAAGCAGTAGGTAGAATTTTACGTGTAAAACATAAACAACCGGTTGTATATGATATTGTCGATCAACATCCAATCTTTCAAAGACAGTTTATAAAAAGACGCACATCTTATATTAAATGGAAATATAAAGTCATAGAAACAGATAATCATAAGTATTTGAATAATGAATGGATAACAATTTATAATACAGATGGGAATGAAAAAATATATAAGAGAAATATAAAAAATGGTGAAAGTGAATTTCAAGGAAAATGTATTTTGAAAGTGAAATTATGAATATATTACATTTTCATTAACTTACTAAATTTAGCATCAAGTAATCTTTCTTCTAATCTTTTTTTATGTTGTTCTTTTTCAATGATTAAGTATTTGCATTTATGAATGATTAAATCTTTATGATGGATACAGTAATAATTATCACATTTACATTTCCAATCTGTAATCTTTATCTTTTTCTTACAACCTTCGAAAGAACAACGGAGTGTCATTGGTTATAATATAGTATAAAAATAATATATTATATTCAATTTTGTATTTAATTTGTGGATTTTTGGACTTTCTTACGCTTAGGGGGTCGTGTTCGTTCTGTTCTTAATTCACATAGTAATTTAGAATCACTATCTGGTGCGGATACATTAATACATTTAAATTTGTTTTGTTCTTCTCCATTTTCTTGTAAAACAAGAGAAACTTCTACATATTCATTTTCTACTAAATAACGATATATATCTTTACTTGTAACTAAAGAGGATTGATGGACTAATGCTTGTGTGCCTTTTGCAACAACATCTTCTCTCTCATTCGAAGAATGTAAAAGACATACAATATTTACCAGTCCAAAACCTTTATTTCTATCAAACCACATTACACGTGCTAAATAACGATTCATATTATCATGTGTCATTACTATATATAGGTATAAGTCTTTAAATAATTTATTTATATAATTATGTAGTGTTTATAATTTCATATGTATCTGTATTTTTATCATATTTATACTTAGATACAATTCTAGGATTATGAATATTATTCATAATATCTTGATGATAATACACATTATTAAAATCATCTATATAATAAATAACACCATTAATATCTTGAGTTCGTACTAATATATTTTTAAAGTTGGTTTCATTTGTATCTTCATTACTAATAATACCGTGAGGTTGCGATTTTAAGTGAGTTCCACAATAGTCTTTACCGTCCTTTTTTTTACGAGTACAACGATCACCATTGGCTCTTTTTGCATTACACCGTTCATAAATCGGTACATTATTACGGATACGCTTTCTTTTACTAAAATCAGACCGTTCAAGTTCCAATATATTAATCTGGTCTATAAAATTAATTAATGAATTTTTTTCACTTTCTATAGAACATTTGGCTTGAATCATTGTTTTCAAATCATTTTTTACATCATGTATATAAGACGAAATCTTCTTATTAATCCTTGTTTCCATTTCTCTCTTTTGTTTCTCTTAAATACCAACCGATTTTCTCTTTCAATTATTTTATAAATTATAATAAAATGAACTTAAAGAAACGCATTATCACTCGGTATAACAAAATAAAGAAATAAAAGTAAATTAATCCACATTAAGTAATTGATATAATAAATACTATCTATATCTACAAAATTCATCACGGTTGGAAATAATATATTAATAAAAAGTAGAAAGAAGATTACTACATATGTATTCATTTTAATATATATATGTAGTTATTTTTTTTGAATGAATTATAAGCGAACATAAGGGTCAAAACAAGGTTTATTGTAATGATCGTGTTCATAAAAATATTTACCACAATTCTTACACGTATATTTTAATTCTTTTCTTACAAATACGTGACTCTTATCTTTATGTTCAGATTTATATAATCCACACAAACAACACTGTTTCTCATTTTTACCTTTTAACAGTTCTAATAAATTATTCGTTTTTACACCTTTATAATTATATTTATGTGTTAATTTAATATCACAAATCTTGTCTATTTTATTCATAAAATTTTCACTCGATAAACTTAAACTTTCATCTAAACTATCATTTCTTACTTTGTTTTCATCCACAATACTTGTAATTATTTTATATGTATTCCTTTTGTTTCTTTTATAGATCTTTTTAAAATAAAAGTAATGATATACACTATTCATATATATAAGAAAATGATTATTTATCCATAAGTATTTTCTTTAGAATAATAAAAATACAAAAATCCATCTTCATCTTTATGAAATGAATATAAATAATGAAATCTATGATTTCCACAAGATAATAATTTATTATTACAAAATAAAAATATTGCATCACTATCACTTATTTTTAATCTATTATAAATGATTGCTTTGAACTGGTCTAGCGTGACATCATTGGGAACTAAAAATTTTGTTTTATCTAATATTGGAAGACCATCATTATTCATACTGTAAGGTTCTACTATTACTGGAATACGGTCTGGATATTTATCTCTAATTCTTATAGTCATTCGTACTCTTTGGGCGAAAGAATGTTTTTTCTTAAACTCGTGTTCTTTCATATATATATCTACCTCTTTATTTTTTGTATTGTTTCACGTATTTTTTCTTCACGAGTATTTAAAATATAATCTACAATTTCTTTGGCTTGAGTTTCATTATCCTGATACAATTTAGATAAAGCATTCAATAAATGCTTCTTACTTAATGCAGATTTCACTTTTGTCTGTTTATATAAAATCTTGCAATTCTTTGTATCAAAACAATCTACCTCATTTTCTTTCATCATAGAAACAAGTTTTTCATTATATACTTTTTTAATTTTTCTCAATTCTTTAGATTTCTTTTGTAAGTCTAATAACTCATTATCAATCTCTAACCATTTTTTAATATTAAATACAAGGTCATTTTTTTGAGTCTCATCCATAATATAACTATAATCTATATTTTTATATTAT
>LFIK01002560.1_pt1 | contig 14699 bp, 12 predicted proteins | sample 643401 | NCBI WGS metagenome assembly LFIK01 (sample SAMN03777447, study PRJNA286221) | soda lake metagenome | biome: soda lake; feature: Kulunda steppe; material: water; isolation source: sample T5-Br brine of Lake Tanatar-5 | place: Russia: Kulunda steppe | collected 2010-07 | reverse complement strand
TGTTAATCAAGGGGTCCTAGGTTCGAGTCCTAGTTGGGGCGCCACGTTGTGGCCCGTTGGAGAAGCGGTTTAACTCACATGCCTTTCACGCATGCATGCACGGGTTCGAATCCCGTACGGGTCACCATCTCTAACTTCGAGCGATCACCAGTTATGGTGGTCTTTTTTTATGTCCTGATGAAGTTTTATACAGTAAAACCATGACCTATACGACCACTGTTTGGGGGTCTTTTTTTATGAAACCATCCAGACTTATAGAAACAATTTTTGGTCTTCTTATAAAACGGCTTGTCGTTATGAACGGTCAAGATGATTCTTATCTTTATATTAAATGGTTAAGAAAAGTTAGATATAGGCTTAAAAATTTAGAGAAAGCGTTTTCTAATGAGCATTCTGTAAGTTTTAATTGAAGGTGATCAAACACATTAAAATCAAATAAAACCCTATAATAAGGGCTTCATTTATTAAAGTTAATGGACAAATAAAGGTTACATAGGTCTTGAGACTCCATTTGACAAATCTAAATTTAATGAAAATAGTTACATCCGTGATATTAAGCCATAAAGTTAGATTTTAAGCCATTCTCCTGTTTTTATATACTAACATTGAATTATTTCAGATATATAATGTTTGTTTGACATTTATTCTCTTTTCACTATAATTTTCAACAAACACATTTTATAAGGAGGCATTTATGAAACTTTCAAAGAAATGGATTCTCGCGATGCTCTTACTCGTTGCAGCATTTTCGCTCGCTGCGTGTGGCGACTCCGCTGAAGACGATGAAGACCATGGCGAACTTGCACCACCGATTGTGATTTACAGTTCCCTCCCTGAAGCCAACATGGTCAACTATGAGATGGCAGCAGAAGTGGCAGCCGAATTACGGGCATTAGGGCTCGATGCGACTGCACAACCTGTCGATTTTGCGGTCTTACTCGATATCTTATACGGTGAAGATATGGATTATGATGCGTATACGATTGGTTGGTCTGGTCGTGTAGAACGCTTGGATCCTGATATGTTTATTCGCTCGATTAATCATTCAGACTTTGCCGGACCTGGCGGGAACAATACGAACCGCTATGTCAACCCTGCCTTAGACGCATTAGCAGATGCGCAAAGTCGTGAACTTGACATTGATGCTCGTCAACAATTAGTGTATGACGCGCAAATGATTCTTGCTGAAGACGTCCCTCATGTCACTCTTTATTCACGTGCAAACGTGCAAACATTTAACAGTGACTTATGGGACATTGATACGGTCATCAACATTCCTGGTGAAGGTTTATTCAACGAATGGACACCAGTGACCGTGGAGCCACTCACCGATCAAAGTGTCTTGCGTGTGGCATCAAACGTCAACATTGATGAGATTAACCCGCTGACGTCTATCAGTGTTTATGGCTGGCGTAATCTAAGAATGATTTACGACAAACTCGTTCGTTTATCCCCTGAAATTGAACCTATTCCATGGGCAGCAACGTCTTGGGAAATCGTAGATAACACCACGATTGACGTTGAGTTAAGAGAAGGTATGACTTTCCACGATGGCATGCCTGTGAGACCCGAAGATGTTAAATATTCTTATGAGTTATTCATTGATTTAGAAGTAGGCTATTTTGCGGCCTTCTTAGGCCCTATTGACTCGATTGAACTGACCGGTGGTCAAACCATTCGTTTCAACCTAAAAGAGCCTTACGCACCATTCATCACAAACACCCTTGCACAGATTCCAATTTTACCAGAACACGTATGGAGTGAAATTGATGACCCCTTGCAATATCCAAATAACGAAGCGATTGGTTCAGGACCATTCAAACTCGATCGTTTCGTAACAGGGGAAGAACTCGTTGTATCTCGTTTTGATGATTACTTCGAACCTGCTAAAATCGATGGCTATATTTTCCAAATCTTTGCAAGCCCTGATGGCGTCATTTCAGCGCTAGAACGTGGCGATGTTGATATGGTTTCGTTCGATTTAATTCCTGCGCATATCGATTTAATTTCGACCAATGCAGGTGGTGCTTTTGACCACTTAACGATTACTGAAGCACAAGACATTGGGTTCTTCTACCTCGGCTTTAACTTGAACCGTGCACCGTTTGACATTAAAGCATTCCGTGTGGCTGTGGCTTACTTAACAGACTATGACTATGCTTTAAATGATCTTCTCGGCGGCTATGGTTCGCGCGGTGGTGGTGGCATCACCATTGTCGAAGGAAATGAGTTCTGGAACAACCCTGAAGTACCATTACATGACACCTACGACCCAGCTCGTGCAAGAGAAATTCTTGAAGAAGCAGGCTTTACTTGGGACAGTCAAGGAAGACTGCGTCTACCTAAAGAAGATTAATTTGTCGATAAGCGGTCGAACTCTCGGCCGCTTATTTACACTATTAAGGAGAATTGAGTATGTTACTATTTGTCGCCAAAAGACTCAGCATTATGTTCGTTATGATTTTCTTGGTCGCGACCATGATCTTTCTGATGTTCCGTTTGATGCCAGGCGATCCAACGGCGTATGTGATTGACCCAAGCATCCCTTCACATGTGCGTGAACAGATGCTCGATCGCTATGGGTTAAACGACAGTTTGTGGGTTCAATATCAAATTTTTATGCGTGATTTAGTGCAGTTTGATTTTGGAAACTCCTATTTTTATAATCGCCCTGCCATTGAAATTCTTGCGGAGAAGTTTTTTGCGACCATCATTCTCATGTTGTCCGCCATGCTTATTGCCTATACTCTTGGGATCTTAGTGGGTGCCTTCATGGCGTGGCGCCGGGGATCATTGTTTGAGTCTGTGGGCAGTGTGTTTGTGTTGTTCTTCCGTTCCGCACCGACCTTTTGGGTGGGATTGATTGCTATTTTGATTGTCTCAGTGCAATGGCGTTTGTTACCTGCACAGGGCATGCGAACAGCAGGGACTGGAGGAGGAAACTTTGCACAACAGTTTTTAAACCTAGATTTCTTACAACATTTGATTTTGCCTAGCATTGTGGCGGCCCTTTATTTTGTCGCAACCCCTCTACTCATCATGCGTAACTCGATGCTTGAAGTGATGAGTGAGGATTACATTGAAATGGCCCGTGCCAAAGGGGTTAAAGAGTCGCGTATTTTATACCGTCATGCGGCACGCAATGCGCTCTTACCTGTGGTCACCGCGGGCGCGCTGTTCATTGGCGCTGCGATTGGGGGTCAAGTGCTGATTGAATATGTGTTTAGTTGGCCAGGGATTGGCCGTGAGATTGTGACCGCGGTCACGCGTCGTGATTACCCACTGGCGCAAGCCAGTTTCATCATCATTTCAGCGATGGTGATGTTCATGAACTTAGTTGCGGATTTACTATATGCATGGTTAGACCCTAGAATTTCTTACAAGTGATGAGGTGAAGCATGGAAACGAACATTCAAAAACAGGTGAATCAACAAAGCTTCATTCGCTTGTTCTTAAAAAACTTAAAAAAAGATAAGCTTGCGCTGATTGGCGTCATCTTACTGTCTTTTTTCTTGATTGTTGGGTTGTTTTCAACCTCGCTTGCGCCGCACGATGCGCGTGAACGCCATCGCGATGAGACAGGCGCTTTAATCAGCTTATCCCCACCAACGTGGGATCATCCTTTTGGTACGACCAATGTGGGACGAGACATCTTCTCACAGGCGATCTTGGGCACCCGCACGGCTTTAACCGTAGGCTTATTAGCTGCGTTTTTAGTAACGGTCGTCGGTTCAGTGGTGGGCATTGTCGCAGGGTACTATGGGGGCTGGGTGGATACGGTCTTGATGCGTGTTGTGGATTTCTTTTATGCGATTCCGTTCATTCCATTTGTCATTGTTTTAGCGGCGGTGTTAACCCCAAGTATTTATAATGTCATTTTAGCTGTGTCGCTGTTATCTTGGCGGACGGTCGCCCGATTGGTACGCTCTCAAGTCTTGTCGGTAGCGAAGCGACCATACATTAAAGCAGGCCGTGTGGCTGGTGCTTCAGACCTTCGATTAATGGCCCGTTATATCTTACCCAACGTCATTCCTTTAATCCTCCTAGAAATGGCGTTCATGATTAACTGGGCGATCGCAGCGGAAGCCTCAATCGCGTTTTTAGGCTTTGGTGATCCTGATGTCCCAAGTTGGGGTCAGATTCTTCACATCGCGTTTACGACAGGTTATTCGCGGGTCGCCTGGTGGTGGGTCGTAACCCCAGGGTTATCGATTGTCTTTTTGTTATTATCCGTCTTCTTTGTGGCACGTGCCTTAGAAGAAGTCGTTGATCCACGTCTAAGGGGGCGTAGCTAATGGCTTTATTAGAAGTTAAAAATGTCACCATTGAATACACCTTAGAACAAGGTCAAATGAGAGCGGTCGAAGACGTTTCATTTACACTGGATGAAGGTGAATCCATGGGCTTAGTTGGTGAATCGGGTTGTGGTAAAACAACCATGGCAAAAGCGTTGATGCGATTGCTGGCGAGCAATGGAAAAATCACGAAGGGTCAAATTCTCTTTGATGGGATTGATTTGGTCAGCCTTTCGAAAGAAAAAATGCGTCAAATGCGTCATGAACACATTGCGATGGTGTCACAAAGTGCGATGAACAGTTTGAATCCTGTTAAAACCGTAGGCTATCAAATCGTCGAAGGTATTTTAGCCCATCGTAAGATGTCAAAAAAAGACGCTTACGCGCGTGCGGTTGAAGTGTTCAAGATGGTGGGCTTAGAAGAAAAACGTCTTAAAGCGTTCCCTCATCAATTGAGTGGGGGAATGAAACAGCGAGCCATCATTGCGATGGCGCTCTCTTTAGGACCCAAATTGATCATTGCGGATGAACCGACCACCGCGCTTGATGTGGTAGTTCAAGACAATATATTAGAACAGATTAAGCAAATTTCTAAAGAGACCAACAGTGCACTCATCTTAATCACGCACGACATTTCGGTGGTCGCAGAAATCTGTGATTCCATTCTCGTGATGTATGGTGGTAAAGTGATGGAGCGTAGTCCGACACAAACGTTCTTTAAAAACCCACGCCACCCTTATTCATTAGGGCTACAAAACGCCTTCCCAACCCTTAAAGCAACCACCGATAACTTGATTTCAATTCCTGGTTCACCCCCGGATTTAACCGTCAAGCAACAAGGGTGTCGCTTTCAAAAACGTTGTCCATTTAAAACCGCGAAGTGTGAAACGGTGGAACCCCCACTTGAAAAGGTAGCAAACGGTCAATTTTCAGCGTGTCATTACAACGATCAGCACACGACGTTTGTGCGTGAAGCTAAAGATGAAGCGCGTTGGGAAAAAGTCCGCGATCGCATTATCGCAGAATTGAGGGAGGAATTACATGAGTAAAGAATCCTTTATTGACATTCAACATTTGAAGAAATATTTTCCTGTGTCACGTTCACTCAAAGGGGCGCTTAAAGGCTCACCAAAACTTTTTGTTAAGGCAATTGATGACATCTCATTGACGATTAATGAAGGTGAAATATTAGGTCTAGCGGGTGAGAGTGGTTCTGGTAAAACGACCACCGGTGAGATTCTTGTGCGCTTACAAAACCTTACCGATGGTGAAGTCATCATCAATGGCTATCCTTTAGATGCGAAAGACAAGGAATTAAACAAGCGTTTCCGTAAAGACATTCAAATGATTTTCCAAGACCCCTATGAAACGCTAAATCCACGGTTTAATCTCTTTCAAACCGTCGCAGAACCTTTAAAAATCAACGGCTTAAAAGATAAAGATACCCTCCTCAAACGTGTGAAAGAGGCTTTAGAGCGTGTTGAGCTTAAACCAGTTGAACACTACTTGTACCGCTATCCTCATGAACTCTCAGGTGGACAACGTCAACGCGTCGCCATCGCGCGAGCCATTGTCTTAGACCCTAAAGTGTTGGTCGCAGATGAACCGGTTTCAATGCTTGATGTTTCGATTCGTGCGGATATTTTAAACCTCTTAAAACGACTCCGTCAACAGATGGGTTTAACCATGCTTTATATATCGCATGACATCTCAACGATTAAGTATTTAGCGGATCGGATAGCGATTATGTACTTAGGAAAAATCGTTGAAATCGGCGATGTCGATGACGTGCTTTCAAACCCGCAACATCCTTACACTCAAGTGTTGTTGTCTGCGGTGCCTTCCACCGATGAGAACGAGCGTAAAAAGCGCTTAAAAGTCGATGGCGAAGTGCCCGATCAAATTAACCTCTCTCCAGGGTGTCGATTTGCGCCTCGATGTCCTTTTGCACAACCTGAGTGTTTAGGCATTGATCACTCGCTAAAGAAAGTGAAAGAAGATCACTATCACGCTTGTTTGTTTGATAAAGAGAGTTTAAAACCAAGGACACTCAATAAAGACTAAGCCATGCGCATCGATAGGGCCGTACTTGTGCGGCCCTTTTTTATTGGGTAGAAGTGATTGTGGTTAAAAGAGTCTTAGATGATATGGGAGACAGAACCACTCATTGATCCATGGATTAAAGGGTTGGCTACCTTGGGCTAAGCGCTTATTTGGATTGTTAAAATGGGATGATGATAAAGACTCATGAAAGGTTGTTCTTTTTCTGAATGTGTTGTGATGATTGTTTCATAACAAAGGCTGTCCTATTGTCAAGCGATGTAAAAAGACGGTTTCATAGCTTCAATACGCTGTTTTTAAGGGTCTGTAACCTCACACAGATTTCAAACTTCATTTTTTTACTATAACAAGAAGCTCTTCCCATATAAAAATACCTCCAAAGTATCTCACTATTTCTAAGTACTCGTAACCTTATGGATTACTTTCTTTTTTTATAGTGTCTACTTTGGAGGTATCATATCAAGTCTATGGGGGTTTTTATAGCTGTCTATCAGGGTTCAAATCGACCCTGTGCAAACCTCGATGACTGCACTTCTAAAGCCATCCAATCTGCGCGTTGGCTGATGAATTGATGTAAGTAATAAATCTGCCATTCATAGCGATCATCTTCAAGCATGCCAGGCGGATTTGGCCAAACATAATGGGATAAAATCGGCCAGCGTTCAAAGTTACGCTGCGCTAGAGGGTCCATCGCATCGCCTAAGCTGAGTGTGGCTTCTAACAATAAAGGAATGGCGTCTTCATAAAGGTCAAGATAGCGATCTTTAAATCGTTCGCGCACTTCAGGAATGGCCATCATGAGTTTAAACCAACGGTTTTTATGATCCCGCATACCATACCAATTTTCTGGCGCATAGTCAATATAATCAGCGTTCCCGATGGCTAAATCAAAGTCCCATAAAGGACCCAAACGGACCACCTCGCCGGGTTTTTTGTAGATGTACACGCTGCTCCAACCGACATCGACATTTTTAAAGAGTTCTTGAACGATGAAATAATCAATCCAGTTGTCGATATCAAGATAGTTTTCATAGCCACTTTGAGCAACCAAAGCGGCTTCCATTTCCCAAAAATAATTCTGAATATAATGCATCTGAGCTTCTTCAAAATCAGGATGGGATGGATCCGGCCCAATCAGCTCATAAGGAATGCCAGCGACCACAAAACCATCCACTAAATCGACTCCGCCTTTTTCAAAGAAACGGTGATCTAACTCTAAAAAGTAGCCGGTGTTTAAAACACCTGGAATCGTCTCAAAATAAAGCTTGGAAGGCGCCAGTTCAACTTGTTCAGTTAGGGTATAGATCCCTTGATACTCTCCGTTGAGGTACAACTCTACCACACGGCTTGTCAAGGTATGATCAAAGTGTTCAAGTAAGGTTGAAAACTTATGAACTAAGGTATTTCTTAACAAGGATTTATCCGCATACTCGGCTAATAAAACATAGGTTCTTGTTTCAGGCAACCCAAGCAATGACACCGCTTCAGGAAAACGAATACGATAGGGTTTTTTAGGCATCTCCCACGTTGAGTTCCCGCGTCCGCGAATTTGCGCCGCCATGTCTTCATGAAGTATGACCAGCTCATCGTTTATCCGTCCTTCAAGACTCAGTCGGATGTCTTCACTTTCTCTGCGTGCAATCTCAGACTCGCCAGAGACTGTCTCAATAAATAGTTTACTGACATTATTGGGTGAATCGCTCGCTATGAGCGTTCTGTTGAACTGAAGCCTAAAGACTTGTCGTCCATTTTGAACGGTGGCTTCAATAAGCATCGCTCGATCGATGAAGGGGGTTTGGTAGATAAAACCATCCTCAACCGGCACCCCATCAACGGCCCAACTCAAGCTAAGGTCATCTAAAACAGGGAATATGACGTTGCTGTTAATGATTTCAGGGATTGAAGCGTCGAGCTGTTGATATAGTTCATTTATTTGCTCATCTTCAATGATGGGTGGTGGTGATTGACAGCCGATAAAGACGATACTAACTAGTCCGATTAAACACACAAATAAGATTTTCTTCATAAAAGACTCACTTTCCTGACAATCATCAGATGCTCTATTATAGCATGATGACCAGTGAAACACATCATCTTATCGCAAGGTTCGATCGGTCACAGATGAAATGTTCTAGGCATCTATCTAAGACTCGTGCTATGATGAAAGCACTCAAGTCACGTGGGCTTCGGGCTGTTCGTGAAACATCGTAAACCGACTGCATACTTACATCCTTAGCTTGACTCAGTTAAAAGAGGAGATTAAGCCATGAAAAAAGAACGTTGGGTCCTGTGGGGGTATTTAAGTAGTCGCCTTTTTGGGATGGTGTTACTGCAAAGCATCACCTACCTAATGATTCGCCCAAATGGCCAAACGTTTGAAAACGCAGGGTTTTATTGGGCGATGCAGCTAAGTGTGATTAATCTTGTTTTATTCATCTTAATGAGACGATGGTTTCATGCCAATCAACAAACTTATGGACAGTTGTTTCAACCGATCAGCCGAAAAGAGACAGGGCTCTTTTTGAAACTAGTGATTCCATTATTATTAACCGCGATGATGCCGAATCTGGTGTTATCTTATCTATTTTATCAAGATCTCCAAATAGGCACTACTTTTTTATTAGGTGAGATTCCTCAGACGTTTAAACGTATGAACATTTTGGTGTTTCCCTTTCTTCAAGGGGCCATCGAAATCCCTTTTTACTTCATGTTTTTGATGCCTAGATTAAAAAGAATCCATGCGAATCGCTGGGTATACTTAGGGTTGCCGGTGTTATTTTTAAGCATCCAACACGCCTTTATGCCTCTACGTTTTGATTTGCTTTACCTTGCCTATCGCAGTTTAGTCTTTTTACCTTTTGCTTTAGTCATCGGTGTGGTGTTATCTAAACGCCCGAAGATGTTGTTATATTTAGTGGTCTTACACATCCTCATGAACGCATCGCTATTCATGATGTATTTGATCACTTAAGTTGTTTCATGTAAGGTTGCGTTGAGACTTCCCCTTTAGTTTAGTTCACTGATTCATGAAAGGATGTGACGCGATGGAGTGGCAGATCGAGTACTCTTTAAGACAGAACAGCTATCTTAAAAAACGTTTTTTCAAAGGATGTTTCATTGCCGCAGGCTTGATGAATGGCATGTTATTATGGGTGATGTTTTTAGTCCATGAGTCCATTCAAACTCAAGGTTTTATGACCTCAGGAGCAGGCATCATTTTTTGGATTGCTCAAGGGTTTTTCTTTGTCACTGTGTTCTTTTTATGGTTAGTATCAATGACAACCTATCAAGCACATTATCGACTTGATGCTAAGCAAGTCCGTGTACGTATTAAAGCCAAAAAAGCTCGTAAAGCTTGGCTAGAATTATTAGACTTTGTGAACGCAGCATCGTACAAACAGCAACCAGAAAACTTCTCGGTGTATAGTTTGGGAAGTCAAGGAAGCTCTAAAATCTCATGGCGAAACGTACGCAAGGTGATCTTTTTGAGTCATGATCACACACTCATCATTAAAGGGTTACCAGGAGAAAAAATACCTGTATTCTATCCGCCTTCTTTAGCAACAGAGTTGTTAGAATTTTTGGCTTCAAAAACACCCAAAGCGTCATTAACCAGGGTACGAGATTCCTAAGATGTCATGACATCAAGGGCTGTAACGCGTTGAGCGTTTTAACTTCTCAACGCATTACAGCCCTTTTTTTGAAGTTAAAAACGATGATTCAAAATAAAACTACCCAAACACAATGAAAATATATATAACAAATTTAAGTTAGTTTTAATATAATTCAACAATCTTGAAGATTTACAAGATATATAAAAAACACAAAAAGGAGCGCAAAATGAAAAAATTCTTACTTTTAGGGATGCTGCTGTTGATCTCTATCCTCATGATGGGGTGTGGTGAAGCGGTCACCCCAAGCGATGATGATCCATCAACACCGAACACGCAAGACCCTTCGAACGACGATGATAACAACGATCCTATCTTAGACGATGATCCGCAAGAGGAAGAGCCTAATGACGAACAGACACTGCCTCCGGATAACGATGGGACAAGAGTTCTTGTGGGTTCGCTTGAATCACGAGAAGAGAAAGAACACACGTTAACGATTGAACAAGCAGGCGTTTATGAAATTTCGAGTGTCGCTCTCTTTGACGCCACAGGCATCCTTTACACAACGGATGGGACAAATATACGTGGCGATTATCGATCAGGGGATTTTATCATTACCCTCTATCTAGAACCAAACGATTACACCTTGCTAGTACGTGGGGCCACACGTGATGAGTTTGGGGCCTATGCGGTTCATGTGACTTACCGAGAAGATTTAGCCCATGTACATTATTATGTCTTAGATAAAGTCAGATTGAGTTCCGTCAATGAACATGCTTTCACGATCACAGAACCAGGTACTTACCAAGTGATTGGCGAGAGTGTTATCAACATCCAAGGCACGCTTTATAACGCCTTAGGAAGTTACTTGACGACCGATTATGATTCGCATACCGATGGGGGTTTTATGATCGAGTATGAGTTTGATGTGGGCACGTATGAGATTCATATCCGGGGCTACGATTGGTCTGCGGCAGACTACGAAATTCTCATCATTAAAACGAACGATTAACTCAAAAAAACACAACAAGCGCAATCGCACTTGTTGTGTTTTTTTAAGCAGTCAAAGATAGCATAAATCAAGCGACATGGCTTGTCTCTGGCCGCATTCGTTGGTATACTTAGGTCGTGTCTAAATTTCACCATGATTGGAAGCGTGTCGTTCATGATTCGTTACTTACTGATTCGTTTTACATGGATTATTTTTTTATTTTGGTTGATTTTAACCATTTTATATTTTAGCTTAAGCTTCGGGATGTGGCGTTTTTGGTATTCTACCCAACCCTTTAGTGATTTAATGGCTATGACGTGGGCGAATTATACCCAATATTTTGGTGGTATTGTACGTTCTTGGGATTGGGGTGTGACCCGTTTTACACGTGAATCTGTGTGGTCTGTGATGTTAGATCGTGCAGTGATTTCTTTAAGAATCAATTTGGCTACACTTGTTGTCTATGTCTCGTTTAGTATTGTTTTAGGCTTACTAGCCGCGGTCTATAAGAACCGAATGACAGATCGCATCATCATGGTATTAACGTTGTTGTTCAGTTCTGTGCCTAACTTTTTGTGGGTCTGGTTTTTGATTTTCTTCTTTGGTTTCCGTTGGGGCATTCTACCCCCGCAACCTCATGGGGTTGAGGGGACTTTTTGGGGTGATATTTACATTCTTATCATTCCGGTGACGGCGCTTGCTTTATACCCTATTGGGAAACTGACCGCGATGTTTCGAGGTGAGTTCATTGCGGCCCAGCGTCGCGGTTATTCTGTTTTATTAAGAGTCAAAGGTTTAAGCACCACGCAAATGGCGCGTCGCCACTGGTTCAAAGACGCGCTTGTACCCATCTTAAGTGAGATACCTAACACCTTTATCTTTGTCCTATCGAGTTCTTTTATTGTGGAACGCTTTTATAGCATTCATGGCGTCACGTGGCTTTTGTTTCAAGCTTTGTTTGACCCTTTCAGTTCTGCGTATGGCTTAGGGATTGACCTCCCCTTAGCGATGGCCGCGTCGGCTTTCTACATCTTTTTAAGTCTTTCACTTGTACTCGTCATCGACATCGTCAATGTGTGGCTTGACCCACGCATCCGTTTATATCAAAAAGACAATGTTATATCTTAAAGATTTTTATGAAGGGTGCTTGTTGCACCCTTTTTATTTTTAATGCACTAAAAAGAAAAAAAGCATGCCTAAGCATGCTTAGTAGAGTGGCTATTGTGAATTTTCTAAGCTCTTAAAAATGGGGGCTAGTCGTTTAAAACCCTTTATAAGTTGTTCTTTCGAACAGGCGAGGTTAATTCTTAAAAAGCCCTCACAACAATCCGCGTACTGCGAACCGTGACAAATGATGACGCCAGCCTCTTTAAAACGACGATGAATCTCATCGGTGCTTAGTTTCCAAGAGGAGGCATCCAACCAAGCTAAGTAAGTCCCTTCTAGTGGTGCAAGAGTAACTTTAGAGTAGGGTGTGAGCCATTTTTTTAGCCATGCTAAATTTTGTTGGATGTGCTGATTTTGCGCATCTACCCAGGCATCACATTGGGTATACGCCGCTCGCATCGCTTCTAAAGCAAACACATTAGGCGTCTGTAAAGCCATCGCTTGAAGGGTGCTTTGAATGGTTACATTCATGGCTTGATTGGGGATAATCAAATGAGAAAGCTGCAAGCCTGCTAAGTTAAAGGTTTTACTAAGAGAGTGAATGACCACAAGTCGAGCACAGTGTTGTTGTTCGTGGATTAAGCTATGAAAAGACTGCCCAGGCATAATGATGTCGCTATGGACTTCATCGCTGATCAAAAGGACGCCATAACGCTCACATAACAAAGCGAGACGATGAAGTTCCTCTTTCTGCCAAACTCGCCCTACCGGGTTGTGAGGATGGCACAAAATCATCGTTTTAGCACCGTCTTTAAAACACTGTTCTAAATGATTATAATCCATCGTGTAAAAAAGGTTTTCATCGCTTATTAAAGGGTTTTGAAGGACAGTTCGATCATTGTCTTCAATGATTGAATAAAAGTTATGATACACAGGACTTTGAATCACAACGCTTTCTTTTGGGGCTGTGAATGTGCGTAAGAGTAAACTCAGCGCGGTTAAGATCTTTTGTGTTGGGATGAGCCATGCTGCGTCGACCACCACATGATGGCGACGTTTGAGCCAGTCTATGACGATAGACGCATCTTCTTTAGTGTAATCAGTGTAGCCAAAAGCGCCATGCGCTGAACGTTTCGCCAACGCTTTAATGATGGCTGGAGCGGTACGATAATCTGAGTCAGCTTTAGAGAAAGCCAAGGATGTTTTTGACAGTGTTTCTTCACACTCACGCCATTTGGATGCTCTTGTATTCTGCCGGTTTAACGTTGTAAACATAAACAACCTCACATAGTTTAATTAAACCCATTGTAGCACAAATTCAGATGCTAATGTAAGCCTTTTCTTAAAGGTTTCTGTGGTTTTTGTCTTATGGGTTTAAACACCTTCATGTAAATTATAGTGTCTTTAGTCAATCATGTGAGCCGCTATTTTTTATCATTAGAATGTTCGATCATAGATAGACCTTCTTAGTAAAAGTTTAGAGTAGTCTTAAAAATCTAGAGGTGCTATAATCTAAATTAGATCTTGTGATTTAAGGAGACTTACTAGCCATGGAAAAATTAGCCGAAACGCTTGAACGTTTCACGCAACATCCCCATATCCACGAGGCTTCGTTGTGGATTCAAGATACGAAAGGTGTCACGCTCTTTAAATCGTCCTATCAGCGTGATGTTTCAACACCTATATTACTGGCTAGTGTGAGTAAACTTTGGACCACGGCTTGTATTTTTAAAGCTTGTGATGAAGGATTATTAACCCCAAATGACACGCTTGAGAAACATCTACAAGCATCCTGGTTTAACCATGCATGGCTCAACCCTAAAACCACGATTGAGACGCTTTTAAGACATCAAAGTGGGTACCCTGATTATTATTTAGGTAAGCCTATAAAAGCCTTCAAACAAGTCATTCAAAAAGACTTTACGTTTAGCCGTGAGGATGAATTTAGTTGGACCGGGGATTTAAAACCACCCAAAGAAGTGTATCAAAAACAGAAGTCTTTTTATGCGGACATCAATTTTACTTTGTTAGGACTCGTGTTAGAAGCCTGTTACAAACAACCGTTATCTAACATCTATGAAAGACAGATAATCACACCACTGGCTTTAAAAAAATCGTTTTTAGCCGACGCATCCCATGAGGTCCCTCACACCTACCACGGACCGGATCCCTTTGATCGTCCAGAATTTATTCGTAGTTGTTACGCGAGTGGTGGGGTGATCTCAACGACAGAAGAGTTGATGACCTTTATTCGTGCGTTTTATGAAGGCAAACTCTTTTCGAAAGCTTGGGTTTCCTTTGAAGATGCTCATACACCCTTGCAGTGGTCGTTTTACCCGATACGTTATGGGTTAGGACAGATGGTCATTCCCATTAAACAACCGTTTAAAGACACGTTATATCTCTATGGACATGCGGGCTCTACGGGAGCTTTTGCGTATTATTGTCCTCAATCTAAATCTTATATCGTTGGGGACATTCCGCAAATCAAGTCACCCAGTCGTCCCGTAAGACTGGCGATGCAAAGTGCGATACAAAGTGCAAGACTAGACACTCGTCTTTAGTGAAAGGACCCGCTTATGTTAACTAAAAAAGATTATCCGATTATAGAGTTTGATTCTAACTTAGATG
>LFIK01002559.1_pt1 | contig 14701 bp, 7 predicted proteins | sample 643401 | NCBI WGS metagenome assembly LFIK01 (sample SAMN03777447, study PRJNA286221) | soda lake metagenome | biome: soda lake; feature: Kulunda steppe; material: water; isolation source: sample T5-Br brine of Lake Tanatar-5 | place: Russia: Kulunda steppe | collected 2010-07 | reverse complement strand
TAACTCCTCAAAATCAACGGCTCGGCTTTCGTTAAGTCCTCTTCATTACGAATCGTAATTTCCAAATCCCCTGTACCGAAATGCCCAATGTTTCGGACGTCTCTGGTGAAGCCTTCCTCAAGCTGAAGCTCATCCGGATTAAGTTTTACATAGACTTGGAGCTTGTTGCTCTGAGTATAAACCTCTACACAGGCGAAGTTTTTGATGCGTTTGTAGGCAAAGTAGTATTTGAGGGTTTTCTCCTGTACATCATCCCCCAGGTTCACCATGTAATCGCGAAGGGCGTGGTAAAGGTCTGTGAGTTCCTGGTTGGCGGACTTCAGGTGTTCGGTTACCGTTTTGTACTCCTGTTTTGATTTCGTTGGGCCAGTCGAAACCGAATTGGAGCCTCCATTTTTCGCTTCTGCAACATTCACCAATTCCAGCAATAAAAGGTCTTCACCAAACCGCCGGTAGCGAATGAGCTCAATATTCCGGTTCATCTGCTTGACAGCATGTTCATCATATTTCGTAAAGTCTCCGGCAATGCAGAGCAGGCGAGGGTTGTACCAGTCGATGTTTTCTGAATCTTCTTTGCTAAGATTTTTCAGTACCAACAGCTCAAATTCTGCTTTGTGATCCATCAACCAATCTAGGTAGAAGAGCCCCTGGTTAATCACATTCTCGTTCATGGACCGCTTGTACTCGATAATGACCGGGCTTCCGTTTTCGTCAATGCCGAGTGTATCGATCCGGCCGCCGTGATTCACGCCTGTTGAATACTCTGTAGCCAAAAACCGAACACCAAGATATGTGTCCAGGTTTTTCTCGATCTGCTCCTGGAGGGATTTTTCTATTTTTACTGCTGAGCCGGTGAGTTCGGTTACATTCTCGCCGCGGAGTTGGAAGAGTTTGATGTCTGACATTGACTACACCTATAATTAAGACTTTTTCTTACCATACATTGGATAATGTTTACCAACCTCAGGTTTCTCAGGATATTCCGGATGCATTTCTCGTATCCTACCCCAATCCCAAGCATCGATTACAGCATCCCCATTACAATCGGAATAATGACACATTTCCATAACATTCCCGTCTGAATCTACAACCGTACATAAATCAGTTTTATGATAGGCTCTTTCACAGTGAAGACACCAGTAGTATTTAACTTCTGACTTGCCAAAAGCTAGTTCTCTATCAGTTTTCATTTTAAAGCCTCACTAACCATATTATTTACAAATCTATATTCTTCTTCTTTAAATCTATGCCAAAACTGGTCTATACGTACTTTCATAGCTTCAAAATCTAGATCTTCGTAATTCCTTTTGCCTAAAACATCCAGTCTCATTATTTGTGACCATTTATCTGATAGTTTGCTTATCCCTCTTCTAAGTTCCTTGGAATTCGCTAGATACGCACCGTGTATCATTTTTCTTGTTTGAGAATCTCCAGGACCAATGACCAACTTTAATCGAAGGCTATCGTTTCTGTTATGAAATTCATAGAGCAATATCTTCTTTGAAGAAGTCCATCCATCTCCCTGATCAAGAGCTGAGATCGAATCAAATGTTTTAGAGCGGAAACGAATAAAGGTCTTATTTGAGTCATCTAGAATCAGGTCTTTATCATTTTTTATCAAATCAGTTAAATAGGACTGAATTTCAGAATAGATGTCCATTTTGTATTCATAGATGAGATCTAACGCAGTTGTATGTTCTCGATAGATTTTTCTACAGAGTTCTACCAATCGTTGGTCAGGCACAATATGTCTCCTCAATAAGGTTAGGTAATCTTGAAGTAGCAAAGTGATTTTTGGGGTGAGTTCATTTCGTTTTTTAGTTAAGAGTGATTCAACTTGCCCCGATATTTTTTGATATGAATATATACCCCAGCCAGCTTCATGTTTTGGAGCCACCCCATCAGGAGTGAGAAAAACTTTAAGAACTGTGTAGTCGGAACCAATGGATTGCTTTAGAATTGTTGAGTATTTATTTAATTGTGATTCACTCTCAGATGAATCTACTTTATTTTCAATGGCGACGATCAGCATTAATTCCGGTTGAATGATTAGCAAATCAATATTTCGCCACTCTCTTCTTACTTCAGTATTTTCAAATCCGCTTAATGTAACATCGAGAGAAGATATTTTAGTCGTTTCATTATTTGAAAGAATGTCGATAAGAAACTTTTTTAAAAATGTATCTCCAAGTCCATGACTCGCACTCGGGTTTAGCAGAAAAGCTAAAAAGTCAGAATGTCGCAGTTCCTGCCTAACAGCGCCAATTGACTCAAAGATATTGAAACCCGACAACTTACTCTCCAACCGTTCAAAATCCTCATTATCTATGAGAAAATGTTCCAAGGCTGCTATTTGATCTGACTCATTCATAATTCAACCTATTGCTTTAGTAACATGAATTTTGAATCATAATTACTAAAACTCCAACTATTAAACTCACCGAAAAAACACTCCCTGTTATCCAAACAGCAATAGTAAAATATCTGAATTTGCGACTAGCGATCCTTGCAATCTGTTGTATTTGTCCCGCCAAATCTAAATCAATATTTTTTTCTATCTGGTTAGGTTCAAGTCCTGTTATAGCCACATAAATTGATTCTTTATCCAGATCCTTTAGATGTTCAAAGTACAGTAAGTTATTTTGATTCAATTCTTTAGAATGGGATTGAGATGATACTATTTTCAGTTCTGGAACAAAAGATAAGAAGGATAGCAAAAGTGAAACTACAAGAAGTACAGTCGAAATGACCAAATAATAAGTTAAAAATGAACTTCCAGTTACAAATTTAAAATCATAAAACTGAACTACTCCAAAAATAGCAGCACCATTAAATGCGATAAGCATTGCATTTTTTGATTCAGCATGATTTAGCCAGTCTTTTGAATTGTTGAATATTTCTAATAGATCTTGATTCATTTCTCAAATTCTCCAAATTAGATTCGCACCGTAAATATCTGTGGATACATTTTTAATTTTATGATAATGCTTTTCCCACCACCCCTTCCTTAGACTATTATCATTTGGTTTTTCTTTTTTAAAACCTTTGAATACCTCTTCAGTTATCAGTATTGGCTTGTATATGGAACTTCGCGTCTTTTTTTGGAAGTCAATTAGATTACCACCAGAATGAAAGAATTCATTTTTTGAGAATTCTTTACCATAGAATTAGCAAACTCTCTAGGGCTTAGTTCAACCGTTTCTTTTGTAGTTAGATATAATGGTGCATTTGGATCATATCCATATTTTTCTGGAAACAGTGCTCTTGCAATTGAGAAATTCAGTTTTTGAGATCGTGGATTTATCGGATTTCTAATCACCTCATAATACTCTTCTTCAATAGTTTTATTGGCAACATCTGTAAGCCTTGAAGCAATATTTGCTGGATTTCCCACCCAAACTAAATTTTTGTTGTCAATATTTTCCCTTCCTCTTATTTCAATACCAACTTTCAATACCTTTACAGGACCATAATCTATTCCTATACCGCATTTAAAGTTCACACTAAAATTTGAATTGATAATCTTCTTGGATATATGGTTAATCGAAATTGCACAATCCACAGCATTTTTAAAGCAAAGTTTTGGTGGGAAGATGATCATAACTCGATCCCCTATAATATTCCTTACAGAGCCGTTGTGATGTGCGGCCGCTCTTAATACAGCTTTAGTAAATGCCGTATACACCCGTCCCATTGTTTTTAATTGATGTTGTTCATTCAGCTGTACAGAGTCTCGTATGTCTACATAAAGAACACAGGTATCCAATTCTTTACCTTTCTTTGTATCACCACTCTCATATGTTAACCCTGCGTCATTATAGTTTGGAACTATTATCGCACCAGCAAATTCAAATCCCGTATTCAGAACATCTTTTACTTCTTCCTCAACTCTTTCTAAAAGTGGTTTTACAGACATATTTCACCCCTTAGTTTTCGCGCTCTTTTTCTCCAACCAACCCATGTAGTTCCAAATAATCATCACTTTTACCAAGTTTAAAGAAATTCCGAATCCCAGGCATAATACCCTTAAAACGTGTCTGATATGCTCCCTGTTCGGTAGCACTGATATTGAAATGGAATTAAATTAAAATGCACTTTTTAAATCATTAATCCATTCAGGAGTTCTGTCTGTCTTGTATGCAAAATCCTTCTCGACATATGCTTGAGCAAATTGCAGTTTATTGCCTCCCTTATTACGGTTAAAAAAATCTTTGAGCTCCTTCTTCTGTCTATCGTACATATCAAATGCTTCAGCAGAAATCTTTGCGTCTCCATTTTCAGTTAAATCATTCAGCACTATTGATAACTCCTCGTCTGCAACTTCCTTGAGAGTTGCTTTAAATGTAAATGGGTGTAAAGCGTGTTCAATTTCTGTTGGTGGATTAACAATATTACTGTCAGCCTGAACTAAAGAAATTTCACCCTCCTGATTAAGTAACCTCAAAAATTTTATTCTTTTCTTTGCTCTATTATCGTTCGGTATATTTACATCAATCACATCTTTATCAGTATCAATCAAGCAAACTATTTTCCCCCCAATATCTACTTGAGAATCTGATATCGGCGTTAGTAAATAGCGATAAAACTTATTGACATTATCCCTACCACCAACCGGCAGAACGCGCAAATTTTCCTCTTCTATCAAATCTTTAAGAAAATATTCGAAATAAATTTTCTCCGATGTCCCCTCACAAATTAACCAATTATATGGTTCATCAGCTTGAAGAGAAGAAATAATGGATTGTACCAAATCTGTAGTACTCTTTATTTGAATGCTGGACGGCAGTGGGCCTTTAAGCCTTCTTTTAAGGTGTTTTAGTTCTTCAGGATTATTCCCCAGTTTCATCGAAAAGCTTTCAACGGTATTGTCATTACTAATTGACAAAAATACAAGATGCCCATCCATTAGAACGGGTAAAAATCCATACCAGTGAGTTGTAATTAATACCTGATTGTATTTCGAAAGCTCTTTTACCTTCTCAAATTGTTCATAACTGCTTGAAACGTTGATCGATGATTCAGGTTCGTCTATGGCAATAATTACGTTATTGTTCTTCTCATTATTTTTTAAAAAATGGTAAGCTAAGTCAATAAGTGCTTTTTTCTTTTCTCCCGAGCTTAATTCATTAATTGGAAGTGAATATTTAGCATCGATATCTTTATGCAATACTTTTATAGAAAAGAATTCTTCAATGGCCTTATCAGCCAAATCTTTAGACGTTAATTTTCCTTTTTTACCGACCTTATCATAACTATACCCATTCATTGAGTTTTGTATGTTATCTACATAGTTCTGAAGACTATCATTGATTTCATTTCTAAGATCCCGGTTAAATAGTTTTCGAATGTCATCATGGATTTTACGATCCATTAAATGCTGCATTGAAGCGGACTCGAGTTTCGAATAGTTCAAGATATCGAGATCAACAGGCAGATATATATACTTGTAATAGCTCAGTAGGTCTTTAAAAAGTGGGTCAAGCTGTTGTGTAAATGTTTCTAAATCATCAATACTTTCTCTCTCAAAAAGTTTTTGAAATGTAGACAACATCGGCCGTTTTGCCTGAAATGGGCCAAAATGAATTCCTTTTGTGTCTTTTTGAGATCTGCCACCAATGTATAAATAGTGTGATTTTCGATAATTACTATTTTCTAATTTCTCTCTGTGTTGGTAAAATTTTTCAAAAGCCCCCACATTTGATTGGAAGTCTGTTTCCCAAAAAACAGAGCTCAATTCACTGATTAAGACATCTTTTTTAATTTCAGTTTCATCACGCTTTTGTTTTGGTCTTGCAATAGAACCGGAAAAAATATTTTCCTTGGGTATAATATACACGGGCACTATATATGGATCTTTTATACCGCCTTCTTTTCGTGCCTGTAAATTTATACTCCATTCTCTACCATCTACTTGATTCAATAGCATGTCCAACGCTTCCAACACTGTACTCTTTCCTACACCATTATCACCAATAATGGCACTAAAAGATTCTCCATCCGAAAGAGGGATATAGTTTATATTTTTAAAAATTTTGTAGTGTCTTAAAAAGACTCCAACGATCATATCTTTTTGAATTGACTATTAAAATTAATTGAAATGTTATTTATCATTCCAAAATAGGCTTCAAAATATCCAGTTATTTGTCGGGAAACTTGTTGAGGCGCAGGCGGAATTCATTCATTGAATTCACACTTTATTCCTCTTCATCAATAAGTTCAATCTCTTCTTCCAGCTCCTCTTCCACTTCCTCAGTTAACTCAATTCCATAGAACTCATTAACGGCTTGGTCCACCTTTTTCTCAATGGGTTTTAGTAGTTCTCTGGAAATCTTCCAGTCAATTTCTCCATTAAAATACTTCTGCTTGATTTCAAGGCATTGATCAAATAGAGAATTGAATTCTGAAAGCTCATCTTCTGAAGGTATTTTGACTGGAATTTTTCTCAGGTCATTCATTTGTATAGCCACTGTACTATTGAAAAATTCTCTAAGCATTTTAAATACCAAGTAAGAATTAATCATTGTAACATAAAACTTATCTCCTAACCCAGCTTCATCATACAGTGACATAGATTTCACATCATTGACTGTGTTACCTTTAAGTCTACACTTTATATACTGACTATTGGGGTTCAATACATCACTCCAGCAAAAGCCATTGCGAAAATAGAACTGTGGATTTCTAACAACAGGCATTCCTCCACCTGACTTTCCAGAGTTCTCTTTCAAGAATTTGACAGAACCTTCACTCCAGTCAATTAAATAAGGTGTTTCAGCATACCACCTATTCCCTTTCTTGTCGCCTTTGTCGTAAGGTACATAGCAACTTTCACCGGAAATACCTTTTGTTTTCTGTTTTTCAGTTATCTCTTTCACATCATAAATATAATGATCAGGAATAATCCGATACATAAATCCTACACCAAAAACTCTTAACCCATACTCTTCTTTAATTCCATCAAACAGATTCCATATTTCAGGCTCAGTCAGGTTCTCTAGTACCTTTTTGACACTTTCCTGTCCATCGCATGTACCAAGAATAGGCCATTGTTTTTTGATTTCAGAATTTTCTGAAATAGCCTCCCATAGTTTTTCTGGACGTCTTTCATTACAACGGTCTGCTAAATAATGGCCTTCTCTATAACCCACAAATCCTCCATTATTTGCTGTTGCCAAACCTTGGCCTCCATCAGTCAGCAATCCAATAAGCGTATGATTTCCAAAGCCTAAAGAATTGACATGATTTTGAATTGCATTTCTGTTTTTATCAATTTTTCTTGACGTTTCAATTCTATCCCACCAAGTATCAAATACCGGACGTGCCGGTTTTACGATCTTTTCTAAAATTTGGCAGTTATATGGAGATGGAGAGAACATCGCATAGTTGATAGCGTCTTTGTAAGGAGTGAACCCCATTCTATACCTTGGAATGGAAGTCCCTTCATCCGTATGCACCGGTTCACCATCACAGGAATGCGTGTTGTTCCAATTCGGTTTATTTGCACTAAGTTCAGAGAACGATTTCTCTAATACGCGTTCCCATCCCGCTAAACTTTCCTTTGATCGGTTTAATAGTTCCCATTCAGTCTCCGAAATATCAAACATTTCAGCCGATGGTTTTCTGATATCGATATATCTGGCTTTAGAATCTGAGTCCGGCTTTTCTTTATTTGCTGTAAAGATTGCTGTATCAACTAAAGCTGCAAAAGCTTTTGGAGTATTTACGATTTCCTCCAGCTTAAATTCAGGGATGTTAGCTTCATCGTTTTCAAACAAATCTCTTTCTTTCTTCCCATTATGCGGAATTCCAAGCAATTCCATTCGGATATTTTTCTTCGTCTGAAGCGTTAGAAATGTATCTGAAGTGATATAACTCAAATACCCTCCGTTTTTCAACAGTTCCTTGCCCCGGATAATGAAATGGTTATAAAGATCATCACAATAACCATACTCACTTTTAAGCTTCTCTGTTTGCCCCATTTTGCTAATCAGCTTGGTGTTTACATATGGAGGATTACCAATAACAATATCAAAGCCAGGATTTTCTTTTACTGTGTTAAATATTCCTGGAAAAACGACCCGTTCAATGAAGTAATCTTTTATAGTATCTCGCAACCCTGCAATCTGCCCCAGTTTATTGGCAAGTCTCTTCTCTTTCTTTTTCTGTCGGTTTATATCCCTTTTGGAAGCATTGTTATAATTCATTTTGTTTAAATCGGTACGAACCCCATTCAACTGCTTTTCAACATTTTCAAACTGACTATCAACCACCCTCTCAAGTAATTCAACAATACGTTGTTTAATCTTTTCTTTTGAATCCTGCCTTTCCTTTCCAGCAATGAAATACTTACTCTCCAGGTCTACTAATTCTTTTAGTAATCCTTCCTTATCAACCTGTTCAACCAATGTATTCAGGTTATGTTCTTCATACTTTCTGTACAAGGAATTTTTCTTGTAAAACTTAAATTCAAGATTTGGGAGTGGTTTTAAGTTGAAGTTATCCGCATCAAATTTCACTTCTTGTTCTACAATAAGTGATAACCAACAACGCAATCGGGTTATTTCAACGGCATACTCTAAAATATCTATTCCGAAAAGACAATTTCTGAGTAGTCCCAGTTTTTTAACGTACCGTATTTGTCCATCTGCAATAAACCCGGATATATGATCCAAAAACTCTTCATCCCTGGATTTTAGCATCTCGGAAACCCATAAATTCCCTTCTGGGTCTACCTTTTCCAAGACATTCATCATCTCCTCTAACATCCCCATAGGAAAAGCCCCTGAACCACAAGCAGGATCTAATATGGTCGTATTCAACAACTTGTTGATAATCTGCTTACCATTTTCAGGAGTGATATCTACATCCAAGTGCCGTTCAAGAGTAGATTGGCACATGTAGGAGACAACAGGGCGCGGTGTATAAAAAGCACCGGTATTTTTCCTTGCCGCTTCTTTAGTATCATCGGATTGTTCCGCCAATAAATTCTCAAAAATCCGGCCTAACATTTCCGGATCTACCGCGATTTCTTCTTCAAGCGGAGTATTCTCTACAATGGTAAATTTATATCGAGATAGGATAGAGTTGAGGCCTTTATCTTTATTGAGGAAAAGCTCATCCGGCACTTTGAATCCATTATTGACCTTTTCATGATCAGACCAGTCATTTTTATGAATTTCAAACAAACCACCATTGAGATATGGAGAATAAAAGATTAGCTCTTTCAATTTTTCAGGATCATCAAAACTACTGGCGTGCTGATCATACAACTCAGAATCACGATCTGCCGGCTCACTATTCAGAGCATTAAAAAAGAGATTCTGCAATATAAATTTATAGTATCCGGATCCCTCACTGTTTGGCTCTATCAGTTCATTTTTATTGCCATTCAGATAATAAGGAATGAGTAATTCTTCTTTTATCACCTTGAGCTCTTTGAGGAACCAAATAAAAATTAACCTAGAAATAAGTCGCACAGTAAAATCTTTGTGCTTTTCGGAGCCTTTCTTCTGATCAGGTATTTGAATTTTCTTAACCGCCTGATTGAACCATGAAATTATATCCTCGTAAAAAGCTTTGTTAAGAATTGAAATCGAAAAGACTGACTGCCAATAAAAGTAAAGCTCATTTATATTTGTGACTTTCGACTTCTTAGTAATCCTCATTTCATTGAGAATGTTTAGGTGTCCTCTGTGAGTTTCCTCGACTGACACATCTTTTAGAATCGAAATCTTTCCAATCTTTTCACCTTCTCTCCATGCTTGCTTATACTTCACACGTTCTGCAAGCATAAAAGCCAGTTTTTGCCCCTTGTATCTGATTAAGACAAGTACCGGTACCGCAACAGACAAGCGGTTTAAGGTTCTTGTCATTTCAGCAAGATCTGTCCTTGTTGGCTCAAAATCAGGCTTTGCTTCCAATGAAAAAATCATCAAACCTGGATATTCTTTCTCACCACTGATTTTGTCAATTTCCTCTTCCAAACCTTTACTTTCTGCCCCTTCATCAAGAAATCCATCCCCCTCGATATGCCCAATGAAATACGTCTTATCAATATTATCCCATAACTCATCAATCCGCCTGCTTTGAATACCAGATCTTCTTAAGAACTTCTTTATATCAACAGACTCTCTTGTCTGGGGAGTAATTTGAACATTTAGTTCATCTGAAAAAAAGTTGATTGACGCATCAAAAAGATTGTCTTTTTTGAACAGATCTAAGGTTAAATCCATGATGGGATGATATAATTATTTAGATAGTGTAAGCCAGCAGATCAGGTCGAAATTGTTTAGATTGAAATGATCTTCGGCAAAATCTTCATTACGTTTTTCGCTCTTGCGTTCTTTTTTGGGTTTATCAAAAAGATTTCCCTTTAAAATGTCGTCAAGGCTGTCTTCGGTATCTTTTACCGCATGGTTTTTCAGGAAGCTGTCTACCAGATTAGCATAGTAGTTCAGTGTTTCCTCCTCTCCATTCTCCACTTCAGGAGGAACAATGCGTTCATTTTTCTTATGCTGCTTCAGAAAGCTTAGAATGTCCTGTCGATTTATAAGTACCATCGGCTCATCAGGTGCTGCATAAAACAAGTGATGTTCGTTGTACACATGTTCCGGTTTATTCGGATTTCGTTTGGGATAACCCAGTAATCCGATCATACCTTCTTTGGGATTCTCAAACAGATCATCTTTGATCTTAAATCCGGAAAAAATTCCGTTAGGCATGCCTTCATACTTCTCACGGTTCTGCAGCAACACGCTGAGCAATTCCTGGCGGAACTGTTCAAGAGAAAGGTCATCCAAACCAAAGGTATCCTCTTCACTCTCCACATCTTCCCAGGATGTTTGAAGCTGACGGAGCATTTTTTCTGTTTGCTGATCGATGAGAGGATTGTCTTTTACGGTTTGTTCAACCCGCTCTGAAGTTTCCACAATTTCAGCCCCTCCCAGAATCATAAGTGCCATTCTTTTCTCAACACGGCCTTTAAGATCTAACAGAGATTCATAATTTTCAGCCGGCCAGAAATTTACTCCCATGATCGTATCATTCGGAGAGCCAATTCTGTCAATACGGCCAAAGCGCTGCACCAGTCGAACCGGATTCCAGTGAATGTCATAATTTACTACACAATCACAATCCTGAAGGTTTTGTCCCTCACTCAGGCAATCTGTTGCAATGAGAATGTTGATTGGCTCTTCCAGCTTTCTATACACATCCGGGCGATGTACTTTCATGAGTTGCTTCCACCCACGGAAATCAGGGATTTCATCTATGCCTTCTTTTACATATAGATCATTCCAGTGTCTTTCTTTATAGAGTTTGGTGTAAGGAGCGAAATAATCCAGCAATGGTTCAAACCGTCCAAAAATAAGCCCGGTATTTGATCTTGCTTCTGAACCGGTAACAAGTCCAACTCCCTCAAATTCATCTTTAAGCTGGTCAAATAAATAAGTGGCCGTATCGGTGTACGTAGTAAAAATGACCAGTTTCTTATTCGGTTGCTCCTGTTTGTCACGAATGATTTTTCTGAGAACGTTCAGCTTTTCGTCTTCTACTTCTTGTTCTTTAAAAGAAGCTTCAAAGGCATCTATGTTTTTCTTGAGTTTTTGGAGTCGAGCAATATCTTTTTCGATATCTTTTTTGAACTTTTTGATATCCTCAATATCACTGAGTTTTATCGGGTTCTTCTTGCCAAGAGTCAACTCTTCAAGGCCATTCTCTTCATCCTGTTCTTCCATTCCTTCCGCATTGCTACCTGCTTCTAAATCTTCTCCCGATTTTTCAAACTGTTCAATTTTAACCAATGCATTTACATGGTGATCGAGAATCTTCTCTAGTGTTTTTTTGAAGCTCATCCAGGATGACTCCAGTCGTTTGATCAACAAAATGAACATCATCTTTACCAGGAATCGCTGCCGCTGCTGTTCATCTTTAAGAACGCTGACTTTCTTCTTTTGTGGAACATAGGCCGCAGGTCGATAAGCTGTAAGGTCAAGCTTCTCCAGAATTTCAAGTACCTGATCAAACTCTGACAGCTCACCAAACCCCTGAGGATTCTTAAAGACATTTTTAGGTTTCTCTTTGTCAGGAAACTCCAAATCACTGTCGATGTAGTCCAGGATCAACTTTCGGGTTCGAGCTACTATAAGTTTATCTGTCAGCTGAGTAAACGAGTCTGGTAGCTTCTGAACTAACTCACTCAATGTGCCGTCTTCCTTTTCTTTCCATTTTGTATGGGCACGTTCAGCAGTTCTGAATTCATTCTCCAGGTTACGAATAGCCAAGGGTGTATCAAGAAATCCATCATTGGATCCCTTTACCATCAACTTAAACTGATTCCGAATATCCTTTAGCTCATTATTAATTGGTGTAGCCGAAAGCTGAAGTACTTTTACGTCTTCATTCTTTTTTAGAATGTTATCAACCAGAAACTGATACCGGGATGATTTGTCGTTTCGCAGGTTATGCGACTCATCGATCACCAGCAGCATTTTTGGGTTGTGCTGAAAGTGGCTTAAGGGATTATCCTTGTAACGTTCATTATCAAAACGTGTCGGGTGTTCTTCGGTGGGATGTTCTTCCCTGTATTCTTCAGTTTCATTGTACTGAAGGTCTGTGTGATAGCGAACCAAATACCGAAGTCGGTCTTGCTTGAAGAGCGAGTCATTTACGTCACGGTACTTCTCCCAGTTTTCAGAAAGCTTTTTAGGGCATAATACCAGCACTTGATATCCTTTCAATTCAAAGTACTTCATCACAGCTAAAGCCTGCCAGGTTTTACCCAAACCAACAGCATCAGCCAAAATTGCCCCATTAAATTTCTGGAGCATTTTAATCAATGATAGAACCCCTTTCTTCTGAAAACCATACAGAATGTCCCAAAGCCTTGTTTTCTTTAAATGCTCCAGATTCTGCTGAGATTCTGAATCATCTTCAAAATCGATAATGTCCTGTTTAAACAGCTCGAATAGAATCTTATGGTAGAGTTCTTCCGGTGTGTACTTTTTATATAGTTGGCTGATCAGTTCAATGACATGATCTTTGAAATCAATCAGTTTATCTTCCTGCTTTATTTTGTCCTTGGCAATCTTCTCCCAATGCAGTTCAAACCATTCTAAAGCTTTATCAAAATCATTATCCTCGCTTTGCTGAAGTTCATTTAATTCAATATTTCCAGATGGCCGAACGCCCATTCCGGCTTCAGTCATATTTGAACTGCCAACTGAATAAAAGCTATTTCGTGGATCATCGGCATCATACAAATACATCTTTGCATGACAGAAGTTTTTATCGATGGTTTTTAGCTTAACCTTCTCTTGTTCAAGGAATTTGATGGCTTTATTAGAGTCAACAGAATTTCTTAAAACTGTTTTTACTCCCAAATCACCTTGCAGCAGATCAATAGTATAATCCTCCAGTCGGTCTTCATCATTTACAAGGTTCCCCATAATCATTCGAAATTGTTCCGGATTGTTCATCCGATCGAACATTCTGGCCAAAAAGTCTACCGTAAAATACCCAGTTACCGCATTGAATTCCCCTGTGCCCAAATACTTTTCAAGATACTCAGCCATCGTAGCTGGCATCGTATCTCTATACTTCTTTTTATTGTCAATTAGCATATTTCAACAACATTTCAGTTTGTCTTTCAGAAAGTCTTTGTTCTATATTTTTTTATTCTCGAATTGGTTAGCTAATAGAAGCAAGAGCCACGTATAAATTTCAATTCAATATAATGGAACCAATCTGCAATCAGAAAGAAAGCAGTAGAATTAATCACATATCCGCAGTTAACCTTCTACGCGCCGTGCAGCCACCTGGTCTGTAATCCACCGGGTGTCAATTTCTCCATCTCTTCTTTTGCGATATCTATTGTTATGGTAATCATTACAATTTCTCTGATTAAATTTAATGGTTACACACAAAATAAACGGGTGAGTGACAGCATAGTGTCATTTGTGCGATCTATGTATGTCTAGAATTAACTGTTTTCAACCTACAGTAATCAGTTGTTACCTATGCAAAGACCTTTTTTAGATTAAAAGTTTTGGTTTGATTTTATTGATTATTCTGGAGTATCTAATAATCTCCCGGAATTATATGAGTTCTCTGGAATTAGGAGTTTCTTTTGATCTGATGGTGAAATTTTATCTACTGTTTTCTATAAAAAACCCTTCTCTTTTTTATTGCTAAGCTGCTAAAAACTGCTAAAGGTTAGATAAAATGAGCTTTCCTGAATACAAAAGGCGATTATTGGCTGAGCAGTTTGTTTAATAAATTGCTAAAGAGTGCTAAACCCTGCTAAGATTTTTAGCAGCCCTTAGCACCTCTTAGCAGTGTTTAGCAGTAGTGTTTTTTAATAGAAGTGATGTTTTTGATAGTGTATAAATGGTTTTGTTAGACTTTTTAGCAGTTAGCAGTGATTTGTGTGATTTTATGTTTCGTTTTTTTTTAAAAGACAACCACCCCTGGCCCCTCCTTCAAAAGGAGGGGATTCTTTCTTTTTAAAAGATCCATTTAGTTCGTAGATAAACATCAACAACAAATATGGACACCCCTCTATATCTCCCCTTGTTAGGGGAGACTTTCTCTTTTATTTAAAATGTTAGCCGTTGGACTCGGGTTTTTTCGTATTCGCGGGCTTTTTCGATGAGTTCTTCCATCATTCCTTTTGCCAGGAGCTCGTCTGCGTTGAGGATGTAGC
>LFIK01002558.1_pt1 | contig 14702 bp, 18 predicted proteins | sample 643401 | NCBI WGS metagenome assembly LFIK01 (sample SAMN03777447, study PRJNA286221) | soda lake metagenome | biome: soda lake; feature: Kulunda steppe; material: water; isolation source: sample T5-Br brine of Lake Tanatar-5 | place: Russia: Kulunda steppe | collected 2010-07 | reverse complement strand
TGTGTGTGTGTGTGTGTGTGTGTGTGTGTGTGTGTGTGTGTGTGTGTGTGTGTGTGTGTGTGTGTGTGTGTGTGTGTGCGCGCGCGTGCGTGTGCGCGCGCGTCTGTCGCGAGCACGCTTTCGTTTAACCGCGCAAGTGTGCAATTATCAAAGTTCCTTAATGTACCCGCATCCACTTTCCTAGGCCTATACTGGTCTAAGAAGCCATTCATCTTTCAGGTGTGTGCCTCATATCAAGGCGAGCATCTGCGCATGCATAAGAAGCTTGTACATTCAATTCGCACCTTTTCCCAGACGCCTTTTACCCCAGGCTGCAGACAAGCCACAGAGAGTAAAAGCTGGAATTAGCAGGGGATGAATCCGAGCTCTGTAAACCTTACGCTAATTGCGGTTGAGCGGAAAGTGCGGTTACCCTTAATGTGTTTACATACCCTTTGCTTTGACTAGTACTTCGCCTAGCCTATTGAAGCTAGAGGTTATCTAAGGTCGCCTACGAGCATTCATCCGCAGTAGGGTAACCAGGCGGCAAAGAGCTTGCAGCAGTCATAACCTCAGCGCCAATTGCATCATGCTCAATTCCCAAGGCCTCGTTTCCACTGCCAGATGCCCCTTTCACCTTTACTCACCCCATCGTTGTGCCATGTCTCTCCTGCTTGCCTCCTGAGGATGGCAGCCCGCTTCTCAAAGGCCTGCTGGTCCTTCCTGTGCTGAATATCAATGTTTTCAACGTGCGCGTAGCTCATGGCCGGTGACTTGGGCCGATGCATCACATTTACAGTGAGCGATTGGTCCGGCTGCGTTGCACAAAGAGCGCAACGCGGAGGGGTCAAGGAGGGGGTGTCTAAATCGCGTAACCGTGCGACTTTGTGATGGGTCCGGAACAGCCTCAAGGCTCGTATAACCGTATGCTATGAAGTATACTTCCACTTACCGTGAACCTCATCTTAGGCTGTGGTCTAGCGGGGGATACGGCTGAGCTCCTGTGCAAACGCTGCATCGTTGAGGGCGCAGGGGAGGGTGCTCTCTGAGCCTCCCTATAGGCGTTGAAATAGCTGCTGATGATCCCATCTGCGTTGCTCATGGTTGTGAGCTCACAGAGGGAGAAAGGTTGCGCACCCCAGCACTTTGCTTTGACCAACTACTGTGGGCGCATGCTTTGAAAAATAATATTTTCATGTATAACATTAACCAAATTGTCAGGTCAATGCTGTCAAATTCGAAGAGGTTGAAGGAAAAGAAGGGATTAAATCACGTTCTAAAACATAACAATGAATTATGTTCTTCCCCATGTCTTCCCAGATGCTTGTTTCTTTACCTTTCTCGTGACATTATTCGCAGCGTGGCACGCTTCAGACTTCTTGCCCACACCCTACGGATTGAAACAGTGGCCTGAACCCACGATACCTCCTCTACTGGTGTCATGTGCAATGCTAAAATCGTACAAGATGAGCAGCACCTTATCCTCTGCACCCATCCACACTTGGTCTCTCTGCGGAGGGCTTATGCATCTCTGTTTCATCCCACAGGTTTCTACAATGTGTCTGCTTCTTTGAGCCATGTGGCAAAAATAAGCTCCATTTCTTCCTTCATGCACTTTAGCGTCATAAGCAGGCTTGCAGTCGCACTCCTTCACAGAAGGCTTTTTCTTGTAAATTACCAGTTAGGGTTTCTTTTAAACTTTTCTTTAAAAAGCTTAACATTGAATCATGGAACATGCACAGGCCTGTGCTGTCCACGCTAAAAAAGCAAGGGCAATCATGATGGTGGCACACTCCACTCATGGAAAAGCCCAAACTTAGGGCTCCAAGGTAAAGCCTGTGAATCACGCAGGGATATCAAGCGGGATGGTCCTAATTTTTGACATACTGCCGCAGGGTTTGCAGCTCGATAATCAAACACCTATGTACCAGATAAGTCACACAAGCACTAGTGGTCCACCATACTCTGGGAGCCAACACTCCTGCGCAAGAGCTCATCCTTTGGTGGCCGAGCCCATGTCCTGATCTGACCACTCTGATCAGCTGTCAAGACGAGCCGCTCTGTGAACTGTACATCCGAAATAGGCTCTACATGCAGCCTGCATGGCATTGTTCAAACATTTTGGGCCAATGGCGGCTTGGTTTTGGCAAGCAGCACAAGGTGCAGTCTAGTAGCAGTTAGCGTTAAAGGCATCAGCTCCCCCCCCCCCCTACTACACAGGGAAATGCATGGTCAGTATTTCACAAGGTCCAGAATAGCTTCAACCCCTGCAGCTCAAAATTGTAGACCCACACAGCCATGGCACGAGATTCGGGACAGCATCATGTAACTTGTTCCAACATGTATGCAGCCAATTCCCTTCCATGGCAGAACTGACTCGGCAGAACCAGGCACGGCTGCGGCTTGCACAGCTAGCACGTCACAGCGCTTGCATGCAGCACTGCTTGGATGCTTGTGCATGCATGGGGCACGCACCTGTGCTCACAGATGGGCAGAACGATGTTCATCTCGATGAATGGCAGAGGGGGCACCACACCCTTGTTGGTTGAAGATTTGCTGGCAGATGCGGAGGGCTTGCGTTGGTGCGAGGGCGCCGTGGCCGGGATCACGGGCTGCGTTCCGTGCAACACACGCGTACACGACTGTTTCCATGCGACACTCACGCAACTGTGCTTCTGCAGGACACAGTTCCTGGCCAACGGGCTCCGTGCAAATCACGCACACGACTGTACTTCTGCAAACAGTGCCAGGCCATTTGGCTGGAGTGCAGCAGCAGGAGCTAACCTGAGCATGGGGCAAACGTTGGCTGCCGTAGGGGTGCAGCACATGCATATGGCACGCGACAAAGCACACATCCATCGCGGCACACTGCGACACCGGGCTGCTGCTAGGTCACCTCCATGTCCGATGTGTTACATGCACACATTAGCAGCAATGCCTCAAAACAGAAACGCAGCGCAGGCACACACACGCATGCTTGTGCGCCAGCGCACACCGTGAGCAGCCGTGTTTGGCCCTCTCCCAAAAAGCACAACGCCCACCCTACAAAGCGCCCAAACGCATGAGTGCTGCAGAGACCCGCACCTGTTGCTGCACCATGAGCAGCAGGTCGCCACTGGCCTTGCGGCCCATCTCAAGCTTCTGCATGCTGGCAGACTTGCGCATTCCCGTGCCAGCCACAGGCGTGGCCAGCACCTCCCCCTCACTGGGCACCATCTGTACGTCCCACACGCACAGCCGAGCATCCTGCAAGGCAAGCCCACAGCAGCACGTCTGGGCCTGACAGGGTGCCATTCTGCGCGTTGTACACGCACAGCCGAGCATCCTGCAAGGCAAGCCCACAGCAGCACGTCTGAGCCTGACAGGGTGCCATCTGTACGTCCCACACGCACAGCCGAGCATCCTGCAAGGCAAGCCCACAGCAGCACATCTGAGCCTGACTGGGCGCCGTTCTGCGCGTCCCACGCGCACGGCCTCACACTCAGGCGCCAGGCAAGGCCAAGGCAATGCAGCAGGGCCTGGCAGCGAGGGCCTGGCAACGCAGCAGGGCCTGGCAGCGAGGGCCGGCCATCTCACCTGGCCTACAGACGCCACGCGGTATATTTGCCCACCCCCCGCAGCTGAGGCGTGGCCAGCATGGCCGCCAGGGACAGCGCTTCCGCTCGGGGTGGCTAGCTGCAAGTGCACACGCAGAGGCCTGCCGTCACACCACTCTGTATGCATGGTGTGGCTCATGCAGAGTTAGTGGAAATGGCAGCATACTGCACCACCATTTGCACTGGCCAAGCAGACTGAATGCATTCCAGACTTTCGCGACACAATTACGGGTCAGGAGTCAGCCGGCGCACGCACGAAGCATGTGGGGGAAAAAGAAGGAGAAACTGCTTGGCCTCTTCGCAAGATTGGCTGCAAGGGTGCTCACAAGCCCCCCAGCTATTAAGGCAGCGACCCTCCCAGGTGCTCACTTTGTTTGCATTCCCTTTTCAGAGTGTGTGCAAACAGAGCACACACATAGGTGTGTGCGGTGCTGCACCTGACACGACGCGGCGTCAGGGGCGTGCCACCAGCCAGGGCGCAAGCTGGACAAGCAAAGGGCGCCCGTGCATGCACTCCACGTACCTGGAGCCACGGATCAAAGCGCACACGCGAGACCCAGCTCTGGTGTCCTTGGCAGTGGGCCACCGGCACGCGCTCGGCCATACTGCAGGCAGCCACGGCCACGGCAGATGCGCAGCAGCTATGGAGCATGCAGGGTCGTGATTGGTTGTGGGGCTGCTGCGGCGGCGGCAAAGGCATGCGTGGCAGAGGTGGGGCGCGCGGCAACGCGGCACGCGGCGAGGTGCTGGGCGGGCGGCAATGCTGCTGGTGTGCCTTTCCAACACATGTTGCTGGCTGGAAGGTCTGTGCGAGACTGCATCATGCCCCAGGGAACAGCCCAGCACATCGTGACAGGGGCCGGCACAAGGTCCCCACCAAGCTGGCAGGCAGATGCGAAGAACCCAGCCAGCGAAGCAGGTACGTGTAGGGGCTGGCACGCACTGGGTGGGCGCGCACAGGAGCGGACGCACGCGCATGCGAGTGCGCGCGCACATGCTCACACAGGCGACCTTCTCACAACACCGCATGGTGCTGCTGGGCAGCCAAGGCTGGAGGCGTGCAAGGCAGGCAGCGCTTCTGCCTCCCTTGCATGCTCAGCTACCCCAGATCTGAATGGCTTGAAGCTGCACCAGGTGCGTGCCGTCAACCGGTACGCACTCGAGCACAGCTTCTCTGGAGTGCATGCTGGCATCAATGCTAGCACCAGCCCACCAACAAGGGTGCTGGTTTGGACCTCTGGTATGTAAGGGGTCACCAAACCTATGGTGACATGCATGCTGGCACAGACCTCCTGGCGTGCATGCTGGCACACATGCGCCCAGGCAAGCATGCATCGCTAATGGCAGTGCAGTGCAGGGGTGGAGACTCAGCCACACACGCACCTGTAGACGCCCACCAGGTCGTCCTCGCCACCCGCTGCAAGGTACCTGCGCGAGCAGTGGATGCAGGGACTCACTCAACAAAAGGCTCTGCCCCTTCCCTGAGCAGATGTGCCTGGGCTAGCGGCCAGGCAGGCTGCTTCTGCCACAGCCATGCGCGCATGTGCATCACAGCAACAGCTACAGGCAGCTGTCTGGGGGGCCTCAAAAGGCAGAGCTGTATGACAGCCGCAGAGCTGCGATCCTGCAGTCGTGTCAGGCATGTGCTGCTGCTGCTGCTGCTGCTGCTGCTGCTGCTCCAAGCAAGCTGCGCAGCACCAAGACGCACCTGCCATCGTGGCTGAAGCTGCAGCACAACATGGCCCCATAGTAGCTGTGGAAGCCGCCCACCACCTGGCCTGAGCCCGCCATCATGATCCGAACCGCTCCGTCGCGGCACGCAGCTGTGGCATGCAGCGCCGAGCACAAAGCATGCAAGCGAGAGTGAGCGCTTGTATCTGTGGGGAAGGGGTTACTTATGCATGCACGTACTCTGCCCCAGGCAATTGAGTGGGCTCTGTCACAAATGCCACCGCAGGTTTGCATCTATTTCACATCCACGGCGCATCCACCGCATGTATGGTTCAACTTGTCAAATGTTGCGCACAGGCCTTGGGAGGTTGTCAGCACCTGGCTGCCTGTCATTCCGAGTGCATGTGTGATGATCACACCACTCACGTGCTTGTATACACAACGCGCGCGCGCACACAGGTACGCATTGAGCGAGCCTGCCCCTGGACAGCCTGCCTGATGCACCACTGGTGCCCCGCGCTTGATCAGCCCTGCATTGAGGGAGCTCGTGCCTGGACAACCAAGCTTGGGACACCTCTCACCTGCGATGAATCCTGAGGGCGATGGGCACACAGCCACGTCGTTGATGCCCCCCCCAGGCACACTGATAACAGCAGTGGGCTGTGGGGGCTTGCTGCTGCTGGAGGTGAGGGACAGCGAAAACTTGCTGCCCCCCTCGTGCACAACGGCGCTCTGCGAGCACAGTACGCGCGTGAGCGCTTGTGTGTGATACACAGTGCATATGTGTGTGTGCGCGTGTGCGCATGCATGTGCGCGCATGCATGCGCTTATGTGCGTGTCTGGATGTCCATGTGCTGCACATGAGCGCCCATGTGTTGACACCTGAGCGCGCGCGCATGTCTGTGTGTCTGCGTGTGTTTGCTAAGTCGTGAATCGGAGTCGAGCACCTGGGAAGGCTGCAGGTGATATGCAGGTGCTGGCAGCACTGGCAGCTCATGATGGTATGCGTATGTGCAGCGTTTAAGGCTGCGTGTTCGCGCACCCAAAACCGTGGAGCACAGCTGGTCGATGGCATGCTGCCCACCACCTGCATCACCCCCTAGAGCATCCTCCTGTTTGTTTGTCCGAGTGCAAATGTGCAGCGCACTTGGCATGCACAGGACGCACGGCACATGCCTGGGTCTGTCATGCACCTGGGCCCTGGCACGCACAAGCATATGGTGCGCAGTGCCAACGGCCCATGCAAACCCTGCACACACATGAGCACTGGCATGCAACGCGCATCGATGCAGAGCAGAGTCCCACAGTTGGGACACCGAGGCTGCCAGGCTGGCTGCGCCTGCCCCTGCTCTGCTCTGCTTCAAACACTTGGAGCCACCTATTGGTGCTGCGTTGAGCACAGCCTCTCCATAACTCTAGTTCCAGGTCTGCACGGCCAGGTAAACAAGCAGTGTTCCCCGCACTCATGGATTCAAGTACAGGAGGTACCCAAGCTGCCCCGCACAGCCCCCAAGGCGGCGGCGCGCTGACCCACCTTCTTGTATACATTGATCGTGCCACCGGTGTAGGCGGCGATGAAATGGCCATTGGTGTGTGGCAGCCACAGCGCCCCACAGCACCGTGTGCCTTCGACAGCGGGGTCCGGTAGCAGCGCGGCCGCAACGGCGGGCTTGCTGCCTGTGGTCGCCTGGAGCTGTGTGCGTAGGGACAGCAGGAACACTGCGCGCGTACCAGCCAGGCTGCACCTTATGAATCGCTGCCAACACAATGTCTGGAGCGGGCAGGTCTGGAGGGACGCAGGCACGGCAGGCATGCTGCGCATGTGCACCAGCTCAGGGCCGGCTGGAGGATGCGGGAAGGGGCAGGGGCACCGTTGACCTGCGCCGGGGGCGCCCTCGCGGCGTGTGCTTGTGGCAAGAGCCAGAATGAGCCCATGTCACTTCGTCTTCACCCTGGTCTGAGTGATGTCCCTCTTCTGGTAATTGCCATTGAGAGGGTCCACAAAGACCTATTCTTTGTTGTGGAAGAACAACATGTCAGGGCTAGCCTGTATGATCTCATGATCGAGGTGGCCGCAGGTGACTCCTGAACAGGACCCCGCGGAATGAGGCAGTAGACCTAATGACCCGCTACAAATCTCGTCCAGTAAGTGACTGCTAGGTCAAGACCAGAGCGAAGGGGCTCTTGCTCTACACACACTATAAGTCAAGGCTATTGCAAAAGCAGCAGCAGCAGGTGAATCTGCATGTCACATGCAGCCAAGGGCCCATGCAAAAGCTTGGAACGGATTCTTGCCAGCACATCCCAATAGCATCCCATGGCCGCTTTAGCCTAGGCCAGTTGTAGAAGCTGCTTCACCTATAAGAGACAAAACAAAGGATTGCAGGGCTCCTTCCCTGGAACTTCCCCATGTGCAATGCCTCAAAGAGTCTTGAGTCCAAGCCCAAACCTGATGCGGGCCCCAGCCCAACAACCAGCCAAGCACCAACCTTGCCCATCTGTCATTCCCACCAAGGTGTCCACTCCATCCTTGGCACCAGGCAAGAAGTCGTGGCAGGATATTGAGACGATGCCCCGTGTGTTTTGCCCACCCAGCGTTAGGGAGCGCAGGGGTTCCTGAACGAGGATGAGAATTTCAGTAGCACACATGTCTGATGCACTACTTGTCAGACCATGCACTTCTTTTGAGACTCAATTAGGAGCATACACAATTAGCAGCATAAATTGACGGAAGTGAACACGGATGTGCGTGTTGATGCCCTGGTATATGCAGTACGTGCGGCTCTCACCTTGTGAGTGGCATTGTAGTAAGCAACGTGCAGGAACCCGTCTCCAACACTGTACAGTACATACCTGAAAGGAAGGGCAGGTTGCAGGCGCTGGGTGAGGATGCTGATGTGGAACCGAGATGCACAAATCAAGAAAACAAGGTCGCTGCAATGTTCGAAGCAGGCCCACTCACAATCCGTCCTCTCTAGAATTCGCCCTGATTTCGGCCAGGGTCAGGCGGCTTTGCTTCTGCCGGACAGTGAGTGAGACGGACAGCGTGTTTGATAGGTTGAACAAACTTGGGGTGAGAAGCTGTATGTATGAAAACCACAAGCAGGGAAACAGGTGGCAGGAACGAATGAGATACTACATGTTGGAGCACAGGCTTCCCTCAGCGGACATGGAGGAGCACGATGCTCGGGCCTGTGTCAGACTCACAAGGAAGTAAAACGGATGCAGGGGCTGGCTCTCAGCCACCAAGGTGTATCTTCCTTCGGGTGTCCTGCAGGGTGTGCAGGGAGACAAGACAGCTGTTGCAGGGCTTGCGGCTCCGCGCTGAGGTGAAGAGAGGGAAAGTCATCTTATGTTTTTCCTGCCCAGAGGAAGCTGAACATAGCAATTAGGGAGGGGTCATCACTGACAGTTCCTCTACCCTTTCCTGCCCCTTTTCTTACTTGAATTTTGTGCGCGGCTGGTTGGAAGCGGCGGGCATCTGCACTTGCGCGCCTCTGCACCGCCACCCTCAGCACCCTGCTTGAATGAGTTACCTCATGAGAGGTACTTATTTGTATATCTTTTCCCTAGCAATCATTATTCCAAAATTTACAATAAGGTTTGACTGACTGTGAATTAGTAGATAAAGACACATGCCAAGTATCCAGGTTCATTGTGCCAAAGTGCACGCAACACTGAATTCTTTGTGAAAAGAGGACAATACATATGGGCCGCTCATCCATCATCACCATGCGTGGAGGCTGCAAGATTGCCCTACCCCTGAATATAGTGGGATAGATCAGAGTGGCGGGGGAGTTGGGGAGTTCAAATGGCCGCAGCAACTGTGGCTGCCTCGTCCTCCATGGCTGCTTATGATATTTTTGTGAGGCGTGCCATCAGCAGCATCGCCAAGGAGGTGGAGTGGGGCAGATCAAAGGAAGCCAGGGAGTTGCGCGAGGCGTGCCAGCACTTTTTGGCGAGCCAGGACGTGGGCAGCGCAGCGGAGGCAGCCCCTGCAGCCCCTAATACCCTGGGACTGGCTGTGCTGCCCCCTCTGCAGCTGGCCTGCGCCAGCAGCAACGCTAGGGTGGTGGAAGCTGCACTGGGCTGCTTGCACAAGCTGGTCGCGCATGCGTGGTTGCAAGGCGAGAGCAACGCCTCAGGCGAGGGCGATGGGCTGATCGAGGACGACGCAGATGTGGTGGCGCGGGTTATCAGGCTGGTCATCAAGTGTGGGGAGCAGCAGGCGCTGGTGGGCAGCTCTAGTCCGGGGAGCAACAGCTCGGCCCAACCTGCCCTGCAGCTGTCTATCATCCGGGCACTCCTGACCTTCACCACCGCCGAGCACTTCGTGGTACACGGCGATAGTCTGATGTCGGCCGTGCGCACGGTTTTCAACCTGGCGCTGAGCAGCACGGACGAGAACATCAAGCGCACAGCCTGCAACGCCCTACTGCAGATGCTCAACACCGTGGCCAAGCGGGTCACCGTCTTCCACGCCCACAGCGTGGGATATAGCCAGCAAGGCAGCAGGCGGGTGTCTGATCATGCAGATGGGGGGGCCAGCAGCAACGGCATGGGCGGGAACCCGCGCGTAGGGGCCCCTGCTGCGGACGCAGCCCACAGCAGTAGCAGCAGCAGCTCCGCTGCTGAGCTTGCCGCCACCTCGCCTCCAGCTGCCACATCCCTCAGTGCTTGGCACCACCACAAGGAGATGGGTGCACCCTCCCTGCACCACCATACGCACTTGGAGACGCTGCCAGAGGAAGACGCAGCAGGATCTGCAGGCCAGCTGAGCGAGGGATCCGCAGCACAAGACAGCTCTGCAGATGATAGGGACGCCAACAATGCGCGCATGGCTCAGTTTGCGAGCCTCGCGGAGCAGCAAGACCTGCGCGGCCTGGAAGCGGCCATCGGCGGCGCCGCAGCACCCACAGGCGGTGCGCAACACTTGGGCGTGCAGCTGGGCGCAGCCACGAGCTCGCGCGAGCATGATGTGCAGCCAGAGCTGCCCTTCTCACCCTCAACCCATGCTGCAAATGGCCATGCCATGCCCCACCCCACATCCCCAACAGCGCCTCCACGCGCGCCCGCCCCTAGCACTGAGCTCGCTGCGCGCGCCGCACCCCCTGCTCCCATCACAGTGCCCTCCCGCCCTCCTGCCCAGGCCTTCACAATTGGGGGGGCGCTGCAGCAGCCTCTACCCTCCGTCGCGCAGCTCAGCGTGGCTGAGCGAGACGTGCTGCTGGTGCTGACAGCATTTTGCAAGCTGGCATCCAGGGAGGCAGGGGTCACTGGGGCCGAGACATACCTCCACCAGGCATGTGGGCTCATCATGGGATGCAGCTGCCTGCCTGCCTGCCTGCCTAAGAAAGTCTGCACGCCTGCCAGCCAGAGATTAAAGGAACGCCCACGCTTTCATGGGGTGGGGGCCTGTTGCTGATAGCCCCGCGTTGAGACAGGCTTGTGTGTGTGTCTATATGCCTTAGAGCCCTGCTGACCTGCTGCCAGCACAACTTCCCCCCTGCTGTGTGCACCAATGTGCACCATGCATCTCCCGTTGGTGTGGCGTGCATGACCCCGCATGCGGCCTGCCGGAAAGTCGCATGCGCAGTGCATGCCCCAGCAGCATGAGTGCAGCGCGTCCCCCGGCGCAACACCTGCTTGCACCGCCCTTTCATTACGCCACACACACACACACACACACACACACACACAGGCTGTGCTGAAGCTCTTCCAAGGGCTCTGCCCTTTCGCGTTGAGGCCGCGTCAGTCACGCAGTATGCTGCTGCTGCATGTGGTGTGTGGCGTGCGCGCAGGGCAAGCTGCTGGCGCTGGAGCTGCTGGTCAAGGTACTGCACAATCCGCAGCACCGCTGGGAGAACGTGCGCTCTGTGTTCACGCTGTACCTGCGCCAGCCTCTGTGCATCACGCTGCTGCGCAACTGCACCACGAGCGACGCGGCCGCGTTCCAGCTGGCCGTTAAGCTGCTCATGGCCATCATGATGCAGGTGCGTGTGCGCGCACTTTTCTTGTACACATGTGTACGTGTTGTACACGCGCATGTGCACATGCCCTGTTCTTACCTGTCAGCACGCGTGCGTGCAGAAGACGGGTGTGCGCGCTTGGTTTTAAATCGTGTTTATGTGGCGGTATTGGGCGGTCCTTGGCTTAATGGCTGGGCCAAGCATTGGATGCCTGCCCGCTATTCCTGCGTGCTTGCACCGATTGCTGCTCGTGGACGCAAGCGTGATGGCCAGCGCTGGAACCTTCTGAGGTGCAGGTTTCTGCGCATGCACATACATACGCACGCGCACCCACGCACACACACACATAAAATATGTGTGACATACACAAACGCGCACGCACACACACACACACACGCACACAGACAGCTCATGTGCACACAGCCACGTTGCGCTTGCTGCCCCAACCACCCGCTGCCCCCCGCCTTTCGGCTGCAGCCCAAGCTGCGCCGAGGCCTGCGTGCGGAGCTGGGCGCCTTCTACCCGCTGTTTGTGTTGCGCCCCCTGGAGCAAGGCGCCCGCGCACAGCAGCAACGGCAGCAACAGCAGCAGGAGCAGCAAGCAGGAGAGCAGGCAGGCCCGGCTGGGCAGGAGGGTCAGGCGGGCGCGGACCAGCCTCCCATGCCGCCGCCGCCACCGGCGGCCCCGATGTTAGGGGGTGCGTCGGATGCCATGGATGCGGAGCAAACCGACCTGCACACGCTGTATGTGGTGCTGAGCAGCTTGCGGCAGCTGTTTGGCGAGCCGCAGATGGTGGCGGACCTGTTTGTGAACTACGACTGCGACCCACACGCACCGGCCCTGCTGGAGCGCACTGTGCAGGTGCGAGCGTGCTGTGCTGCGCTTTGCTGTGCCATGATGTGATGTGTGGCGTGTGTGTTTGTGCGTGCGTGTGTCCTAGGGGGTGGCGGGAGTGGGTGCAAGCACGCATGCACTCCACCAACTTGTGCATGCGGGGAAGTTCATGAGGGCACTGGAGTGCTTTTGCTAGCTATGTTAGGTAGCTTGCAGCTGACATTCTCTTGCCCAGCTTCCGCTGCTTGAAGTTGGACCTCATTCATACCTGTGATGGCGCACTGACACTGTGGACTGCATGACGGGGTTGGCGCGAACCGCATGTCTGACAGGAGGAATGCCATGGTGTTCCATGGTGTTGTGTGTGTGCACGTGCGTTACATATGAGACGATACATATGATTGTGATACAAGTGACAGTGGCAGCGCATGCCTCCCAAGGGGTTCATGCTGGGGGCTGCAGCCCTATGGTTCCATGTGTCTCGGTTCTGGGGAACTCTTTGCGCCGAGGCACACAGGCGCATGCGCAGTCTTTGTTGTAGAGGTGCTCAGGGACGCTCATGAGATGTACCCAGTCTTAAATGTTGGGGTGCTTAGGGACGCCTGTGAAGCATGCACAGTCTTTAGGGTGGAGGTGCTCAGGGACGCCCGTGAAGTATGCTGCTGAAGCTGCGCAGCCGCGGCCGTGCTTGGTGCCTGCTCATGGCTCTCCACGCACCCTGACTCACCCATGGGCACAGCGCAGCACAGCCTGCTGCCCTTCGCCTTCCACCCCTCAAGCATTCCCACATGTGCACGCCTGCACGTGCCGTGTCGCATGCCCCGCACTCGAACACACGCGTGTGCATGCCGCACTGCATGCCCCGCACTCGAGCGCACGCGTGTGCATGCCGCGTTGCATTTGTGGCATGCAGGCGCTGGGCTGGCTGTCCCAGCGCACAGACACTGCCGACCTCATGGACCGCCCAGGCATGCTCAACAGCAGCAGGTGGGTGGAGAGCCACACGGGTACTGCCCTCTGTACCATTCGAGCACACACCCGACAGCAGCGCATTGCGTTGCGCCAGCCTCAAGTGCCGGTGAGCATGCGTGCACGGTAGCATGGTAAAGCAGCAGGTGCTTCCTGGCTCCCACCCGTTAAGCATCAGGCACGCCTTAACTGGGTTCCTTTTTTCCTATCCAATCCTGCACTGGACCCTGCAAGCACGACCCCATTGAGCTTCTCGCAGCATATGCCACGCGTCACAGCCAGAGCAGGACGGGCGCACGGGGATGGCTGCGCAAGCGAGCGCGCTAGCCCTTGCTCCTGCAGGTTTGAGAGTGGGCTTGGGTGCTGGCAGGCAAGACCCAGGCATCACTGCAGCATATGTTTTGTGCTATGATTGCCTGTTCAGGCACCTTTTCAGCAGCAAATGTTCTCCCGTTAAGCACCATGCGCTGCCAGTGGACATATGTCTCTGCCCGTGCTGCCTTGTGGCCCTGACCCCTGACCCAACCCCACCCGAGACGCGTCCCATGATAGCATATATGGTCTTGCCACGCCCCTGCGTCCCGCTGGCGCGTCGGGCAGTGGCATAGCGTGCGGCGCAGCCTGTGACGAACGCAGGCCTGCGGCTCTTGCACAGGGGCATGCGTATGTGATGCACTGAGGCTTGTGTGTGACCCACAAAAGCATGCGCGATGGAAACCAAGGCATGTGCAATGGACGCCAAGGCCTGTGCGGATGAGCTGCAGGGCCCTTGTCGCATGCTGGAGACTGTGGCGGACAGCAGCCACAATGTGATCAGCAAATGGCATGTGCAAGGCACAGTGGCAATCAATGAATGGCATACATAAAAGGCACAGTAGAAAAAATGGGGCGAGGGAGAAAGACTTGATCGCAGAAGCTCTGTGAAGCTTGCGCTAGTGACACGCGTTTTGTGCGCCTGCTGCGCAACCGTTGACTGCAGCGTACCGCCTCCGCCACTGTGGACACACAGCAGCGCAGGCACATCCGCATGCCCCAAAAGCACGCACGCACACACATATGCACATGAAACCCCGTGACACCAACCACCTGCCTGTGCTAGCTCTCCCTGATGTGTGCCCGCCCACATGCACGCAGCACAAGCACGGCACCCCTGAAAGCCGTTCAGGAGGCGGGTGCGCGCCTGGCTGCGGTGCGCGAGCAGGCCACGCGCTGCGTGGTGCTGCTGGTGGCATGCTTGGACTTCTGGGCAGGGCCCCTGAAGGAGGCGGGGCAGCAGGCGCGGGGGCCCGGCGCAGAGCAGCAGCAGCAGCAGGAGCAGCAGCAGCCGCAGGGCGAGGGGGGGCGCGGGGGCGGCGCAGAGGAGGGGGGTGGCAGCGCAAATGGGGGCGGAGCGCCTCTGGTGAGTGGCTTCTGTTCTGGTGTGTACGCTCGGTGTGGTTGGGTGAGGGGTAGGTGCTGCTTCAGGGCGTCGGGCAAGGAAGGGCCGGGCTGGCAGGGCGTGAGGGGGAGCAAGGCTGGAGGGCCCTGTTCGTGGTTTGCTTGAGGGGCTCTTGGGCTCTAGGTATAGGTAGGGCGTGCGCGTGTGTTTTGTGTGTACGTGCGTGCATCTGTGTGTGTGTGTGTCTGTGTGTGTGTGTGTGTGTGTGTGTGTGTGTGTGTGTGTGTGTGTGTGTGTGTGTGTGTG
>LFIK01002555.1_pt1 | contig 14707 bp, 15 predicted proteins | sample 643401 | NCBI WGS metagenome assembly LFIK01 (sample SAMN03777447, study PRJNA286221) | soda lake metagenome | biome: soda lake; feature: Kulunda steppe; material: water; isolation source: sample T5-Br brine of Lake Tanatar-5 | place: Russia: Kulunda steppe | collected 2010-07 | reverse complement strand
CGCCCCTCGACCCCACAGTCGGCTTGCCCAGTGACTGGAAGTCTGACCTGTAGGCCCAAACATTACAGACGTGCTGTTAGGTGCCGGCATCCGGGACACAGCATGATCTGTAGGCCCGAACTGCGCACGACGCCGCCCCGGATGTCCGGGGCGGCGTTCGTTGTTGCGCGGAGTTTGATTTCTTCCCAACGCAATCACACGGGGGGGGGGCGGGGGTTCTGTGGGCGTGTGGTGCTGTCGGGGAGGTGGGTGACGGCGACGCGGCTGTGTGGGCGGTGTCATGTGCGTTTCGGGTTTTGCTCGCTGTCGGGCGGCCGAATTGCACCGAGCATGTTGGGGCGGGAGCAGTTGCATGTTCGGTGATGCCCTCTCCCCCATGTGGTTGCGCTGGGAAGCAGTCGGTGAGCTGACGACCGATGACGGGCGTTGCGACCGGGCTCCAGATCGGAAGGAGATCGCCGATACAACGTGCCCGCGCACCAGCGCCACCACCCCCGGCGCACCACGCATGCCCGAGCACTATCCTACCCATACGAGCACTATTGTGCCCGCATGGGTAGGATAGTGCTCACGGACACGGAGGTAGATGCCATGCTGCTCCACCGGCCGCTGGCAACGGTCACGTCGACCGTCGACGCCGACATCCTGCCGGTGCTCGCGTCCGCCGATCAACCGTTCACCGGCCGGCAGCTGGCCCGCCTCATCCCGCAGCGTTCCACCCGTGGTGTCACTCGAGCCCTGCAGCGTCTGGTCGACCACGGCATCGTGCGGGTCTCCCCCGCCGGCAACGCCAACCTTTACGAGCTCAACCGTCAGCACGTGGCCGCCGACCCCATCGTCGCACTCAGCCGTCTGCGCCACACGCTGGCCGGGCGGATCAGCGAACACGTCGCGCAGTGGCAGCAGCCAGCGGACCTGGTCGTGCTGTTCGGCTCGGCCGCCCGCAACGAGATGAGCCTCGACAGCGACATCGACTTGTTCGTCGTCTCCGACTACGTCGGCACCGACACGTGGGACACCCAGGCCCACCGGCTGGCCCAGCAGGTACGTGCCTGGACCGGCAACGACTGCCGCATCCTGGAGATGGCACGCCTACAGGTCACCGACGGCGTTGGCGACGACCCGGTGCTCGCCGAGATCGCCCGCGAGGGTCAGACGCTGCATGGCGATGCGAGCCTGCTGCGCCGCGCCCGCGCCGCCGCGAAGGGACGTTGATGGCATGCGCGGCCAACTGCACGTCCGGCACCATCGCTGGACGCCGGGCTCGGGCTGAACAGGTTCTCGAAGCCGCGGAACTCGTCGACGTCCTCGAAGGCCCCGACCAGGATCTCGCGGCCGCGTATGTCACGATGTGCGTCCATACGGGCATCGCCGCCAGCGACGTTATCTGCTGCATCCGCCTCGGCTACCACGCCAGCGGCCAAGACCACACCGAGGCCGTGCGCGTCCTTGAGACGGTCGAGCCGTCCGCCAGCGGTTCACTCGACATCCTGCTGCGGCTCAAGACCCCCGCCGGCTACAGCCACAAGCCCATCTCCGGGGCCGACCGCAGACGCGACCGACGTGCCGCAACATCCCTGGTGGAACGGATGCGCACCCTGTGACCGCCAACCAGCGGCCCTTCTGCCGACGCCTGGGCCGTTCTCCATCGAGACCGGCACGGCGATAACCACCGTTGTTCACCAGTCGAACTGCGACTTCTTCCCAGCGCAATCGCACGGGGGGGCGTCTCGCCTCCGGGTGTGTAGTGCCAACAGCTCCTCCGTTTTCGACACCGTCTCTCCATGCCGGCACGGCACCCCTCGCCGGCGGCCGGGAGTGCCCTCCCAACACACATCGACGTTCCTGCTGCCGGTCGCCGCACATACCAAACGTTGCTGCTCGCAGGGGGTGCGGCTTCGGCAGGTTCGTTCCTGCCCTCACGATCTCCTGCGCGGTCTCACGTGGGCACTCACCGCGTCCTTGGCCTTGTCGGCTGTTTCTGTGCCGCCCCGTTCCTGCCCGCACCCGACCTCGCCACCCGCGAGGGCGGCGGGGTCGGGTCCGCCGTCAACAGGACGGACCCGGCTTTGGGTCCCTGCCTTCACACCTGACTGCCGAACTTAGGGAAACAGCTGGTGTTGGGCTGGAGGGTTGCCGGAGGTGTGGTTTCCGCCGGCCGGCGGCAGGGGCGGTGGCGGCTGGTCGTCGCTCCCGTCAGGTGCCGGCGGCTCCTCCGGTGGTGGGGGCAGCTCGACCGGTTCACGGCTGATGATCTGGGTGCGGAGCCGGGCGGCCGCGTGGGAGAGGCCGGCATCATCCAACGTGGCAGTCAGCTGGTCGCGGTCGATACCGGCGGCGGTCAGCTCACCGAGAGGCACGTCCAGGTCGGTGTTGAAGGTCATCAGTTCGACGTTCCGTCGGAACGCGGCCTCTCCATCTTGGAGGTTGCGTCGTTGGGTGGGAGTGAGCTGGTCCAGGTTGGCATAGAGCTGCTCACCGTCACCGAAGCGGGCAAGCAGTTTCGCTGCGGTCTTCTCCCCGACACCTCGCACGCCCTCCAACCCGTCTGACGGGTCTCCGCGCAGCGCGGCGAAGTCGCGATACTGGCCGGGTTCCACCCCGTAGGTGTCTACCAGCTGCTGGGGGGTGAACGCGGTGGTGTCGCGGATGGAGTTGGAGATACGCAGCACGGTGGTGTGGGTGGCGGCGCAGGCGAGCAGGTCCCGGTCGCTGGTGAGGATCCAGACGTGACGGTGTTCGTCGGCTTGCGTGGCGGCGGTGGCGATCAGGTCATCTGCTTCCCACCCGTCACATGACACGGTGGGGATCCCGCCGGTGTCCAGCAGGGTGCGGAGCTGGTCGATCTGCCGGTAGAGCTCCGGGTCGCGTTCCTCACGGTTCGCTTTGTATTCGGGCCAGCGGGCCTTTCGGTGGTTGGTGGGGCTGTCGAAGGTGAACACGACCGCGTCGAACGGTCCGTGCACGTCCCATGCGGTTGCCAGCATCTGGATGACGCCGTGGGTGACCCAGGGGCCATGGAGCTGCTGTCTGACGAGAGCGAAGTAGGCGCGGTATGCGAGGCTGTTGCCGTCACAGACCAGGATGCCGCCGGTGGTTGGGGTGGTTGCCATAGCTCACTCCTTCTCCCCGCCACTGTCGGGCAGGTGGCCCGGTAGCCAGTGACACGCCGGTCACTGTGGGCGGAGCTGGAGGTAGCTGGCTCCGGGTGCGAGCAGGAGGCTGGCACCTTCCGGGGTTTCAAGCCGGAGCGGGGAGATGGGGGCGTCTTTACGCCATCGGGCGGGATAGGCCTTCCCGTCGCGGTAGAGGGTGGCAGCCCCGGTGCCGGTGAAGTTGTAGCGGGTGGTGGGGTTCCCTGCTGCATCCCGGGCGTCACCCACATCGGCTTCGACGTCGAGAACGATGACGTTCGCGGGGGCGAGGGGTTGGGCGCCGACGCTGTTGTGCGGCTCGCCGTTCAGCGTTTTCAGCCAGCCTTCCAGCCGTGGTTCCCACCGCCAGGTGCTGCGGGACACGGGAGACATCGCCACTTCCACCCGTCCGGTGACCTCCTCTCCTCCCGCCGGTGGCGTGTCGCTGTAGCGGAAGAGCGGGCTGGCGGGGTGGTAGGGGCTGTCGGCGTGGCTGCCGAGTTCGCCCAGGTCGGCGAACACGTTGTCCGGCGGGGTCCGGTAGCTGCTGCGGAACATCCCCGGGGTTCTGCCGTGCTGCAACGAGCCCACTCCGGTGGTTGTCAGCGCACCGAGCACGTCGATACGCCCTCCGGTGTGTGCCAGCGTCCCTCCGTCGAACGGGGCGATCAGGTCGGCGTCGATCAGCCGTGCAGAGCGCACAGGTCCGACCTGTTCTGGTTGGCTGGTGTGGAACAGTGCGGTCAGTCGGGTGTGTCCGCCTTCGACGAGGTGTTCGGCGATCAGGTCGGCGTCTCCGATGCCGTGCTGGGGGAAGGAGGGAAGCTGGTTCTCGACCTTCACCGCTATCAGCGGGGTGGCTGCCAGTTCCCGTTGACGGTCCTCACCGATCTGCTCGCCGGTCAGCGGCGCGACCGGTCCGGTGACCTGGGCCGTGCCGGAGATGTCCTCCTCCCCCGCGGCGCGTTGCTCTCCAGACGCACGACCGTTGTCGTCTTCTATCATTCCGGGCGGTGCGGGCAGCTGGGGGGCAGGGTCGGCGCTACAGCTGAGGGCGGCGACAGCGGCCAGTGCGGCAGCACAGCAGGTTCGGTGCACGACATTCTCCCACGTCTCTTCCAGCAGTGTGGCCCGCGCCTGGTGTGGCAACCAGCCACGTCCCGGCGCCACGTCGACGCCGGTGGACGGTCCCCAGGCGTCTGGGAGGTGCTGTGCTGCCGCGAGCTGCGTCGCTGCTGTTAGGAAGCCGTGCATTCGAACTGGCGGTTGCCGGGTCGTTGACCGTCGGCGGGCCGCCGCTGATCGTCACCTCCGATTCGCGTCTGCTGCGTCTGGATGCGGTGATGGCACGTAACACCTGCCTACCGGCAGCTGCGTTCGACCGGGCCACTGAGGCGCTCACCCAGCTGTTGTCGTCCGCTGCCGACACCGCCCCGGGGCGGGAACCGCAGGTGGTGGCGACCGGGCGGGTGTGGGAACAGGACCCGGCGGCGTTGCATGCACTGGCCACCTCCCACAACCTGGAGGTGGTGTCTGCCGGCACGTTGCGGCAGGCGCGCTGGTTGGCTGCCGGTGTTGCAGCTGGAACCAGGCCGCTGGCACGGGACTGTGCCCGCGAGTTGCTCATCGACATCGGCCACTCCCAGGTGCGGGTGGTGTTCGTTTCCGGCGGTGAGGTGGCCGCTGTCGGCCAGATCCCGGTGGGCGTGGAACAGTTGTCGGTGGGTGCGGCGTCTTGGCAGGTGCGTCTCGACCGGGTCCGCAAACTCGTCGCGCTCAAGCTCGCCAGCCTGCACCGGGCCCATCCGGACGTGCGCGGCGCATGTCTGTCCGCGACAGGCCAGACCGTCGGGGTGGTGCGCTACATCCGGGAGCAGCTGCGCCCCTGGCCTGCCGGCGAGCTCCTCCCCCGGCAGGTCGACCTCGGCGACGTCCGGGCGGTCCAGGCGCAGCTGCTCGCCGGTTCGCCGGCCCAACGGGCAGCGGTTGCTGACGCCTGGGGTGCGGTAGCTCCGACAGCCGGCCTGCTCCTTGCCGTCTGTGACGCGCTCCGTCCCACGGCCGACGCTGTTGCCGTCTCCCCCTGGGGGCTGGTGGAAGGTGCGGCGCTCTGTGCACTCACCGACCTGCCCGGCGGTGACTGAGCCGGCTGGTGGGTTGGCCGCCGGTGACAGTGGCGGCAGCTGTTCCTGCCTCACGGTGAGATCCGGCGTGCTGCTGCCGGGAGGGGAGTGGAGGATGCGGGCAACGATCACCGGGCACCGTCCGGACCGGCTGGGTGGTGACTACAGTTTGCGGGCCCCGGTATGGGGTGCGCTGCGGAACGCGTTGTTGGCGGCGTTCACACGGTTCGATATCGACGCGATCAACTCCGGTATGGCCCTCGGTGTTGACACGGTCGCGACCATCGCCGCGCTGGATACCAGCCGTGCGGTCCATGCCTTCCTCCCCTTCGATGGGCAGGAGAGCCGCTGGCCTCCCTCCGCCCAGCAGCGGTACCGGCAGCTGCTCGCCCAGGCAACCTCCCAGACGGTGGTGGCTGCCGGCGGGTATGCGGCGTGGAAGATGCACGCCCGGAACGCGGCGATGAACGATACGGCCGATCTGGTGTTGGCGGTGTGGGACGGCAGCCGGTCCGGGGGCACGTTCCGTTGCGTGGAGGACGCGGTCGGAAAGGGGTTACCGGTGTGGCGACTCGACCCGGACGACGGGTTCGCACTCACCCGGCTGGCAGGTGCGACATGACCGCGGCGACCGACGTGCCATTCGACGCTCCAGCCCCCGCCCGTGACCGTGGGCGGCCCCGGTTCTCCGGGTCGGTGCGCCGCCCCTACCTGCCCGCCACCGACGAGCTGGAACGGCTGTATGCGGCCGGCTTCTCGGACCTGATCGCGTTCGATGACGAAACGGACACCGGCGAGGGGTTCGACGGGCTGGTCGGTTCCCGGACACGGCTGCTGTCACGCGGGATCGCCAGCGCGGCGGGCACCATCAGCTTCGTCGTTGCCGACACGCCCCTGACCGGTGGGGAGCATCGTCGGCTGTTGCAGCTGGGGGTGACCACGGTCGGTTGTGAGGATGAGGTGCAGGTGCTGCGCCGCTCGGCGATGGAGGTGGGCCGGGCAGCCAGCTACCTGCCGCCAGCCCGGCCACTTCCGCCGCTGCTGGTCACCTTCAACGGTTCGTTCTTCGACATCCCCCTCACCCTCGACCGGGCGGTGGCGAACGGGATCGACCCGCTCTCCGACCTGTGGTTCTCCACCGCTGCCGCCGGCCGCCGAGGGGTCACGGGCTACCGTCCCCTGGTCACCGATCATCCGCCGATGGAGGGTCATGCCGGCGGGTATGAGCTGCGGTGGGCCGGCTGTGACCATGTCGATCTGCTCCAGGCCTACCGTGACGAGACGGGCAGTTCGGTGCGTCTCAAGCAGCTCTCTGCCCGGGAGTTGGGGGAGGAACCTGCGTCGGTCGACTACACCCGGATGGCGGAGCTGACCACCGCGGAGCTGGCTGCCTACACCGCCAGCGACGTGGCGGTCACACGGGAGTTGGCCTTCCGCCATCTCGACGCGGTCCTCGCCCGGGTGCCCCACACCCGCTGACACCACTCCCCCGATTCGTGCACGTATCGCACATCCTGCCGGGCTGTCCCGGGCGTGTCCTCGTAGAACCTTCAACCTCACCTTCACGTAGAACGCCGGGTGTGCGCTGTGCGGACGTCATGGTGGGGGGTTCCGGAGGGTGACGAATCCGGCGCCGACGACCACGTCTACCTGTTGCGGGGGTGTGTGGGCGAGTTCGACGACGATGAGTGTGCCGGGGCTGGCGGTGACGAGGGCGGCGTGCCCGCCGGTGTCTGCCAGCGCGTGGGAGCTGACCGCCACCGTCTCCATCGGCCCTTCCACGTGGCAGATCCGCCCGTTGAGGAGCAGAAGCTGGTCGGCACTGCCGCCCTCCCCCTGCTGGCTGTAGAGACAGGGGTGCTGTTCCCAGCTGCCGATCTGGGCGCCGGTCAGCTGCCTGGCCGGCTCCTGCTGCGCCGCTCCCCCGGCGTCACGCGCCGGCTCACCCGGGGCTTCACCTGGGTCTACGCGGACGGCGGTGTCGCCCACCAGCAGGATGTGGTGCCCGTCGCGGGGCAGGGTGGTCAGGTGTGGGGTGAGCGTGCCGGTGTGCTGCAACGTCGCGGTTCGCATGACAGGTCCCTCTCAGTTGCCGGGCACCGTCAACCCCTCCCCCAGCCCCGCCGTGTGCTGCGCGCTGGTCGCGCCTCAGGTGCGGCTTGTATGCGTCTGGTGCGCACAGTGGGAGGGTGGTAGCGTTCTACGGGGAACTGCTGCATCGCTGCATCGAGGGTGTGATGGAGGTGTCTGAACGGCTGCGGGCGCGGGTTCGGCAGGTGGCGTTGGAGGTGGGGGACCGTCCGGAGGTTGGGTCGGAGCAGCTGTCGGTGGTCCTCCCCCAGGTGCTGGTCGACTGGGTGGTGGCACGTGCGGTGCGTCACGATCGGCAGGTCCGGCAGGTGGTCGATGATGCGGTGGCCCAATTCGCTGCCCGTCCTGACGTGCACCGGGCGGCGGTGCTGGGCGAGGTTGGGGTGTGGGATGAGGAGCCTCTCCCCCAGCGGCATGTCTGTTGGCGGGTTGCGCCCTCCACCCGCGTCCAGCTGCGGGCCTGGCAGCATGAGGCGTTGGCGTCCGGGGAGCGCCGGACGTTGCGCGAGTTGACGTTGGCCGCGCTCAGCGACCTGTTCCTCGAATCGTCCCAGAGCGCCTGAGAGCCGCTGTGTGCTCTTCGGGGTTCCCCCTATAGGGTGGCCTCGACGTTCCCGCAGATCGGCTGAGCGTGCGTTTTCGCAGGTCAGCGGTGAGTTACAAAGTTTCAAAGATACAGACAAAGACACACACGCACCTGCTTTCTGTTGCCGCCCCACACGCACCGTGCTACTGTCTCCCCATCTCCCTCCCTGTTTGCCGCCCGCTGCTGCACGTCGACGTCCGCATGCTCCGTTTCTCTCCCTGGCCTGTCTGCTGCCACCCGTCTCTTCTTTCGCGTTTGCTGCTTCTCGCCCGTCACTTCTGATTCCCGTCTCTTGATCCCTCCCTTCTTCCCGCCTCCCGTCTCCACCTTCCTCCCGACTGCCACGCTTCCTGTCTCTCCCACGGCGGCACCGGCTTCCCTTCCGTTGTTCTCCCGGCTGCACTACCCTCCGGCCATACCTGCTGCCGCCCTGCCCGTCAGCTGAACGGAGCTACGTCCGATGTCTCGAACCGACACGCTGCCGAACGTCCTGGCGATCAGTTCGCTCAAGGGTGGGGTGGGCAAGTCTGCGGGGGTGTTGGGGGTCGGGTCGGCGATGGCGCTCGCCGACCGGGGTTTGGAGGTGGCGATCTTGGCGTTGGATTCGAACGATTCGACCCATGACCGCTTCGTGCAGTACCACCATCGCCAGCCCACCACGGAGGAAGCCACCCTTGCGATGCTGCTCCCGGACGCGTTGCCGGATGACCGGCGGCTCAACTGGATCTTGGATCAGGGCGATCCCCTCTCCCCGGAGCTGGTCCGCCGGTTCCTTTACCGTCGTGATGACGCTCCGAACCTGGGGGCGTTGTTCCACACCGCGGGCACGCTCACGCAGCTGTCGGTCCGCTACATCTCTGACAGCCGGTTCCGGGGCCGGTACCACGAGCTGCTCGACGGTCTGAGTGCTGCCGCCGATATCGTGCTGGTAGACACGCCCGCTGACCTTGAGGCGCTGCTGGTGTCTGAGACGTTACGTCGGGCGACGGCGGTGTTGGCCGCCACCGACCTGTCTGCCGGTGGGGTGCGGTCTACTGTCACCCTCGCCGATCTGGCGTTGGTCGAAGACATCCCTCTCGCTGGGGTGCTGCTGTCTCCTGACGACTACTCCCGTTCCAACGTGCTCCAGCAGGCCCGCCGGGACGTGTCACGGTTGTGTGAGGCGTTGGAGTTGCGGCTGTTGCCCATCCGTCGTGATGCGACGGTCGGGAAGGCGGAGCGGTACTGCACGCCGGTGCCGTTGCTGCATGCGGGCGCGGACGCTGACCGGTTGCGGCTCACCGGCTACGCCAACGACGGGTATGCGGCAGCAGCTTCCTGGTTGACGTCGCTGCTCGCCGACCCGGAGCTGCTGCTGCGACGGTGGGCTGCCACCAGGGCGGCTGCCCGTTCGCTCCAGAACGTCGCCACCGTCTCGGAGGTGTGATGTGGGCAGGTTGAACGATCCTGATCAGCTCGGCCGGCTGCTCCAGGCGGGGGAGGGGGCCCATCGCCCTCTCGGTGTCGGTTTCGACGAGCGGGGTTCCTCCCCGCCGCCCGGCTCGGACCAGCAGGCTCCTCCCACCCCGGTGTCTGGCGCCGATGCGTCCGGCGGCGGGGCGCCTGACCGTCCGGGCGAGGGTGGGGTGTCGGAGACGTCTGGCCAGGTTGGGGGTGGGACTTCGACGCTGTCTCCGCTCGAGTCGCGTCTGCGGTCTTTCGTCCATTGGCGTGCCGAGTTCCAGACGGCACATCCTGATCTGCCTGCCGTCCCTCTCCTTGCCGACGGCAACGCGTTGGACGGCTATCTGTCTGCCGCGCTGTCCTACCCGTCCCGGCGGGGTGGGGCGCCGTTGCCGAGGACGGTCCACCGGCTGTGGCGGCGCCACATCACCCTCACCACCCAGCGGCCCCCCTCCACGCTGCCGCCCGGTGCCCGCACCCGGCAGGATCAGGGCGTGTCGGTCGCGGTGACGTTCCAGGCGTTACACACCGTTGCCCGCACCCCGCCAGGCCGGTTGGGGGAGGTGGTGGCCAAGCTTGCGGATCTGCAGCTGTTCGACCGGGAGGTGGAACCGTCTCAGTTCGTGCCGTTCATCTTGCCCGCTCCCGCCACCGACGGTTATGACGCGCTGTTGTCGCAGCTGGTGGCCGACGGGGTGGTGCGTCACGGCTGGCAGCTGCAGCTCACGATCTGGCTCTACACCTTACCTCTCGGCGCTGCCCGCCCTGGTCCGTCGTCGGGGTTGGCGCAGCTGGATGCGCTCGCCAACGCGGCTACCTGACCGTCGGGACACTGCCTGGACTATAGTGTCAACTGGCGGTTGAGGAGGTTGGTGTTGCCAGAGGTGAGCTCGGACGGTTCGTCGCCGCCGCCGGTGCGGGTCGTCATCGCAGATGATCACCGCATCGTCCGTGACGCTATCGCCGCGTTCCTCAACGACTTTGGGGATATCGAGGTGGTCGCGGCGGTGTCGGACGGGGCGCAGGCGTTGGATGCGGTTACGGTCTACCGGCCTGATGTGCTGCTGTGCGATTTCGAGTTCGCTGATGGCGACGCCCCTGACGATCTGAACGGTGCGGGGCTGCTGGTTGCGTTCGCTGACCGGTTCCCGGATCTGGCGGTGGTGACGTTGACCGGGTATGGGAACCCGGCGGTGATCACGGTGGCACGTCAGGCGGGTGCGGCCGGGTTCTTGCGCAAGAGTGTGGAGTGGGAGGAGATCGCGACGGCGGTGCGGGTGGTTGCCGCTGGCGGTTCGTATGTGGATGCTGCCAGCCGGCAGGTGTTGGAGGCGGCGGGCGAGGCGGCGAGCCGGGTGACGTTGTCGAGGCGGGAACGTGAGGTGTTGACGTTGATCGCGGAGGGGTTGACAGGGCCGCAGATCGCGGAGGAGTTGGTGATCAGTCCCGCGACGGTGAAACATCATGTCGACAGTGTGCTGGCGAAGCTGCGGGTGCCGACGCGGGCGGCGGCGGTGACCCGCGGCTGGGAGCTGAACCTGTTGGGGGTGGACCGGTTCCAGCCGCGGCCGGAGCCGGCCTAGTCGTCTCCGGCGCCGGTTTGGGGCGGGTCGTTGGCGATGTAGTCGAGGGCGTCGGTGAGGGGAAGCTTTTTCCGGAGCCCGGGTGACATCCCGCCGAAGTAGCCGGCGGTGTGGCCTCGGTCGTAGGCGTGGGTGAGGCATTCGGCCCGCACGGGGCACCGTCGGCACACCTCGAGCACGTCATCGTCGATGACATGTCCGGCATCGACGAACATCGTTTCGATCGGCAGGCCGACGCGGACACATTCGGCGTCGTTCACCCATGTCGAGTCTTGCATGTTCCACCTCTGGCTGGCACTGGCTCACCAGTGCGCCGCGCCGGCGGTGGGCACGCGGGTGCCCGCCAGCCGCACGATCTGGTGCGGCTGGTTGTCGCCGTGCGGCGGTCCGCGCCTGGTGGCGCCGGCACCCGGAGGTGGTGTGGTGCGAGTGTGGGTCAGTGGGGTTGCCGCCCAGTGGGGTGGCTATTGGGTGATGATGCTGGATCGGGTGACGTCTCGGGAGGGGGTGACGTTGAGGACAAGGTCGGCGGATGCGTCGATGCCGGGCACGTGGCTGATGAGCATGATCTGGTCGTAGTGGGTCCGCAGGCTGCGGAGCGCGTCGAGGAGGGCGCCGCGCCGTTCGCTGTCTTGGCTGCCGAACGTTTCGTCGAGGAGGACGAATCCGGGGCCGGAGGTGCCGTGCCGTTCGGCGACGACTCCGGCGATCGCGAGCCGCATCGCGAGGGCGATGAGGTCTTGTTCGCCGCCGGAGAATTCGGAGAGGGGGTAGTAGCCGTCGTGTTCGCTGCCGTCGTCTTCGACGGTGACGTCTTTGATGCTGAGTTCGTAGGCGTCGTCGAGGCGCACGTCGGTGAACCGGCCGGAGGACATCCGGGCGAGCAGTTCGGCGACGGTGCCTTCGAGGGCGGGGCGCACCTGTCCGGAGATGCGGGTGTGTGCTTCGCCGAGGACGTCTTTGGCGAGGGTGCGGACCCGTGCCTGGTGTTCGGTGTGGCGACGCCGTTCGAGGAGTTTCTCACCGCGTTCCCGTTCTTTGTGGGCGTGGTTGAGCCGTTCTCTGGCGACTGCGAGTTCTTGGTCTACGGCGGCGCGGATGTCGGTTTCTTCGCTGAGGGTGGCTTGCAGCTGCCGGGTGGTGTCTGCGGCGGCGGCGAGTGCCGGGTCGGGTGTGGTGTCGTGGACGAGCTGTTGTGCGTCTGTGACCCGGGTTTGCGCGGCTGCCAGCTGCTGTTCGAGGTCGTGTTGTCGGGCCTGGGCTGCTTCCCGTTCGCGGGTGGTTTCTTCCCATGCGGCGACGGTCTGCAGGGCGGTGCGGATGCTGGCCCGTTCGCGATACAGGGGCCGGAGGTCTTCGATGGGTGGCGGGGTGGTTTGGAGCTGTTCGTCGTAGGCGGCGATCCGTTCTTGGAGGTCGCCGATCTCGAGGCTGACCCGTTCCGCTTCGAACCGTTGCTGGCTGGTGTGCTGCCGTTGGTTGTGGAGCTGGTCGCGCTGCTGTTGGAGGTCGCGGACGGCTGTCATCTGGTCGGCGACGTGCTGTTCTGCCGTGGTGACTGCGGTGTGGGCGTCTGTGAGCTGCTGTTCGACCATCTCGAGGGCGGTGTGGCGGTGGTCGTCTCCGATCGGCTGGTCGCAGGTGGGGCAGACCGCTTCGAGCTGGGTGAGCTGCTGTTTGCGGTCGGTGAGGGTGCTGTGGCGGCTGCGGGCTGCGGCTGCCTGTTCGCGCTTTTCGGCGAGGCTGGTTTCTGCCGTGTGCAGCTGGCTGGTGGTGGTGTGTATGTCGGCGTCGAGCTGTTCGAGGGTGGCGTCGAGCTGTTCGGGGGTGCCGTGTTCGGTGAGGTAGCGGCCGATCTCTTCGAGGCGTGCGGCGGCCCGTTCCCGGTCGTTGGTGAGGACGGCGAGGTGTTCGGCGTTCTCTTTGCGGGCTTCTGCTTGGGCGATGGCCTGTTCGAGCTGGCTGCGGCGCTGTTCGAGGGTGTCTCGGTCCTGTTCGGGGGTGGGGGGTGGTGGGGGGACGGTGTGCTGGTTGAGCAGGGTGGTGATCCGGTCTTGTTCGCCGGTGGCTGCTTCCCAGGTGGCGGTGGCGCGGGTGTGGGCGGCTACGGCCTGGTCGTGGGCGGCGGTGAGGTCGCTGACGGCTGCGAGTTGGGTGTGGGTGTCGGTGATGCGGGTGTCGCAGTCGGTGAGGGCGGTGGTGAGCTCTTCGACGGTCTGCTGGTGTGCGGCGACGTCGGCGTCGAGCGCGTCGAGGTTTGGTGCGGTGTCGAGCGCGTGGAGCCGTTCGCGGTAGCGTTTGAGGTCGTCGTTGGCGGTGTTGCGGGCTTGCTTGAGCACGTCGAGCCGGAGGAGGCGGGAGAGCTTCTCTACGCGTTTTGCGGGGGTGAGGGTGGCGAGCCCGTCGAGTTCTTTCTGGCGGGCGACGGTGGCGAGTTTGAAGCTGGTGGCGTCCAGTCCGAAGAGGTGTTCGATCGCGTTGTTGACGCCGGAGGGGGTTTCATACAGGGGGGTGCCGTCGCCGTAGAGGGCGGCGGAGGACACGCCGTTCTTGAGCCGGCGTCGGATGCGGTAGTTGGTGTGGCCGAGGGTGAAGCCCAGTTCGACGTCGAGGCCTTCGTATTCGGCGCCGCGGCGGACCATCCGCTCGAGGTTACGTCTGCCGTAGCGTGCTTCGCCATAGAGGGCGAACAGGATCATTTCGACGAGGGTGGATTTCCCGGAGCCGTTGGGGCCGGTGACGGCGATGAGTTGGGCGTCGTCGGGGAGGTGGAGTTCCAGTTCGTCGTAGCGGCGGAAGTTGGTGGCGCGCAGGTCGGTGAGCATCAGGCGACCTCTCGGCTGTCGGTGGGCTGTGTCGGTGTGTCGGGCGTGTCGGTCGTGTCGTCGGTGTCGGTCGTGTCGGTCGTGTCGTCGGTGTCGGGCGTCTGTTCGGTGTCGAGGGCGCCGTCGCCGAGCACGTCGGTGAGGGTGCGGGTGGTGTAGTCCAGCACGTCGTGTTGGAGGGCCGGTTCGGTGATACGTGTGGTGGCGATGTCGGTGAGGATCTGGGGCAGGTCTCCGAAGCCGACCTGGTTGACGGTGGCGGTGTCTTGGTCGGGGGTGTCTGTCTGGGGGGTTTTGAACGCGACTTTCAGTTCGTAGTGCATCGCGGCGGCAGCCTGGTCGCGGACACGGCGGATGTCGACGGTTGACCACAGGTCGCGGCTGACGCCGGCTACTTTCTGGACGACGACGGCGTCTCGTAGTTGTGTGCCGGTGAGGTTGTCGATGAGGCGCTGTTCGATGGTGGCTTGGTCGAGGCCCTCTACTTCGAGGGTGGGGAGCCGGAGGTAGCGGCGGACGGGGTAGTGGCGGGGGGTGACGTGGGGCAGTTCGCCGGGGTTGATGGTGACATCCAGCCAGCCGCGTTGGCTGCATTCGCTGCCGGAGAAGTCGGAGAAGGTGATGGTGTCGGTGGACCCGGCATACCAGATGCGTGAGGGTTTGTTGGGGTCGGTGGTGCCGAACTGGCCGGGTTGGATGGGCCCTTGCCGGTGGTAGTGGCCGAGGGCGACATAGTCCCATCCGCGGGTCATCAACTCGAGGGGGATGGGGTATTCGCGGGTGAGGTTGAGCCGATACAGCTCGGAGCCTTCGGCGACGCCGTGGGTGGTGAGGATGTTGATCTTGCCGTCGGTGGGGACGACCTGGTCGAAGTCGAGGTGTTTGAGGTCGATGTGGGGGATGGCGTGGATGACGACGTTGG
>LFIK01002554.1_pt1 | contig 14709 bp, 11 predicted proteins | sample 643401 | NCBI WGS metagenome assembly LFIK01 (sample SAMN03777447, study PRJNA286221) | soda lake metagenome | biome: soda lake; feature: Kulunda steppe; material: water; isolation source: sample T5-Br brine of Lake Tanatar-5 | place: Russia: Kulunda steppe | collected 2010-07 | reverse complement strand
TGCCGGCGAATTCCCTTATCCGACGTTTCGTTAGCGGTTTGCCACTGTTTTGATGGGCGCGGACCAACTCGACGATTTTCGGCAACGTCTCCTGATATCTGTCGTCGGCGCGCTGTTCCTGACGTTCGCGTGTTGATCGATTCAGCGCGATTGATTCCAAAGTCCCGCCGCCAACACGTCGGAGCCATGTGCCTTCCCACGGTGGGGCATAGTTGTTTTTGACCGAGTCCAGCCGCACGTAGTTGCTAGCGTCCTCCGGCTTGATGCCGTACTCGGGCGCCATGTCCTTTCGCATTGTCGCCATGGCCGCAGCCCAGCGCGCGCCGTCTACCAACGCGGATGAGCCCCGGAGTGCCTCTGCAGTAAGTTTGTCCGCGCCAGCTTGAAGGCCGCCCTTGTTCATATGATGAGGCAGCAAGACGGTCGCCCCGGTCTCGACGCGGATCGCTTCTACTGCTTCGATGAAGCGAGTGCCACCGTCACTGCTGTTCTCGTCACCCGAGCGAAACCGAGATATCGGATCCAGAATAATCAGACGGATGTTGCGGATGACGCGAGCCGTGCTGATTATCCGATCAGCCATATTAGTCTTCTCGAACGCGCCTGCTTGATCGATAGTCAGTTTGTTGTCCTCCGCGACCCGCGAAAGAACGTAGAGATTTTCACGCATGGTCCGATCTTCGTAGTCGCCGATCAGTCCAACATCCCTGTGGTTTCGATATATGCGATTGAGACGACGATGGAGTTCGTCGTCATCATCTTCAGCTGCAATCAGAAGAACGCCGCCACTCTCGCGGATCGGCAGACCCAGGAAAGGAAAACCGCCGCTCACAGATAGAGCAAGCTGCATCGAGAGAAACGATTTGCCCGTTCCACCACCCGCAGCCAGTATGCCGACCACGCCAACCGGAAGGAGGTCTTCGATTAGCCAGCGGCGGGCCATTGGCTGCACGTCTATCATGCTGTCGACGCGCATTTCTTCTGGCCTGGCCAGTGCGTCCGGAGTGAATTGCGGTGCGCTGTTAATGGCTCCGTCGATGGTCGGCGATGCTGTCATCCCATCACCCCGTCCCGCTGGATCGCGATCCTCTCTTCACTCTCAACGTGATCGGCGCAAAGCGCGTCGTTCCAGTCGCTGTCTCCGTCCTCAAGAAAAGCGATTCTGACGACCCATCCTTCGTTGCTGAGTCGCTCTGCTAGGGCATAGGCCCCCTTGCGCCCGGCCGAGTCGTTGTCACCAGCTATGACGATTTGGGCTGACCGGCACTCGTGAGGCAGCGCGACCGACGGCATCATCGTTGAGCCGCAGATAGCAATGCCCCCATATCCGGTGGCTTGGACGACAGAGAGCGCGTTTTCCACGCCTTCGGCGATGATGATGCATGGTGCCGACATCAAGCCGACCCGGACGAACCCGCCGCGGGCGGTTCCAAGTGACATCTTGTTTGGTTTAAGGTCGGCTTTTCCGCGACCATCTAGGCGGAGATAGGTGCGTTGGATGCCCTGGATCGCGCCATCAGCGTCAGTAATAGCCGCGATCAGCGCCGGCAGAGTCCGGTTGCTTTCCTTGTGCTTGATGACGTTAAACCGCAGGCTGTCCGGCAGCGGGATAGTGATCCCACGCGACCGCAAATACGTTTCAGCCAGCGTCCCGGTGATAGCGACCGATTTCGACCAGATTTCGCGGGCGTAGTTGCGGCCAAGTTGCGCTTTGTCACCCTGGTGTGGGGCGGGGGAATATTTATCACCAGCGATATCGCCGCCCCGTACTTTGATCGCTTGGAGGATGTCGCGACGATCGCACCCGGCGTGGCAAGTGAGAATGACAGCCTTTTCTCCGTCTCGAACGCTTAGCGATGGCGACGCGTCGTCATGCGCCGGGCACCGGCAAGAGCCATAGGTTCCCGACCACCGCCCACCAAGAAGGCGAGTAAATTCCCGCGCGTTCATGATAACGGCTTCACGATAGGTCCCGCCTGGGAACGGGAGTTAATGATGAACAAGACCGAATTCATTGAGTCTTCTCCGTGGAAAACAAAAGGATTTCGTTCAAGCAGACCCTGCCGTCCGCTGAAAGCTGCATATCCTTCAGCCAGAGCCGTTTAACCGGCCACGTCGCATATCAATTGTCGGCAGGATTCAATGTGCAGTGATGCCGGGACCAGTTTGATGGTGCAGGCATTAGCCATCGTTTGCCCGACACCCAGGACCAAATCGATCGTCGAGGCCACATCGCAGCAATGCGTCCAGGTCCGCTGTCGGAGATCGGGCCGCAAAGTTAGAATTTTTCCAATTGCTCGACCACCGCACAAATTGTGCCGGGCGCTCTCGTTTCCAGCCACATCGGTCAGTCAGCCTCCTTGACTACCTGATCGACGTGTCTCCCCTCCATCTTAGCCCTCCACTCGGCAGCAGCCTCTTTTGAGATTAGCCGTCGGCTGCCGATTTTCATTTCCCGTGGGCGCTGGTTAAGGGGCAAATTGTAGTACGAAGCACGACTGAAGCCGTGCAGACGGCAAAATTCTACTATACTGAAGGCTTCGCAGACTTCCATCGATCATCTCCACATCTGACGTGTCTATACGGACGCAGATATACTGACGAAAGAAGCAGCGTTCTGTCAGGGAATAAGGGGGAAATTAGGGGGAAACTAAATCATTCCCCTTTTCTCGGCCATTTTATACAATTCCCGTATGCGGCGTTTCATGTCTGTATCATCTACTGGGGCTTCGGGCCAATTATCGCGAACAGCCTTTAACAGGTCTGCCGGACGCGACTCCACAATATCGTTCTTTGCCAACTCAAGAGAAACCTCCACCCAAAACCTTTCCCAGTCATGTTTTCTGGGACGACCTCCTGTATTTTGTTTATTGTTTATGCTCACTTCATTCACATTCTTTTGATAATCGTAAGGAAAAAGATTATCTAATTCTTCTTTTTTTATCCAGCAGTGGCCGAAATAAACAGATTCGTATGTGGACAATCTAACGTCGGAGGGACGTATTGGCAATTCATGCCAAAAATCATTTCCAATCTGTTTCCATATTGAATTTTCATTCATCCAAGCGATAATTTCTCCCTCCCTCAGAGCATCATATAAAGCACCTCGACCAACAACAACTTCTGATCTTTTACGTACAATTTCTGCAGCCTCATAAAGAGGTATGTATTTCGGCGCCCACACCATCAATAATTCCAATCTTTATTCAATCCATTCATCTGCCTGTCCCAAATCTGGCGCCAGCTTTCGGATGGTGTCAGCAACATAGGACGGAGCAAGGTGACCGTAGTGCTTCTCAACCATTCGCGTGTCGCTGTGTCCGAGGTTCCTGGCGACGATCATGAGCGGAATTGCCGCCATGACACAATGACTGGCATATGTGTGACGTACCGTATGGAACGTTGCCGACGGCTCTATCTGCGCCGCTCTGCAGGCGGCCTCCAGCGGCCGCGTCTGGTGTCCCTTTCCCCAAGACCCACCATTGCTTTTCTGAAGAAGTGGCTCCGACCCATCACGGCAAGTGGTGACCTGCTTAAAAAACCTCTGACCCGCCACGGTGAGAACGATATGCCGACTCTTACCGGCCTTTGAGGCAGCGATAAAAACCGTACCGGCGTCAAGATGGAAGTCGTGTACCTTGAGGCTAGCCAGTTCTCCGTACCGCGCGCCGGTAAACAGAGCAGCATTCAACAGCCGGTGCAAGTCGGGCGGGGACGCATCCAGAAGGCGTTTGGCCTCTTCGCCGGTGAGGTAGCGGAGTCGAGCGGAGTCAGCCTCGCGGAATGGTGCGACACGCCGCCATGCGCTGTCAGAAGCGATCTTGCCTTCACGGTATGCATGGTTGAGTCCAGCCTTTAGTATGCTCAAAGTCCGGTTCGCGCTCGCGCGACGTTGGCGGATTTGTTCGGGATTATTTATGTCAAACTCCCCGTATCTCGGCTGTGCACCCTTTTTCGTCCTTAGACGAGGAGGGGTTTCAGCAACCTTGACCAACCACTCCCGCAGCCTTTTCGCCGACAGTCTCTCGCATTGTATCTTACCCAACTCAAACTCGATCAATCCGTCGATCCGGTAGCGGGCATCATCAATAGATTTGCTGTTCTGGCGAAGGTAGCTGAGATAGTCCGCCATGGCCCGAGAGACTGTATACGGCCCCTGATTGGCGCCGTCGTCATCTCGACGCTTGAAAGCTGCGAAGGCTTCGCGGGCGCGGGCCTGAGCCTGATGGAAGGTTAGGATCTCCGAACCGTCAGAATCGGAAAAATCATCAGCCTGGGCGATCGTCTCTATGCGATACTGCTGATGGCCGACATAGAACCGGGCAACCCATTTTCCTCCACGCTTACCCTTGCGGTAACCGAGATGCAGTCCCTCATCGATCGCTCGGTAATACGGCTTGCCCGAAACCGCCAATTGCGCCCGCGCGGATCGGCTATCCATCCGCTTGTCGCGCACCACTCTCGCCATAGGGCATCTCCGTCTTGTCCAATATTTATCCAATATACAGGGACATACTGAGCCGGACAAGCGTAGGCATAAATCGACGGAATTTGGGGGTTCTCTAGTCGTACATGGACCTGACTAGAAGCTAAAAGACTAACACTCCGCCCTCTCACGGCGGCAACAGGGGTTCAAATCCCCTAGGGGACGCCACGGTTTCAGGGTTTCCGCCCCATTTCCAAGAACCGCTGAGCCGGTCCAAGTTGCAGCCGCAATGTCTGCAAAAAACCGTGCGAGATTCCGACAAGGATCGGGGTTGCTGTCCCCTGCCGTGGATGCAGATTGCCCTGCCGCGACCAATCCATACGTTTCGCCGACGGCCCCCTACCGCCCCCTTCCGCCTATGTGATCGCAATCCCCGAAGCCCCATAACTGAGATTGAACAAGCGCGACGTCAAAGTTGTCTGCGACGGAAAACTCGCGTATGGCTCTAAGAAGGGGGCCCAACTTTGTGGCTCCGCCTAATAAACGACATAGGGAGAGATCTGATGAGAAAGGTTCTGGCAGCCTTCACGGCATTGCCGATGATATTGGGCGCGGCTGGCGCGGCCGCAGACGCCGAAACTTACTTCGAAGGCGAGACGATTCGGGTCCTTATTCCTTTCTCGCCCGGTGGCGGAACGGATACTTTCGGCCGATATATTGCCGAATATCTTGGTGATCATATTCCCGGCAATCCAACGGTGGTACCCGAAAACGTGACTGGTGCCGGCGGACTGATCGGCGCCAATGAATATGCCGACCGTGTCGATCGCGACGGAACGACTTTGTTCGTCGCGTCCGGTCACATGAATCTCCGCATGTTCCTCGGTCTGGCAGGGCTGGAACTCGAATTGGCCGAGTTGGAGCCGATCGTCGCCGCCCCCATGGGGCATATCGCCGCCATCCGCGCTGATTTGGTTGATTCCCCCGAGGACGTCGCGGATCTCGACCGCGTGACCAAGGGCGTCACCGATCCGGTCGGCTTGGTCGAGGCGCTGCTCGCAGCCGAAGCGTTTGGGCTGAACTACGCCGCCATTCCAGGCTATGACGGGCGCGGCGACACCCGTGTGGCATTCGAGCGCGGCGAACTCGACATCACCACCCAAGGCACGCCTCCTTACCTGTCCAACGTCCTGCCGTTGGTTGAGGAAGGGTTTGCCATGCCGCTTTGGGCGATCGGCTTTACCGATGCCGACGGCAACCCCGTACGCGATCCGGGTGCCCCTGACATCCCGACCATGCCCGAGGTCTATCAGAACATTCACGGCGAGTTGCCATCCGGCGACGCTTGGGAGGCCTATCAGGTGGCCGCCAATCTGGTGCAGAACACCCGCGGGACCATGTGGGTTCACAACGACGCGCCTGAGGCCGCGCGTGAGGCCCTCCATATGGGCGTCGCATCCATGGTCGAGGATCCCGCTTTCCTCGAAGCCGGGGAAAACGTTCTGGCCGGATACGAGGTTATTTCCGGCGATGGGTTGAGCGAGGTCAATCGCATCATGGAAGCGTCGCCGCCGGAAGTGCTTGACTGGATGCGTGACTTCCTGACTGAGGAATTCGGCGTCGAATTCAATCAATAATCAATAAGCTCAGATGCGGCGGGCATGTCCATAGGCACGCCCGCCGTACCGTCCTTTTGTTCCCATTGATCCGGCGCTTTGGCCGAACCGCAATTCGGATCTCGGCGAAGGGAGAAACGATTCATGATCGAAGCGATGATCAATGCCTTGTTCATCCTGCTCGATCCGTTCCGGATGTCGATGCTGTTCCTCGGCGTCTTCATCGGCATCGCCATCGGAATTCTGCCGGGACTCGGCGGGCTTATGGGCATGGCTTTGCTGCTGCCCTTCCTCTTCGGCATGGACAGCTATGCCGGGATCGCGCTGTTGATCGGGGTGCTGGCAGCCGTGCCCAGCGCCGATACGTTTCCATCCGTGCTCATGGGGATCCCCGGCTCCAGCGGGTCGCAAGCCACCATAATGGACGGTTATCCGATGGCCCGCAAAGGCCAAGCCGCCCGCGCTTTGTCGGCCGCCTTTCTGGCCTCGATGATCGGCGGCATCATCGGCGCGCTCGCCTTGACGACCGTCCTGCCCTTCGCCCGTCCCATCGTTCTGGCCTTCGGGGCGCCGGAACTCTTCATGCTGACGGTTCTGGGCCTTAGCGTCGTCGGCGTTCTCTCGGGGAACCGTCCCTTGAAGGGCTTGGTCGCGGCGGTAGCCGGACTCTTGATCGGCACCGTCGGCGGGGCGCCAGTCGCCCCCGATTACCGCTTCGTCTTTGACAACCTGTATCTTTACGACGGGTTCTCTCTCGTCATCGTCGCACTCGGACTCTTCGCCTTGCCAGAAATCGTGGACCTGCTGGCCCGTGGCGGATCAATTGCCAAAAAGAGCCAACGCACCGCCGAGGGGTCGGGCTGGCTGCAAGGCATGCGCGATACGCTGAACCACAAATGGCTCGTGGTCCGACACAGCATATTCGGCGTTATTCTCGGATTTCTGCCCGGCATGGGCAGCACGATCACCGATTGGCTGAACTATGGCTATGTCGTCCAGACCAGTCGCGACAAGGAAAATTTCGGCAAAGGGGATATCCGCGGCGTTATCGCGCCGGAAGCCGCCAACAACTCGCGCGAGGGCGGAGCGTTGATCCCAACCTTGCTGTTTGGCGTGCCGGGCAACAGCGCGATGGCGTTGTTCTTGGGGGCGATGTTGATTTTCGGGCTTCAACCCGGTCCGACACTGGTCACGCGTGAGCTTGATTTTCTTTTTGTCATTATCTGGTCGCTGGCCATCGGGAACATTCTCGGAACGGCCCTGTGCCTTGCCATGGCACGGCCGATCTCGATGCTGACTTATGTGCCCTTCATCTATGTCGCCCCCTTCGTTCTGCTGGTCGTCTTCCTGGGCGCGTATCAGGAAACCCGGCATGCCGGCGACCTGATCGCCTTGCTGGGCTTTGGCGTATTGGGCTGGTTCATGAAACGAATCGGCATGCCGCGCCCGCCCTTCCTGATCGGCTTCATTCTGTCGGCCCTTGCCGAACGCTATCTCTGGCAGTCCTACGCTCTTTATGGCTGGTCATGGCTCACACATATCGGGGTCATCTTGATCGGCGCCACCGCGATCACGCTTGTGCTCAGCGGCATATTCCTGAAGGGGCGGCAATCAAGCTTCGGGCCGTCCAAGACCCCGGAAGACGGGCCGGAAGACAAGTCGGCCCGTGAAAGCACGAAATCGGAGTGATCGGGATGGCCTTCGTTCAACGATATCTGCAAACCGCCATCGTCTTGATCATGCTGGCCTTTTTCGGCTTCGTCCTTTGGGGCAGCCAAGACTTTCGTGAGGCCGGGCGCATCTTTCCGATCGTGATCTCGTCGGCCGGTCTCGTCATCGGCGCCTTGGAATTGCTGCGCCAAATCCGGCAGAGCTTCGCCTCGGAAGCGGCGGATTTTACTGACCTAGCCGACAGTGACGATATGGATATGGGGCACCATTACCGCATGTCGGGCTTGATATTCCTGATGCTGGTCGGCTTCGTCGTCTTGATTTTCTTGATTGGGATCCTGCCTGCGACAACCGTGTTTGTCCTGGGTTTGCTGCGCGGCCTGTTCAAGGCGCCCTGGACGGCATCACTGGCGGTGACCGCCGGCGTTGTGGCCATGATTTTGGTATTGACGCAGGTGCTGGTCCTCCGCTGGCCGCAACCCCTGATCGCCCTTCCGGGTCTTAGCTGACTGCCAAAGATCCGATCTGAATTGGAACTGCACGATCGTGTTCGGAATTTTCCCGACTTCACACCTCGTTATCTTTTCCAATGCTAATGTATGCATTCTCAAAAAGGCCAATTTCAAAAAGTCCTTCAATGTTGAATCCCCCAATTGGTCGTTCGTCGGCCGTATTCCTCGGCAGCTTGATCACGCTTTCGTTGACGGCCACCGTCGCGGCGTCCGATCAATTGCCGCCCGGCGCCGACCCGTCGGTCGATGCGTCAACCCTCAGCGAATTCGAGGGCAATTACGGTCTGGGGGCCATCGGTGCGGATGCAGCTTTGGCGCTGGGTCTTACCGGCGCCGGCATTACGGTCGGCATCATCGATTCCGGCATCGATATTCGTCCTGGCGGCACCTCACACCCCGCATTTCAGGGGCGTATCGATCCGCGATCACACAGCAATCTCTATTGGTTTGATCCTGCCGGGTTGAGCGAGTCGCCCACCACAGACCAAGTTGCAGCCGCCTTCGAGCAGGGCGACGAGAGCCAAGCATTGAACCCGCATGGAACTCATGTCGCCGGGATCATCGGCGCCGCCCGCGACGGCGTGGCTATGCACGGTGTGGCCCCGATGGCTACCCTTCTCGACATCAAGGCAATCGGCCAGCGCGGCGAAACACCGTGGGGCAACTCAATAAATTTCGGCGAGATTTGCGGCCAGGACACCGCACTCACAAGTTCGGTCACTGCCTGCGACCCCGTTGTGCCGGACACGCTTCCGGAAAACGCAGCACTTCAGTATCTGGCGCGGCAAGGCGATGTCGGTGTCATTAACGGCAGCTTCGGGCCCTCTGCTGAACATCCGCGGACATGGTCGCTGCCTGTCACCAACGACTTCACAGATCTGCGCCGGCAGGCCGCGGCCGTTGGCGAAGTTATGGACGCCGGTCATATTCTTGTCATGGCAGCCGGCAACGCTTTTATCGATACGCCCGTTCTCGCCGAAAGCCCGCTGGGAATTGGACTCTTCCCCTTCATTCGTCCGGAGAATGCCGGTGCGGTCAATTCCAGCGGCAGTCGAATCTATGACGACGGCGGCGCCGGTATCGATTTCTCGTTCCTGTCGTATGAGAACCTGGCTGCCGCCGAGGCGCGCGACGGTCATGAACGTGGACGCATCGTCGCCGTGGTGGCCCTCGATGGCCGCAATCAAATCGCCAGTTATTCCAACCGCTGCGGTGTAGCGAAATACTGGTGCATCGCAGCGCCCGGGGGCGATCAACCGGGGTTGGCTCAAGGCCACCCAGACATCGGCGATCGGGGGATTCTCTCAGCCTATCCCGATTTACAAACCGCCTATGAAAGCGGCACCTCGATGGCCGCCCCGCATGTAACCGGCGCGGTCGCCATCCTGCTCGAAGCCTATCCGGGATTTTCCGCCGCCGAAATCGTTGGCCTCATGTTCCACACGGCTCAGGACCTTGGCCGGCCCGGCGTCGACCCGGTCTATGGCTGGGGGCTGTTGCGCCTCGACCGGGCCTTGTCCGGACCCGTGGGCATGGACACGCGCGACACCGGGATCGCCGGTTTTTCCACCACCGATGGTGACCGTGTCTGGGGCTTTGGTTTCGTCAGCCAGGGTGGATTCGATAAATCCGGCGCAGGCCTGCTCGACATTCGATCGCCGATATCCTTCGCACAGGATAGCCGCGTGACGGACGGTCCGCTGGCGATCAACGGCGTGCTGACCGTCCCGGTGTTGACCGTCATGCCGGCCGGCGTTCTCGGCGGCAGCGGCATGCTCGTCGGCAATGTGCATGTAGACGGCCAGCTTGCGCCCGGCAATTCGCCCGGCACCTTGACCATTGTCGGCGATGTCGCGCTCGGCCAATCCGCAGTGCTGGAAATCGAAATCGATGGTCCGGAAACCGCAGACGGGGCCGGATCGTTCGACCGACTCATCGTGCTGGGCGCTGGATCGACATTCACCGCCAATGGCGCCCTGACCCCGATCTTGCGGGGCATCACCGGGGATGCAACCAACAGTTTTACCCCTAGCCTCGGCCAGGTTTTCGACGTCGTAAACGTACCGAACGGCCGGATCGCGGGCGGTTTCACGAGCCTGAACCAGCCAAGCGACGGGTTGCCGGCAGGGACTCGCATGGATGCGCTTTATTCGGAACGGGCCATTGGATTGGCTGCGACGCCGCAGCGATATGCCGCCCTCGACACCTTGGGTCTGCCGCTGACCGCCAACAGCCGCGCCCTCGGCCGAGCGGTCGATACCATTCGGCCAGCGCCGGGTACGCGGCCGGAAGGGCGGCTGAACGACACATTCAACGCCCTCTATCGGGCCGATCGGACCGCGCTGGCCGATGACTTCGAAACCTTGACCGGCCAGATCCATGCCGACACCGGGCGGGCAGCACTGCGGTCGATCGATCGGTTCAGCACAGTTCTGAGCAGCCGCAAAACAGGCAGCGCTCTTAGCGGAACGCGCTTGGCCGAAGACGACTACGGCAGCGGCCGCCTTTGGCTCGCGGGTTATGGCAGCTTCGGTCAATCGGGCGACAGTTCGGGTATCGCTGGGGTTCGCGACCGCGCCGCCGGCGCTGCGGTCGGGATCGAACGCGAGTTCGGCGACTTGACGATCGGCGTCGCGGCCGGTCACGAGGCGCGGTCGCTCGACGCCGGGCGGCATGGTGACGGCAGCATCAACGGCTATCATGGCGGGCTGTACCTGAGCGTCCCCGGCGGAATTGTCGATCTGGCGGTTCGGGGCGGCGTCTCGTATGGCGCCATTTCGACTGACCGGTCGACCGTGCTGGGCGGCTATGGCGCCAGAGCCGAAGCCGACAGCCATGGATTCGGCCAATTCGCAGACGCTGCCGTGTCCCATACCGTGGAAACCGAGTTCGCGGAAATCACACCCTCGCTGTCGGTCGGCTATCGGCGTTTTTCACGGTCATCCTTTACCGAAACCGGCAGCGCCTTTGCGCTGGCGGGCGGCAACCAGTCGGTGGATCAGTTGACCACCGAACTGGGCGCAACGGTTTCGCGGCAGTTCAATTTGGACTCCGGCATGACCATTACGCCGACAGTGTCGCTGGGCTGGCGCCACGACCTGAGAACGCCGACGAGGGAGGCAGACCTTTCCCTAGCGGGCTCTGCCTTTACGGTCGGCGGTGTCAACCATGGCCGCGATGCAATTGTGGGCGGGTTCGACTTTCAGGCAGAGACCGGCGATGCCTTCAGTCTCGGCGCCTCTGTCGGTGGGGAGTGGCGCGACAACTTCGCCGCCTATGGTGCGTCTGCTCGTATGGTCATGAGGTTCTAGGCACTAAGCGTCAGCCGTCGGTTTCCGCTGGCGCCATATCTGACGTCGGGCACTCACGGAACATTCCGCCCGTTTGCAGTGTTAATATGGGGGTGAGTGCCGTTGAAGGACAGCCGCACCGACCCGCATTGGCATACTTGGGAGCCAAACCATGACCGATCGAGAACACCGCATCCGGGCCAAGGCCCATGAGATTTGGCAAGAGGAAGGCCGCCCCAGCGGTCAGGAGCGCGCCCATTGGGATCGGGCCCGGGCCATCATTGATGACGAGGATCGAAACGGGCAGAACACCGGCTCTGAGGAGGAGTCCATCGATCCGGCGGCCGCCAAGGGTAAGTTTTTCCGGGCTCAGGGCGATTTGCCCGGCCTGAAGGGGCAGATCGAGATTGCCCAAGGCGCCCGAGAAAAAGGTGCCGGCAAAGAACCGACGGATAAAAGATGAGCGCCCCTCGGAATCCGGAGATGAGAAGGGCGCGTCCATGACGGAAAGCAACCGAGCCACGGAAAGTGTGCCGGACGAACCGGAAACCGATAGGACGGCGATTGCGCCGCCCGAAGCGGCGGAACCGACCAGGCCCGGAACGACGGCCCCGCGCGTCGTTATCGTCGGCGCGGGGTTCGCCGGCTTGAATGCAGCCAAGGCGCTGGGCAAGGCGGGTATCGCCACCACCATCATCGACCGCCGCAACTATCATCTGTTTCAACCGCTGCTTTATCAAGTGGCCACAGCGGCCTTATCGCCCGCCGATATTGCCGAACCGATCCGCCGCGTTCTCAGCCGATACACCTCAGTCGACGTGGTTCTGGGTGATGCGACCGATATCGACACATCGGCAAAACGCGTGCATATCGAGGGCGCAAAGTCGATCGATTATGACTGCCTGATCCTGGCGACCGGCGCCTCGCACAGCTATTTCGGCAATGACGAATGGGCCGAACACGCGCCCGGCCTGAAGACGATCGACGATGCGCGCCTGATACGCTCTCGGCTGCTTATGGCCTTCGAAAAGGCGGAGCTCGAAACCGATCCGGACGAACAGCGCCGCCTTTTGACCATCGCTGTCGTCGGCGGCGGTCCGACCGGTGTGGAAATGGCCGGGGCGATTGCCGAACTCAGCCGTTTTACGCTGGCCCGTGACTTCCGGCACATCAACCCGGACCGCACACAGGTGATTCTGATCGAGGCCGCCTCGCGCATTCTCTCGCCATTCCCGGAAACCCTGTCGAGTTACGCAACGACGCAACTCGAAAAACTCGGCGTTTCGGTTCGCATCGATCAGGCCGTGGAGTCGATCGATTCCGGCGGTCTGACCGTCGATGGCGCCTATATCCCGGTCGGCCTGACAATCTGGGCTGCGGGCGTGGCGGCCTCACCGGCCGGTAAATGGCTCGGGGTCGAGACGGACCGTACCGGACGGATCGCGGTCGACGAGACCTTGGCCGTCAAGGAGATCGACGGCGTGTTTGTGACCGGCGATTTGGCATCAGCCAAGGATGCCGACGGCACACCGCTGCCGGGACTGGCACAGGTGGCCAAACAGCAGGGCGAACATCTGGGACGCGAATTGTCCCGCCACCTCCGCGACGGAACCCCCATCGCGCCGTTCAGGTTTCGAAACCGCGGCAACACGGCGATCGTGGGCCGTAATGCGGCAATCTTCGATTTCGGCCGTCGGCGGCTGAAGGGATGGCTGGCTTGGTTTCTTTGGGCGGTCATCCATGTCTATCTGCTGGTCGGGTTCCAGAACAGGATGGTTGTTACCGTCCAATGGCTTTGGCGCTATCTGACCTATGACCGCGGCGCCCGCCTGATCACTGATACGCCGGACAGAGTTCACACACCGCCATCATCCACCAAAACTCGGTAAGGGAAAACGGGCGATCGGGGTTGCCGTCGCCAGCCCCGATCTCAGGTCGACCGGACCCGACTGTGCGGGCCGGACCTTGACGGACGTGATCAGGTCGGATCGTATCAGACCGGATTTGCGGTCGATTCACCGAGCTGAATGGAACAATTGGATGGTTCAAAAACCCCGCGTCATCGTCGACTGCGACCCAGGCGACGACGACGCCATCGCACTGCTTCTTGCCGGTCGACATACGGATTTGCTGGGCGTCACAACGGTCAGCGGTAATGTCCCACTGGCCCTGACAACCCGGAACGCCTTGATCGTAATGGAATTGTTGCGTTTGGATGTGCCGGTCCATGCTGGGGCCGATCGGCCTTTGGTCGCCCACCCCAGTCACGGTGACGATGTTCACGGTGCCACTGGCCTTGACGGACCCGACCTTTGGGATCCGACGCGGGCGGTCGCCGATCGCAATGCCGTCGGTTTCATCATTGATGCTGTCGCGCGCGAAGACGCTCTCACCCTGATCGCCACCGGTCCACTGACCAACATTGCGCTCGCCATTCGTCTGGCGCCGGAAACCATGGGGCGCCTGAAAGAGATCAGTATCATGGGGGGCAGCGCCAGTTGGGGAAACAGAACGGCCGTCGCCGAATTCAATATCCTTCATGATCCCGAGGCGGCCGCCATCGTCTTTTCCAGTGGCATCCCGATTAAGATGGCCGGAATCAATCTGACCCATCAGATCAAAGCCAATGCCGACGATCGTCGTAACATTCGCGCCATCGGAACGACGGTTTCCGATTTCGTCGCCGATATTCTGGACCATTCCGCCGCGACCTATGCAGACATCTATTTTGGCAAGACAGAGCGGCCCCTCCACGATCCATGTGCGGTGCTGGCAGTCACCCATCCGCACCTATTTCGATACGAATCTCGGCATGTCGTTGTCGAGACACGTGGCGAGCACACCCGCGGCATGACCGTTGTCGATGAACGAGCGGTCAAGCAATGCCTGCCGCCCAACGCCGAAGTCGGCTATCACGTCGATTCCGACGGCATGCGCTCTGTCTTGCTGGATACGATCGCGTCGTACACGCCGTAGCCTCAGACAAGCTACAACCGGCTCTCACTGACGTGAGGACGAAATGGATTGCATACTCCAGGAGTGACATGGCCCGCGCGTCTGTCTTAGGGTGAGCACCCAGGACAAACCGAGGCGCGAATAATGAGATCCGTTGAACACGAGTGCGGCAATGCCGTTCAATCACTCTTCAATCGAAAAAAGGCCGTTATCGGCGTCATCCATTCGCAAGCCTTGCC
>LFIK01002552.1_pt1 | contig 14711 bp, 21 predicted proteins | sample 643401 | NCBI WGS metagenome assembly LFIK01 (sample SAMN03777447, study PRJNA286221) | soda lake metagenome | biome: soda lake; feature: Kulunda steppe; material: water; isolation source: sample T5-Br brine of Lake Tanatar-5 | place: Russia: Kulunda steppe | collected 2010-07 | reverse complement strand
GTCCATATGACCACAGGTGTGACCACAGGTGTGACCACAGGTGTGACCACAGGTGTGACCACAGGTGTGACCACAGGTGTGACCACAGGTGTGACCACAGGTGCGCGTCCATGACCACAGGTGTGCCTGCGCTACTTCCCTGGCGCGCCCATGGCCCTCAAGTCCGTGAGCTTCCAGATCTATGACAAGGAGAAGGTCGGCGTGGTGGGCCGCACCGGCAGTGGTGAGTCGGCTGCTGCAGATGATGCTGGTGCTGATGTTGCCTCCTGCACACACACAACCCCTTTGGTAGGCATGTGAACTGCCTGGGCACAACACTGGGAGCAGGGATTGCTACTGGTCTAGAAGGCTGCCTTGGTAGGATGTGTGGTGTGCTCGCGGTCCAGGCAGGTCGTTTTGTGTGGATTATGCATGGAGGGCACTCACCTAAAGCGCATGCAGGGGAAACAACCAACAACCGCACAGGCGTTGCAGAGCGCCTTCACATCAACGCCCGCGTCCATGCTTGTTTGCCCGCTTCATTCCCCTGCCTGCGTCCGCAGGCAAGACCACGCTGCTTATGGCGCTGTTCAGGATGTTTGAGCTCACGTATGGGCGGTAGGTGGCCTTCCGTGCGCGCAGCCACAGCACTTGCAGCAGTCACTGGTTGACTGGAAACTTGATGGGCGCCTTTGAGACCACAGCATACGCCCCCCTTACTCCCCATCCTTTTTTTAATTTTGAGGCCCAGGGGGTTTTTGCTAAAGGCTGGGCCGCGGCGCTTGATCTTTGACTGCTGTCGCGGTGCCGTGTCAGCCCTGCCTCCACCCATATGCCTTGTGTTTGCTGCTTGACACAGCACCGACAGCCGCACGGCCTGTTGCACTTGCCATCAGGTAACAGCGCCAGTGGCATACGGAGCCCCCACTCAGTGCTCACTCACTGTGTCCCTTGGGCGACCTCTCTTTCCCTTCTCTGCAGCATCATCGTGGACGGCCTGAACATTGCGGCCATCCCCCTGCACGAGGTGCGCGACATCCATGCGGTGCCAGTCCACTTGGATGCGTGCATGCTAAATTGCGCAGGCGGTCGGACCAGTGCATGCTGCCGCCTCAGCACGCGCACGAGGCTGTGACTGGCTATCGTGTTGGTGCCATCTGGCTGACGTGTCCCATGCCATGCCCACCGGCTCTGCTGCCAAAGGGCTCCTATATGCTCAGCCATCAGTGCCAAGAAGAGCAGACATATACATTTATTTTTCTATATTTATATGTATATATATATATGTGTGCTTTCTGCCCTGTGCCGGTAGGGGGCGCTGCTCACACCTGTCGTGCGCAGCCTCCACACCTGCACGCGCACGTGCCCCCATTGGCCTGCCCCAGTCAGTGCCCCATCCCACTCCTCCGTCCCGCGGCACGTACCACAGTGCCTCACCGCCTTGCCGCTCGCCACTCCTCGCAGATGCGCTCGCGCCTGGCTATCATCCCCCAGGAGCCCGTCATGTTCAAGGGCACTGTGCGGTCCAACCTGGACCCCTTCCACACGGTACGTGCGCGCGTATGACCCACACCGGCCTGCGGCGCTCTGTGGGGACCTCGAGGCTTATGAGGGGGCCTTGGGGGAGCATTTAAGCATGGGAGGGATGCAGGCCTGGGCCAGCAGTGCGTCGGTGCCTGTGCAGCAGTTCTCCCCCGTCCCTTGCCCACTCTGCCGCTGCATCACACAGGAGGGATGTATTTTGTCATGCCCTCTCTCTTGCAAGCATGAGGACAGGGCGGCAGCCCGTGAGCGGACAGCCGTGCACTTGTTTCGGACGTAGATGAGCGCATGCAGACGCGTGGCTGCCGCTGCTGCTGCCGTGCAGATCCCTGACTCCGAGCTGTGGCGTGCACTGGAGCTGGTGCACCTGCGCCAGGCGGTGGCAGACTTGGCAGGGGGCCTGGACGCGCCTGTGGTTGAGGGCGGGGCCAACTTCTCCGTGGGCCAGAGGCAGCTGGTGTGTGTGTGTGCGTGTGTGTGTGTGCGTGCGTGTGTGTATGTCTATGTGCGCATGTGTGTGTGTGAGTGTGTGTGTGTGCAGGGTGAAGGCATGCGCGTGCGCGTATAACTTAGCTGCACTTAGACATGGGGGCCACATGTGGGGAAAAGAACTAGTTGTGCCGTGTGTGAGTCTCACACACGGTGCACTTTGTTCTTTGCATTGGGATGCTGAGGCCTGCCACCAGGACTAGCCCCTGTGCTTTGCCTTGGGCTCGCCCAAACAAGCACGCAAAAAGGTGTTGTGCTAAAACGTATCCCCCCAACCCACCAGCTGCTTTGCACGCGCCGCGCAGGTGTGCATGGCGCGCTGCGTGCTGAAGCGCACCAAGGTGCTGCTGCTGGACGAGGCCACCGCCGCCATGGACCTGCAGACTGACGCGCTGGTGCAGCGCACCATCCGCCGCGTATTTGCGGAGCGCACTACCATCACCATCGCGCACCGCCTGGACACCATCATCTACTCCGACAAGGTGCTGGCCATGGCCAGCGGCGAGCTCAAGGTGCGTACGGCGGCTGACTGGTGTGCGTGCGCACATGTGCGTGTGTGTGTGAGGACGTCTGGGTGGCTGGCTGGGTGCTCATGTGCGCTGCCACGCGAGCATTCTGAGTGGGCGTAAAAGCACCCGCGAGCACGCACGCGTATATGCACACAAACAAACATGCGTGCACAACCCCGTTCCGCGCGCGCAGGAGTGCGGCTCCCCCGATGCGCTGCTAAACGTGCCCTGGAGCATCTTCAACAAGCTGGTGGACGACACGGGCCCGCAGTCCTCCGCACAGCTGCGGCGCATGGCGGCAGAGGGCCCCGACGATGAGCCCCCGCACGTTAATTACGGCCCTTGATCCACGCGCATTTGCACCTGCCGGCCGTGCCTGCCTTACGAGTGCCCGCTTAGGGCACAGGGCGCGTGGTTAGCGTGGAGCCTGACGCCCTGCGCGCACGTGCTGCCTGTCAATTTTACAGCTTGGCTGTAGCTCGTGCCCCCGGCTGCAGGGGTCGGGCGCACATGGGTGTATGAGAGGGGGTGTCAGATGTTAGTAGTAAGGCTGTTGCCGCCTGACTCTGCGTTTGGATTTGTGCCTTAAGATGCTGGGAAGGCTGTTTAAGAAGGCTGACAGCTTGTGCATGTATTCCTGTGATTGCATCGGCTGAGATAGGGCACCTCATAGGACTAGTGTGGGCTTAAAATCATCTTAAGCAACGTGGCTTGCGTGTGCGAGGGCAGTGAGTTTATGGAGTGTGTGTGTATGTGTGTGTGCAGCACGGTGGCATTGCCAGGTGCACAGTGAGCATAGCATGCTCCAAGAAGAGGGGGTGGCCTGTGCTCCTGTGCAGCCGCATGCCTGCCTCTCTACAGATTTGTTGTGTGTGTGTGCCTGCCTGAACGTCTATGCATCTTAACTAAACGTGCTTTTGGTCACCCCCTCGCGCTGTGATGCCAGTTATGCGCTGTGATGAAGGGTTGCTGGGCCTCTTGCTAACGAAACAAAATTTTCCTTGCCCTTTCGACATGATGTATTAGCGAGTGTCAAGTACGAATGTGTACAAGCTCATGCCAAAACATTGGAAACAGAGTATTTTTTAACTAGGACGATTGTGCCTGCCTGACTGCGGCTGTGGTGCTGCTGTCTGTGTTAAAAAAGGTTGCATGCCCTTTGGTCTACCGTGTAAGTCCCCATGTGGGATGTTGAATAGCATGGTGGCAGGTCTTTTGATTGAAGATTTTATCCCCTGGAAGTACGGAGCAGCCCGGGGTTGGACTTAAAACCAGCCATGTTCGCGGCCAGAAGAGGCTTTTTTAATTGTTATCTGGGATGTCTGGCTGAAAGCCTGCGGCAAACGAAGCAGCCTTCTGACAGCCAAAAACACTTAGCTAAGGATAGAAACGAATTGTTTGACAGTAGACTCTCGTTCCTCCGTCTACCAACCAGCCTTGAAGTGCAGCTTTGGGCTGCAGAACTCCTCTGCCCTAGGTGACTCCTTTTCCATACTATGTTAGTAAGTGGTAATAAGTAATTGATGTAGGGAGTGTTATATTGCCTCCACAGTTTTTCCTTTCTCAGCTGTAGGTTCCTGCACTTCCCATTATCAAATCAAGTTAAAATTTGACTTTCAGCCAGGTAGTTGACAGTTCGGGTTGCTGGTGAACACCAGCCATACAGAAAATATCCATAAGCTCTGAAATAAAACGATAGGATTCATTAGTTTGTTTCTGGAAAAAATTGAAGACATCTTCAGAACAACAAGCTTGAGATAAATAAAAAGCTCCAGTCTGATTGACAGTAATTTTGTATGCCAGTGGTAGATCGTGAAACAAGTCTGCAAATTGAAGCCTCAACGCACACATTTCAAATGCAAGTTGCGTGCAAGGACACAAGAGAAGAGCGTGTTTTTTGTCTTGAATTACCTGCAAGCCTACACTTACAGGTACCATCATGATGTTCCCTGCTTCAAGTCTCGACACGCAGCGCATGGGAATGTAACCTTAAACGGGCCACATTGCGCTGTGTTTGCTTGCCCAAATCCAGATGCAGATACAGGTACAGAAAAAGGCAGTCCATCAACAGTCACCGACCTAAGAGGCAAAGCAACCCAATTATGATATTTTGCAGCCTTGTCCATCAGATCTTCAGTGCCTAGCTGGTTCGCCTGGTTCCAGATACTCCTCGACCTCTTTCTCACATCAACAACAAATTCTAACTGTGGGATCGTTTGGAATGTTCTCACGCGATGTTGGAAATCACCGCTCCTTTCCAGACCATGAAAAGCATCCAAGAACTCAGCACTCCAGCACTTCTTGATGATAGTGCTCATCGCGAGGACTTTGACAAGAGTGCTACTATTACTGCATAGCAAAGCATCATAAAATCTCACAGCCCCTCGGAACCAATAGAATTGCAAGGGCTCTCAGCCCGACAAAAAATGTCTATAGTCTCAGAAAGAAAAAATGACTTGTATGTCTGCTTCAAGAGAATCAATTTCACATCCTCAGCTCTAATGTTGTCAAAATAAAAAAGCGCTTGTGTCTCCAATGTGAGTCCTACCAGAACAATCAGCGAATTGTTCTTCGAATCTCCTTCTCAAATAGCACATTTCTAAGCAAGGGCATATAAAAAGGACATGCTTTTTGTCCTGGACATCATGCAGGTCACATTTGTCACAAAGCCTATCGTGGATTTGCCAACAAACGGTTTTAACTCTTAGGGTATGGGCATGCAAACGAAAACGAGCAATGTTCCGAAGCACATGCCTACTTAGTTCCAGCTCCAGGTGCCTAGGCAACAAATGGGTAGGGCCCCTTACATTGCTTGGTTTGAGAGGCAAGGCCATCCATGCATGATAAGTAGCCAGTTTTTGAGCGTGTGTCCTAGGATCTGCACCATCCAACTCCCTCCATACTGAACGCAAGCGCTGACGCAAATCCACCACAAAGTCTTGTAGGGCAAGGGGAGTTGCAGCCTTAATGCAATCGGCATATGTATCTGCTGCACGTAGACCCACACACGCCTCTATGAACTCCGCAGTCCAACACTTTCTGTAGGAAGCACCTAGAGCAATACCCGCATGCACAATCTTCTTGAGCAGGCCACTATTCCTGCTAAGCAGAGAGTTGGAAAACTTGGCAGCAGCGCAAATCCAATAAAACTGCAAAGGCTCCTGGCCACACTCTCGCAACACAGCCCAGTTGGGCGTGGACCTTTTCACACCAAGCACACCTTTGAGAAAGCACAGGTGCGCAGTTTGAAGGGGGCTGTAAAACTCACTGCCCTGCTTCATGAACCGTGTTCCCCAGATCTGGCAAGCATACATACTAGCGGAGATAGCGTAACATTTAGCCAACCAAAGGAGAGCATGTGGCCTGTCATTCAAATGATGCTCTCTCGCAAATTGCCTAATTCTGTGACAATCAGCCATGAAGGACCAAGCATATGTTCAGCAGATTTGGCAATGTTATGCGTCCTACAGAAAACCATGCCCTAGGTATTTGAATGAATCCTTGCTGGCTAGCGGAGCACCCCCCACACTGAAAGCGGGGACGTTGCAGCCATGAGAGATAAAATGGACAACCTCAGACTTAGCGGTATTGATGGTTAACCCTTTCCTCCTGGCATACCCGTCCAGACGATCGAGCATGGTTTGCAGTTGGTCTGGCCTATTTGCAGTTAGGCACAAGTCATCTGCATAAAGCGTGTGGGTGACCCGAACAGTGCTAGAGCCAGTGATTGCTCCTTCTACACCCTCCTCAATGAGGTCAATGATTAATATGAAGTGAAAAAAGAAGAGGGGACAAAGGGTAGCCCTTCTTGACACCTCGTGTGGGCATGGCACAAACGCACAGCAGGGAAATTGGGATCTGGCGTCAAGTTCACAGGCATAAAGTGCTTCCTGGATTGCATGAGCCAATATAGCCATCTACCTCACTCAAGACGTTTCCCAGACGCTCAACGCAAATTATGTATTCTATTGGAGGGTTCGCACTTCGGCACTAGGTGGCCCCTGCTCCTTAATTGATGTGACTACGTGATTTTTCCGTTGTCGAAAGCAGTGACTGATGCAAATTCAATTTTTGTAATTTTTATACAAGTAAAACAAGAACGGTGTACTGTGTGCCACGATCATGTTTAGAGTGATGTGGCTGCTCAATGCTCGATTGTGACATAATTTCTCATTATTATAAGAATATTCTCACTGTTTGCTCCTGCCAAAACCGTGCAATGTGGTTAGTGAACTGGATGTAAGGATGGTGGCTCAAAGCCGTGAGAAGCCTTATTTGGACATTTTAACTCAACCTCATCTCTATTCCTATTAGTTTTGTAAACAACTATTATTAGTTGCTCAAAACAGTTGCAACAGTTGCCGGCTTGAGCCAATTCAGGATCAATGGAGTTTGAAACTGGGGATCCATTCCAGACGCTTCTTCCCATCACAGTGTATGGCTACTTCTCCAAAATTAACTTGAGTGGGCGATGCTGCCTTACACGCCTCATCCAGGTGCGTCATCGAGGACTGCATCACACCATGCAAAGGGGGTTCCGATATGTGTGCAGCTAAATGAAATGCAGAAATCAGCGCAATCAGACTCACAAGGCCAAGGAGCTTTGGAGGAGAAGCGGGATGCAAGCACCATGGGTTCCATGGAAATGTTAGCTTTTCCACGTAGGCAGGCAACATTGGAAATGTGCAAAAGCACGTCTTCCAGTTTTCAAGCCATCCCTTGGATTAATTGACAGAGTAACTGAGGACTGCACTGGCACTGGCATGTGCAACACCTGAGAAACGACTGTGGAAAGTGTCAGTCAGGAGAGGGCTCGGCTTCATTCCTGTCTCAGGGCTGTGCTATCTCACCTCGCCGCACAACTTTGCCACTGTATTTGAGGCATGATGCCCCTTCAAGATGGAACCCTCCTTTGCCTAGGCGCTGCTTGTAGCTGCCAGCCACTTGCATGCAATGGTTCCGTTTTGATGGCACTTTGTGTGTAAGGCATCACACGCTGAGATCCTTGGGCTCGGGCCATATACAGTCGTGGCCCTTCATAATGCTTGCATGAAAACGTCTCACGGTGGGTCTGGGCCCCACATGGGTCCCTGGATTGCACTTGACGGCTCCCATTTGAGCAGTTTTTTCTTCCTTGCCGTCCTCCGCAGCTCCGCACATCTGCTGTTGGCGGCATTGGCCCTGCCATGGCTGACAAGATCGGGAGAGAGGCACGCACGCAAGCGAAGGGCTTGAGGACAACTTCAGAGGGCGACTGGCAGCTGTGGCACAGCTGCTTGCAAGCCATGGACAGGGAATGCCGGAAGCACCAAACAAAGTTTGAGTGAGTGTGTGTGTAGGGCGTGCGCAATGCTTGCATGTAGCTTCTGCGCTGTTGTCAAGGGATTGCCTTCCCCTGTGCGCTATGGCCACCAGGGAAAATGATTGTGGCTCCTCGGTGTGGCTGTACTCAGTCGATGAGTCAGTGAACGTGCTTCCATGACGTGATGGCCAGCTCTGCTCTTCTCTAGCTCTTCAGTCCCCTGCTCTAAGCTGAATTTTCATGCTCTGCTCTGCTCTGGCTATTTCGTTCTCAAGGACTGGGCTGCACATGCATGCATGTTTATGATTTAAAAGCATCCGCATGCTGCCAGGCCCTGGGCAGACGAGCAACCACATCCACGTTGTTCCGAGCTTGGCCGGGGGGGAGAGGTCAGCTGGGCAGGAAAAGGGCCATGCTCATGGTGTTTTGAGTACCATATCATAGTCAAGACAAATCGAGTGTAACTTTGCGCAAAGAGGTAGGGCATGGTCGCCTAGCGGGCAACTTGCCCAGCATGGCAAACAAGTGCAGATAAGTAAACCCACGCATGTGTCACCTTCGTTTTATTAGGTGCGCCAAGTTTGGCTGTGCGGCTGATGGTCATTCTATCCGTTTGTTGTCTGTGTCACAACATAATGTCTGTGTCACAACAGGTGCATCATGTTTCAGTACATGGCATGTGAGGGCTCCGCACATGAAGGCGTATGCAAGTGCTGTGGGATCAATCAAGGCATGGGCAACCTCCTCTTTGTGGACCCCTCGACAAAGCGGTACATCGTTGTCGAGTCAGACACAGGTGCCAGGTATGCGCAACTGCCAGCTTGGTGAGCTTGGCTGTGTGGTCTCTTCTTGCACGCATATCCTAACTCATCCCAGGCTGTCACTTTTAAGGGGGAGTCTCCCGTAGACTTGTGCCACTGAAGCGTGCAGGCTTCTCAAGGCTGACAGGGGCTGCCATTCATGTTGGCGATTGCTCTCCTGCCGTGATCGCTGAAGGATCATGTCACATGATTCACGTGCGCTGAGCTGAGCAGCGTGCATTGTCAGACGGGGCAGATAAAGCGACAGGGATCTTCTAGAAAGTTTTATGACCTGGACGCACTCTCACCTGGTCTTCCTTGACGCATGTGCTCTGTCTTGTATGAGACCATTGAAAGCATGCTGGCACACAGCGTTGCTTTGCGCCCACTGTTTTCTTGTGCGAGATGCCTTGGATGCGCTTGAGGAACTGTGACAAAGCACAGAAAAACATGTGCTCCTTTGGGTGCAGGTCAAGGAAACTCCTCCAGGCGCACGCTGAGTGCATGGCTAACGTGGTCTTCTGCATCGCGAGGTACATAGGTAGGTTGCAAGCTACCTAGGGAGGCAGTTGAGTGCATGTCAGTCGAGTGCATGGAAGAGCAGACCTCCTGCATTACAAGCCTCACAGGTGAGTCTGGGTAGGTGCATAGATGCATGGACAGAGAAAGAGGACCTGCGTCACGAGCTGGTCAGGTAGTGACATTAGCTTTGGCCTCTTGGTATAAGGTGTAGAGGCTTGCATGCAGGTAGTAAGGAGGCAAGCCTGAGGTTTGGAAGTGTCTCGTTTGCGGGCTGCAGGATGAGCAAGCACTCCAAGAACTCCTTGAGCCAACCAAACTAGTGTAGGCTTGGGCCGGACTAGAGTTACACGTGCACTTGCCTGAAGCACATTGCTCCCCTGCTGCGCCAACGGTCAAGCTGAGTAGAGGCACGTGGCTCTCATGATGTATTGCGATGAACAGGACGCATTGCCATGGAGTGCGCCGTGTCCATCCCAAAACCCCACCGCCCATGCCTCACAGGCTATGACCCAGAGTGGGTGCGCTACTGCACCTACTACGAGTCAGACACGGGCCTGCCCGACGGCATCACCAACCCTAAGAGATCTGCCCCGCTCACCATCGAGTTCGGGACGACTCCCTTGACTGGCTGGGGGGAAGTCAACCAACCTCGCCACTTGGGCGCTCTGCCCATCTGGTGAGGGCATGGGTCTGGTGAGGGCATGGGTCTGGTGAGGGCATGGGTCTGGTGAGGGCATGGGTGCCCATCTGGTGAGGGCATGGGTCCATGGAGGGAGGCGGATGCTGATGCCTGGGTCGCTGCTTCAAGGGGGCACACAAAGCGTGCAGACCATGATGCACCTCAGTCCTTTGCAGCAGCACTGGTGTCGTTGTGCCTCTTGCATGCCCTGTGCTGCCCCTGTGTCTTCTGTGTTCCACCGGTAAAGCTGCTCATGCAGCCGGCGTTCATGATGAATAGCTTGCGCCAAGCTGGGCGGAGCTCGTGCCTGATTCATAGCCTATGGGTCATAGGTTATGAGTCACAGCAGGTGCAGAAGTGCACACCTTCATGTGATGGCACATTAGTAATATATATAAATATAACACACGGCACACAGATGCGGTGTGCATGCTTCAATAGCTTGCACCGCATCCTTGGCGGTTGCCGTTTCTTGTGCAGTTTCAAGCACGAGCTGGTCACATGCCGGCCTTGTCGTCATGTGTAGCACTGTTTTTTATTTTCTGCATCCTGCCATTGCTGTGCCAGGGTCTTGTTCAGGATGGACGACATCCTTTCGCGCAATAACAAGATCGAGGCAATGGTTGCTGAAAACCGGAAGAAACTGGGCAAGACTGGGGTTGAGCTGCAAAAGCAGGCATGTTCGAGGTCATATGAAAGCATCGGTGGTGCTGAGTAGCTGAAAAGACAGGGCAGAATAATGCATGCATGCTTGACTTTGCATCTGTTTGCTAGTATGCAAGTGTGTGAGATTGAAATGTTAAAGCTTACCGTAAAGGCCAACATCTGTCATGGATGTACATAATGCAGGTGATGCACAACCCCAATCTGTTCCCTTATTTGAGACCAATCAATCCAAAAGACTATGTCTTGCGCTCGTCAAGCATACCACAGCACAAGCCGCCACAAGAAGTTGACACAAAGGCTGGAAGGTAGGCGGTTGCTTTGCATACGCGATCGCTTGTCCGGCTACCTTCAGAAATTGGATCACAGAACCAAGCTGCATACTTTGAGCAAAGCGTGTCCAGTACTTGCATTAACCATTGTTGGCTTCTTGTGCTGTGTCTTTCCTTGCATTCCTTGGCAATCCTTGTAGGACTGCAAGCAAAGATGTAGAGAGGAAAGCTGCTGCCGGCCCGTCACCAAAGCCAAAGCAGGTGTGCAGCAGGCAATATGATACAAGGAAAAAGTATGTGCAGTACTAGGTAGATGTGGCCACCCAGCGTTCCATTGCTCACTTATTGCTCTCCACTTCACAACGCTCAGCGTCCTTCCACAACCTTTGCATGTTGTTTCTCCCTTCCCTTAAAGAGGTGTTCAACCATTTTGCTGTCGACACCCCCGCATGCTTGGTATACAGCCGCAGGCGCCAGCAGCCAGTCGCACCAGGAGCGGGAGCACCAGTAGCAAGGCCCGGTCAACGCCCCCTGCCACAAAGCAGCCTGAGCTCCAGCCTGCTAAGCCTGCTGCCTCTACTGCTGTGCCCCAGCCACCGCCGACAGAGCCGGTAAGCCTACCAAACAAGTGTAGAAAAGAGGTTTTGGCTGGGCAGTACTTGTCCTTGGTAGTCAACCTTTCACGTAAGTAGGGTACATTGTGCCTGAGCAGAAGCAGGGATTGGCACATGCCAGTGAGCCTGCATAACGCACTGAGCAAAGGTTTGATAAGGAGCCCATGCACGCTTTCTGGCCAAGCCGCGCTGGAGCCCAGTTGCGACTGCCGGTGTGTTCTTTTATTGCTAAGGAAGGAAGGAAGGAAGGAAGGAAGGAGGGAAGGAAGGAAGGAAGAAGGAAGGAAGGAAGGAGGGAGGGAGGGAGGGAAGGAATGTCAGTGCGCCCTCGGAATGCTTAGGTAGGAAGGACTGTCGGACAAAGTGTGTCCTCAAATTGCTAAGCTGTTGGACCACAGATCCAGTGCAAGTGCACCACGTGCTGAGCTTGGAGTGCGCTCCTTGTCCTGCGCCATGGGCATGGGATACGCTTCTCAAGGCTGCTGTCCATGGTGAGCTCTTAAGATGGGCAGCAGTTCAAGCCCAGATCCTAGAGCTGTCCAGGTCCAAAACACTCCCGCCAAATGCTTTGGGCTCCGTGCACGCATGGGATGCTTCTGGCTGCAGGTGTGCTCTTATTGCAAGAGGACGGCGGCGCAGGCCCAGGTCGCTAAGCTGCTCAAGTGTGGCACGTGCCGCAGCGCGTGGTACTGTTGCCGCGACCCGTGCCAGCGCATGGACTACAAAACGCATAAGCTGCACTGCAAGCCGCCTGTGCAAGTGTAGAGGTATGAGAGGCAGCTGCTGCCGTTGCGATCATGGAGCTGCGCGCATGATAGGTCAGCGTGCGTGCATTGACCTATTATCACCATTGACCTATCATCATGCATTGCATGCATGATTGGTCAACGCCCGGCACAGGCGACCCTGCTGAAATACAATCTTTCCTCCCCAGGCTTACAGGGCCGTTGTGATCAAGCCAGGGCTGCCATGAGCAAACTGAAGGCATGCATCTTGCATGCATGATATACAGCCAGCACCACACTTCCTGTCTTGAGCAAGCTGTAGGGGTGTAGGTTGCATGATCTGAAATCAGCACCCGCATTTCCTTGGCAAGCACCTTTCTTAAAATGTCTTATTCTGGCAACAAAACAATGAATTAGCTCTGCTTGGATAGTATCTGCACTGTACTGGAGCCAACAGCGTGCATACTCATCAGCTGTCCCCTTGCTCCTCAGAGTTAGCCCCTTGAACTCCTTACTGTGTTTTGTTGTATGGCCATGCAAATTGCAGGGTGGCTTGCAACTTAATGCTCACTTGTACTCATTGAATACATTTTTTGGCGACAGACTTTTTGTAGGACTGTGTGCTTCTGTCCGCTGCGCATGATGAGCAGCCCACATAAGTTAAGTTGTGGCATTCCTAGCTAGGTAGATCGCTGAAGCATACTACTGCGATTAATAAGTAGGTCTTCAGAATCTACATTGCGAGCCCTCTTATGGGCCTTTTTGTTGAATTTGTGCAAACTTGTGTTGGGTGTTTTCTTTCTGCGCGAGCTCAAGCCCAACTGGTTACATCTCCATGTATAGCTCCCTTGCCATCCAAGCTGTAGACAGTGTTGACATTATTCATTATACCAGCTATGTCACACAAAGCAAGTGAATCAACCTTATGGCTGCCAACTTGCAACATTTAACGGTACTGGATGTGTACGAGCCAAAAAAATGCAACATGTTGCTGCACGGATACTCATCATGTGATTCTGCTGTTATGGCGTATGGTGTATGTATGCGTCAAATTGTTGATTGGTTTAGAAAAGTGTTTTGTAACAACAATACCCAGATCTCATGATTGATGACAGTAGGATATGGTGGGGGGTTTGGCATATGGTACTTCTGACCAATGTGCCTCCCTGTCCTTGGTTGATGCGGGGGCTCTTCAACTGACAGGCTTTTCTTTTTGGTGTGCAGAATATGCAGCTGGAAGCATAGTCACTGAGGTGTCATGCCGAATTACCTTCATAAAGGATTCACTTGCCTAAGGAATTGAGCACCTCTTGAACAAAGTAGAGGGGCGGCAGCGTTTGCAGGGTGTAAATAGGTGGCAGCACTGCTGGCAGCAGCATATGTCCCATCCACCAATTCAAATAACTGCAACATACACAAGCCTATTTAACACTTTTTCCCCTCGCAGAACCAACAATAATGGATAGCAACAAGAATGGATAGCAACAAATTTCTATAGACGCTGCTTTGAGGCTGTCAGCTGTGAGGATGCTATGATCCCAAAATGAGGGAGGAGCAGATTGACCCCAAAATAGACACTATGCGGTAAAGTGTGTTGAGTCAGTCTAGAACAACAGTTTCGCATGGCAGAGTAATGGTGTAGGTCACGATGAGTCATAACTTGACTCATAACTTCAGTCTAGAACAACAGTTTCGCATGGCAGAGTAATGGTGTAGGTCACGATGAGTCATAACTTGACTCATAACTTTACTTGACATAACTTTACTTGAGTCGAGATCTACTAGGTCTTAGTAAGTGACCTAGAGGCAGCTTAGTATGCCTAACTGTGCCAGTGGCTTTTTTTAAGTGCTTCCCAACGGACTTCAACTTTACAAGTTTAAGTTTGATCTTCAGCCAGGTAGTTTGACTGTTCAGGTTGCTGGTGAACACCAGCCGTCAAAAAAACATCCATAAGCTCTGAAATAAAACGATAGGAATCATTAGTTTGTTTCTGGAAAAAGTTGAAGACATTTTCAGAACAACAAGCTTGAGAGAAATAAAAAGCTCCAGTCTGATTGACAGTAATTTTGTGTGCCATTGGTAAATCGTGAAACAAGTCTGCAAATTGAATTAAGGTAACCCTTTTCACAACATCATTTGGCTTGCAACCTCCACGGATGATCCAAACACACATCCTATTATTGGCAACGGTAATCAATCCCAACCTTACCAACCCCATATGCGCTACCTCCCCAACAAACGCGACGCGCTACAAGCACACATGCATAAGGTCCACAAACTAGGCAACGCACAACCTGATAACAGCTACTACACCTACTACTAGTAGTACCAGAATTTAATCAAGAATAAGAGTGCCCATAGCAAAATAAGCAATGCTTTCTGGTCTATACCTGGCATCTCTCACAAGGTTAAAGAGACAGTGATTAAATACCGGTCTGGCACGATCTACAACCAAAAACACGCTGTCCGTTTCAAGCAGTCCAACACCCTTAGTTGCCCCATCTGCTCCTGCCAAGACAGTGCACTTCACATCCTCTCAGGGTGCCAGCATCCCATCATTAGAAATATGGTGACTGAACGCCACAATATTGCAGGCAGACTTATAACAAAAGCC
>LFIK01002550.1_pt1 | contig 14717 bp, 16 predicted proteins | sample 643401 | NCBI WGS metagenome assembly LFIK01 (sample SAMN03777447, study PRJNA286221) | soda lake metagenome | biome: soda lake; feature: Kulunda steppe; material: water; isolation source: sample T5-Br brine of Lake Tanatar-5 | place: Russia: Kulunda steppe | collected 2010-07 | reverse complement strand
TAGCAACGGCACAGCGCCGAGCACGCTCAGGATCAGCCAGCTGGCCGCCAACGGTCGGGGATGTTGCAGGGCTGCCATCAGCCACCTCCGGTTTCGAGCCGCTCGCTGGGCCGATCGCGACAGGCCAACCAGGCCGGGCCGGCAGCCGCCAGACAGCTGAGCAGCAGCGTGCCGGCAACAATGCTGCCAGCGAGCGAGAGCAGCGCAAAACCATCGGTGCCGGCGCCGTGCAGTGCCGGCACCGCTGCACCGATCAGCTGGACGGCGAGCACGGCGAGGCCGATACCGAGACCGGCTGCGACCGCGCCGATGATCAGGCTGTCACTGACGATCAGCTGAACGAGTTTGTGGCGCGGACTGCCGAGCGCGCGAAGCAGCGCCAGTTCTCGGCGTCGAGCCAGCAATGCATGAAATTGTGCCGACACCAGGCCGGTCACAGCAACAGAGATCAGCACCAGCGCCACGGCAGACAATGCCGTCGTGATCGGTGCCAGCAATGCCAGTAAGCGTGACGACTCGCGTGCAGGTGAGGCGGCCTGCAGTGTGGCGTGGCTGTTGATCAGCGGCGGAAGCTGTGCTGCGGCGAGCGGGCTGCGGTAGCTGATCAGCAAGGCGGTGACGTCCCCCTCGGTCGCGGTCGGGTCTGCGGCGTCGCCCGCTCGGCTCCAGTGGTCATCCAGTTGGTGAACACGCCAGACGCTCTCGACGCTGACCAGAATCAGCCGGTCGACCGCCGTTCCGGTTGGCGCCAGGATGCCTTCGACGCGGTAGGGGTGCTGATCATGGCGAACCGGTGCTGTCCCGGTGCCGGAGATGCCGTGGACGCTGACGAAGGAATCGCCGGTGTCGAGACCGGTCTCGTTGGCGACGGCCGCTCCGAGTACCGCCCCGTTCGGCAGCTGCCAGAGCTGACCGCTCTGCAGCCTCGCAGCGTGCAGTTCGACAAAGGCATGGGTGGTGCCGACAATGCGAAACCCGGCATGGCTGTCGCCCATGGCGAGTGGAATGCTGCGCGCCACCAGCGGATGCGTCTCGAGCCAGCGCGTGTCTGCCAGTGCAATGTTTCCGGTCGGTTCATCAATATGCAGCAGCGTGGCCAGAATGATCTGCAGCGGGCTGCCGGGTGCGGCGACGACCAGGTCGACGCTGCGGGTCTCTGCTTGCAGGCGTTGCTCGAGGTGTTGACTGACCAGCGAGATGGTGCCGATGCCGGCGATGCCCATCGCAAGAACGGTGATATGAAGCAGGGCAGCGATCCCCTGGTTGCGAAGATGGCCCAGGCTCAGCGTCAGCGTGTTCATGACCGCGCCTCCAGCGTCAGGTGCTGTGGAAAGCATCCGTGTAGCCGTCGGTCATGACTGCTGACGACCAGTGTGGCCCCGTTGTCTGCAGATGCATCACGCAAGGTATCGAGAATCCGTTCGCAGGCAAGATCATCGACGGCCGAGGTGGGTTCGTCGGCCAGCACCACCGCCGGTCGGTGGACCAGCGCCCGCGCCAGCGCCACGCGCTGTGCCTGCCCGTTGCTGAGTGTTGCTGCCGGCACACCAGCAAGGTGGCTGATGTCGAGCCGATCGAGCAGTGACTCGGCATGCTGGCGAAACCGGCTGTCCGGCCGGGTTGCCCCCACAATGCCGGTCGCGAATGCCACCAGCATCAGATTGTCGATCACCGTCAGTCGCGGCACCAGATGCAACGATTGAAAGACGATGCCGACATGCTTGCCGCGAAAGCGGTCGCGGTCATGCTCGGGGAGTGTGCTGATGGCGGTGTCACCGATCAGAATGCGGCCCTGATCCGGAACCAGCAGTCCGGCGAGCAGGTGCAGGAGCGTTGTCTTGCCCGAGCCGGACGGGCCCGTCACCAGAGCCATCGATCCGGCCGGCAGTTCCCAGTCGGGGTAGTCGAGAGGTGCGTCGCTGGTCCGCCGTTGAATCCGGAGACCGATCATTCCGATCTGCATGTTCCGAGTCGCTCGATCATAGGGTATGCTTGTGCTCGATTGATGGCCCGCGTGGCTTTATCGACACTTTCCGTATGCTGAAGATCTGCCTTGTCGGGCCGGTCGGGCGTTTTTCGTCCGGGTCGATCTGTCTGCTGTCATGCAGACAGATTGTTTTCGACCCTGTTCCTGAACCAGAGGGAATTCACAGATTCAATGACTGAGTTGAAATCGATCGTTTCCAATCTTCGTGATCTCGACCTGAAGGGCATGACCGATATCGAACTGCGCGCCCTTCGCGACCGTGTCGAGCAGGAAAAACATGCGCGTCGCTTTGAGGAGCGATTGCTCTGGGAAGTTCGCAGGCAGGTACGCAATCCGGCATCGGCTGGTTGATGGCGCAGTGAATGGGTGAATGTTGGCTGAACATTACTGACCAGCCAACGGTGCACCGCTCAGGATCAGCGCTGCGAGCAACCAGAGATACCAGCTGAAGAGGCGCAGCCTGGCGCGCAGCAGCAACCGAACCACCAGCCAGAGCGCGCCGGTACCGACCACTGCTGACACCACGAATCCAGTTGCCAGTGCGGCCATCGGGATTTGCGTTGGTGCGCCCAGCGCGCGGAGCTCAAGAAACTGCAGCAGCGTTGCCGCCAGGATGGTCGGGATGGCAAGAAAGAAACTGTATTCGGCCGCCCAGCGGCGTTTCAATCCAAACAGCAACGCTGCGACAATGGTGATTCCGCTGCGACTGATGCCGGGCGCCAGAGCCAGTGCCTGCGCGGCGCCGATGCCGATCGCTACCGTGGGCGTGATCTGACGCAGGCCGGAGCGCCGCCGTGGCAGGCGGTCGGTGATCCACAGCAGCGCGCCGGTCACCAGCATGCTGACCGCAACCAGCCAGGGCCTGGCGAACACGGCTTCCAGGCTTGCCTTGAACAGCAGGCCCAGCACGCCGGTCACCAGTACCGACAGGCCCAACAACGCCAGCAGCCGCAGGCTGAGTGGCAGCCGGCCTGGTCGATGTAACACGGCACCGACGTCGCGTAGGCAGTCGCGGCTGAAACGCAGCAGGCTGCGGCGGAAGATCACGATCACCGAGACCAGCGTTCCGACATGCACGATCAGATCGAACAGGATCATTTCAGCGCTGTCAGGCGGGGGGATTTCTGCGCCACGACCGATCAGCCAATGCTGCGCCAGCACCAGGTGCGCGGTGGAGCTGACTGGAAGAAACATGAACAGGCCCTGAATGAGTCCCAGCAGGGCGGCAATGGCGAGTGTCATCGTTGGGCGCTTCGCTGATTGCATTGGAGATCGTGATGGTAGTCGAATTGACGCGGCGCGGGTAGCGACGGAGGGTTGATGGTCGACACTGATGCGCTGGAATACCGGCGTGGCCGGCTGGTGCTGCCCAGTGGCATCGGTGACTGGCCGCCGGTGCAGGTCGGTCGCTGGTTGGCGCGGGTGCCGGTATCGGACCGTGCGCGGGCGTTCCGGGCCTTGCCGCTGAATCTGGCTGCAGCGGGATTTCTCACCATGGATCCCCGCTCCAGGCTGGGGCTGTTGTGTGGCCTGAATCCGAGTAATGTACGCTATCTGTGTGCGATTGCCCGCGACGAGCACTTGATCGAAACCTTGCTCGAGGCGGGTGACGAAGTGCAGGAACTGGTGCTGTCGGCGTTGCCGGACTGGCGCCGCTCCGGCATCGACGAACAGCTTGCTGCGGAGCGGGAACGCCTGGCGGCGCTGGCTGCCAGCGAGGTCGGGGGAGGCGACGGGAATAGCGACCATGCTGATCGATCGTCTCCGGTCGTCTGGTTGCGTCACGGGCGGGAGATGCTGGCTGCGGCGAAGCGCGGACTGCGCGATGCGCTCGGTCGCGTCCGGCGCAGCTGAACGGATTTCCAAAGCGTCGAGAGGGTTTCGCCATCATGTCGGGTGCAGGAGACAGCAGGGCCGGAGGTCTGCGGGCGCGCCGGTATCTGATTGCCGGTATCGTCACGGTGATTCCGATCTGGATTACCTGGTGGGTGTTCGACTTCGTGTTCCGACGCCTCTCGGCGCTCGGCCAGCCGGTTGTCAAGGCGCTGGCGGCTGGTGTCGAGCCGTACCTTCCGGTGGTCGCCGAGTTTGTCAGACAGCCTGCCTTTCAGACCGCGCTGGGGGTGTTTCTGACGCTGTCTGCTGTCTATCTGATCGGCTTTCTCGCGACGCTGGTGGTCGGTCGACGCCTCATCGCCCTGTTCGACGCGATCATGGAGCGCATTCCCGTCGTCGAGCGTGTTTACGGGTCGACCAGGCGGGTTCTGCTCGCCATGCAGGAGAAGCCGCGCTCGGTGCAGCGCGTGGTACTCATCAGCTTCCCGTCGCGCGACATGAAGGCGGTCGGGTTTGTCACCCGGACCTTTTCCGATGCCGATACCGGCGAGGAGCTCGCCGCGGTCTACGTCCCCACCACGCCGAATCCCACCTCCGGCTACATGGAGATCGTGCCGCTCTCGCAGGTGGTGTCCACTGACTGGACGGTCGACGAGGCGATGGCCTTCGTGATCTCTGCCGGCACGATCACGCCGGAGCGCATTTCGCTGCGACCGTTCGGGCCTGCAGACAATGACCGGCAAGCGGGGTAGGTGATGGCGGCGCTTGGACCGAGGGAAACCGACCCGAATGCCTGGCTGCGCTGGATCACCGAGGGCCTGGCGTTGTTATTGCGTCGCCCCTGGATGGTGCTCGGGTGGAGCGTCGTCAGTCTGGTGCTGTTCGGACTGGCGCACGGGATCGGGTTCGGGCCGATACGCGCCTTTCTGTTCTTCTTTCTGGCGGTGCTGGGCCTGACGGTGTTCATCCGGGTTGCTGCGCTCGCCGATGAAAGCAAACGCAAACGCGTTGTCGATCTGGTTCCTGACAATACGCACTGCATGCTGGCAATCGGCGTGGCGGCGATTCTGCTCGGGCTGCTGGTCGGGATGCAGGGAGCGGTCGATGCCGCGGTGAGCGGATTCCGGGAAACGGTGCAGGGGCTGGGGTTATGGCGCCCGATCGATGCCATGGGTTTCGCGACGCCCGAGCCCCTGCAGCACCTGCTGCTCGGGCCGATCCTGGTGCTGGGTGGTCTGCTGGGCCTGTCGATGCTGGCGGCTTTGGGGGTGCTGATGCTGCTCGGGCAATGGTTTTTGCTGCCGATGGTGGTGCTGCACAATCCGCCATTGCCGCCGGCCATGGTTGTCAGCGCCAAGGCCTACCCGATCAACCCGGCGCCGATGCTGGGGTTGTCCGGTGTGCTGCTGATCGCGCTGGCGGCAACGATGGTCACGCTCGGCTGGCTGGGCCTGTTGCTCGTGCCGGTGTTCGGCGCTGTCATGTATACCTCGTATCGCGATGTCTTCATGAGTCAGGCCGATAACGCGCCGGAACTCTGTCTCGAGGACGAAGACCTGCCAGCGCTGTCGACAACGCAGCGCCGCTCACCGCTGGGGCGCTGGCAATCGCCGCGATGAGCCGTCAACCACCCTTGAGTCCGGCCGGGCGGCGGCAGCGCGCCGTCGCGCTGGTCGAACGCTATGCCGATCTGGTCAGCCACCCGGACGCGCTGGTCGAGGCGCTGCTGACGCCGCTTCCGAACAGCCTCTGGGTCAATCGACTGCGCATGACGGCGGCCGAACTGGCCGAGCTGCTGGGCGATGCCGGGTATTCGCTGCGGCCTTTACCATGGTGGGGTGATGGTTTCCAGCTGCCGGCATCGAGCCGTCCAGGTCAGCACTGGGGGTTTCTGGCCGGGCTCTTTCAGATCCAGGAAGCCGCAGCGATGCTGCCGGTGCGTCTGCTTGATCCGCAGCCCGGTGAGCGCGTGCTCGATCTGTGTGCAGCGCCCGGCAACAAGACCGCGCAGATCGCGGTGGCGATGGCCAACCGTGGCACCGTGCTTGCCAACGACGGGCAGCGTGGCCGCCTGGCGCCGTTGCGTCAGACCGTTCGTCGGCTGGGGCTGGCCAACGTGGTGGTGACGGCGCGCGATGGTCAGCGGCTGGGTGTCGAGGCTGGTACGTTCGACCGCATACTCGTCGATGCACCGTGCACTTGCGAGGGAACGTTTCGCAAGGTCGCCACGCCGACGCTCGCGAGTGACGATGAGATTGACCGCGCAGCACGACTGCAGCGTGCATTGCTTGCGCATGCGGCGCGACTGCTGCGGCCCGGTGGCCGCCTGGTCTACGCGACATGCACCTTTGCTCCGGAAGAAAACGAAGCAGTGGTCGACGCCTTGTTGGAGGCGTATCCCGGCGCGTTCCGGGTGCGACCGATGCCGGTGCCGGGGTTGCTGACAGCGCCGGGCGTCACGCACTGGCGTGGGCTGCAGTACCATCCGGCACTGGTTGACGCCATTCGCCTGTGGCCGCACGACAACGACGGTGGCGGGTTCTTTGCCGTGGTGCTCGAGCGCATTGCCGACGATTGCGCGGCGCTACCGGTTCCGCCGCCACTGCCGCGTCGCACCCTGCCGAGCGTCGCCGATGCCGATCATCAGGCGGCGTTCGGTGCGCGTTTTGGTATTCACTCCGAGCAGCTGGCTGACCTGTCGCTGGTGCGCTGGGGGAAGCGGCACTGGCGGCTGGTGTCGCGTGATCTCGACCTGCCTGAACGTCTGCAGCCCGATGCGATCGGTCTGCCCGGCGTGCGTCGCCACAGTCTGCCGTTGAAGCCGACGACGGCCGCCGTGCTGTTGCTCGGTCGTCATGCCACCCGTAACCGACTGGAGCTGGATGCGTTGGCGCTGCAACGTTACCGCGCGCGTGATGATCTGATCATGACGGTGGATGATCCGTCGTTGGCTGACTGCACCGGCCCAGGGTATGCGATTGCCATGCATCGCGGGCAGGCAATCGGGATGTGTCAGCTGATCTATGCACGCGATTGTCCGCAGGTCTGCGTGCGCAGCCTCTATCCGGCCGCCTGGAAGCCGACAGCCGCCGTTGAGACGCAATCTTCCTGACTCCTCAGTGGTGAAAGTGATTTCCACATTTCGTTTGCAAGATGGGATTGAGTGTATTGTGTTAAGCAACTGATCGTTAAGGATAGATTCTTCTTGTGCGTGACGAAACGCACAAAATGGAATCATATTCCAAAATAGTTGACGGGCATCGAATGGGTGACTAAGCTGAAAACATCAGCAATCAGCGTTCACCCTGGAGGGTCTCGTCATGGCAAGAATGACCGCAGCAGAAGCCGCAGTGTGGGTCTTGAAGAAAGAAGGCGTCGATACCGCGTTCGGCGTGCCCGGCGCCGCTATCAACCCGCTGTACAATGCGTTGCGCAAGATCGGTGGCGTTCATCACATCCTCGGCCGCCACGTCGAGGGCTCGTCACACATGGCCGAGGGCTATACGCGTGCCCGTGCCGGCAATATCGGTGTCTGTATCGGGACATCCGGCCCGGCCGGTACCGACATGATCACCGGCCTCTACTCGGCGGCGGCCGATTCGATTCCCATCCTCTGCATCACCGGTCAGGCGCCGCGCGCGCGGCTGCATAAAGAAGACTTCCAGGCGGTAGACATCGAGTCGATTGCCCGACCGGTCACCAAGTTCGCCATGACGGTCATGGAAGCGGCGCAGGTGCCGCGCGCCTTCCAGCGCGCCTTCCATGAAATGCGCAGCGGCCGGCCGGGTCCGGTGCTGATCGACCTGCCGCTCGACGTGCAGCTTGAGGAAATCGAATTCGACCCCGAAACCTACGCACCAATGCCTGTGCACAAGCCGGCACCGACGCGCGCGCTCGCAGAGCAGGCGCTGGCGATGATGAACGCGGCCGAACGGCCGTTGCTGGTTGCCGGTGGTGGTGTGATCAACGCCGACGCGGCCGATCTGCTGGTCGAGTTCGCCGAGCTGACCGGCGTGCCGGTGGTTCCCACGCTGATGGGCTGGGGCAGCATCCCGGACGATCATCCCCTGATGGCCGGGATGGTCGGGCTGCAGACGAGTCATCGCTACGGGAATGCCACCATGCTCGCGTCGGATTTCGTGTTCGGTATCGGCAACCGCTGGGCCAACCGGCATACCGGTTCGGTCGAGACGTATACGCAGGGCAGGACGTTCGTGCATGTCGATATCGAGCCGACGCAGATCGGGCGGGTGTTCGGTCCCGATCTCGGCATCGTGTCCGACGCCGGTGCGGCGTTGCATGTCTTCATCGACGTGGCTCGCGAGATGCAGGCAGCAGGCCAGCTGCGTGACCGCAGTCAGTGGGCCGAGGCCTGCCTGCGCCGCAAGCGCACCATGGGCCGGAAGACCGACTTTGCCGACCGGCCGATCAAGCCGCAGCGCGTCTATCAGGAAATGAACCGCGCGTTTGGCCGCGACACCTGCTATGTCAGCACCATCGGCCTGTCGCAGATTGCCGGTGCGCAGTTTCTCCACGTCTACGGTCCGCGCAAATGGATCAACTGCGGGCAGGCTGGTCCGCTCGGCTGGACCTTGCCCGCAGCGCTTGGCGTGCGTGCCGCCGACCCGTCGACACCGATCGTGGCGTTGTCAGGTGATTACGACTTTCAGTTTCTGATCGAAGAGCTGGCGGTGGGCGCGCAGTTCAACCTTCCGTATGTGCATGTGGTGGTCAATAACGCCTACCTGGGGTTGATCCGGCAGGCGCAGCGCATGTTCCAGATGGATTACCAGGTGCAGCTCGCGTTCAAGAACATCAACCGTCCGGAGCTCGGTGAGTACGGCATGGACCATGTCGCTGTCGCCGAAGCCATGGGCTGCAAGGCGCTGCGGGTGGATGATCCGGAGCAGCTGCACGCGGCGTTCGTCAAGGCGCAGGCACTTGCCAGCGAACACCGTGTGCCGGTGGTGGTCGAGGTCATGCTTGAGCGTGTGACCAACATCTCGATGGGAACCGAGATTGACGCGGTGAACGAGTTTGAGCCAATCTCCGACGCCGCTGACACGGCCGATGTGCCGTTGTCAGCGGCGTTGCCGGGGGTCGACGCTCCGGCTGATCAGTCGAAGGAGGAGAAGGAACATGCCTAGGTTTGCCGCCAACCTGACCATGCTGTTTACCGAACTGCCGTTTCCGGAGCGCTTCGCGGCGGCAGCCGATGCCGGCTTCAAGGGCGTCGAGTACCTGTTTCCGTACGCCTGGCCGAAAGACATGCTGGTTGCCAGTCTGCGCGAGCACGGGCTTGTGCAGGTGCTGCACAACCTGCCGGCGGGTGACTGGGACGCTGGCGAGCGGGGGATAGCCTGTCTGCCCGACCGGGTCGACGCGTTTCGCGACGGCGTCGGGCAGGCCATCGAGTACGCAACTGCACTCGGCTGCCCGACCGTCAACTGCCTGGCCGGTATCCGGCCGGAGGCTGTCAGCGAGCAGCAGGCGCACGAGACGCTGGTTGCGAATCTCGCCTGGGCTGCCGAGCGGCTGGAGGCTGCCGGAATCGGGCTGGTGATCGAGGCGATCAACACCCGCGATATTCCCGGTTTCTTCCTGACCACGACCGCGCAGGCGCTCGGTGTCATCGATGCAGTCGGCTCGCCAAATCTGTCGCTGCAATACGACATCTACCACATGCAGATCATGGAAGGTGACCTCGCGCGCACCATGGAGACGCATCTCTCGCGCATTGGCCACATCCAGCTGGCCGACAACCCTGGCCGCCATGAGCCCGGCACCGGCGAGATCAACTACCCGTTCCTGTTCGAGCACCTTGATCGGATCGGCTACAGTGGCTGGGTTGGTTGCGAGTACAAGCCGAAGGCCGGCACCCGTGAGGGGCTTGGCTGGATGCGTTGAGCATCGCTGTTTCGATACACCGTTGAGTCTGGAGGCATGACATGGCCACGATTGGCTTCATTGGTCTCGGCATCATGGGCAACCCCATGGCCGGACATCTGCTGGCGGCGGGACATACCGTCTACACCAGCACCGACTACAAGCCCGCGCCGCAGAATCTGCTGGATGCCGGGCTGCGCACGCTCGAGACGCCGGCTGCCGTTGCGGCGGCGGCCGAGGTCGTCATCACCATCGTCCCGGATACCCCGCAGGTGGAAACCGTGCTGTTCGGATCCGACGGCGTGGCGAGCGGTCTCGGTGCCGGCAAGGTCGTGATCGACATGAGCTCGATCTCGCCGATGGCAACCAAGGAGTTCGCCGCGCGGATCGAGGCGCTGGGCAGTCAGTATCTTGATGCCCCGGTGTCGGGCGGTGAAGTCGGCGCGCGCAATGCGGCGCTGACGATCATGTGCGGAGGGCATCAGGAGACGTTCGATCGCGTTCGGCCGATTCTCGAGCTGATGGGCAAGAACATCACGCTGGTCGGCGGCAATGGTGACGGGCAGACGTGCAAGGTCGCCAATCAGATCATTGTGGCGCTCAACATCGAAGCGGTCTCGGAAGCGTTGACGTTCGCGTCGAAGGCCGGCGCCGACCCGGCGCGGGTGCGCGAGGCGTTGATGGGTGGCTTTGCTGCGTCACGCATTCTCGAAGTGCACGGCGAGCGGATGATCAAGCGGACCTTTGATCCCGGGTTTCGCATCCGTCTGCATCAGAAGGATCTTGCTCTCGCGCTCGACGGTGCGAAGACGCTCGGCGTCAGCCTGCCGAACACGGCGATCGCGCAGCAATTGTTCAGCGCCTGCGCGGCGGCCGGTGGCGCGGACCACGACCACTCGGCAATGATCAATGCGCTCGAGCGGTTGGCGAATCACGAGATCGGCCAGCCCGACCACTGACGTCGGGTTGCCGCTGCGTCGGGCTTTCTTGCCTGGCGCGGCGGTTCGCTCAATCGGCGACAGCGTTGTCCCGCGTCTCGGCGGTCGGCGTCGTTCCGCCAAGCCGATGGGTGATCGAGCGCGCGATCTGCGCAACCAGCGTGCCCAACTCCAGAACACGTGATTCGCTGAGCCGCGCAGTCGGCCCCGACACCGAAACCGCGGCAAGCGTGTCGCCGCTGGCATCGAAGATCGGTGCGGCCACACAGCGCATACCGAGCGCATGTGCTTCATCGTCAACCACAAACCCCCGCTCCCGGCCGAGCCGCAGGCTGTGCTCGAGCTTTTCCGGCGTGTCGATCGATTTGGTGGTGAACGCAGGCAGGCCGGTGCGGTGAAGCAGTGCGTCAATCTCCTGTTGCGTATCCATCATCATCAGCGCCAACCCGACGCCGGAGCAGGTCAGCGGCACGCGGTCCCCGAGTTTCGAGAATGCCCGGATTGTTGCCGATGACTCGACCTGATTGATGTAGACCGCACGGTCGTCGCGGCGAATGGCGAGATTGCTGGTTTCGCCTGACTGCTCTGTCAGCTGGCGCATGTGCAGCCGGGCGATGGCGACCACATCGCGGCCGCGCAGAAACGCACCACCCACCGACACCGTCCCGACGCCGACTCGCCAGAGGCCGGTTGCATCATCGAGCTCGGCAAATTCATTGTGTTGCAGCGTGGTCAGGAGGCGATGCGTGGTTGATGCTGCGAGACCGACGCGCTTGGCGAGATCGGTCAGCAGGATGCCCTGCGGCTGTAGTGCGAGTACGCTGAGCAGCCTGAGGCCGCGATCCAGCGCCTGAACGGTCGTCTGCTCGCCGGGCGCCGACGCCCGGCGCCGGCCCTGGGCCGGCGTCGAGAGGCTGCGCGAACGTCGTTGCACGCTACTCATGTTGTACGTTGATCCCGATCGGTCGCTGAGTCGGAAGCGGAGTCTAGCACGCTGACAGTGTGGCGGTCAGGACAGCATGCACTCGGGAACCGGTGAGAACATGCATGGTCATTACTGGAGGCTTTCACGGTATTCACCCAAAGATGGAGGCATTATGGATCTCGTCAACAAGACCTGCGTACCCTGCCAGGGAGGTATCGACCCGCTGACGCTCGGCGAGGCGACTGCGATGATGGATCAGGTCCCCGGTTGGGAGCTGACGCACGATGGACGTCGTCTCGAGCGGACGTTCAAGTTCGCCGATTTTCGACAGGCCAACGCCTTTGCCGATCGTGTCGGTGATCTGGCCGAGGCAGAGGACCATCATCCGGAGATCACCTTCGGTTGGGGCTACACGCGAGTCGCGATCTGGAGTCACAAGATCGATGGTCTGCACGAGAACGATTTCATCTTCGCTGCCAAGACCAACGCCCTCTGATCCGTCTGCCTATTCGCGGTTCCATGTGCCTGACCGGCCGCCGCGCTTGTGAACCAGGCGGATGTCGGTCAGGGTCATGCCGCGATCCGTCGCCTTGCACATGTCGTAGATGGTCAGCAGCGTCGCCTGCACGGCGTGCATGGCCTCCATTTCGACGCCCGTGGGCCCGGTCGTGACCGCTTCCGCCTGGCAGCGGAAACCGCTGCCGTCGTCAGCCGGCTCGATGTCGACAGCGACATGCGCAAGCGCAACAGGATGGCAGAGCGGGACGATCTCTGCGGTGCGTTTCGCAGCCATCAGCCCGGCGATTCGCGCGACAGCCAGCACATCGCCCTTGTGAACCTGCTGTTCACGCACCAGCCGCGCCGTTTCCGGCAGCATGAAGATCCAGCCCTCGGCGATGGCGACTCGTCGCGTCGCCGGTTTGTCTGCAATGTCGACGATGTGGACCTCGCCGCTCTGGGTGAGGTGTGGTAATCTTGGCATAGTGAACGCTCGTGAAAGTGGGCATGAAAGAAAATACGTTCGGCTTTTTGCGCAAGGCTTGCGCGCTGTTTTTCACGGTGTATTCGTCGCGGTTTGTCATGCATCGGGAAGCATAATCAGCGCTGTATCGATTGATGAATTGGCCTGGCCGATGCGCAGCCATGATTGATTCAGGGCCAGGATCGTGCGAGTGCGGTTGCCGTCGGTCAGACAGCAGCGGCAATGAAGAGGCCGATCACGCAAGCCATGGCTGCCAACCACGCGAGGCTGCGAAGCAGATGCAGATCTGCAATATACAGTACGCCATAGAGAATGCGAAAGCCAATGTGCGCGATCGCCAGCGTATCGATTGCAATCTGCGGCGCATTCGCGGCGTGCGCGATGATCACGGCAGCGGCGAAAGGTGCTATCGCTTCATGGCTGTTGCTCTGGGCGGCATTCGCGCGACGTCGCCAGCCATCGAGCGCGTCAAGCCAGCGTCGCGGTTCGCGGTTGTCGTAATCGCTTCTGCCGAACTTGGCAGTGCCGGCGAAGATGATCGGCAGGAGGATGGCGGTCAAGACGGTCCAGTAGGCGATGGTCATGGTTGTCTGATTGCGAAGCCCGTTGGTTGGCGAGGAAATGAACACACCATGATACGCGCACTGCGATGCATGTCGACATCGCATCGTGCATCGGCGAATCGCGCACTGTCGATCGATTTTTTGCCTTGTTGAGTTTTGTTGAAAGGAGGGATCTCCCTTGGATACACCCGCATGGTTACTGGTGTTGTTCGTCGGCACGGTGCTGGCCTTTATCGGCGGGCGGCTGTCCGCGCCCAGCGTGATCAGGCTGCAGGAACTCGAAGAGGAGCGTAGCAAGTCGTCGGAATCATTCGAGAACTATCAGAAAGAGGTCGATGAGCATTTCGAGAAGACCGGTCAGCTGTTCGATCAGTTGACGGGCGATTACCGGACACTCTACGAGCATCTGGCGCGTGGCGCCAACCGCCTCGGCGTCAGCGAGCGTCGCGAGTCGTTGTCGCGCATGCCGGAAATGCAGCGGCTCGCGGCGGCGTATGCCGATGTCGAGGAGTCGCGTGAAGCGATCGACGCGCCGTCATCCGATGCAAATGGCGACACTGATGCGTCCACGCAGCCGGAGTCTGCTGCAGCTGATTCCACCAAGACGCAAGCTGCTGATCAGGGATCATCGGACGAAACGTCAAAGGCTGCGACTCAAGACGCCGAAGCTGTTGCCGAGACGTCCGAACAGGCTGCTGACGCCGTGACGACGACGGCTGAGACTGAGACCGCCGAAAAGGCGGCCGATGCGGAGGAAAAGCCCGCCGAGACGGTGCGTCAGGGGTGACGCGCTCACAGCCGTGATTCGAGGGCGTGCCGAAACCGTTGCCAGTGACCGAGATTGGCGCCGAAATCGGCACGCCCGACACGGCTGCTTGCGGTGAACTCGAGCTGTACCGTCTGCGCATCAATCGCGCGGATGCGGATTTCCACATCGTCGTTGAACCCCAGCAATGGCGTACTGACCACTGCGGTGATCGTAACGGTCTCGCTGGCTCCATCGGTCTCGCCGACCACGACCGCGTCCCACCCCAGTTCACCGAGACTCTCGACAGCCAGATCAACCAGCGTATCGACCCGCACCGCGTAGCGCGGTGTGATCAGCTCCGGCCAGGTCGACTGCGTTGTGGTCGTGACGGTGTTGCTGCCGAGGTATCGGCTCAACCGCTCGAGCGCGCCGGGTTCGGCGAGAATCGGCACGGCGTTCCGCCAAAGTGTGAAAGCAATCAGACCGCCGGCGAGCAATCCGATTACGACAATCACTGACGTCAGCGTCTTGATCCATTGCATGCCTTCATCTCCCTTGATCCAGCGCGTTGTTTCACTGCAACATGTGTTGCTGTCACCGGGTGAAATCGTCACCAATACCCGCCAGCGTAGTCAATGCAGGCAGCCATGTGTGTTGCAAATTTACAACAGCCTTGGTTGAACAATTGAAAAAAGCGGTTGCAGCCTGCCATCCCCGCTGCACTATACTCGACAACGGCGGTCGGAAACCGTCCACATGTGGTCGTTTAGTTTGTCTGTATTCAGGGAAGTCCCTTTTTTCAATTCACGTGAGGTTAACTACATGAAGAACACCATTCGCACGATCGCGCTG
>LFIK01002549.1_pt1 | contig 14721 bp, 25 predicted proteins | sample 643401 | NCBI WGS metagenome assembly LFIK01 (sample SAMN03777447, study PRJNA286221) | soda lake metagenome | biome: soda lake; feature: Kulunda steppe; material: water; isolation source: sample T5-Br brine of Lake Tanatar-5 | place: Russia: Kulunda steppe | collected 2010-07 | reverse complement strand
GCAAGAATTGCTGCGCAATCGGTACGCCTCACGCGCATGCAAACACCCCATCAAGCAGCATTCCGGCACAGAAAGCATCACAGGTCTCTCGCAGCAAGCTCCCACAGACCGAGCAAGAATTTTTGCGCAATCGGTACGCCTCACGCGCATGCAAACACCCCATCAAGCAGGATTCCGGCACAGAAAGCATTGCGGGACAGAAGCATTGCAACACAGAAAGCATTGCGGCACAGAAAGCATTGCGGGACAGAAAGCATTGCAACACAGAAAGCATTGCGGCACAGAAAGCATTGCGGGACAGAAAGCATTGCGGCACAGAAAGCATTGCAACACAGAAAGCATTGCGGCACAGAAAGCATTCCAGCACAGAAAGTATTGCGGGTCTCTTGCAGCAGAGGCACCTGAGCCATATGTACAAGAGTTGCTGCACACCAGGGCCGCATCACGCGCTTGCACACAGGCATATGCACGCAGGGCTGCATCACGCGCTTGCACGCAGGCACACGCACGCAGAGCCGCATCACGCGCTTGCACACAGGCACATGCACGCAGGGCTGCACCACGCGCTTGCACGCAGCCACATGCATGCAGGGCTGCATGGTGCGCTTGCACACAAGCACACGCACGCAGGGCCACATGACGCGCTTGCACGCAGGCATATGCACCCAGGCATGAGCAGCCGCTCACGCCCCCCACCTTGCACACAACAACGCTCCCAAGGGAGGAGGAGCATCCATGCAAGGCCTGCACAAGAGAGTGTGTCCGCAGGCGCACGCATGCTTGACCCTGGACATTTGCCTACCTGCTGCTGCAGGGACGGCGGGCTTTGTGGGCGGCCTGAGGGGTGCTTGTGATTTGGGGACGTAGGGGATGGAGGGGAGGGCGGGCTCGGGTTGCTGCTGACGCGCCGCAGCAAGGACAATGGGCCCCAGCCACTAGAGGAGCTCCTGCACAATGCACAATGCACAATGCACAATGCCGCAGCAAAGGACAATGGGCCCCAGCCAATTCCTGCACAATGCACAATGCACAATGCCGCAGCAAAGGACAATGGGCCCCAGCCACTAGAGGAGTTCCTGCACGTCGGCAGGGACAGTTCAGCCGAGGCATCATCTTACTACTCAAGGACTTTTTGCACGTCCAGCAGGGACAGATCAGCCAGGACATTGGTTCTTCACCCAAGTCCCTGCACGTCAGCAGGGGAGAAATCATGAAGCCAGGACATGGGTTCTTCACCCAAGTCCCTGCACGTCAGCAGGGGAGAAATCAGTAAAGCCAGGACATGGGTTCTTCACCCAAGTCCCTGCACGTCAGCAGAGGGGAGAAATCAGTAAACTAGGGCTCCTGGTTCTGCAGCGCTGGGGAGCTGCCAGACACAGGCGCATGCAGCAAGAGCGATTGCAGCAGCGGCGGCATCAACATCATCACCACCACCAAAGCAGCTGTCAGCAGCCTAGATGTTAACACTGACGCGTGTCACTCACAGCCAGAGCGTTCTGTTGCCCCAGCTGGCAGGCATGTGCATTAGGCTTTATAGCCGACTGGGACGTGCATAGGCTGCATCAGCCAGAGTGAGCTCAACCCACAGCTAGTTGCTCCATCTGCCTAGTGTGTGCATGGGCTGCATCAGCCGGGGCAAGCTCAACCCACAGCTAGTTGCTCCACCAGCCTAGTGTGTGCATGGGCTGCATCAGCCGGAGCAAGCTCAACCCACAGCTGGTTGCCTCATCTGCCTGGTGTGTGCAGGGGCTGCGTCAGCGGGTGCGCCTTGCACTGACTGATGTGGACCCCTATTCGGCCCATCTCTTAGGCAAAGCTCTGCCAGCCATGCCTTGCAGGGAGCTCTAGACATGGCTCAGAGGGAACACAGCGCCACGCGGGCTGCAGGAGGGCCGCACCATGTATTCATAGCACGTGCGTGCATGCGGGCATACGAGTGTCCATGTGTGTGTATATGTGCGTGTGTGTATATTTGTGTGTCCATGTGTGTGTATGTGTGTGTATATGTGTGTGTCCGTGTGTGTGTGTGTCTGTGTGTGTGTGTGTGTGTGTGTGTGTGCGCGTGCGCGCACGGGCACAAGTGCCCAAAAACACATGGCATGCCCCAACAGGGCCACTTATTGCACTCACAGTTGCGCCCACAAGCCCGTGAGAGTGCACATGTGGGTGTGTGCTCATTCACACGCGCATACTCTTACACCCTCCCAACCCCCGCCCCCCCGGCTCTCGCTGGCACAACATACTTGGCGGTCTGGGCCTCCGCGCTGCTGCCAGTGGCCACGCCCAGCGCCGCGCCCAGCATGCTCAGCCCCTTCTCCACAAACAGCGGCAGCACATCGCTGCTGGCGGCCGGGCGGCGGTCCCAGAACGACTGCTGCTGCCACAGCACTGTCGTGGAGCCCTGCGGGCAATGTGTGGGCGGCACGGCAGGAAAGACCTTGCAAACCTGGTGACATGTAAGTGCATGGTGATGTGTATGGAGCACACTGCGTGGAGCGATTCCTCCTGACATGATCCTTAACCCTAACCCTAACCCTTACCCTTCAATATCGCTCCTTGGGCTATCGCGAGCAATTAAATAATTGTTGGGGGTCATCGCACTTTGAAATCCGTTGATAACTAACCTTTTGAAAGGCCTCACAAATTATTCAGTTTAAGTCAGGGCCAGGCTCGGGCCCAATTATGGAGCCCCATGCTCCAAAGAGGCAAAGGACGCTTTTTGATGTAGGTTAAAGACAGCGGAAGCTCTCAAAGACCGATGGGCAGCCCAGGGAGCTTCAGATCAGACTTGATCCTGGTATTGTAGGTCGGGTTTAGGAGCATGAGAAGCAGCAGCCATTGCAGCCCAACCCCCTCCCCCACCTCTCAGGCTTTCGGACAGGCCCATGGCCTTTGGGCAGGCCCAGGAAGCTACTTGTTGTCGAGGCAGGCACAAGAGAGAACGCCTCTGATCATGAGCCAAGCAATGAAGGTAGGGGCAGAGGGAGGGGGAGGGGGAAATACCTGCCTAGAGGGGCCGAGCCTATGAATCGGAGGTGTCCTCGGAGTCAGAGGAGGACACGTCTGAAGAAGACACAGATATACATGTAAGTAGAGGCTGCTATGATGCTGGCAGGGAGCACCAAATTGAGAGAGTTCACATAAGACGTTTTGTTTGGGAGGGACTCACGGACACCAAATACTCGCGAGAAAATGAATGAGGACCTTGCGTCATGTAGGATTTGCAATGCCGTAGGAGCAATACGGTAATCCTAACCCTTACCCTTTACCCTAAAATGACCATTCATGCAGTGCAATGAGAGATATTTTACACACACACACACTTTCAAGCAGAGCACTGTGAGGAAGGTTTTGCGTACGCACCTTTATGCAAAGCACCGTGTGGAATGGTCTGCATACGCACCTGGAATGAGCCTTCGTGCAGGACTGGGCCTCCTACGTAAGCAGCGAGCAGCTCAGACAGGAGGAGCATGTAGCCCAGGCTTGCTGACATTGCCAGTTGCTGCGCACAAGGACCAGCAGGGAAAAACAGCCATATAAATCCATGAAAAGATTATTGTGCGTTGAATCATGCTTAGAAGTGGCATATGTTGATGAACCATCACTTGTGCCGTCGGCAGGGAGAAGGGGTGGAAATACCTTTGTCATGGGCTCTTCACTGATCCAATTATTGAATGAACATTGGCAGATTTTTTTTGTGCAAATGCACGCTCAAGCTCCTGGTGCTTAAAAATTGTGATTTCCTGTTGCAAATGATTCTGCCACAAATCTCAAGCGACCCAATGATTAGTTTGCAGGAAATACGTGATAACAATCCACATCCTTATTTTGCTGCGGAATTTGCTTCCTGCAACAGCCCTTACCTACAGTATGCCTTGCCTATTCTGATGACATCCTTTCTCACTGTGTTGACATATGTGTTGGCTGGTGCTTACTTTCAGCCTGACACTAGAGGCTGTCAGCCATCCCTGACCATCTAGCCATGCGCATATGCGTTGGGTTTCCAGCGCAACTGTCGTCAAGCACCATACACATGGACAAGTGGAATGCGCTCATTAGCACCTTGGCCAGAAGAAAGGCTGCAAGCACAGGAGCTCATGCTGGGCATGAGGTGGTGAGAGGCCCGAGCCCAAGATCAACATGATGTGGAGCGAGGCCGGAGTTAGACATGATGTGGTGAGAGGCTAGAGCTTGAGCTATCATTACATCATATTGAGCAGCACTTAAACGTGCACAACAGACAGACGCATGGCAAGCACGTCGCCCAGGTGCATTGAGGATGCTTAGAGGAATACAGGTCTGCCAGGCTCTTCAGTGGACTACCGTCAAAAATCAGGACGAACAAATGCACACAAAGACGCAGAGCTTTGTGGTTTTATGTGCGCCTGTGTTTGTGAGCCTGTGTGTGTGCGCGCGTGCACGCACCTGTGCAGGCTCCTGTTGCAGGGTGTCCAGAGCAATGCGGTCTGGCAAGCGTAATCCACAGATTGCGACAGCCACGCCCCCTGGCCAAGCACGCAGCGTACACAGTCCCACCCTAGTTCAAGTGAGCCCCCGCATTCTTTTAAGCCAAGACCTGGCAAGCACGCAGCATGCGTAGCCCCACCCCAATTCAAGTGAGCCCCCGCTTAACCCCCGCTTAAAACTTGTAAGCCACGCCCCCTGGTCAAGCACACGGCACGCGCCCTATGGTCAAGAAGCATTTGGGGCGAGCAGGCCTACAGAGCGCCCGCTTGAGTAATCATGGCCCGCGCACACAGGAGGGGGCGAGCTGAGCTGACACAACCCTTGAGCCCTCTGCACAAAGAGGGAGCATGCAGCGCAAGCACACACCGCCTGAGCCCTCTGCGCAAAGAGGGGGCAAGTACGACTTGCCCATGCCCGTCACGCTGAGCGGCAGCACATCCAGCAGCTGCCGCAGCTTCAAGCGTTGGTCCGTGGCCAGCCCCAGCCTGCATGCACACACGTTTGGACCACACACATGATCGCCGTACAACAAAAAGAGCGAGCGGCTGAGGCAGAACTCTTGCACGCGGGACGAACCATGGCCAGCCCCTCCCTGCGTGCGCACGTACACGCTCTGAGCTATGCACACCCGCTGCATCCAGCAAGGAGCAAGCAAAGCACGGCCTGACTCATGCACATGCCCATTTGGTTCTGACCAGGTGCCACCAATAAGGCACAACAACCGGGCACCAGTGCATAACACATGCTTGGACCACCAATAAGGCACCAGTACCACTACGGGGCACCAGTGCAAAACACAACCTTGGACCAATGCCCTCTGCCGCGGGCGTTGCTCAGTAGCCAGCGCCAGTGCGTGCAGGCCGGGGCCTGTGCGCTGTGTGGCCAGAGCGTGAGGGCAGGCGCACGGCTCCATACACACACTCGCTGCGCCCAGACGCCGTCTGGCAGACGGGCGCGCACAGCCCAGCCCTAGCACGCTTCACTGGTTCAAAGCGCACGTCCTGCGCGGACGTGCCCACACACAATTGCATGCTCCCAACATTGGGGGGAGGCTAAGGCCAATGGACCTTCGCACGCCCAGCCTGCCTGCCACGAGTGAGGGCCCCCCCAAGAGAGCCTCGGCCTGCGCACACGAGCGCCCTGTTGTGCACCCTGTTGTGCACACCTTGTGCATTATGAGCAACCATGTGCACCATGAGCAACCATGTGCACCATGAGCAACCTTGTGGACAGTGAGCAACCATGTGCACCATGAGCAACCGTGTGCACCATGAGCAACCATGTGCACCATGAGCAACCATGTGCACCATGAGCAACCATGTGGACAGTGAGCAACCATGTGGACAGTGAGCAACCATGTGCACCATGAGCAACCGTGTGCACCATGAGCAACCATGTGCACCATGAGCAACCTTGTGGACAGTGAGCAACCATGTGCACCATGAGCAACCACGAGCATCATAGCCTCAGGCCCCCGCTACCTCTGCGAGGCGCTGCAGGGCCGCGCCTCATGAGTGCTTGAGCGTGCAAGGCTTCTTCACTCGATCTACGCGTGCGGCAGCTGAGCGTGCGTGCGCGCATGGTCGCTTGGTGTGGGGGACGCACCCCGCCTTACACGACTGTGCGTCATCAGCAATGACTCACACACTGTACATATGATGAGACGCGCACAGGTGTGAGTCGTCGCGCATGCGCTTGGCGCGAATCGTCACGTGCGCACCAGGTGGATGGGCGCCGTAATGTGCGCACCTGGTGTGGAGCAGCGCCATCTCGTGGGTGCGCAGATCGTTGGGGAACAAGTAGGTGGCGGACCTCAGCCGCTCCCGCTTCAGCTGGTCAAAGAAAGCATCCAGCTCCGAGCGCCGATGAGCGAGCGCAGCCCTCCGCTGCTCAACCTGCCGCCTGCCTGCAGCCACGGGCATGCAGCACGTGCGCACGCACTATGGGGGCCGCCCGCAGACAGCACAGGCCATGGGAAGCACGCGGTTTGCACCAGTTGCACGCTCGCATACGCAGAGGCAGCTCTCCTTTGGCACGCGTGCACAAATGACGTGCCTCAGTGATGCCGCTCATGCAAGCCAGAACTCCTTGCACTACACTCCTCCTTGCACTCTCACAGGTATTGATGCATGCTCAAGCTCCACATTCGTGGGCCACATTATGCACGCACCACCTGCACAATGCAGACCTCACTCATGCACCCTGGGCGGCCGCTCCTCAAGCACGCTGCATGCAACTGAATGTTCTGGTCGGGCAAGCACGCGTTTTGTACTGATGCCTTGGGGTATTGATGCTGGCTTGCAACAAGAAACTTTGCAAGCGCGCAACCTGTGCAAATGATGGGTTGCAATGCAGGAGGGTGCACAGTGTGCATATGGTGCTGCTTTACATGGAATTTTGGAGCAAGAATCAAAGTGTGCATGGGTGGAATTTTGGAGCAAGAGCCAAAGTGTGCATGGGTGGGGGTGGTGACGGCCAAGCGCTCTAGAGCTTCAGCTCTAGTGCATGTGCACTCACAACTGTACAAAGCACTTTACCTACTTCACAACCTCTGGACTTGAAACAATGGGACAAACCAGGAGGAATCCATGGTCAGCGCTTAATGAATCGGGGCGTGTGAGCAGGGCTGTAGGCTAATCATGAAAAAGTTGCAGGGCATGTGCTTGTCAGCAGGTGGAGACAAAGGGCTCACCTTTTTCTAGGCATGCTGCCGCACGCTCGGCTCTCTTGCCATCCCTGCACAAGCTTTGGACCAAGCTGGTGCGTTCGGCTTCCTGTTCTCTCTCTTCTTTCTGTGGTCATTGGTAGAGCGTGAAGAGAATTGTGTTTGTATGGAATTGATGCGTGAGCCAAAATGGAGCATGCAACTGGACTGCGAGATACAGGAGGCAATGCTGCCTAGTTAAGGCCAGCCCAGCGCGCACGAGCCTGCTTGCTGTTAATTCATGCCTGCTCCACAAATATTCAGTGCACGCAGGCAAACCACCCATGTGCACTACCTTTTTTGCCAGGAGGGCGTCTAGCTGCTGCAGGATTGCGTCCCTCTGCTCTTCCAGCACTTGGAGGAAGACACGCCTCTGACCCAGGATGGTGTCATTGATGAGAATACCTGGGCGTGGGCGCTGGCTACTCCTTTGCTGAGGGTAGGCCATTCTCTTCCGGCCATCTCTTTTCCTTGCTGACTTGGTCACATATCAAAAGTTCGGTTTGGAGTTGTCACGAAATCTAAATTACTGATAATCAAAATGTCATCATTTCGTCGTTGTGTCTCGGGTCGCCTCCGTCAACAACCCTAAATTTTCTGATTAGTTCCAACTGGAGAATTTCATTGCAAGAGGAAAGCGTGTTGACAGCTGAAGTCAAAGGACTTTCTTTGACATGGTTGACTGATGGTGCACTGTATTCGAATGAATTCATTGCCTCGATGCATGTATCTGGAATCAAGATGGTTACCACCAATCACCTTCATAGAAATTTGCAACTCGTGATCAACATCGTGAAGAGCATCTGATCTAGTTAACAGTAGTGGGAATAATGAGTGTGCATGCCCCCAGATCGCCCAGATCAAGGCGCCTGGATGCATGCAAGCTTCTTTGTGATAGTTTCAAAGTCCTCGCAATAACGACCACACTAAACTTAATGCACTGGACTGCTGTGCAAACATGCCACAACAAGCAAATGCAGTTTTGTGTCTGTCTGATTGTCGTCTATAATCTGCTACTCTTCACAAATCATTGACGCTCCCGCCCTGAAGCAGCCTGCCAGACGCCACACACCTGTGTTAAAATGGGGAAATCAGTTGAAAGGGAGCTGTCGAGAGTGATGACACTTGAGTCAAGCATAAAGTATTAGTCCATCTATAGATGGACTAATACTAGCTAGTGACCAAAGCAAGGCGAGCTGCTGCTGGTATGCAACTTCATCCAGCAAATTTGTTTTTTTGCCCAAAGCATCTGCAAAGTTTGAATGAGATGCAAATCAATTATGATGTAATATAATTATTCTCATGAGCCCGACAGCCACAAGGGTGTACAAACAAGCCTGATCAAAATTGAAACCGTGCAAACATGAATATCTACATGTATAACAAATACTGCTTGGCAAACAGTGCAAATCTGTGTACATTTTCCAGTGCAAACACGCGGGCCCCACCTTGGTTAAGTTTGTGGCGCCACCGCCGGCTGTTGGCTGAGCTAGTTTCATCCACCCCTGCACTGCTCAATGGCCTTGGCAAGTCAGGTGTGCCACCTTGGAATTCATGGATGTGCACCCCCACCGGGTGTCCATTTCCTGCCGTGGCGCTGGCCTCTGCCAGGTGCGCGTGTGGCTGAGCATGTGCAGTGAGCCCTGGCTGATGGAGCTGCAAGGTTGCAGGACTGTTGGTGGCAGAGGCTGGGCAAGGAGGGGCTGTGCCGGATCGCTCTAGGCCCGGACAAGGGCTGGTGCTGAGGATGGCGGTGAAGGCAGGGCCTACAGGGAAGGGAAGCTGTGCCAGGTCCTGGGCTGCATGCACCCCTGTCAGGGAGGCTCTTGCTGCTGTGGCTGGGGTCAGCAAAATGGGCCGTGGTGCGGAGCGCAGCCTGTGAGCAATGTGTGTTCCCCGCTTGTGGGAGCCTGCACCAACCAAGCCCGCCATGGCTGGCAGCCAATTGGGCTGAGTCAGCTGTGTGTATTCATGCACGCCGTCTGTGATGGTCTCTCCCGTGCTATAGTGGTGTGCGTAGGTAGCTCAAGGGCAGAGCCTGGTGCCCGGCAATGCTCACATCTTTGCGTGTGCTGCAATTGCTGCCTCCTGCACAAGGCTTGTTCTCTTGCTGCCAGGCATCTGCTGTGTACTACCTTTTGGGGCTGCACAGAGGGAATGCCAAAACAGTCATAAAAAGCAAGTAGGTTTTCCAGTGATGTGGTCATGCCTTATGCTGGGATGTGGCGGCGGCTCACCGCAGTATTCGGTGGCGGCTTACCTGAATGTCGTGGCGGCTGGCTGGAGAGGGCATCCGTCCGCACTCCATTTCATGGGGACAGAGCTGTGCATGTCCAACCAAGGAACCATCACAGACACCTGTGTGTGTGTGTGTGTGTGTGTGTGTGTGTGTGTGTGTGTGTGCCCAGCCGAGGAACCGTCACAGACAACTCTGTGCATGTGTGTATGTTTGTGTGTGTGTGTGTCCAACAAGGGAGCCATAACAGAAACCTGTGTGTGTGCGCGTGTGCCTAGCTTTGCATGCAGGAAGTAGCAGCAATCCTTGCAGCTTTGCACAAGCCCTAGATTGTTTGGTTTGGACACGCACCTGGTCATCCCCCTCAAGATCTGCTGGGACTGGGTGCCTGCTGGTGCATGATGCCTTGGGAAGCAGAACCCTGAATAGCATTGGTCCAGCACAGCCATGCTGCTGCAGCTGTGTCTGTGGGTCTTGGGTGTGGACAAGTTCTAAGAAATATTTGGGACCCTTGACTTTTGCGGACCAGATAGAGGTTGGGCCGGCTGCCAAGCTCCCAACCAAATCTTGCTGCTGCTGCTGCTGCAGGTTCTGCGCGGTCTCTTTAGCAGCACTTGCAGCACGGCCTCCCCCTTGCAATGACCCTGCTGCCGCTGCCGCTGCAGCCGCATCACCCGTCACCGCTGCCAGCGCATCAGCGGCACTCAGTGTGCTGTTGCCCACGCCGCTTGCCATGCTCGAGCAGCTGGTGCTGTTCAATGGCTGGCTCAAAGCAGAGCCCCAGCGGCTACTTGCGCCATGCATGCTGTCTTCGGCGCTATCTTGTGCATGGGCAACCTCACCGCTGTAATCATCATACGCATCGTACGCGTCTCCGCCGTGGCCATCAGCAGCTGCCTGCAGCACTGCATACCCTGCCCTTGCCCTGCTAGGCTGACCTTCCCCACCTGCAGGCACTTGCAAATTAGGCAGTTACAAATCTGACAAGATGTGGGTTAAACTGCACAAACACACACCTATCAGCATCCTGAGATCGCAAGGGAAAACCACCCCAAGTCGGGTAGGGCTTCCTTTAAACAAGCTGGCAGAAAAAGTATGGATGATGCTGCATGCACTGGAGCCACCCCACAAACACCTCCAGCACAGGGAGCGATTGACTAACTCACCTCCTACTTCACTCTGGGTGCCCAGCGTCCGTTCATCGTAAGCACAGCGCTCCATTTTGTCAAACCGCTTGCAGCTGTCCTCTCTGCCATCCCTGCCCTCTTGCCCCTCTGTCCTTGTGCCTGCTCCCATCTTTGCATGCTGGTGCTGGTGCTGGTGCTGGTGCTGGTGCTGACTGCCAGGCTCGGGCTTGCCGGCATGTTCCACCACTGCCTCAGCTGAGCTTAGCACCAGCAGGTCTTCCTGAGGAACTTGCGCAGCAGGCTCAGCACTGCCGCGATCATAGGTGAGTGGATGGGCATGAAGGGGGCGATCCGGATCCGAGCCGTGGCGCACCCCTGGCTGACCGACTGCTGCTCGTAAAAGGTCTGAGATCTCGCTTGCTGCCTTTTTGGTGCCGCGCTGCACATCTGCTAGCGGATGAGGAAGACAGAGGGGGCTCTCAAGGTGCTGGCAGGTGTCGATGGGGTCTGCTGGCTGACTTGGCTGAGGCTGATGCAGCCCATTTGACTGAGGCTGATGCCCTTCGCACCACAGGATTGGGGCTGTCAGCAAAATATCATTGTCCATCCCATTGGGCAGGACGCTGTCCGGTGGAAAGATAGTGGCAGTGTGCAGGAATGCCTGCAAGAATGCAAGGCAACATGTCAGTGCCAATTGACTGTGGACTAAAAGCTGAGCCCTTACGATTACATGATCGGTGCACTGGAGTTTGAATATGTAAAAATCCAATATGGCACATACGGCTGAATGAGAAATTAGAAACACTTGCTCCTGTGATGCATCTGACCTTGCATAATTGCAAGGAATTCCGGAGCAGTTATGCTTCAAAGCAAAAGCTTTTCTGGGAAGCATGCAAAAAGCGTGTACACATGTACCAGGGAACCTAGGTTCGAAGCTGCAGCCACCAGATGATATCATGATCAGGCTTTTGAGCAGGCTTTGACTTTATAAGGTTGGCAGCTGATCAGCCGATCATGATCGGCTGCAAGCGGTTTCCATCTCATCCATTTTTGCACCGGAGCATAAAGTTGAATAAGCATACTCTGCCTCAAGATGATTATGCGCAAGAAAACTGATCAAATGGTGCAACGGCGTCTTGGGGATGGGTTGCAAGCAATTGCACATGTGTACAGCCATGGATATCTACACCAAGTAATAATCGTTGAAAGGGAGTTTTGAAGAATTATGCCACGCCCATGATTTAAGAAACCCTGCTCTATGGGGTCAGCTGCAGGTCAGTCTTCTAGCCCAGAAGCTCCGCGACAAAACGCAGGAAATGCAAAGTATGATCAATTAGTCTTGAAAATTAAATTTAGATAAATAAACACGACCTTCACCAGCTTACCTTGTCATTCATAAGACCAACTTGAACTTGCTCGCCAGCCTGCGCCGATACGGCGTTCAAAATTTCCTACAAATAGAATTCGTATTTTTCATTGACTGTGAAACTTTGGGAGAGGGCAAGGCTAGAAACGACAATAAACGCTTTTAGACTTCACCTCACGCTATATTCGCCAAAACCTTTGATTGCCGCGTGATGGATGGTCAGGGTGGCCCGTGAGGTGCGGTCAAATCTCTCACTCCTTCTATTCCCCTCATCATCATCTGCCTGTCCAAGCCTTTCATGAGCTATTCTTCGCGTTGAAGTGCTATCATTACCTGGATTACATGCTCTGCTGTATCATCTTTGCCGGTGATGCTTGCATGCGCAATGGACATGGCACTGGCACATGTGTGCATGGGGCTTGCATCCTTATTACTGTGAAAGCTGAGGGTATTGTCACCTGCGAGCCATGCATCATATTCATGAAGACAAAATGAACAACTGATTATGATGCTTGGATGAAGATGCGCTTTTTGAAGTGCCCTCTCTTTTGTTCTCTTATGTTCTCTTGCAACAATGAGGCATCTGTCCCTCGGTGTCCCCCTTGACTTGCCTTTTGCCGCCGCTGCTACCACTTTCTGCAGGAGGCTGACACTGCGGCCGCTGTCCAGGACCAACACTTGTGAAAGGCCAGGCTGGTTGCACGCCTCCTCGACCGCACACTCCTCCCTTCCCTCTGTGCTTAACGACAGGACGCTCACCTGTGAACAGGTAAGGGCAGGGCAAACACAGAGCTGCAGATTGGGCGTCCATGGCCTAGATAGCAAAGTGGACAAGGGAGTCTACTTATCTGGACGTAAGCTGCAGGCGCGTGCAGAGCGCTCACACGCTGCTCAGTGTCTAGACAGCCGAGGCAGCTCTCCAGCCCTTCAGGCTCAGTGATGCGCATCTTGTCTGGACTGAAGGATAAATCGCGCAAAAAAGTTGTTGCAATGCAACGCAATGCAAGAGTGGGACACCCTGATTTAGAACAGGAAAAGAGATTAGGTAGCGATCCCCAAACACCAGGGCAGTATTGGGCACGCCAGATTGTCCATACAAGAGCAAGCAAGCTGGAAGGAAAGGATATGTGCAGGAGGAACAGACAGTCAAGCTTGGTGGGTTGGTGCTGGCCCTGCCAGCGCTAGCGTGCCTGAAAGCCTTGGCCTTCGAGCCTCAACACAGCATCTTGGACAGCAAATGCTGCAGAGCACGTTTCTGCAGCTGATCGCAAGCGTGCGCACAGCTGCTCTTCCTCAATAAGCAGCAAGCGGGTGCGTGGCTTGACCTGCTGTGCTTTATTATGCACAACTTCCTGCTGCCGCTGCTGCTCATTGCTCATGTTGCCTGCGCCACAGAGTGCAATGAGGCAACAGCCTGACTTGTTCTGTGCTGCAGCAGTTGCTGGTTACACATCGATCTGGAGAATTTGAAATTAAGCAGGATCATGAGCTGCTGCTTCGCTTCCTGCAACTGCATTCGGCAAAGCAACAGGGGAGGAACTTGTCCTTGCGCTGACCTTTGTCTGGTCGACGTCCCGGCTTTTTAGCGCCCAAGTGTAATAATATTTTTTGAATTTATCGAGAAAAATCGTCTGTCTCTTCGAGAAATGGATGATACCGTCGATCTGGCTTCTGGGGCTCACGCAGCTGGTCCTGGGTCGGAGGACATGGAGGTATTTGCAGTATCCTTGGGAGCCGCCTTGACAAAGTTTAAGTGGACATGATCTGGTGCTCTTGCTGACAAGCCAAGGAAGCAAGCACCATATTGCGCGTATGTATGTAGCACAAATGCACATGACCAAGCAAGCTGAAGATGTCTTGATGAGAACCGAGTCTCATACGGGCAAACAGGCACACACACCTTTCCTATCACTCCTGCATTCTCCTTGTCCTGCAGCAGCAGGACAGCATGCCTACTGTGACTGTGCGACAGTCCCGTGCAACTCGGAGGGACGCCAAGAAACCGCAGGATCAGGTACTTGCATCTCTCATCCACGGCATCTCTCACGCGTTCGTCGTCCCTGCTCACCTTTCATCGAACTGTTGAACTGTCGAAGATAGGGTGAAGCAATTTCTCCCTTTCATTGACTCGTTCAACGGTTCGATACAGGCAGGGAGTAAATTGTCCTGCGTGCAGAAGCCTACCTCTTGAAGTAAAGAACAGCAATTGTCCTCTGATTGCTCCAACTTGAGCCAAGGCCACTTCACCAGGGAGTGTGGGCAGCATTGCTGTTTTATTCTCTGTCTCAGCAGACATCTGTTCCACCATCTACAACCCTTGTGGAGCCTATATCTTAATCCTTAGAAAGCTACCAAACTTGCTTTGAAGCTTCATGCTCATTCAGTCCAGCATGCAAATAAATTTGTCGACATGCTCTAGAGGTGTCATGCCACCTCTTATCATCAAGGCCAGGAGTGTGGCACAATTAGTCGCCCTCCTGTTCCCCATTCACATTTCGTTTTTTTCTTTTTCTGAGGCATACGGTGTCAAGGCCCTAGGTGGCCCCTTTTCCTTGGAGGATTGATGTAGGAAGTGATTTCACTGCCCATGTAATTTCCTGTTCTGCATCTGTGTGACCCTCAACTCCCTCACACACCTTACCCTCTTGCCCTCGCTGCGGCTTGCTCCATTCCACCCAAATGCAGGCCCCGCAGCAGGCGGCGGCAGGCGAGGCAGGCAAGGAGGGAGAGCCCGTGACCCCCGTTGGCCGGAGGTTGCTGGTGCTTCTTGTAAGTGAGAGGCGCAGGCTTAGTGGGCATCTCAACGCGCGCGTGCTCTCTC
>LFIK01002548.1_pt1 | contig 14734 bp, 13 predicted proteins | sample 643401 | NCBI WGS metagenome assembly LFIK01 (sample SAMN03777447, study PRJNA286221) | soda lake metagenome | biome: soda lake; feature: Kulunda steppe; material: water; isolation source: sample T5-Br brine of Lake Tanatar-5 | place: Russia: Kulunda steppe | collected 2010-07 | reverse complement strand
TCGAGCGCACGTCGGTCCTGCGCGGCGACCAGCGCGCGCAGCTCGTTGACGTCCGCGCCAGCTGCAGCGGCGGCGGCGAGCGCCGCGTCGAGCGCCGCGGACGTCCCGGTGAGCACTCCTGTGTCGGCGTCCACCGACAGGGCCGCGAGACCGGTCCGGGCCAGGCCTGCGGCGTCGGCGACGTCGCGGAGGGCGCGGGCGACCCGCTCGGCGCGCGCCTCGTCCGCACGGCCGATCGCGGTCGCATCAAGCGGCATCGGGACGAGCCGCACGCTCGCAGCGGGGATGACGGCATCCTCGACGTCAGCGCTGAAGGTGACGGTCTGCACGGTCGAACCGACCGGCGCGGCCAGCACCAGATCACCGCGCACCTCGGTCACGTCGACCCGCCCTCCCGCTCGCGGCGCGACGGCGCTGACGGCTGCGTCCCGACTGCGCACGCCGACGAACCGATCGTCGAGCAGCACGACGAGCTGGCCGACGAACGGGACGGCGACGTCACGCGTCACGATGCGTGGACGGCCGCGGCCATCGAAGTGCCGCAGATCCCGCGGCTCGGTGGTGCGGTTGATGAGCGTGTAGGTGATCGCGATGCGACCGCTGCGTCCGACCACCTCGGCGGGCGTGACCTCGGTCCCGTCCAGCGTGATCGTCACCTCGACGTCGATGGGGACGGTCCGTTCGAGCGTCGCGACCGTGCGCACGGCGTCCCCGGTCCCATTCTCGGTGGTCAGCGTGTGCGTGACGGTTCGGCCACTGACGACGGGCGCGTCCCGGTCGACGAGGCCACTGAGGCTCCGCAGGTCGCGGACCGCCTGGTCCCGCAGGACGACGGTGACGTCACGGGCAGCACCGTTCGCGCCTCCGTTCACCGGACCGTTCGTCGTGCCGTTCGCGAGCGGGTCGGCGGCACCGACCGCCACCCGGGTCACGACGGTGCCACCGGTGACGGTGCCGTCGGCTGCATGGGTCTGCACGATCGTCTGACGGTGCTCGACGACACGATGCCCGGTCACGTGCTCGGCGGAGTGCTCCGCACCGGCAGCGCCCGGCGCGAACAGTGCCGCGGCCCCGACGGCGAACGCGAGGACGACGGGGGCGACGTCGCGCTGGCGACCCACGATGCCTGTGCCGACCAGCTGCGCGACCTGGGCGACGAGCAGCCCGAGTCCGGAGGCGACCAGCAGTGCGACCATGCTGCGCACGAGGTCGCTGGCGCGCGGGCTGACCGCCGCAGCCGAGGCGGCCGTCCCCGCGAGTGCGGTCATCGCCGCCCAGCCGACGAGCTGCATGCCGAAGCGCAGGCGCCCGCGGGTCGCGACGGTGACGACGGTGATGAGGACCACGCCGACCGCTGCCGCGATCGCGCGTCCGACGGCGGCGTCGGGCAGGACGCTGACGGCCGTCCAGGCGGTCGCCGCACCGATGGCGATGCCGCTCACGAGGGCGAGCGCGTGTCGCAGGCGCGGCACCCCGACGAGGAGCCCGGCACCGACGACGAGCAGCACGGGCCAGGGCTCAGCGATACCGAGCGCACCGCCCGCGAGCGCGAGGATGGTGATGGAGACGGCGACGAGGAGCCCGGCGAGGAGCGTCCAGATCTGCGCGCTCATCTCCGGCGCCTCCTCGAACGGTCCTGACCGGACCATGCGGTCGGTCGGATGACCAACGGCCGCGGGACGCTACCCCTCGACCGCCGTCGCGGCCGAGGCGTCCGTGAGATCGATCCGGATCCGTCGGAACCCCTTGCCCTTCGACTCGACCTTGCTGATGCGCACCGGCCCCACCTCCGCGGTGGTCGCGACGTGCGTGCCACCGTCGGCCTGCCGGTCCAGCCCGACGATGTCGACGACGCGCACCTCCGTCAGCGACGGTGGGAGCAGCGACACCTTCGTGCGGATGAGCGACGGGTCGGCATCAGCCTCGACGCGAGGGAGGAACGCGATCTCGACGGGGAGTGCTCGGGCGAGCGCATCGTTGAGCGCCGCCTCGAGCGGGTCGCGGTCCTCCGGGTCCCAGTCGGGCAGCTCGAAGTCGAGCCGGCCCTGGCCCGGCTCCATGTTGCCGCCGGTCACCGGCGACGCGAACCGTCCCCACACGATCCCGCACAGGGCGTGCATCGCGGTGTGGGTCCGCATGAGCCGGTGGCGCCGCTCCCAGTCGATGGCGACCTCGACGGGCGTGCCGACCGGAGGGAGCGTCCCCTCGATGTGATGCCACACGCCACGTGAATCCGAGCGGGCGTCGAGCACGGTGAGGACGTCCTCGCTCGCGCCGCTGCCGAACCGCAGCTCGCCGGTGTCGGGCGGTTGCCCGCCGCCACCCGGATAGACGACGGTGCGGTCGAGCAGGACGAGCTGCTCGTCACGGTCGACCTCGACGACGCTCGCCGTGGTCGAGCGCAGGTACTGCTGCGTCGAGTAGAGGCGCTCGGTCATCAGATCAGGCGGTCCCTGCGGCGCGAGCCGGGCGCTTCACGGTGCGCTGCGAGACCAGATGGTTCCAGTGACAGCCGCGGCAGACCTCGACCTCGTAGACCAGCAGGTCGCCGTGCCGCTCGGCGTAGCGCGCGAGCCGGGCCGGTTCGACGACCCGGCCGCCCTGGGACTTCGGCCCGTTCTGGAGGAACGCGTAGTGCAGGCCGACGAGCTCGACCTCGTCGCAGACGGGGCAGTCCTCGCCGCGCGGTTCGCCGAGATGCTTCGCGGCCCGCAGCAGCTCCGGGTGCGCATCGCAGTGCTGCTCGAGCGCACGGCTCGCGACCGACAGATTGTCGAGCGCGACGCGCCGCTGGAGGCGGTAGTCGACACGGCCCTCAGCCATGACGCCCCTCCGCCCCCGCGGCGCGCACGATCAGGCCGTCATCCAGGACGGCTTGCCGCCCTTGGTCGCCCAGAAGATGTCGCTGATGGCGTCGATCTGGCGCAGCAGTTCCTCGCCGGCCTTCGGGTCCATCGTCTTCTTCGCGTCACCGGCCGCCTTGATCGCGAGCCAGAACTTCTCGTGCAGGTCCGGGTACTCCTCGAGGTGGTTCGGCTTGAAGTAGTCCGTCCACAGCACCGACAGGTGGTGCTTGACGAGCTCGGCCCGCTCCTCCTTGATGAGGACGCAGCGCTGACGGAACGTCTCGTCGTCGGACTCGTGGTACTTGACCGCGGTCATGTGGACGGACTCGGCCTCGATGCGGGCCTGCGCCGGGTTGTAGACCCCGCACATCAGGTCGCAGTGCGCGTCGACGGTGTCGATGGGCCGCAGGAGGCTGGTCAGGCGGCTGAGGCGGTTCGGACGGTTCAGCATCAGGTGCTCCTCGTCATGCTCTCGGTCGTGCTCTGGGTCGAGTTCGGGATTCCCTATCGCGCCGTGCGATCGGTCGAGGATACTGATGCGACCGGCGACTGGACCGGTGGGTTCGGAACCCGGGAGGAGAAGGATCATCGTGCGCAGACCCCGTGGGCTCGCCGCCGCGTCAGCACTGATCGCGACCGCGGCCGTCAGCGTCGGCGTCCGTCGCAGCCTGATGCGCGTGCGCGGCCTCTCGATGCGCCCGACGTTGCGTGAGGGCGACCTCGTCCTGACCGTGCCGCTCCCGCCCGTCCGCGGTGACGGCCCGCTGCACGGCGCCGCCTGGGAGGCGCGACGACGGCTCGTGCGGCCGGGCGTGATGGTCGTGCTCAGCGAACCGGGCGACCGTGAGCACCTCATCATCAAGCGCGTGACGGCCGTCACACCAGACGGCGTCGAGGTCGTGGGTGACGACCCCGGGTGGTCCATCGACAGCCGGACGTTCGGTTCCGTGCCGCATCGTGACGTCCGCCGCATCGTGCTCGGCAAGGTGCCGCTGCCCGACCGCCGCTAGCGCTCCGCCCACCAGGCGTCGAGCGCCGCGAGCGCCGCATCGTCCTCCATCGGCCCGTGCTCGATGCGCAGGTCGAGCAGGAACTGCCACGCCTCGCCGACCTCCGGGCCCGGCGGGATGCCGAGATGCTCCATGATGCGGCGACCGTCGATCGCCGGCCGCAGCGCATCCAGCTCCTCCTGCGCGCGCAGATGGTCGATGCGCTCCTCGAGCTCGGTGACGCGGCTCTGGATCGCCTGCGCCTTCCGTGCGTTCGCCGTCGTGACGTCCGCGCGGGTGAGCAGGTTGAGCCGCTCGAGCACCTCGCCCGCATCACGTACGTAACGACGCACCGCCGAGTCGGTCCAGCCGGCCTCGTAGGTGTGGAAGCGGAGATGGAGCCGGACGAGCTCGCTGACCTGCTTGATCGTCTCCTTGTCGAAGCGCAGCTCCCGCATGCGGTTGCGGACCATGCGCGCGCCGACGACGTCGTGATGGTGGAAGGTCACCGTGCCGTCCGGATGGATCTCGCGCGTCTGCGGCTTGCCGAGGTCGTGCAGCAGCGCCGCCAGTCGCAGCACGACGTCGGGCCCGTCCGACTCGAGCGCGATCGCGTTATCGACCACGGCGAGCGTGTGGTGGTAGACGTCCTTGTGGCGATGCTCGGGGTCGATGCACACGGCCAGCGCGCTCAGCTCAGGGATCACGTGCTGCGTCAGCCGCGTCTGCACGAGCAGGTCGATACCGCGCGCCGGTGCTCGGCCGGCCATCAGGCGCATCAGCTCGTCGCGGATGCGTTCCGCCGAGACGGTGGACAGCGCGTCGACCATCGCCTCGGCAGCGGCGAGCGTGCCCTCCTCCACCTCCGCGTCGAGCACCGACACGAACCGCGCCATGCGCACCATGCGCAGCGGGTCGTCACCGAACGAGACACGAGGGTCGATCGGGGTGACCAGCCGTCGGCGACGCAGGTCCGCGAGCCCACCGTGCGGATCGACGAACGCGAAGTCGGGGACCCGCACGGCCATCGCGTTGACGGTGAAGTCGCGGCGCGCGAGGTCGTCCTCGATTCGGTCGCCGAACTCGACGCTCGGGTGCCGCGAGCCGGCGACGTAGGTGTCGGCGCGGAACGTGGTGATCTCGATGGTCCGCGCCGGCGCACCGTCCCGCTCGCGCTGGCACGACACCGTGCCGAACGCTGCGCCGGTCAGCCAGATCGCGTCGGCCCAGCCGCGCAGGATGCGCTCGGTCTCCTCGGGGCGGGCGGACGTGGCGAGGTCGAGATCGATGCGCTGCGTGTCGACCTCGTCATCCGTGCCGGCGAGCAGCGTGTCGCGCACCGAGCCCCCGACGAGGTAGAGCTCGTGCCCGGCCGCCTCGAACCGCTCACCGAGCTCGCGCACCTCCGGGTGCACGTCGACCAGCCGCCCGAGCTGGGCGGCCTGATCCACATCGAGCGTGTCGGACACGGTGACGGCTCCGGAGAAGCGGTGGAAACGGTGTGCGCGCCGTGCGAACCTAGTCGCGCCCTACCGTCGGACCCGAGCCGTGCGGCCGGACCGCACCCCTGACCGGAGGATCCTCATGGATCAGCATGACCCCGAGCAGGCCGCACACGGCGTCGAGCCGGACGTCGAGCCGGACGTCGAGCCGGAGCCGACGGTCCCCCCGCCGGGGGCCGACGAGGACCGCATGCTCGAGCACCGCATCGTGCTCGTCTGGCGGCTCGCGCTGCTGCCGGCGCTCATCCTTCCGACCGTCCTGCTCGGGTTCCTGATCCGCATCCTGCCGGGCCCGGGTTGGGTCGTCGTGCTCCCGTTCGCTGCACTCGCCGCACTCGCCATCGGTCCACTGCAGACGCTGCGCTGGCGTCGCTGGTCGTGGCGGCTGACCGACACCGCCATCGAGCTGCGCTCCGGCGTCCTCGGCCGACGCCACGTCGTCGTCCCGCACTTCCGTGTCCAACAGATCGACGTGCTCGAGGGTCCGATCGAGCGGCTGCTCGGGCTCGCCACGCTGACCGTGACGACGGCGTCCGCCGGCGGCAGCGTCAGCCTGCCGGGACTGCCCGCCGCGACCGCACCCGTCGTCCGCGGCGAGATGCTCGCCCGAGCGGCCCGCGCCAACGCCGAGCTTGGCCGGAGCGGCCACGATGCCGTCTGACGGCCCTTCGTCCGCACGCACTCCGGAGCCGGTGACGCTCCACCCGGTGTCGGTGCTCATCGGAGTGCCGCTCGTGCAGCTGATCCGGGCGCTCGTGATCCCGGCGTTCGCCGTGCTGGCGGGCGGACGCGGCGGCGACCGCACCCCACTCCTGCTCCTGCTCCTCCTCCTGGCCGGGCTCGGCATGCGCGTGCTCGCATGGCAGCGCTTCCGCTGGTCGTTCGACGGTGACGTCGTCCGCGTCGAGCAGGGCGTCCTCTCGCGCAGTCGGCGTGTCGTCGGGGTCGACCGCATCCAGCAGGTGGAGCTCGACCGGCCCTTCGTGCAGCGGCTGCTCGGTGTCGCGACGCTGCGCATCGAGACGGCCGGTTCCGACGCCGGCCCGGAGGTGGAGCTGCGCGTGCTCCGGCTCGATGAGGCGCTCGCCCTGCGCGCAGCCCTGCAGCCGCATCGGCCTGCACGCGTCGCGGACGCCGTCGACCTCGACGCCGACACGTCGACCCTCGGAGCCTCGGCCGGAGCATCGACCGGCGCATCGGCCGCACCAGCCGGAACGCCGGCCTCCGACGTCGTGCTGCAGCTGCCCCTTCGGCGCATCGCGCTCGCATCGGTGACCGGTGCGCAGCTGCTGCTCGCACCCGCCCTGCTGCTCGGTGCACTGCAGCTCGCCGGCGACCGGACCGAGGAGCTGCTGTTCGCGGCGGCCGACCGGCTCATGGAGCTGCTCGACGGTGGCGCCGCGCCGGGTCTCGCCACATGGAGCGCCGGCATCGCAGCGCTCATCGTCGCGTCGGTGGCGACCACGCTCGTCGTCGCGGCGGTGCGCGACGGCGGCTTCACGGTCGTGCGCGTCGGGGACGACCTGCTGCTGCGTCGCGGACTGCTCGGCACCCGTGAGTCGACGGTGCCGCTCCGACGGGTCCAGGTCGTGCGCGTCGCCGCGAACCCGTTGCGCCGCGCGCTCGGGGTCGCCCAGCTCCGCATCCATTCGGCCGGTGGGTCGGCCGGCGGATCGGGCGGCGGGTCCGGACGCGGTGGCGACCGTCGCGCCGTCATCCCGCTCATCGCCATCAGCGACGTGGAACGGTTGGTCACGGACCTGCTGCCCGACATCGACGTGCTGCCCGCGCTCCGCCCGCACCCGCCGGCGGCGGGCCGGCGCGCACGATGGCGGCGACTTCGTGACCTGGCCGGCTGGGCCGCTCCCGCCGGGATCGGATGGACGTTGCTCGCCATGGCGGTCCGCGACGGCGTGGAGGTCCCGCTCCCGCGCCGGATGATCGACCTGCTGTCCGGGGACCTGCTGACGGGCGACGCGCCGGCGTGGGCGCTGCCGCTGGCCGTTGGCGTGCTGCTCGTCGTCATCCAGCTGCTGCTCGCCCGGGCCGAGTATGCGGCGCTCGGTCACGGCCTCGGGCCGGGGGTCATCGCGGCGCGGCGCGGCACGTTGACGCACGTGACGAGCGTCGCACCCCTCGGACGGCTGCAGGCGGTCACGCTGCATCGGACGTGGTTCCAGGCCCGACGCGGCCTCGCGTCGGTGTGGGCGCACGTCGCAGGACCGGGCGGCGACGTCGTCATCGCCGACATGGACGGCAAGGAGGCGCAGCACCTGCGCGACGTGCTCGCGGTGGCCGCCTCGGGTGCGCTCAGGTCTCCAGCAGGATCGTGATCGGTCCGTCGTTCACGAGTCCGACGTGCATGTGCGTGCGGAAGCGTCCGGTACCGACCTCGATCCCGAGGTCGGCCAACCGTTCGGCGACGCGCGCGATCAGCGGTTCGGCGTGGTCGGGCGCGGCGGCATCGACGTAGGACGGGCGGCGTCCCCGTCCCGTGTCCGCGTACAGGGTGAACTGGCTGACGATCAGCGCGGCCCCACCGACGTCGAGCAGGCTTCGGTTCATCACCCCGTCATCGTCCGGATGGATCCGGAGGTTCGCGATGCGCTCGGCGAGCCGGTCGGCCTCCGCCTCCGTGTCGTCGTGCGTGACCCCGACGAGGACCATGACGCCCGGACCGATGCGTCCCGCCTCGCGGCGGACACCGTCCTCATCGGGCGCGTCGACCCAGGCCTCGGTGACCCGCTGCACCAGTCCACGCATGCCCTCGACCCTTCCTGCGCCATGCGCGCCGTGCCGCGCTCCTTGTCGGCGAGTCGAGCCCCGCCAGCGCGCGAGCCCCTCAGACTACGCTCGGGACATGACCCCACTTCCGACCAAGGACCTCGTCTCCGCGGGCGGCGTCGTGGTCGACGACCGTCCTGACGGCACGCGATGGGTGCTGCTCATCGTGCACCGCAGCCTGTCCGGTCATCCGCGCTGGACACTGCCGAAGGGCGGCGTCGAGCCCGGCGAGTCGCCGGAACAGGCCGCGCTGCGCGAGGTCCGGGAGGAGACCGGGCACGGGGCGAGCATCGTGCACACGCTCGGGACGATCGCGTACACGTTCGTGTGGCGCCCCGACCGGGTCCGCTACCACAAGCAGGTCCACTATTTCATGATGCGCTGGGACGGTCTGCCGCCGGGTGATCGCGACGACGAGGCCGAGCACGTCGAGTGGGTACCGCATTCGGTCGCGCTCCTGCGGCTCGCGCACCGCAACGAACGCGAGCTCGTCGAGGCCGTCGGACCTGAAGCGCCGGTCGAGGCGTGAACCGGAGGTCGGCGTCGGTGACGGCCGCCGCCGTCCTGCTGGCGCTGTCCGCCGTGCCCGTCACCCACGTCGCGACCGTCGTCCCGGCGGACGCGCAGACCGGCGGCGCACCGACGGACGCGCCGGCGGAACCGCTCGCTCGGGTGACGCTCGCCGCGATCGATCCGGTCGTCGGTCGCGGCTCCGTCCCACCCGCTCCCGCCGTCGAGGACGGCGACCTCCCGCCCGGCGCCGCACCGGCCAACGGACCGAACGGCGCGCCGGCGAACGGGCCGGAGCCCGCGTCGGTCAGCGGGGCCGGCTGGTCGATCCTCGTCGAACACACCGGCTCGGACGCCTGGACGCGGATCGAGGTCGTGGCGGACCTGCACGGTGCGCTGGGCAGCCGGAGCGCACTGCGCGCAGCGCTGGCGGGCGGCAGCGTCCGCCCGGCGGTGCAGCGCGTCAGCGTGCCTGGACCGAGCGGACCGTTCGTGCCGGGCGACGTCGTGCGCGTCGACGGGATCGTGCCGCTCGCGAGCGGTGCGCTGACCGGATCCGACTCGGCCGTGCACCCGCTGCGGCTGCGCGTGCTCGCGGACGGACAGTTCGTCGGTGGGGTCGACACGGCGATCGTCCGACTCGGTTCGGCACCGACGGCGACGCTCACGACCAGCCTCGTGTGGCCGCTCTCGTCACCCCCGCTGCGCGACCCTGCCGGCAATCCGGCCCCAGCACTCGACCCGCTGACCGTCGCCGGCAGTCGGCTGGACACCCTGCTCGACGCGCTCGGACCGTTCGCAGGGCAGGACCCGATCGGCGCACGTCCGGCCGACCTCGCCAGGGGCGTCGCCCTCCTCGCACCCGCTCACCTGCTCGAGGATCTCGCACGACGTTCACGGGACGTCCCGGACGAGCGCGTCGAGGAGGCGCTGCTCGGTGCCCCTGCACCCACCGCGGACGGCGACGGGGACGACGTCGACGAGGCGGCCCTGCGGGCGGCCGTCCTGCTGCACCGCATCCGCAACGTCGCGCTCTCGCTCCCCGCCGACCCGGTCGTGTCGCCCTACGGCGACGCCGACCTCGCGCGGCTGCTCGCGTCCGGAGCGGCGCTGCAGCCGATCGCCGCCCGCGCGCTGCTCGAGGGCGAACGGCGACTCGAAGGGCTGCTGGGCCGCCCACCCGGATCCAGCGTGCTGCTCGAAGCGCCGGTCGCGCCGGGGACGCTCGACCTCCTGCCGGACGCCACCGTCCTCGTCCCGTACACGGCGATCGTCGCACCCGACCTCGCCCTCGACGTGCCGCTCGACGAGCCGGTGCGCACCCTGCGCAGTCCGACGGGACGGCAGCTCACCGCGCTCGTCGCCGACCCGTACCTGAGCAGTGCGCTCGGTGGATCGACCCGGGAGCTGCCCGCCGACCCGCTGCTCGCTGCGCATGAGGTCCTGGTGCGCACCGCGATGGTGCACCTGGAGGCACCGGGTCGGCAGGGTCGAGGGCTGTTGCTGCTGCCCCCGTCCGGTTTCGACCCCGACCCGCGTTTCGCCGCCGAGGTCCTCGCCCGCCTCTCTCAGGCCCCATGGCTGTCACCGAGCACCCCGAACGGCGTCGTCGCGGCCGCGCAGGGAGCACGCGAGTCGGCTCGTCTCGCAGCGGCCGTGTCGGAACCGCTGCCGCGGCGGCTCGTGGACGCGCTGGCGGCGACGGCCCGCGACCTGGAGCTCCTCATCGGTGCATCGGATGGAGACGACACCGGGACCGAGCCGCAGATCCCGGTCGGGGACCGCACGCTGGCCGAGGCCGGTGACGAGCTGATGCGCGCGACGTCGACCGCGTTCGCGAACGACCTCGACACGGCGCTCGCGCTGCTCGGCGGGGTGCGCGCCGGGGTCGACCGCGCGTTCGGGACGGTCAGCATCTCCATGGTGGACGTGACGTTGACCGACCGTGACGGGACGATCCCGCTGACGCTCACCCACACCGGTGGGGTGCCGCTGCGCGTCCGTGTCGAGGTCCGTGCTCCCGCAGCGCTCACCTGGACCGACGGGCGGGTGCGCGAGGTGACCCTCGGGGTCGACGCCGAGCGGTCGATCGAGATCCCGGTCCGTTCCGGTGCGACCGGTCGCTTCCCCGTCAGCATCGAGGTGACCGATCCGACGGGAGAACGCGTGCTCGCGGCGGACACGGTCGGGGTCCGGGCGACCGCCGTCGCCGGACCGGCCCTGGCCCTCATCATCCTGACCATCGTGGCGCTCACGGTGTACGGGACGGCGCGTCAGCGTCGACGGGGCCTAGCGTGGCAGACCCACGGCGCGCCGAACGGGCGGGAGGTGACGCGATGAGCACGACGGGTGACGATCCGACGTGGATCGGCGCGACCTCCGCTCGATCCAGCGGGCAGTCCAGCGGGCAGTCCAGCGGGCAGAGGGGTGGGCAGGGTCGGGCGGACGCGCCCTGGCCGGACCGCAGCCATCTCGGCGGCGGTCGCTACCGGCTCGACGACGTCGTCGCGTCCGGTGGTGCGGCGATCGTGTGGCGCGCGTTCGACGAGCACCTCGCCCGTCCCGTCGCCGTGAAGCTCCTCCACCCTCATCACGCGGGTGACGCGACGGTCGTGGAACGGTTCCAGCGCGAGGCGCGTGCCGCCGCCGGCCTGAGCCACCCCAACGTGGTGCGCATCTACGACACCGGCCGCGAGGACGGCATCGTGTGGCTCGTGATGGAGCTCGTCGAGGGGCCGAGCCTGCGTGACGTGCTGCTGCGCCGCGAGCCGCTCGATGGGGTCGTCGTCGGTGCGCTCGGCGAGCAGATCGCACGGGCGCTCGCCGCCGCGCACGCGCAGGGCATCGTGCACCGCGACATCAAGCCGGCCAACGTGCTGATCGCGGACGACGGCACGGTGAAGGTCACCGACTTCGGGATCGCGAAGGCGCTGTCCGGCACCGACGCGACCTTGACGAACCCCGGCACCGTGATGGGCACCGCCGCCTACGTGGCCCCGGAGCAGCTCGAAGGTGTCGACATCGACGCGCGCGCGGACGTGTACGCGCTCGGCGTGGTGCTCTACGAGGCGCTGGTCGGCCGACCGGCGTTCAGCGGCGACACGCCGGCAGCGACCGCCGCGATGCGCCTCAGCTACGAGCTGCTGCCCCCACGGCGTGCCCGCTCCGACGTGCCGGAGGAGCTCGACGAGATCGTCACGCGCGCGACGCGGCGTGACCGCAACGCGCGCTACGCGGACGGTGCGGCGTTCGCCGACGCGCTGACCCCGCTGCTCGTGAGCCGCCCGTCGCTGCTCACCTCCCGCCTGCTCCCCGGTGCGGCCGCCGTGAACCTCACGCGCGTCGACGAGCCGCTCGATGCGGCGACCGGCGCGTTCGCACGACCGGGCGACGTGCGGCGCATGCTCGGCTCGGCGGTGAGCGGCGCCGCGCTGACCGCGGCCGTGCTGCTCGCCGTCCTGTTCGTGCGCGACACGGCACCGGAGGTCGTCGATCCGGGCCGCATCGAGTGGCCCGTCAGCGAGGCCCGCGTGTTCGACCCGACCCGACCTGAGCTGGTCCGTGACCCCGACCTCGCGCGCGCCGCGATCGACGGTGACGCGCAGACCGTCTGGACCCCGGGCACGTTCACGACCGCGGACCTCGACGGTTCCGGCGGGGTCGGGCTGCTGCTGGACCTCGGCGAGGTGCGCGAGGTGCGCGGTCTGACGCTGCGGCTCGTGCGCGGCGGACCCGACGTCGCCCTGTACGCGGTGCCGGCCGAACCGGACGTCCGCGACGGGATCGAGCCGCTCGGGGACCCGTTGACGGTGCAGCGCGGGGTGCGCTCCCTGCAGCGGATGGAATTCTCGCCGGTCGAAGCGCGTTGGTGGGTGGTGTGGGTCACCGGGGTCTCCCCGACGCCCGTCGGTACCTTCACCATCGAGGTGGCCGACCTCAGCGTCCTCGGACCCGGCTGACCTGCCGCACGCTCCCCACCCGAACGGAGTCCCCGTGTCCGAGACCATCCACGACGTCATCATCCTGGGTTCCGGCCCGGCCGGGCTGACCGCAGCCGTCTACGCGGCCCGCGCGAACCTGAACCCGCTGCTCGTCGAGGGCGTCGTCGAAGGCGGCCCGACCGGAGGGCAGCTGACCCTCACGACGGACGTCGAGAACTTCCCCGGCTTCCCCGAGGGGATCATGGGACCGGAGCTCATCACGAACATGCGTTCCCAGGCGGAGCGGTTCGGGACGACGTTCGTGACCGAGGACGTGGTGCGCGCCGACCTCTCGTCGCGCCCGTTCACCCTGGAGACCGCCTCGGGTGTGGCGCTGCGCTCCCGCTCGCTGATCATCGCGACCGGTGCGAAGCCGCGCCGCCTCGACGTCCCCGGCGAGGACGAGCTGTGGGGCTCGGGCGTGTCCGCCTGCGCGACCTGCGACGGGTTCTTCTTCCGCGACCGCCACGTCGTCGTCGTGGGTGGCGGGGACTCGGCGATGGAGGAGGCGACGTTCCTCACGAAGTTCGCCTCGAAGGTGACCGTCGTCCACCGCCGGGAGGAGTTCCGCGCGTCCGCGATCATGATCGACCGCGCGCAGCGCAACGAGAAGGTGGAGTTCGCGCTCAACGCGACCGTCGCCCGCGTGAACGGTGCCGACGGCGTCGTGTCGTCGGTGACGCTCGAGGACACGGTGACCAGCGAGCAGCGCGACCTCGCCTGCGACGGCATGTTCCTCGCCATCGGGCACATCCCGAACACGTGGCTGTTCGACGGAGTCCTCGACACCAACAGTGAGGGCTACCTCGTCGTCGAGGACCCTTCGACGCGCACCAACGTCGAGGGCGTGTTCGCCTGCGGCGACGTCATGGACGACACGTACCGCCAGGCGGTGACGGCCGCCGGCACCGGCTGCCGGGCAGCGATCGACGCCGAGCGCTGGCTCGCCGATCAGGACGACTGACCGCGTACCTTCGACCCATCGCACCACCGACAGGAGCACCCATGGCAGCGACCCCCGTCACCGACGCGCAGTGGCCCACCGAGGTCCTCGAGTCCGACGTCCCCGTCCTGATCGACTTCTGGGCGGAGTGGTGCGGGCCGTGCCGGATGGTCAGCCCCATCGTCGACCAGATCGCGGCCGAGCAGGCGGGCAAGCTGAAGGTCCTGAAGCTCAACGTCGATGAGAACCCGGCGACCGCGCGGGACTACGGGATCATGTCGATCCCGACCCTGCTCGTCATGCAGGGCGGCCAGGAGGCCAAGCGCATCGTCGGCGCGAAGGGCAAGGCGCAGCTCGAGGCGGACCTCGCCGCGTTCCTCTGACCTGTCGCGTGACCTGTCGCGGCTGACCTGTCGGGACGGAACGGGCCCTCACGGGTCCGCCTCGTAGGCTGGGCCGATGGACCCCATCGCGATCGACAGCTCCGGCCCTGACGTCGAGGACGTCCAGCGGCTGCTGAGCGCCATCGGGCTCCTTCCGCCGGCCGATGCCGGTGCGCATGGCAGCGACGAGCGCGGCGTGTTCGGCGTCGCGACGCAGCGTGCGGTCCGCGGGCTGCAGCAGCGGCACGGGCTCCCGGCCGACGGCGTCGTCGACCTCGAGACGTGGCAGGTGCTCGTCGCCGCCTCCTACCGGCTGGGCGACCGCCTCCTGTTCCGCACGCGACCGATGCTGCGCGGCGAGGACGTCCGCGACCTGCAGCTGCGCCTGTCGCGGCTCGGCTTCGACCCGGGACTGATCGACGGCGTGTTCGGTCCCGAGACCGAACGGGCGCTGATCGGCTTCCAGTCGGAGGTCGGCCTCGTCGTCGACGGCATCGTCGGGGCGGAGACGCTCGAGCAGCTCACGCGGCTGCACCGGGACCACCATGCGGCACCCGCATCGATGGCGCGCGAGCGGTCGCAGCTGCGCCGCTCGACCCGCACGGACCTGCTCGGTGCTCGCATCCTCATCGACCCGGCGAACGGTCCGGAGGTCCCGGGGGCCCGTGCGCCGGACGGGACCGCCGAGCACGAGATCACCTGGGCGATCGCGTCGCTCGCGGAGGGCCGGCTGGCGGCGCTCGGAGCGACCGCGCTGCTCAGCCGTGGACCGGCGACGTCACCGAACGCCGCCGAAC
>LFIK01002547.1_pt1 | contig 14737 bp, 15 predicted proteins | sample 643401 | NCBI WGS metagenome assembly LFIK01 (sample SAMN03777447, study PRJNA286221) | soda lake metagenome | biome: soda lake; feature: Kulunda steppe; material: water; isolation source: sample T5-Br brine of Lake Tanatar-5 | place: Russia: Kulunda steppe | collected 2010-07 | reverse complement strand
GTAAATGAGCAATCCCACTGCGCAGCCTACTGCAAAGCCCCAGGCACACGGGTCATGCAGGGCCGCTCTGTTCACCATGCGACTGTTCACCATGCGACTGTTCACCATGCGACTGTGTTCACCATGCGACTGTGTTCACCATGCGACTGTTCACCATGCGACTGTTCACCATGCGACTGTTCACCATGCGACTAGAATCATACCCACTGGATGGAAGCTATCCTTCAATTCATCATCCAGCCACAGGGCTGCGCAGCAAGCTCCTACAGCGAGGGAGGCGGCAGCCAATGAGGTGTGCCACGGGCACACCTGCAGCAAGAGGAGGTGGTGTGCCTCATGGGGGCGTGCATCAACTCCATCTAACATGCATTAACTCCATCTAACATGCGTCAACTCCATCTAACTCCACCAACATCCATCTAACTCCATCCATCTAACTCCATCAACGTGCATCAACTCCATGCATCAACTCCATCTAACACATCCTTACCTGGGCAGTCAATGGGAGCGATGAGTGCTCCTTACATGGGAGGCAGTAGGAGGGATGAGTGCACCCTCCCTCACCTGGGAGGAAGTGGGAGCCAAAGGTGACTGGCCTCCCCCGGACAACTCTAGGGGGATTTGTCAGGGGGACTCCAGCTCCCCCTGGAGCATTTACTTGGTAAACAAGGGCTTCAGGTGACAACTCCTTAGCTCTAGATGCCAGGGCAGGCCATGCCTTCCAGTCCTCCCAAATGAGGCTGAGTTGAACTGGTGCTGGAGCACACATGCAAAGATGCTTGCCCCCAAAGCACTGTGCAGGGATCGTCTTGTTGCAAGGCTTGGTCTGTGAAAGCAACGCCAGATGGCCTTGATTGAGCTGCGAGCTCGGGGCACTGAGCAGGGAACACTTTGATGCAAGGTTGTCTTATTTACCAACCCAGGCGGCGGCGGTGATTGTGCTCTGATTTTAGATCCTGCATCGGATGCTTCAACTAATGCCGACAGATGCTCCGGCGCCTGCTTCACCGCCCTATACTTCATATGCTGCCTATGGGCCCCATTCACTGTCAGTCGGAGCGGCTGCTTGCCACATTCCACCCCAGCTCCTTCCAGCGACCCTTGGCTTCAAAAGTGTGCGTGTGTGCAGGGTGTGTATTCCGCCAACAGTCTGCTTTCAGGGTGCCCTCCCACGCATAGCCTACTGCCCCTGCCCCACCCACCCCGCCCTCAAAAAATTGCGCCGCAGGACACTGTGAACCGTGCCGCCCGCTTGGAGGCCACCTGCCCCCACAACAGCATCCAAGTCAGCACACGCACGTGGGATGCCCTGGGGCGCCCCGCCCATGACCCCTGCTGGCGCAGCAGCCAGGTGCACGCCAAGGGCATCGGAGAGCTGCGCACCATGATCTGGCGTGACACGGTGAGTGCCATGATCTGGCATGACACGGTGAGTGCCATGATCTGGCGTGACACGGTGAGTGTGCCACAGCTTTGCGCTTGCACGCCCAGGCTCTGTTCCTGAAGTACCAGCGTGCTCTGTGAATCATAGTCTGACGTCGTGCGACGCATGCCATATGCTGTGCGTGTCTGGAAGCTTTGATGTGCTGCTGCACATGCCATTACGGCATGCTGGATCGACTTGTGTTACCAGTGCTGTCTCTTTACTCCCACGCAACCCTGCTTAGTCAGCCCATTATTTGGCTTATGCAAGGTGAGCCTCCTGCTTGACTCAGCAAGTGCGGCATCCCCTCCTTCCTCATGGCCATGTGCTGCTGCCTGCAAGCGATGGTGCTCCACCACAACGCCATCCTTTTCGCTCTAGCAGTACCGTTTGATTGCCTTATGCCCACTGAGGCTGCCTGTCCTTAGCTTTCAACAGCACTGTTGTCCTCCAATCTAAGCGCAGTCGAAAAGCTATTCTGTGAAGGGCTCGCTGAGACTGTTTTCTATTGGCTCTTGTTTGGCCCCTTTTGCTGCCCAATGGCTCCTGGTGAGCTCCATATCACTCAATGGCTCCTAGGGAGCTCCTAACCACCCCTTGGCTCTTGTTCAGCCCCTTTCACCCAACGGCTCCTGGTGAGCTTCTAACCACCCAAAGGCTCTTGCAAAAATCCCACACTTGCGGTGCTTTCAGCAGAAATTCCACACTTGCGGTGCTTCAGCAACCATCAGGCGCCCAACGTTGTTCACACTCATCGCCCTATCCTCTGCCGCTTGCAGCATGTGGACAGCTGCGTGCCACGTAATCAAGAGGCTGGGTGTAGTATGCAGGGAGCAGAGCCCAGCCTGTGACACATGCATATAGCTGGGCACCCAGATGATGAAGGTTACGCGCTTGCTGTTGGGTAAATGAGTATTTTGGATGTGCTAGCGTTGCCCACACATGGTGTGCTAGCGTTGCCCACACATGGTGTGCTAGCGTTGCCCACATGGTGATTTTTCAATCAATTGTTTTCCAGGCCCGTGGCTTAGTATTACATGGTGAGTTTCACATGCTCTGCCTTTCCAGAAGGCAATAGTATACAATATCTTAATTATATTTTTTGCTATTTGCTAGGCTGTCTCGCACTCAAGACAGTGAGATCTGTGTTGCTGAATGGCTGGTGGTTAGATCTCCTTCCTATGCATGTGCCACCGCACAACTGATGCTTGGTCTTAGACTACCTTAGAAATGGGAAGCATGTGCATACATCATGAATGCTTGTATACGCACACCATTCCATACTGGTGACTTCTTAGTTCTCAAGATCCAATGCCATACACATGCAACTCCACACTGGTGAGTTCTCAAGATCCAATGCGGAAGCGGTTGATTGGTTTATGACGCCGCGCTTCATCCTTGTTGCCAGTGTCCATTCCTATGCCCATTCAACAATATTCCAGGTTACATATCCTCTAAGTCATGTAGCAGCCCACTGGCACACTGAATTGGTTGACCAATACCCGAGGCTTGGACTCTTTAGTTTTAAACATTTAACCTGCACCTAGTGCCCGTGCATTTGCTCCTGTCCCCTAGACTTAGTGCTTGCAGAAGGAGTGTCAGCGCCCGTGCAAGTGCTGATGCTGCGCATTTGCATGTGCTTGTGGAGGTGTTTAGTCTGACCGCTTGCTGTTTACTTGGGGCTTGGCAAATAGCTTGCATGCATAGACATGTTCTTGGGTTTGCTCCATCTTAGTACACACTCGCGCTCTTTGGTGTATGTTTAACATGCTCCATCTTAATTTGATATGCATTTCTGTGTTATGGGCTCGGCATGCACCTGTTGGAGTCTGTTGAAACTATAGATCAATAGCTGAACACAAACAACGCAGGATTTTCCGAGGCGTTGTAGTCATGAGTTGATGGCATTCAATGTGTGGGAGTGAGCCTGTGCACACTTTGAGCGATAGCTGGTTGGAACAGAGTGGAGGCGTGTTGTGAAATTTTCAGGAGGCATGAGAGGAGAAGCTGGGGCCCCTTCTTGCCAAGCCATGCTTCTAGAAGTGCACTAAATTTGTTCAAACACTACAGAATTTTGTGCTGCTGATTGCAATGCTAATTCCAGTATGCATATTGTGTACATCAGAGAAATTGCTCTTTCCAAGAACTAGGAGTGTTATGACTTAACGTGTGGAAGAGCACATTTTCTTTCAAGCAGACTCATCAAGGGCAATGCGCATTTCACGCTAGGAGAGAGTGGAAGGATTGATGGTACAGCGTGGTACTTCACTCTGCCAATCTACAACATGGCATATCCACACAGGATGGGATCTGGGTCTTCGCAAGTGAGTGTTTGGTTTGTGCAGCTTCGTATAAAACCAACTGACAGGCGGCCCACATGCACTTGGAAGCCTCCGGTGCAGTCATGATTCCTTTTGGATATTGCCTGAGCTCCGACTCAATTCACTTGCACTCGCGCGCTGCCTGATGTGCGCTGCTGCGGAACTTTCTCCTACACGCTTGAAGCGTGGTTCTTGAACTTTGCTGTCTAGATTCCTTTTTTCTTAAGCAACTTCTTTTCTGCCACACTTTCTGCAAATACCTTGTCAGGATTTTGAGATGAGGGCACTAGAGATGCTGGATGCTCTTCTAGTACATACATTGATGCCAGTATGTGTGTTGCAGTGCCGACTAAGTTTCTCGCACTGTCTTGTCTGTATTGCTACCCTTAAGGATGTACACCGTGAAGCTGTCAACCTTTACAAGGAGAGGTATAGCAACTTGCTTTTTTTGTCAGGCAGCTGTTTGGCGCCTTCCTATGACCTAAAAGAATATTGAACTTCAACTGCCTGTCAGTCCATAACAAGGGTAAACAAGGGAAAACGAGAATGGGCCTTTGGTCAAGATGTTTGACTGCTAGCCTGCAGTGCTCATTAGAAATTAGATCATGAAGGAAAGGATAGGTTAGGTTAAACAGCTGTTCTGCTGAACAAGGGCAGCTTAGCTGAAGCCAAACAGGCCTGCAACCAAAACTAACATGAGCAAGCAAGGTTGTGTTCTGGAATCTAGGCACAGCATTCTAGGCACTCATGCACAAACAAGGCCAGGCCTTTGGAGTCTGCATGGCTAACAAGGTCTCTTAGCCTGTCTGAGCTACTACCAGTACAGGGGGTGCGGAAGGTTAGGTAAGGTTACATAGCTGTACCACAGGTAGTACCTGCCGGACGAGGGCAGCTTAGCTGAAGCCAAATGGGCCTGCAACCGAAACAAGTTGTACAAGTATAAGTTTGACCTTCAGCCAGGTAGTTTGACTGATCAGGTTGCTGGTGAACACCAGCCATCAAAAAAACATCAATAAGCTCTGAAATAAAACGATAGGAATCATTAGTTTGTTTCTGGAAAAAATTGAAGACATCTTCAGAACAAGCTTGAGAGAAATAAAAAGCTCCAGTCTGATTGACAGTAATTTTGTGAGCCACAGGTAAATCGTGAAACAAGTCTGCATATTGAAGCCTCAGCGAACACATTTGCGTGCAACGGCACAAGAAAAGAGCGTGTTTTTTATCTCGAATTGCCTGCAAGCCACACTTATCACAGGTACCATCATGATGTTCCCAGCTTCTTGTCTCAACTCTCAGCGCATGGGAATGTAACCTGAAACGTGCCACACTGCGCCTGCCTGCCTAAATCCAGATGCAGATACCAAGGTACAGAAAAAGGCGGTCCATCAACAGTCACCGTCCTTAGAGGCAAAGCAACCCAATAATGATATTTTGCAGTCTTGCCCATCTGCAACCGAAACCGTTAAGGCAAGCTAGGTGACGATCTGAAATCTAGGCACAGCATTCTAGGCACTTGTGCACATACAAGGCCAGGCCTTTTGTCTGCCTGGCAATTAAAGCCTGTTTGAGCTTCTAGAGGGTTGCAGAAGAGATGGTGGTTCTTGGCTCGCAAGTTTGCCAAGTCAGCACTCAGGCAATCTAAGAGGGTCGCACCGGCTGAAGCTCATTGGCACAACGGTGTTTTTCAACACCAGCAGCAGTTTTGAGCTGGCTCGTGGTGCGGAGCGTGTGCGGGCGTGGAGGACGGGCCTGGGCAGCGTGCACGGTGGATTGTGCTGTTCTAAGGGAATGGGCAGGCTGTGAGCTCAGTGGTGGGTGGGGGTGGGGGAGCTGGGCCTTGATGACGCCGTGCTGATGGCCACCATGAGCCTTGTGCGCCGCACCGGCTGGGTGGGTGTGGGATCTTGTGCTGGCAAACAGGGGCTACTATAGTCGCGTGGAGGAACGCGCTTGGTGGTGGCTGCCCTCCCTGTGGCTCACCTGTGCCCCTAGTGGCATGTCTCCTGCTCTAAGTCGGTGCTGTTGTGCTGCAGTAAGTCAAGTCAGGACTTGACCTGAGTCTGTGGGTTGGTGAACCTGTCCTCTCTGCTTTGGACGTGTGGGTGGGTGTGTCTGGTTTTTAGCCCCTGCACTTGTTGTGTGGAAGCCTGTTGTGGGGTTTTCCAGACATTCTTCTCTTCCTTCTCTAACCTGGTGGGGGTAGACATACGGTACTTCAGACCAAATTGTCTCCTTTTCCTTAATTGATGCAGGGGCTGTTTCACTGCCTGACTCAATGGGCAGGCTGCGTAGTTTTTTTCTTTTCTTTTTCAAGAGGACATGCTCTAACTTGCACACAGTGCCAGTTGCATGAAGGGCAGATTCTGCAGAAAAAGGTGGACCTTGTCTGCGTTTTAGTTCGTTAATTAATGGCAACGTGGGCACGCTCATGTCGGAATAAGGTGCTCAACTTGGATTGAATATTCCAAGCGCCTACTAGTCCGTTGGAAAGTTGTGGTCTATCTAGTAGACACGCTGACAACCTCTCGTCTCTCCACCAAATCAGGAAGTACTTGTTGTACCCTGAGCTTCACCTCTTCATCATGTACAAGGGGATATTCTGAAGATATGCAAATTATCCGCAACTCATCAAACCCTGTGCACCTATTTAAAGTCAAATCTCATGCTGGTATTTTTGGTAATGAGTGCGCAGATGCTTGCATATGAAAGGGATATTCCCTCTGATGCAACATCATCAAGGCCCTCCAACCTACCTGCCCCAAAGCTCATTTATTTCTCAAATCTCTATGATGCTCTGAAGGCATACATGTACTCCGAACATAAACTTGGCCACGCAAACCCTACAACCGGTTACTTCTCATATAATAAGCTTAAGGGTTTGCGTAAAGAATACTACCCTTAGCCCACAAAAGCATCCGCGACGCTCTCTGGACAATGTTCAATCTGTCCTTGAAGATAAAGAAAAATTTCCACTACCGGACATGTACCCTTTTCAATCAGAAGCACGCTGTTTGTTTTAAGACCTCAAACAGTCTTTAATGCCCCCTCTGTCATCACTCAGACAGTGCCCTTCACATTCTATCAGGTTATCAACACCAGATTATCTTCGGTATGATTACTGAACGCCACAACATTACTTGAAGACTTGTCATGAAAGCTGTTGATCTATAGAAGCAGGCTCCTTGGGGGGAGTGTTTTGTTGAAATGGACACCGGCAGCAAAAATCGCTTAGCATTACTGAGGCTACAAACCTGTACAAAACCTACAAATTCCTGTATGATCTACCAACAGAACCAACCCAGAATGGCTCTTCCCTCCTACTTAGCCTATGAAAAAACAAATGCCTATGAAAAAAACAATAAACTTACCAGATGTCCACCCTACGTATGCATTAAGAAGTAGGGCAGGGTGCAGAGGGGATAAGGGTCTCTCAGCAACAGCAACAGCCTACCAGCCTTTGTCCAGAGTCCGGAAGTCCAGTCAGCTCCCACCCAATCAGCGGCACATCCATCTTATGGAAGTCAAGTACTGTGAAGGTACCAAGCCTAAGAACCAGCTCAAAGCCGCTCACCACCAGCACAGCGTGCTCTGTCAACGCCTTTGCCGAGCTGCGGCCAATGTTAGCCTCCACAAATTCCTTCTGGAAGTGGGAAGTACCAATTACAGCCCTTAGATTTTAGAGCCTCTGAAACATCTTGGTCTAGATCCTCAGAAAGTCACCAAGCTTGCTTTAAAACTGCATGCTCATTTAGCTCAATATGCTTATTAACTTGTTAGTACCAGACGCGCTCTTGAGGAAATTTTTGCAGCAGATCATCATTAAGACAGATGAATGAGGAATGGGGTACTGCTACTCATCCCCCTGATCCTCACTGGCTTCTTTTGTTTTCTTTGCTGGTGGAGGAGTTGTACTGTGCTTATGCCCTAAGTGACTCTTTTTCCTTTTTTGATGTTGGGAGTGCTTCACTGCCTACGTAGTTTTTCTCTTTTCTTCTCAACTGCCTTTTCCTGAGGTCCACAACAATATGACCGAGAGAAATGAGTTCACACTTTAGCAGCCTTTTTTGATTCTTTTTAAAGATTGTGTCAGACAATCCATGGCAGATAGAATGTTTGATTATCAGCAATCGTAGCACTCTGAGCTCAGTTGTATTACGGCTTGCAAAATCTTGTTTGCAGTGGATCTATTACCGCTGTGAAAGAAAAGGTAAGATTATGTGTGGTTACATAGCTGTATCCGCTGAACATGAGCAGCTGAGCTCAAACCTTGAAGGTCTCACCTAGCAGGCTGCAACCTAATGTAAAGAGGCACAAACATGAGAAGAAAGGTAGGAGGAAGGGCAGCAAAGACGGTTTGACTAGACCAAGAATAAATATAAGGAAATATTTCCTTATATTTACAGAAATATTATATTTGGCAGCAAGGGAAGAAAACATTTACAGAAAATATTTCAAATATTAGATTTGGCAGAAAGGGAAGAAAAGGAACGAATATTTCTTTCTGAGGGCACAATTAAGTCTTGAATTGACAGTGAAAAAAATGCAACTCACTGATGGCATTTTGCGCAGCAAAACAAGGGAACTTGTTGCAATGTCCATTTCCTCGGCGCCAAGGGAACATTCCAATGCGAGAATTTGTTCTTGAAGAGCAAATACAGAGCAACCTTATATTTTGCATGCCTTACCTAGTCAGACTTTCCTTAATTTCCTGGGTGTTCCCCGCATTAAAAAAGCTGGCTCTGCGCCTTGCATCACCCATCCAACAGTCCTGTCTGCCATCGAATTTGCATGCTGAGAGATCATCTTGGCTTCCTCTTCTAGGTTCAAGAAGTTCTTGAACCTGGTAAAACTGAGCCACCCTTTGATGAAATGCGCATCTGTGATCTTTGCAGCTGAACTTACCACTGAGTATGCTTTTGGTTTTTATGTTCTTGGTTTGGTACGATACCGAAGACTGAGAAAGGGAGAATCTGTGTTAATTGTACATCCGAGTCTATGAGAAAGAGATTTCCTTTTCATTTGTCGAAGTGAGGTTGAGCATCATAAAGCAATGATTGCTTAATGCACACAAGCTGACAACGACTAGACGCCTTCTTGAACACCCTCCAGATCGGCACTAGTTTGTCCTTTTCCCTGGTGGAAGAGACTCACGGCTCTTTGGCCCAGTGTGTCTCCTTTTCCTCAATTGATGTAGGGAGTGGTTTCACTGTCTATGTACTTTTTCCTTTTCTTTTCTTTTCGTGGGGCCTTACCTTCCCCGGCTCGCCCAAAGCGCAAAAGCCATGCAACAGAAGGCATACAATGGCGTAGACCATGAGCTGTATCACTCCTTATGCTGCAGCATGTCTTCAATACTTTACCCTTTTGCTCCACATCACGCACACGCACAATTTGTCTGCCACGTCCGACGTGTCGTTCCCCTCTCAGAGCCTCCGAGCTTACGCTGCCATCTTGCAGCACTGACCCTGGTTCTTTATTTAGGTTATTGAGTGTTCCACGATCAAAGCCAGAAAAAAGGAATTCTCAATAACTGGCCCTCCAATACTCTGGGCTCAGTTAAGTTATTCCAACCAACAACTGTCTGATCTCAAGCACACAGTCTCGGACACCAATTTGGCAAAGACATGATGACATCACATCTCCAAGATGATATCTCCACCACCAACTCTTCCACACCCCTTCTAGTAGCTCAAACAGGCTAAGAGACTTCGTTAGCCAAGCAGACACCAAAGGCGTGGCCTTGTTTGTGGATGATTGCCTAGAGTGCTGTGCCTAGATTTAAGGCCGCTGGTACGCGAGATACAAGTACATGATGGAGGGGGCTCGCTAACACATACCCTACAATGGATGAGGCCGCTTCACACTTGAGGTGCCAGAGGACACTCACGGGCTGGACAGTACTACTTTGAATAGGGTGGCTCATAGAACAAAGGATGTATTACATGCATGTATGAGATGGGTTTCACCCATGTAGACACTTGCTTGTGCACAAGATGTTATGAAGACCGAACAGACAACAGTGCTCCCCTGGTAGTTAAGACATTTCCATCTTGGCTGTGAGATGCTTTGGTTCTTAGGCAGATCAAAAAAGGTCTTTACACATGTTTCCAATATAAGTCCTAAATTCTGTTGCTTTGCTTTTGAGGTGTTGAACAGCCAATGACAGGGTATGCGTCCAGGTTCAAAACTAAATACTGCACATTTTCAGGCCAGGCAAGTGCTAGTTCTAAGCTCCTCTAGCAGCAGGGCCCGCAGCAAGAGAGTGTCGAACCAGACAGTGCTCATTGTTTGGGACCCTCTCTTAGTGCTTGTACTGCTCCTCGCCTAGAAGTTGTTCTAACCACATTGTGTGCCTGCCTCTTTGCTGGTGACCTCAGTGTGTTAGCTTTGATGATTGTCTTAGCGGGTTCCCCTTGGCTTTCATACTGGTAAGCAGTCCAAAAATTTGAAAATGTGAACATACCTCTAACCTGAGGCGTAAGACAACAAAGTGCCTTTTTTCCCTTTAAAGGTTTTTTTTGTCAATTTGCTGCAGCAAACATCTACTCCTCTTACGTCTTTTTGACATGCAGCCTTGCAGTCGCACTTTTTGACTGATGGCTTTAAACCTTAAACCTAAAGGCCACCACCTTGCTTGCCTTTTGAGTTGGTTTCAGTTGCAGGCCTGCTTGGCTCCAGCTTAGCTGCCCTCGTTCAGCAGGTACAGCTTTGTGACCTAACCTACCTAACCCAACCTAACCATCGATTACATTCCTCAAAGAACGAATTGTGCTATTGCATCTCGGACATTATGATTTATAATCTTACTGGCTGGAGCCACAAACCAACCAGCCTACGGCCAGGCTGGCCGCGGCGGTCAACCTGTAAGTTGCACTCGTGGACCTCAATGCGTGCTGGTATACTGGTTGACGGAGACCGCAGCCTCTTCCCTAAATGGTGTGCTCTATATATGGCATCTTACATCATGATGGTAAGGTGACACTGCGCGAAGAAAATGAGCGGATGTGACTCATGAGGTGCATATGCCAAATGCGCATGTGAACCATAAAGTACAGCTGCCTTGAACTGTATGGTACAGTTGCTATGATGCAGTGAGGAGTACAGAGTGAATGTCTTACTAAAGCATGGCACACGAGTGCACTGCTCAAAAGCAAAGCCCAACAGCACACTTTCGTGTTAGCAGATTGGTACACATGCGTGTGAGCCTTTACGACTTAAAAGCACCGTGCTTGCCCTTGAAGAATACAAGGTCGCTCATTGACGAGTAGCAGGCATGCCCGTGTTTGCCTGCACAATAAACCAAAGACATTCTTATACAGGGTATTGAATCACGCATGTACACATACAAGCACACACACTTCAAATACACGCACACAGGCGACCAGCCTTCTGCCCACTCCCATGCATAGAGCGTGGTTTCCCGCAGGGGCTCCTCTTTTAGTAGTCGTAGCATCTAGTTTACAAAAAACTTATTGGTCTGCCTGCGGGCCCCAACCCCGCAACCCCTTAGGAAGCTTTCACAAGCCAATGTTTGCAGCGCAACTAGCTGTTGGCCACCACCTCGGCGATGGCGTCTGCAAGGTACTCCGCCCCGCGCTCATTCAGGCCAGCCATCGAGATGCGCCCGTCCATAGTCAAGTACACGTGGTGCTTGCCAGTGAGGCGCTCGCACTGCGGCCGGCTCAGGCCTGCGCAGGGGGCGCAGGCATGCATGCATGCATGCATACACACGTGCTCAGCAAACACACGTGCTCAGCACGCATGCAAACACAAGCATTCAGCAAATACACATGCTCAGCACGCATGCAAACACAAGCGCTCAGCAAACACACGTGCTCAGCACGCATGCAAACACACACGCTCAGCAAACACACGTGCTCAGCACGCGGTATCCATTGTCAGGTCCATGTCGTGCTTGCTGATGAGGCGCCCACATGAACAAAACACGCACAACATGCAACATGCAGGGTCAGGACCAGCACAGCAACTGCTGATAATAGCACCCAGTGTTGACGCGAGTCCAGTGCGCGCTTGCTTGACTGAATACCAATGTTTGTGCATATGCACGCACACGCACACAAACATGCATGCATGCGTCATGCTTGGAGGGATGTGCGTACAGCACAAAGTTTAGAGGGAAAAATGCGCTGGAGGGCGTTGTGGTTGTGTTATACATGGGCGGGAGGTAGGGAGGAAGAGAGGGGAAGAAAGAGTCTGTCTGTGTGGGAGAAAGGGGGTAAGGGGGGGACAGGCAGGCTTCCTTGGAGCTCCTTGATCTGATCATGCAGGGGTGTCCGCACGCACGGTGTGTGTACGGACACACTACAGTGCGTTCAGCACCAAGCAGTGTGTTAGACACATCCAAGTGTGTCATGCGCAACACAGTGCGTGTGTGCGCAGACTTCTGGTGCAGAGGCTGTCGCTTGAGCCATAGAGGGCTTGTCGCTTGAGCCGCAGACCAAAACATACGCAGGCAGCTCCAGCGCAGTGCCTGGCTAGTGCTGGCCTTTTTCGTGGGAAATTGCATCCAGATACAGCGCGCGCTTGGCCATGGATTTGCAACTACGTAGGTAGTGAAACACTCCCTACATCAATTAAGGAAAAGGAGTCACCTAGGGCCTAAGACGCACAAGAGAGGAGCGCTATGGCAACTAGGTCAGACAAGCCAAGACAGAGCCCCACAGGCCACGATAGGACCAGAAAAACGGTGCAGGCAATGGAAGCGCTCCCCACGTACGATAAGGGAGGGGGACTCACGGGGGCCGAGGCACCACACGACCCCTCCACATAGGCCGCGGCCTTAGAGGGGCCTTGCTCACGACAACGCGTTTGCACACACCAGCAAAAGCGTGACCTTGGCGCACACCCAGACCCCTCCACATAGGCCGCGGCCTTAGAGGGGCCTTGCTCACGACGACGCGTTTGCACACACCAGCAAAAGCGTGACCTTGGCGCACACCCAGACCCCTCCACATAGGCCGTGGCCTTAGAGGGGCCTTGCTCACGACGACGCGTTTGCACACACCAGCAAAATCGTGACCTTGGCGCACACCCAGACCCCTTCACAGAGGCCGCGGCCTTAGAGGGGCCTTGCTCACGACGACGCGTTTGCACACACCAGCAAAAGCGTGACCTTGGCGCACACCCACAAGCGCACGCACACCGCACAGCCACAGCAAAGCAAACCGTGCCGCAAAGCAGCGTGGCCCAGGAGCTACGCCACACTCTGACATGCCCCTGAGCAGCGGTGTGCTTGCGAAGGTCGATCGCAGCCCACGAGGAGCATGCGTCACGCCGCATTGGCATGCCCTCTGATGCTGCAATGGCATGCCCTCTGACACGGGCGCTCGCAGGGAACAGCACTTTGGCGGAATGAGTCTAGCAGGACGGCCAAAGGCAAACAACTCGGCCAATTCAAGCGATGGCCTGCGCTGAGGCGCACCCAGGAGCTCCAACCACTCGTGGGAGTGGACTCATATGCCAGAGGCGCACCTGTGTAAGTGAACATGCCGATCTGCTTCTCGATGAACGACCTGGGTGCAGGGCGAGGGCAGTGTACAGAGCTCATAAGTGGCACACACATGTAGAGCCCATGCAGATGACCCGCCCGCGTGGTACCCGTTTTGAGAGGCTTGCTCGCATAGCACCCACGTGTGCAGCCGACCAAGGTGGCCAAACAAAGCATGGACACAAGGCACAGACGTGTGCCCACATGCTGCCTGTGCCCCAGTGCGCCCGTGCACACGCTGCCCAAGCACTGAGCCGGTGCTGCAGCCGCGCATGCGGTTCTGTCTATGAAATCAGAAAGCAGGATTTCTGCTGTGCATCTCAACCCTCCAAACGTGGCTGGCCCTAATCCTTGGAGCTGGGGCCCCTGCTGCCGTCTGCGCTTGTCCTGTGCGGCACACACACCCTGGGTTGCTTTAGCACGAGAGCAGAGGCGCAAGAGTGCGCAGTCGTGTTGACTGTGCGGCACATACGCCCTGGGTTGCTTTAGCACGAGAGCGGAGGCACAAGAGTGCGCAGTTGTGTTGACTGTGCGGCACACACACACCCTGGGTTGCTTTAGCCGGAGAGTGGAGGCGCAAGAGTGCGCAATTGTGTAGTCTGTGTGCAGGAAGTGGGAGGCTGAGGCATTCATGCACATGGGACGCGCAGGCAGCACGCGGCACACCTCTGAGGAGAGCAGCAGAGCAGCACGCATGAGTTGGCGTACGCATGGCAGCACGCAACACCCCAGAGAACAGTGACTCAGTGCGTACACATGCACGCAAGCACGTGTGCATGCTCGCCACCGCAGGCGATGCAAGGAGGCGCTGCATGTTTGACTGAGGCCAGCAGCAAGCGCATTGGCTGCACGCGTGTGCCGCTTGCATGCACGCAAAAGCAGCAAAGCGAAAGCGCGCACACATGTGCGTCAGGCGGGTGCGTGTGCATACGCACAGCCCGAGGGCCGCCTGGGCCATTCACAGGACTTGCCACCCGGCAGGCCCGCGCGCCTCAAGGCCCGTGCCTGCATGCAGTGGGCAGCCCGTTGCCTGCCTGCACAGCCTGCAAATGGGCCGGCATGCAGTGCCCAGCCTGCATATGGGCCGGCATGCAGTGCCCAGCCTGCATATGGGCCGGCATGCAGTGCCCAGCCAGCATACAAGCCGGCATGCAGTGCCAAGCCTGCATACGAGCCGGCATGCAGTGCCCAGCCTGCATATGGGCCGGCATGCAGTGCCCAGCAACCATATGGGCCGGCATGCAGTGCCCAGCCTGCATATGGGCCGGCATGCAGTGCCCAGCCACCATATGGGCCGGCATGCAGTGCCCAGCCACCATATGGGCCGGCATGCAGTGCCCAGCCAGCATACAAGCCGGCATGCAGTGCACAGCCTGCATATGGGCCGGCATGCAGTGCCCAGCCTGCAAATGGGCCGGCATGCAGTGCACAGCCTGCAAATGGGCCGGCATGCAGTGCACAGCCAGCATGTGGGCCGGCATGCAG
>LFIK01002546.1_pt1 | contig 14737 bp, 8 predicted proteins | sample 643401 | NCBI WGS metagenome assembly LFIK01 (sample SAMN03777447, study PRJNA286221) | soda lake metagenome | biome: soda lake; feature: Kulunda steppe; material: water; isolation source: sample T5-Br brine of Lake Tanatar-5 | place: Russia: Kulunda steppe | collected 2010-07 | reverse complement strand
TTCATTTTAGAGAATGTGATGATGAACAAATAAAGGCGCCGTTCCATATTGAGCAGATGGATGGCGAATGGGACCGTTCCAGAACATGGATTTTTACCAAGCATGAAGATGGCCTGGAAATTCGGCACGATCACCGAATGCCCGATGGAACCGAAGATGAGGTGACGATGTACGGTGGATTTTCGGTTGATGAAGGAACTGCCATGCGACAGGAATTTAAGTCGGTTGAAAGAACGGAAGAGACTGGAATTTTTCGCGGTTGGAGAATTGAAATTGAGCCGGGCGAGCGATACACCTACGGAACAATTCGTGGTGATGAATGGTCGTGGAGAGTGGATTTCGATCTCACTGAACCGTTAGATGAACTGCCGCCGGCACCGTGGGGGCATGAGTGAGCAGCATTTGATGATGAATCAAATTTGACTCTGGAGGGGTGACTCTCTATTCTTTGCCCACAAAAATGAACAGCGATAATTAAGGATTTGAAGTTTTATATGAGTAACAGTGTACCTCAATTTATTCAAGGAAAAACCCGCTCCGGAAACTCTTCGGAACGTATGGAGAACATCAACCCGGCAAACGGATCGGTGATTAATGAGATTACGGTTGCATCGAATGGTGATGTAGAGGAGGCGATCTCGTCAGCGCGTGAAGCGTTTAAAAAATGGTCGGCCATGCCGGGTGTTGAGCGTGGCAGAATTCTTCGTAAAGCCGCTGGAATTTTGAGGAATCGAAATGATGAGCTGGCAAAAATTGAGACCGAAGAGGCCGGCAAGCCTATCTATGAAGCTGAAGCGGTTGATGTCCAATCCGGAGCGGATGCGTTGGAGTTTTTTGGAGGAATCGCTGCTTCTATTGAGGGAACACACTCCCAGCTTGGGAATAATTTTGCCTATGTAAAACGGGAGCCGCTTGGCGTTTGCGCAGGAATAGGAGCATGGAATTACCCCATACAGATAGCCTGTTGGAAAGCAGCCCCGGCTCTTGCCGCGGGAAATACCATGGTGTTTAAACCGGCTGAACTAACTCCGACAAATGCTGTAAAGCTTGCTGAAATATTTATGGAAGCCGGAATGCCCGAAGGAGTATTTAACGTGGTTCAGGGCGGGCTTGAAGTTGGGAAACAGCTTGTAGCTCATAAAGATATCAATAAGGTATCATTGACCGGGGAGGTTGCTACCGGTCAAAAAATTATGGAAGGTGCAGCCGAGACGTTGAAGAAGCTCTCTCTTGAGCTGGGTGGTAAAAATCCGATGCTCATTTTTGATGACGCTAATATTGATGATGCCGTACAGGGTGCGATGATAGGGAACTTCTATACCCAGGGAGAGATCTGCTCGAACGGAACGCGGGTATATGTTCATGCCGATATTGTGGACACATTTATCGAGAAGTTAAAAGTTGAGATGGATGCGCTGAAAATTGGTGATCCTATGGATTCTGATACCAGAATCGGTGCATTGATCAGTAAAGATCACAAACAAAAAGTGATGGAGTATCTTGAAGTCGGAAAATCACAGGGAGCGAAACTTCTGGTGGGCGGCGGAGAGCCGGACTTTGGCAGTGATTCTCCATTGAATAACGGCTTCTTTGTAAACCCGGCCGTTTTCTATACCGAATCTGATGATGACCGAATTGTTCAAGAAGAGATCTTTGGCCCGGTCATGACTGTGCTTCCATTCACAGATGAAGACGATGTAATTCGACGTGCAAATGATACGCCTTATGGATTGTCAGCCGGTGTGTTTACGAATGATATAACACGAGCTCACCGCGTGGTAGACCAGTTGGAGGCAGGGATGTGCTGGATCAATAATTTTAATGTAAACCCTGTTGAAATACCTTTCGGCGGATATAAAATGTCGGGCATTGGCCGTGAAAATGGCCGTGCTGCTATTGAATCATATACGCAGCTGAAAACGGTATATGTAGAGATGGATGGTATTGGCAAGCCTTTTGAATAAGCTGAAGGCCTGCCATTTATCCAATTATCGCTGACTATTTTCCCAGTCGGGGTGAATCCAGGCCGGGGCATCTGACGGTTCCAGCGGTTCTTTTCCTAAAATTCGATCCGACATTTTCTCGGCAATCATCACGGTAGGTGTGTCTGTATTTCCGCTTATTAGATCCGGCATGATGGAGGCATCTACAACCCGAAGTCCTTCTGTGCCGTGCACCTGTCCTTCCGCATTAACTACGGATTGTTTGTCTGATTCCGGCCCCATTTTGCATGTACAAGTTGGGTGGTAGGCACTCTCCCCTCGTTCTCGAATAAAGGCATCGATTTCGCTGTCTGATTTGGCCTCTTTGCCCGGCGTGAGTTCTTTTCCTCTGTAAGGATCGAAGGCGCTTTGGTTGATAACTTCGCGGGTAAGTTTCACTGCATCCCTCATCTCCTCAATGTCGTTATCGGTTCCCATGTAGTTAAAAAGAATCTCCGGAGCTTTTGTTGGATCGTTGGAGCGGGTGTGAACATGCCCGCGGCTGGTGGGTCTCATGGGCCCAACATGAGCCTGGAAACCGTGCCCGCCTGCAGGGCTTGAACCGTCGTAATTGATAGCGAGTGGCAGAAAGTGAAACTGAATATTTGGATGTTTGATACCGGGTTTACTTCGAACGAACCCACCGGTTTCGAAGTGGTTTGTTGCGCCGGGACCGGAGCGGGAGAAGATCCACTCCAGGCCGACTTTTAACCTTCCGAATGGCTGTAAAGATGGGTAAAGTGAGATCGGTTTTTTAGATTCATATTGCACGTACACTTCAAGATGATCCTGCAGGTTATTTCCCACTCCCGGAAGATCGGCAATGACGGGAATATCAAGCTTTTTCAGATGGTCGGCATTTCCAAGGCCGGACAGTTCGAGCAGTTGTGGAGAGTTTATGGCACCTCCGGAAAGAATGACCTCATTTCGAGAATGAACCTGTTTCACTTTTCCTTTTTTGGAATACTCTACTCCCGTGGCCCTGTTATTTGTAAACAGAACCCGATGAGCAAGACATCCCGACATGATGTGAAGGTTATCACGCTTGGACGCCGGGTGTAAATAGGCTTTTGCAGCAGAGCATCGCTCGCCATTCCATACCGTACGGTCGAATGGGCCAATTCCCTCCTGCTTATATCCATTTACATCATGCGTGTATGGATAACCGGCCTGCTGGCCTGCTTCAATAAACGCTGCGTGCAATGGGTGTTTTGCGTTTCCGGCTGTTACATGTATCGGGCCTTTCCCTCCTCGGTATTTATTTGCTCCCTGTTCGTGGCGTTGTGCCCGTTTGAAGTATGGCAGGCAGTGGCTGTAATCCCAGTCGGGCAGCCCCTGTTCAGCCCATCGATCGTAATCAAGGGCGTGGCCGCGAATATAGACCATTCCGTTAATGGAAGATGATCCACCAATAACCCGACCACGCGGGCAGTACATCCGCCGGTTATTCATGCCGGGCTCGGGTTCTGAGTTGTACCCCCAATTTAGTTTATCGCTTTTTAAAGGCTCAGAAAATGCGGCCGGCATGGTAATGAAAATAGATTTGTCACTCGGGCCGGCTTCAAGTACTAGTACTTCATTGTCGGGATTCTCAGATAGGCGTTTGGCCAGAACGCTGCCTGCAGTTCCGGAGCCGACAATAATGTAGTCAAATTCTTTTGTAGGCATAATAGAATACTTCTTAGTTAGTCGTAAATAGTTACAAATTTAAAATCCTTCAAAACTGAGAGAGTCATTACATCAGTTTCAATAATTATACTTCGCCTTTTTTAGGCTTAGAAAGTTGAGTTGGTTTGCAAATGGAGTTCGTCAATCGGGAAACAACAATTATTGTAATCAAGCCTGAAACCATTGCAAATGTGCGAAATGGGAATAGAACGTTTCCATCTTCAATCATCGGGTAAGGGATCATTGTAGGAATTCCAAGAGTTGGATCTCCTCCACCGATTCTTAAAATGAGTGACACTGCCAGGCCGGCCATCGAACCGTACCTATTGGCTTTTTTATCGAAAAGTGCGGTGACCAGCTGAGGGAAAAGTACAGCATAAACGAAATCGCTACAGAGAAACCAGAGAGCATACACGCTTTTAACTTGCAAGGCTAACAGAGTAGCTGCAATTCCGATAATCCAGATTATTCTTTTGAGTACTTTTGAAAGTTGTTCACTCGTAATGTTCGGCTTGAACAGTGGCCGATACACATTCCATGAAGCCATGGAAGATGCGGAAAGTATAGAGGAGTCAACGGATGACATTACCGCTGCGGCGATGGCGCCAAGACCTATTGTGGCTACAATGGGATTTGTTAAGTATCGTACAACGTATGGCAGAACAAGTGCCGGCTCTTCAGGTACCGGAGCTCCAACTGATTCCCATACAACTACATCACCAATAACACCGATAACGATAGCGGGAATAGCCGCTAAGATACAGACTCCACCGGCAATGATAGAGAGCCACATGGCAGTCTTTTCATCTTTTGATGCTAAAACTCGCTGGAAATATACTTGCCAGGGAATTCCACCAAGCATCAAAAGGAGCATGGAATCCCACCAAAGCCAGTAATAATTGCCCCACCCTTCATGTCTCCAGCCATCAATGGGTGGAAACAGAGATGAAAAAATTCCTTTACCGGATTGATACGTTTCCCAAGCGTTCTCCCAACCGCCTACATGCACAAGTGCAAATGGTATAACGAGAGCCAGGCCACCTAAAAGAAGCACGAGCTGAATAACATCGGTAAGTGCTACAGCCCACAATCCACCAATAGCTGTATATGCAATTGCAATGGCTGCGGAGAGAATGATGGAAGTAGTAAAATCAAGCCCCAGCACTGTTCCAAAAGTTGTTCCGAGAGCTGTTAAGATTGCAGCAGTCCAGAAAATTTCTGCAGTTACGGCGGGAAGCGTGAGTATGGCCCCCATTTTTTTACCGTATCTCTGGCGTAGTGGATCGATTAATGTGGTGAATTCATAACGGCGCATTTTTCGTGCAAAGAAGATGCCTCCGAGTATCAAACTCATCGCGTACCCCCAGGGTGCCTGTACCCAGGCGAGACCGTCTGACATAGTGTATTCTGCCGCGCCATTTATGTACCCACCACCAACCCAGGTGGCGCTCATCGTAAAAACTGCCACGAAGAGAGGCATGTTTCTGCCGGCTAACAGAACCTCATCTGAATTGTTGGATTGACGCACCTTGCCTGCATAGAGGCCGATATAAAAAATAATTGCGTAAAAAACGATCATGGAAAAATAGCCGGGCCAGTAGAGACTTTCGGCTGTATCCATGAATTCTACAACCACACCGATGACCAGTAAAATGGCTGTTAGAGCAATAATTGGATAAAAAGAAGGGAGCTTTGTAGTTGTTGGGTCGGATGAAGTAACTTTTTTATTCAAATTGGAATAAGATTCTTGTTATATAAAAATCATGATTAATACAAGTAAGATCTAAGATTTCTCAATCAGAGAGAACACGTTTTTTCACGCAACGATAATGGTTATTTAACACAAAAGAAACATTGAGTATTTACTTTCATTTGTCATAATAATTCGTATATATTCACCGCCTCGAAATCGCGATAAAATATATATTTAAATCTAATCAATTACATAATAAAAAATTAATATGGAGTTAAAGATACGATATTTGCTCAGTATATTTTTATATACATGTGTATTTAGTTCTCTTGCCTTTTTTAATTTGCATGCCGAATCCTTAAACAATCAATCGGCGGGTATAGATCAGCAAACCGTACAAGGTGTTGTGACCGATGCAGAAACGGGAGAACCTGTTTATGGCGTGAATGTTATTGTTCGAGGTTCAGCCGAAGTGACGGGATCAACAATTGGTACACAAACAGACTTTGATGGTGCGTTTTCTATTGATGTGCCTGAAGGGTTGAATACGTTGGTGTTTTCATATATTGGGTTTAGAGAGACTCAAGTTGAGATCGATGGACGATCAGAAATTAATGTTGAGCTTCAAGCGGATGTAGAAATGCTGGATGAAGCCGTGGTAGTTGGATTTGGAACACAGGAACGTGTTAATTTATCCGGTGCCGTTGACCAAGTTGATGTAGCACAGCTCGAAAGCCGGTCTATTTCAAATCTCTCGGAAGGATTGCAGGGAATGATTCCCAATTTGAATATCGATTTTCTGGAGGGATCACCCGGTGCGAAACCAAATATAAATATTCGTGGATTTACATCTATTAATGAAGGTGACCCACTTATTGTTATTGATGGAGTTCCATCTGACCCACGAGATTTAACACGACTTGATCCCCAGGACGTGCAGAGCGTTTCTGTACTGAAAGATGCATCCTCGGCAGCAATTTATGGTGCACGAGCAGCTTTTGGTGTACTACTTATTGAGACCAAACGAGGAGACCAAGAAGGAATTAATGTTAGCTTCTCCTCACGAGCATCATGGGATACTCCAACGGTGTTGCCGAACAAAGTATCGGACCCCTATATCTATATGCGATGGCAAGATAACGCTACGAGCGCAACACCATGGGATTACATTAACTACACTGATGATGAATATCAGTGGGCACGCGAAAGATCTGATAATCCTGATGGAACAGAAGGAGTTCGCGAAGATCCCAACAATCCCGGGCAATGGGAATACATGGGGAATCAAGACTGGACTCAGTTCTTCTTATCAGACTATAACATGTCTACCAATAATGCTTTAAGCATTGGTGGTCGCACAGAAAACACCAATTTTTATCTCTCCGGATCGTACGATAAAGATGCAGGTGCCATACAGATAGCCGATGATAATTTTAACCGAATCGGGTTGCGAAGTAATGTGCAGTATCAACCATATGACTGGTTAACAATCGGCAATAATACCCACGCAAATAGAAGTAACCGGGTAATGCCTTCCAGGATTGACCGACTTGCTCCGACCGAGCCATTTGAGGCCGGTGCACTAACGATGGAGCAGTTTTACAACCATGAGCCTATGGCAATGGATCGTAACCCCGATGGCACATGGGCAAATACATCCGTAGGTGAACTTGGTGCACAACTTACTCAAGGTGGCCAATCAAATGATGAGCGACAGCTGTTTCAAACCACATTCAATGTAACAACAGATGTTGTGGAAGATCTCTTCTCAATTAATGCAGATTATACAATCCGCAGAGAATTGAGGAATTTCAATTCCGATCAACGCCGATATACAATTGGTTACGGTCCGGATGATGTTCGTCAGGAAGGTTCAACAAGCGTGCTGAGAAACCGAACAACTTTCGATTACCAAGTATTTAATATCTATGGTGATTTAAATCTGGATTATGATCAGCATCAGGTAAATACCGTATTAGGGTATAACCAGGAAAAAAATGAAATTTATGAGGTTCAGGCTGAGGTCTCAGATGTAATCTCTTCAGAACTTCCATCCTTATCCCTATCTCTCGGAGACCCAAATACAACAGATCTCTACAGAAGTTGGGCTGTTCAAGGTATATTTGGCCGAACGAACTATACGTTTGATAATAAATACATTTTTGAAATTAGTGGCCGGTATGATGGCTCTTCACGATTTCAGAGCGGAGACAGATGGGGATTCTTCCCGTCAGGTTCTGTTGCCTGGAGAATCGACCAAGAAGAGTTTATGGATAATATTGATTGGTTCGATATGCTTAAAGTTCGTGCCTCTTATGGTACGCTGGGTAATCAATCCGTAAGCCCATTTGGGCATATTCCAACAATGAGTGCTCAACGGACAGACTATATTGTTGGTGACAACAGGCCACTTGGAATTTCCTCACCAGGCTTAATTTCGCCAAACTACCGGTGGGAAGAGGTAACAACTACCAACTTTGGCCTCGATTTTGATATTCTTGAGAGCCGAATACTTGTAGCGGCTGACTTTTACAGACGTGAAACAACCGGCATGCTTACACTTGGCCGAGAGCTTCCTGCAGTGCTTGGTGCTCAAGAACCGCGGGAAAACGCAGCAAATCTTGAAACGGACGGATGGGAAATTTCCGTCAGTTATCGAGATAACTTTGAGCTATTTGGCGATCAGTTAACATTTGGTTCAAGATTTACACTTGCCGATAGCTGGACAACTATTACACGGTTTGATAATCCCGAAAACTTCCTGAACCAATACTACGAAGGACAGCGTGTTGGAGAGATTTGGGGACTTCAGTACGAAGGATTATTTGAAACAGAAGAAGAGATCGCAAATCATGCCGATCAGAGCCAGATTGTTCCATGGGGTGTACTGGATATTGTACCGGGATGGCCCAAATTTACTGATGTCAATGGCGATGGGCAGATAACAGTTGGTGAAACCGTAGATGACCCCGGCGACCTGAGCGTAATCGGTAATTCCGAGCCGCGATTCAGGTTTGGTGTAAACTTCGACTTCTCTTGGAATAACTTTGATGTTCGAACCTTTTTCCAGGGAGTGGCTAAAAGAGATTACTATCCACAACAGTACCTGTTCTGGGGCTTTTACCAGCAGCCGTACCAAGGTGGATATGAACACCTTCTTGACTTTTACAGAGCGGAAGGAGATCCCGGTAACCACTCACAGTCGTACATCGATGCCGGCCTTGCCGATCCGAATACCGATGCTGAGTACCCTGTAATGCAGGCTTGGTTGAAGGATGTTAACACACCCGGAATCGGCCAAGTGCCAAACGACGGATTTATGCTGAATGCAGCTTATTTGAGGTTGAAAAACCTGACAGTCGGCTACACACTACCCCACTCTGTACTGGATGGACTCGGAATTCAAAACCTCAGAGTTTACATATCCGGTGAAAACCTCGCCGAATGGTCTGAAGTAAGTGATTTTGTAGATCCTGAAGCGATTACAGATAGTGGCTTTGGATATCGATATCCATTCCAGCGTAGATATTCCATTGGCATTAATGTTAATTTTTAAACATCAGCAAATAACCAGATGAAGAAATTTACACTACTTACAGTACTTGCTGTTTTTGCCCTCTTTTATCAGGGTTGTGAGGATAATTTTTTAAACGTACAACCTGAAACTGAAATTGGCGGAGACACATTTTTTAACTCTGCTGATGACTTAAACATGTATTTAAACAGTTTAATGGATTGGCCGGGTTTCGGCTTCGGTGAGAGCTTTGCTCTTGAAGCTTCCGATGATGCTACATCATCCGGCTCCGTTGAATTTCGAAATATCATGTTGAATGATGTAACCTCCAGGCAAATTACTGATGGATGGGATTGGGAACAACTCCGCGACATCAACTATTTCCTGGAAAACTTCGACCGTGCTGAAATCAGTGATGCAGAACTCAACCATTTTGAGGGAATTGCACGATTTCACAGGGCACGTTTCTATATGGAAAAAGTGCAGCGTTTTGGCGATGTACCTTGGTATGATGAAGTACTGAGCACGGATGACGAGGACCTCTACAAAGCTCGTGATTCCAGGGAGTTTGTGGTGAACAAAATCTTTGAAGATTACCAGTTTGCCGCTGATCACGTTATGCCATCATCAACTGTAGGCGCGGTAGACAAATGGGTTGTTAAAGCATTTATGGCCCGTCATGCACTTTTCGAAGGTACATTCCGAACCTATCACGACTACCTTGACGTGGATACACCGGCCAGCGAATTTCTCGAAATGGCAAAGGAACAGTCTCAAGATGTGATTGATGAAGGGGGCTTTTCTATCCACTCCACAGGAAATCCGGATGAGGATTACTTGTCACTTTTCAATAACCCAAACCTTGCCGGAAACTCTGAGATTATTCTTCTAAACAGGAGTGTCGAAGGAGAACGGAACAGTGGTTGGGTTCCATCAGCATTCGGTAACTACGAGCAGTCTCCAACAAAAGATCTCGTAAAAACTTACCTGATGGCAGATGGTACGTACTACACGGATCAACCCGAGTGGGATGAAAACACATTTGTAGAGGAGTTTGAGGATCGTGATCCAAGACTTTCCCAAACATATGCATATCCGGGTTGGGTAATTAACAATCCCGGAACGTACGCTGCAGGAACAGCCGGTGAACCATACATTCAGCAGTTAAACCCGAACTTTACAGGCTACCATATGATTAAGTGGTTTGTGAACAATCAAGATTCAGAATATCAGGAAAACATAGATATTCCAATTGTTCGCTATGCCGAGGTACTTCTAACAAATGCCGAAGCAAAAGCAGAGTTAGGCGAGTTAACGCAAGCTGATTTAGATATGACGGTAAATCAATTGCGCAGCCGGGTTGATATGCCCCCTATGACGATGAATCCACCGGTTGACCAGATGCAGCAAGACCGTTATCCAAATGTATCATCTCCGGAAATTCTTGAAATCCGCCGGGAACGACGGGTTGAATTGAGTTTTGAAAGTCAACGGTTTAACGACTTGATGCGATACGGAGCCGGTCATTTACTGGAAGGTGCTACTGAAGGAATGTACTTCCCGGAATTGGGCACGTATGACCTTACAGGCGATGGTTATGATAACATCAAACTGATTCCACATACCGAATCAATACCATCACAAGCTGATCGGGAAACCAATGAACAAGGCCAAACTCTGCAGTATTTCAGAGCAGGACCTCATGGTTCAGGTGCAACGGTAACTCTTGAAAACGGAGATTCCGGTAATATCTTGGCCAGAGCAGATCGGGGCGTATTTGAAACGCCGAAACACTACTATCGCCCAATACCATACAGGGCTACGCAAATTAATACCAACCTGGAACAGATATTTGGCTGGGAATAATTATTAGACGTATACAGGTTTAACAATCTGTAAAATTAGATGCTGTTATTGGATGAATAGATGTAAGCTCTATCTCCGATAGCAGCATTTGCTATTATAGCAACACGGCAATTTAGCCATTGGGCAGAATCATTTAGTAATCATTTTATTTAAAAAATTATGACTCGAACAGTATATACATCTCTATTTTTGATATTTCTGTTTCTCGCAAGTTGTGGAATAGAACAACAGCCTGAGAAAGAACAAAAATCTCTCTTCATTATTCTTGATGGTATATCTGCCGATGTTTTGGAGATGGTAGATACCCCACACTTTGATGATATCATTGAAACGGGCAGCTATACTCGCGCTTATATTGGCGGTAAAAAAGATGGATACTCCGAATCCCCAACGGTATCGGCGGTGGGCTACAATCATCTGCTAACCGGTGTTTGGTCGAACAAGCACAATGTTTATGACAATAATATCGAAGAGCCGAATTACAACTACTGGAATATATTTCGGCTTTTTAAGCATAATTATCCCGAAAAAGATGTAGCTGTCTATTCCTCCTGGCTTGATAATCGCACAAAATTAATTGGAGAAGGCCTTCCAGAGGCCGGAGAAATTACCATTGATATTGTTTATGATGGATTTGAAGAAGACACGCTGGCATTTCCACATCTTGAGGATGGAAGCCATTTACAGGATATTGATGAACATGTATCCGAGTTGGCATCTGAAAGCATCCGCGAAGACGCCCCGGTACTTTCTTGGGTCTATTTGTGGTACCCTGATACAGCCGGGCATTATTATGGTGATGGGGATATTTATTACGAATCGCTGAAAGTGGCTGATCGGCAAATCGGCCGCATTTGGGAAGCTATACAGTATCGCGAAGAGAACTATAATGAGGACTGGCAATTTATGATTACGACAGATCACGGACGCCGGCTGCCGGATGGGCGCCACCACGGCGAACATACAACCCGTGAGCGAACCATCTGGATTGTGAGTAATCAGCCCGAAAAAAATCAATATTTCACAGAATCAAAACCGGCTGTTGTAGATCTTTACCCTACGGTGAGCCGGCACTTTGACCTCGAAATTCCCGTATCGTTGGAACGTGAACTCGACGGCGTACCTCTTATTGGTGATGTCTCTATCAGTCACCCAATAGCGGAACTCAGTGCAGATCAAACCGAAATAACTGTGGGTTGGCAAGCATGGCAGGATGCCGGTGATGTTCAAATTTATGTATCACCAACGAACCATTTTCAGGATGGAAATGAAGATGAATACCATCTCTTAAAAGAGGCATCCATAAAGGTCGAAAATGCTGTGGTAGATGTAAGTGAATTTTCATCTGATTTCTATAAAGTTGTCATTGAAGGAGCTGACAACTCTCTAAACAGATGGGTGTTGGTTAACGAGTGAAATTTCTCACCCGTCATTTAAATTTCTGATAAAAAAATCGGTTTACAGCGTGAATTACAGATCTTTCGTTACATTATTTATACTCTTGCTAATGATTGGTATCGGCTCTCTTGCGAAGGCTGCATCCACGAATGATGTGGAGGTTTTAAAAGGCCCCACTCCAATTCCCAACGGGGATGCTGTGGGCCAGACCGACATTACGGTACAAAACGGGTTGTTTGCACTCTCATTTTCCGTGGAGTCGCAACCTCCCTGGGGAGTTGCACGTGGCGGTATTCTGGATCTTGCACTGATAGACGGAGATGGAAATTATTCCGATGATTTGGTCTCTCTGATTGACTTTATGCCGGATAGCTGGTCCAGCTGGCCAACGACATATCAGGATGTCACCGTTGTTGAGGAGGCGGCCGATCGAGCCGTTATTCGCGTAAAGCGGGATTGGCATGATGTTGAGTTGGAAACCACATTTACCATCGAGCGCGGAAAATCTACCGTGCATATTTATACCGAAATGACTAACCATGGGGATCAACCGAGGGAAGATATCTTGTCGGGCTATGTACTCTGGGCTGATGGAGGCTACTTCTTCAACCGGCCGGGGCTCAATGGCCTCAATCCGGGAGAAGCGGATCGGGCATTTACCGGTTGGACAGCCAGTTACGAAAAGGATTGGTCGCTGGTTTTTCATGCACCCTTTGCAACTCATATCGATTATGGCGGACAGGATCAGTACAGTCAACATACACTTAACCCCGGCGATACAGCTTCATTCGAAGGGTGGCTGCAGGTTATACTCGATGGTAATATGGGGCCGGCATTGGGGTTTGAAGCAGAAAGAAAGCAGTTGAAGACCGGGACCGTGCACGGTTCGGTTCAAACCCGGACTGGCGATTCTGTTTCGGAATCTATTCTATTGGTTAAAAAAGCCGGACAAGTGTATACTTGGTTTACGGCAGATGATGGAAAGTTCAAGGCAACGTTACCGGCCGGAGAGTACAAACTGAGTGCCATCGCCGAACACTATTCAGAGAGTTCATCAACAGAAGTAAACGTTGAATATGATGAGCGTGTAGAACTCAATTTTGACGACCTCGAAGAGCCGGGAGAAATTGAATTTTCGGTGGCAAGTGCAGACGATGAACAGTCGATTGATGCACAGGTTAAAATTCTGGAGGGACAAACATCACCCGTAGAATATTTAGGCAGATCGATGATGTTTACCGACTTGGATCAAAAAGGAGAACTCTCCATTCAAATTGCCCCGGGAGATTATCTATTTGAAATCGGATCGGGTGCGGGATTTGTCTCTTCGCAAGTTGAAGAAAGAACGACTATAACATCGGGCGAATCGGTTGGCATGGATATTACGATACCGATCGACTTTTCCCCTTCTGAACATGGATGGTTTGGAGCTGACCTACACCATCATTCCGATGTGCTGGATGGTTCAACGCCGCCCAAACTGGTGCTGCAGGCACAGCTCGCTGCCGGATTGGACCTCGTATTTTTGAGTGATCATGATTCGGGTAGAAACCACTCGGTTATGGACTCGTTAACATCAGCACGCGATATCCCATTTATTCCATCGATGGAAATTTCACCATCATGGGGACATTTTAATGTGTTTCCGCTAGAGCTGGGGCAGAATTATCTCTAGACCCATCGGAAGCAACCGCCACCGAAATTTTTGAAGATGCAAAAAATATGGGCGCGGATGTGGTGTCGGTAAATCATCCGTATATCTCTTATGGTTGGTTTCATTCCCTGGAAGAGGGAACCGCTGCGGGAAGTTTCGATCCCGGTTTTGATCTTGTGGAGCTGAATATTGGTGATGATTTTTCGAAAATTTTTAAGCGACTATACTCTTTTTGGAATGATGGACTTGAAGTTTATCTCGCTGCAGGATCTGATACGCATGACGTTTGGACCGGAAGCACCGGACGAATTCGTATGATGGTGCATGTTCCCGGCGGAGTTTCAGTGGATGGATATGTTCAGGGATTAAGAAACGGAAATGCGTATGCCACAACCGGTCCGCTAATTATACCGGAGCAGATGTTCGGCGAACAGGTGAGAATACGTTCCGGAGAGGAGTTAACGTTGCGGTTTGAGGTGATGTCTGTCAACGAACTGAAAGCAGTCACACTCATCGGAAACGGTGAAAAAATAGATTTGAGGAACTTGGAAACCCAAGGAACGAGCGCTGAACTATCATTTGATGTTGCGCCGACTGAAGCGGGCTGGTACTCCATTATTGTAGAGGATGGAGCCGGAGAAAAAGCGTACAGTAATCCGATTTGGGTAACGCCTGTTGAGGGTGAATTTTAAGAGTTGATTAATTCTATTAACCTCAAATCCAATCGAGCAGTTCGTCGTTTCCGGGACGAGCGTTTACGTAATCCTCGAAAATTTCGCTGAGGCTGGAGTTTTTTTCCAGCTCTTTTCTTGATTCCGTATCGAGGTAGGCCAGAATCTCCCCGTTGTGGAGAATCGCGATGTCATCACACAGGTTCTCCACAACTTCTAAAATATGGCTTGTAATGAAGATGGTAGTTCCTTTTTCTTTTAGCCTACGCAAGACTGCTTTCATTCGCCCTA
>LFIK01002545.1_pt1 | contig 14741 bp, 17 predicted proteins | sample 643401 | NCBI WGS metagenome assembly LFIK01 (sample SAMN03777447, study PRJNA286221) | soda lake metagenome | biome: soda lake; feature: Kulunda steppe; material: water; isolation source: sample T5-Br brine of Lake Tanatar-5 | place: Russia: Kulunda steppe | collected 2010-07 | reverse complement strand
ATTTTTCATTTCGTAGTGATTATCGTTAAGCTTCAGTGCACACGGTTGGATTGCGGCCAGGAGGGCTGGGTCAGGTGCCTCTCTCATCCACAAGGCACGAATCCGATGAGTGAAAAGTAAAACAAATGAAAAACTAAGTTTTATGAAATATGGTCCTCTGTGACCCACAAACCAAGCTTCCCACCACATTTAGAATTTTGCCTTCCCGGCATTTGCTGATTTCCATTGCAATTTCAGCCAGATTGGATAATCAGGAATTTACAAAATTTTTATGGCTTGAGTGCGTCGCATTCGCAAAGTGATGGAAACATGGACGTGTCAGGGAAATGCTGTACTCCTCTGCCTTTGCTTGGCTTCAATGCCAGTCCATGCCTGGCTTGGCTTTAGAAGATTGCTGGTGCCTTCACTTAATGACGAGGAGCAGCTGATTGGCTGGAAGGAATGCAGGCAGATTCATGATCGTGTTAGTATTCTCAGCTGGAATCCAAAGTCAGTATGACAAAGCAGGAACAGCACTGCTCCTTATCATGGCAGGTTCAGACCATTTGTTTGAGGTATTGCTCTCTGTTTCTTTCAACAAGCAATGCATCCTGACACGCCCTACACGCAGGATCTTTCTCTACAGAAAGTTCCTTTCAGCAGGTAGGAGTTGGAGCCATACGGGAAATACTATGGGACTTGACAACATTCAAGTGCAGTGCCTCACATGTCCCCTCCTCTGCAATGTGCAGATGAATGCGATCAGTTGATAGCTCAAGCAACGCCACATTTGAAGCGCAGCGGTGTCAGTGACCCCAAGACTGGGCAGGTATGCTCAACCTGTTTAGGGATGATTGTTTTCAACACGCAAGGTAGGGTTGACACAGTTTAAATGCAAATTGAGAACCAAGGCTAGGGTGTCTTCTCGTCCTCCAAAACCGCAGGGAAGTACTCAAAGGGTTCGAACTAGCTCAGGAATGTTCTTTAGACGTGGTCAAAATGAGCTGGTACAAACAATAGAGGTAAGGAGGTGTGGAGGCTTGACCTCACAGGAACGCTTGCTCTCAAAAACTCTGTGCTACCTCAAAGACTGAGCAACTTTTGTAACCTACCTCTTTTCTGATGCACCCATGAGTTTACATTCCTTCATCTAGCAAATAGAACAACTAAATATACCAAGAGGGCTGCAGATTACTAATACCGTCTTTCATGAAGGGCTTCAGTGGAGAGCGGCAGCCAGGCCCTACTCTTGCACGTTCTGTCCATACTTTTGAAAGTCTTGCAGCAGTGCTAATGATAATTCAGCCTTATCTGAATGTGCTTCCAGCTGTCAAATATTTGTAAGAATTTTACTTAGGGGCCCATCCGAGCAAAAGTCTGGGCATGCTTATTTTTTACAGACCCTTAAATTATCCAAACACTAGACCATTGATGAAGTTTGGACCAAAACCGATGACAATTGGGGTTATGATGGGTGGTCCCCATCTGATGTTGGCCTATTTGGGCATGAAATGCACATGTCATGAGCCACTCTTCTCCAATCAAAGCCTATTTTACCTATTTTTAAATTTAGAGTATTATCTGAGCGAGCCTACTGGTTGTTCGTCGCCGATTTCGCATTACTGACTTGGGTAGGCCAAAAAGAAATTCTTGATTGCTATTTTACCCCAAAAATACCACCCTAGTACTTTCTATAACAGCGCATTTACAACCAAAAGGGGATTAAATAATATAATCCCGTTATTTAATCTTGTTATTTTATAATTCCTATCAATTTAATCCCCCTAGCGTTTACAATGCGGGATTATAATGAAGATTCGGGAAAAAGAGCTCAGAGATGGAGGAATGGTGCATTCCGAGATGGAAGAAATGGTGGATTCCGAGATGGAAGAAATCATGGAGGTGGAGCTGTCGTGCAAAGGCTTGCCTGACTCCAGCCTCTTGGTACAAGTTGTGTGGGTTTGTCTTTGAGGATGGGGCCATTCCAAGCGCCTGGTCTTGCAGCACTGCTGCTGCTGCTGTTCCTGTTGGAGCTGCTGCTGCTGTGGCTGGCTGAGCAGCTGCTGGAGCGGTGCACAGATGGGCGAGCACTCGCATGCGAGTGCGCACTGGAGTGCCCTCTCAGAGTTTGGTCAACGCTTGCACAACTACGCACAGAAGCACAGCTATGTACGGGAGCAAGAGCTCTTACCTAGGTGAAAGTAGGTCTATTGGCATGGGCAACGGTGCCCGAATTCTAAGTGGGCCCCTTGGCTTGCAGGCAGGCTCAATTGAGACCACCATTTGCACTGTTGCTTGAGATTTTATCGTCCGGGGGCGGGGAAGGATTCAGAGTTGACGGAACCGTGCCCCGGGGAATTTAATCCCCTTCTGGTATTTTAATCGAACCCCCCCCCCTGGATTAAAAAAAGACCGATTTCAATCCCGCCTTTAGGAATTTAATCCCCTGTTGTAAACGCAAGACAGGATTAAATTCTGAATTTAATCCCGAAAATTAATTTAATCCCCTGTTGTACACGCGCCGTAAATTCCAAAATAAGAATGAATACTGAAATCCAGGCTTGGAGTGGGTCAGTTTTTGACCCATTTCGGCTTTCTCCTGGATTTTCTCAAGGAAATGAATGCACAACTTGTCAACAAACTGGGTCTTTCCACTTCATTTCTTTTGCAAAGATGTTCATTCACTAAGACACCAAGCCACCAGTAGCCATGAAATTTGGTGCAGTAGCAGGGAAATGCAAACCAGACGGGAACTGTTAACTTTAAAAAGCCAATCTGGAACACTGTTGAGATTCTGCCGGGGGGCCTCTGGGCCCCCTGGCCAATTGCGTTCTGGGGGGGTCGTTAACGATAAAATTATCAGTCCCAAGAAGCCCCGGGTATACCCATCCGGGAACCCAAGCCAGCAACAGCAATGAAGGACGGCAGAGGGAGAGGCAGAGGAAGAGGGAGGGTGAGGGGTGCTCCATCCCTACTCTTCTTGAAAGCTACTGTGGGTGAGATGTTGGTGTACTATGGTAGCTGAGGGTGTTCTTGGTTGATGCTTGGGGTCTTCTGTGTGCTTTTGTGTGCTTGCTGCATGGTTTCTGGGTGTTCGGCGTGCTCTGCGCGCTTACAGACTCCCCTCAACTATGCTGGGAGGCAAGCCTGAGCAGCACCAGCAGCAGCACCACCACAAGCATTACTTCCACAAGCAAGTCGTTCCATTCTCATGCGAATGGGTTGAGAGGCTGCCTGAAGGCCAGTACAGGCAAGAGCTCATCGACTGCTTGGAGCACGGAGGCACTCCCAGTGATGTTGTAGACCTGGCATAATCCCCTTTCCCACCTTGTACACCCGGGGTAGTGCTGCCTCCCCACCTTGATCTCCTTGGGGCACACCTGCATCAACCTGGCCCACCAGCCCCGCAAACTCTGCCAGCAGCAACACCTGGTGCTCTATGGACTCCTATCCCTTCTGAGTACCAACAGCAGCAGCAGCAGCAGGAGCAGGAAGAGGATGACCAAGATGAGGTCCAGCTTGCAGGGTTTGGTTTTCAAACACTTGTCAGGCATTTTGCTGGTAAAGACAATGGTGGCTTTTTTATCAACCAAAGATCCTAGCTTAATCTACTGCCACTGAAGCAATGTTTATGTCGGAGCCACTTAACAAGTCCAAACTGTTTTTCTTTGGAAGTTTGTGCTTTGTTGCGCTGTGATTGTACTGCTGGACCTTTCCCCACATCAATTAAATTAGTTTATGCGATGTTTGTCATGCCTGTGTGAACTGCACCTGTTGAGCGTGGATTTAGCATGCACCGCATTGTAAAAAATCGCTTGACAAGCTGCCTGAGAAATACAACACTTCACTCATTTTTGTGCAGTTGCTGACTTAGGGGGAGTATTGGATTCCATCAATGTATAATCTGCAGGACTTGTGCAAGGTGGTGCCTGTAGAGAAAAGGGGTGATTTAAAAATGCGCATTCTATTTAAAAGGGTGCATGTCATTGAGTTGGAGCTCTTGAATGATGGTGTTGACGATGGTGATGAGCCTGTTTTAGATGATGGTAAAGATATTGTGGAAGAGGAAAGTGATGATGTGGCATGGATGTATGACAAATATCAGGAGGATTTTGACCCTTCCTCGTTTTGGTGAAGAGGGAGGGAGTGGGGGGAATGAACGATGCACGTATGGCTGAGGCAGACAGCTGGGTTGAAAAGTTGCAGTATCTGTGAGCAAACTTGCAAGAAATGGTCTGCTTGCCATGGACTTCCTTAAACAAACATAACACAATGTTACTTATGTATTTTGTTATTTACTTGAATGTGAAGAATGAAACCCAAGTTTTCATTGGGCCAAACAAGGAAGCAGCCCAACAGTAGACCAAAAATGGCAAGGATAGTCTCATTTCATGCCCATAGAGGAATAAGACCACACACACATTATTCGCAGAGTATAAATGGAAATTTATAGCTTGTGAAAAAGAAAACAAGTAAGATAGGGCATCAGGTTCCTTCAGCCTAGCATATCAGCCACCTCACTCTCACTAACCTGGGCTTGGATTTTTTTAAAGGGCCAAACCGTTAATCTGAGAAAATTCGATTCCAGGTCCCCCTCAAACTTAAATAAGAATGGAGAAGGTACTTCCGGGCCCTCCTCAATGTTTACACAAGTGCCTGTGCTTCCCTGTGCAGTAGGTGATCTGGTGTGGAGATTTGGCTCTAAAAAGTATGGTTCAGGCCGTGGAAGATTAGGCATAGGAGTTGTGGCTGTCTGTTTTCAAATTAACTGCTTTGGAAAGCTTATAAGTAGGACTACACTTCATGCTGAGCTTGAAAGCAGCCAGCCACGGCTACCATACCCTAGGAGCATGCCAAAACTATACCCAATTTTGGTGCCAAACCCAATACATGTCTCAGATAGCCAGCACCCTTTGAGGGTTTTGGATTGGAAAAAAGTGCTTCACAAATCATGAATATAGACATGATAATCCTCTCCTCATGTCACATGCCAGTGCAAGCATTTTGCAATAAATCGTTGCTCTGACTTGCAGGAGCGAGTTGCGAAATGGGTGATGGTGCCAGTAGAGAACGGGGAAGGTCTTCAAGTGCTGAAGTACAATGAGACGCAGAAGTATGATGCCCACCATGACTACTTCTCTTTTAAGGTGTGGAGAGCAATTTGCCTTTCTTTCACCTAACCATTTAGTCGTTGGGGCCCATATCCATGCTAGCAGTTCATGGCCTTCAAGTCACTAAAGCATCTGGTTTTAAGGGCTATGCAGTGACCAGGGTTGCTGAGGAGGAAAAGCTGCTTACTCTGTAAAATCAGCACACACAAATGGGCAAATGTACTGCATATACGTAATGTTTTCAGCAACCAAAGCAGTGACAGATCTTTTGCCTGTGCTTCTAATTACATGATATACTCAATTGCACACTGAAGGGGAGGGACGATAATGGAGGCAATCGGATGGTCACTGTCCTAATTTACTTATCAGATGTCGAGCAAGGCGGTGAGACCGTCTTCCCAAAGGCAAGTTGTAGATGGCCACAGGAGGAGCGCACCCTGTATTTCAGCCTTGATGCACAATCATAGCAAATATTTTCTTATGATCTGTGATCATTGGTTGAAGTTGTCCTCCATCTTACTGTTTGCTTGGCCAGCTCAGCCATTCCAGAAGCTTAGGCACAGAGGTTGCACCTTGCCTTCATGTCTGGATACTTTGTCCGAAAGCACGCCAATCTCGTTTTCTGAAATCCTCAATCGAGCAGGGCCAATACCAATTTCAAAATTGAACCCTCTAACTACTCGTTCAGTTGCTTATCTTTCCGCTTGCTCTTACCATACATTAGGACACAGCATGAAGAGCATTTATGAGGAGACAAATTTGCTTCCCGCAGGTGCCAATCTCTGAGGAGAAACAAAACGAGGCCCGAAGCCATGGTGTCTCAGAATGTGCGTTGGCTGGCCTGCACTACTCACCTAGGAAGGGTGACGCCCTGGCTTTCTGGAGCATAAACAGCGATGGGCGTTTTGAGCCTAAATCACTGCATGGCAGCTGTCCTGTCATTCAAGGTTAGTGATTATCCAAGCAAAGACATCAGCAACACTGTGGTTGCCTCATTTGTTTGGCCAAAGTGTCTTGTTGCATTGATACCCCTGCATTGGGGTAATATCCAACAGATTTAGTTTTCATACCTTGGACGACACTTAATGCTCAAGCAAGGATTCACTGCTTCCAAAGTATAATGCCAATGCTCTGGTCTAGAAGATGGTGGAGGATTACCAAACAGGATGATTTTGTATGACCCATTTGTTTCAGGCAATCCCTGCAAAAAGGCATCCCAAACCGTCCCACTAATCTCAACAGCACTATTCCTTGTTCTCTTAGCAGACAGGGCTGACCCTGAGTCAGGGACCTCAGCCTCGCCTTCTGGACTTGTAACCACTGTCCCTATGAAGGGGCATTCAGGAGGTGCTGTTGGCCCTTAGGAGGCGTTTAATATGCGCTTATGAGCGGCTTTCAAAGCAGGCAAACATGCAAAACTTGAAAAAGCTTTGGATTAAATGAGCTTAGGAGTATTAGGCCCCGGTCACACTTTTTTATCATTACCTCCCGTAATTACATTTTGGCATAATTAGTTGGGATGTGGTCGCACAGGAGTCCCATGATTGATTACCTTACTGCTCCTGGCAATCTTTCGACTAATCAATTAATTCCAGCACCCTCTCGCGATCGCCAGGCTTGAAATATTTTTTTATTGAGAACTCGCAAGGTATGCTATTTTAGCCACTGCCCTGTCTGGGCACCCCCCATGGACCCGCACACCCCAAACGGGCAAAGGACACTTGCCAATGTGGGTTGCACAAAACGGAAGTGCTCAGAGGGCGACAGGCAGCCCGTGGAGCTGCGTATCCGCCATGACCCCATTCTGGCCCAGAGAACTCTCTGTTGCTGAGCGTGAGAGGGTGCTAGCCACTGCTATTGCTGCCAATTACCCTCCTACTCCACCTAGGCCTGTGAGCATGCCAAGGCTAGAGAGGCCAGCTTTAGCAATCATCATAGGGAAGCCTGTGGTGTGGGTTCACCTGCTACCCTTGCCATTGCCCAGCCATCAGGTACATGTGAGCTTGTGCCTGCACATCTCAGGCCAAGCAGCAGCATAGGCAAAGAAAGCAGCTGAGTGGGACAAGCAGCAACAGGGTTGGCTCAGGTTGGAGGTGGTAGGCAAAGGGCATGTGCATGTGCAGCTACGGGCCTCACCATTCCCCAAGCTAAAGCAATGGAGTGAATGAGAAAAAAAGTTTGCACTCAGTGTGGCAGAGCAATTTGGAAGGAAATGGAGAAAAACAAAGCAGAGAGAGGGGCAGGGGCAAGGGAAGGAATAGGGCTCGGGAGGAGTTAGATGGAGAAATGGAGGAGGGGGCGTGAGCTCTTACTGGTCCAGACAAGCAGATGAATGCAGACGCAAAAACCTGAAGTTTGCAAAATATGGCTTAAAATCTGGAGCGTTGCAACCCTGTGTTACTTGCAAATAAATAATAGTAATTATTATGGGTCCTCGCAAGATTAAGGACTCGCAAGATCAAGCGAGCAGTACAGTTTCCCCCTTGTTATGCATATGACAGGGATCCAGAGCCTCCTTTTCATTCTCTGTACCTTCATGTCTCCACTGTGCCAACCCCCCCTGAGATTCATTACACTGCTTTCCTCATGGAAGTCCTCAGTGTCCTAATTTTAATCATTGCTGGAAGGTGCGTCAGCCTCCTGGCCTGCACTGTCTTGGCTCAAGCAGGAGACAAAAGAGCGCTTGGTTTGGACTGGGTTGCAGCAGTGTTTTTATTGACTGCAGGTGCTTCAAGCGAGTCCTGCTCTGTACCTTGCTCCCAATTGATAACTGCACAAACCAATACATAGGACACCTGTAAGGCGCTGTGCCCTTTTCCAAGACCCTTTGGAGGGCTGCTAAGGGATCGGCCTTCCTTCTCCTGCCCATGTTCCATCTAAGACAATTTGGAGACAATTCGGCTGAAGGCAAGAACCTGTCCATAGAATGTAGGGGCACCCATTTGGGGCCATTTTGTATTGAAAATTACCTACCCTGACGGTCCTTTAAGGTATTTCCAGGATATTGGGATCCTAATCATTTTTCCTAATGGGTTACTTCCCACCCTTATTACGTTTTCCTAATTATTATTAGCAGATCATGATCTAGTCCATAAACATGTAGAGTGACCACTAATTGATTTCCTTTTCCCTACTTATAATTACAAAAAGATAAAATGTCATATTACTTACGAGTGTGATCGCGGCCTTAGCAGGGATTTGCCACTCGGAAGACGCTCATAGGTTTAAAGCGCGCTTACACTTGTTATAAGAGCGCTTATGTTTTAAACAAGCGCGCGTAGCAAGACTCCCAAACGCACTGAAATACCTCTTAGCAGGCGCTCAGAAAGCGCTTAGGAAGCCTATCTTAAGCGCCAAGTTAAGCGCACTCAGTACATGATAAAGCGCCCGATGTGTGCGCTTAGGGCCACTTTTTTAGCTGGGATTCTGGTGCTGTGAAGGACGCTCAAGAGGAGTATAAGCGCACTCATACTCCTCAGCCATATTTTTTAGTAAATGCGCACAGAACATTTTTAGTAAATGCTCATCGGATGACCTGGGTTGAAAATAGGGCTTGGAGTGAAGGGTTGAAAGTCACTTGACGGTCAAGATGGAGATCTGGGCTGCGGAAATGCATAGTTATAGTTCTTATTCAAGTCATAGCTATTCTTGTAGAAGCTCACAATGGTGGGTCAAAGGGCGGAAAAGGGGTGGAAAAGGAATGTTTGGGCGAGTCGAGCCAGAACTTCCCACAGGTGGAGGAGGTGAGGCCCTGGTTGCGTAGAGCTCTTGCAAGATGGATGTATGAATTAATCATGCAGCTGTACTGCTAGGTGCATGCTCACATGTATTTTGCATTTGGGTGCAAGAGCACTCTATGCATGGAAACTTGCGTGTGCTGCTGGGTGCATGCATGCGCAATATAATGTCATGCATGTAAACATTATGAACCTGTGTGTGTGCATACTAAATCCTCAAGCTTGGGGGAAGGAGGCAATTCTCGGTAATGCACAAAGCCGCCTATCTATAAGCCTGAATATAGACACCCATAGGGTCAATGCGTAAAAATGCATGAATTGTTGTTGCCACCTCAGCAATTTACCTCGAGTTATTCTGTCCATAATAGTTAGCACATTATACACTCTGAAATTGGCAAATCCTCAATTCAATTCAAATATTGTGATATCTGTGATAATCATGCTGCAGAAAAATGGTTATGCAAGGAAAAACAGAATTTTTTGGGGTCGAACTGGCCCTGTGACTCTTGGATTGCTACGGGTGTGGATGACTTTTCACAGTAAGCTTGTTCATCGGGGATTCCCATGAACTGGTGCTCGCGCTGGCCACTTATTTTTGATCAGTCTTGTTTCAGGTCGTCCCCACAATTGGCCTCCCTTCATGTTGGCCATTCTGGCACCACCAGAAAATATTACTTTCCCAAACTTGCTCCAATACTGCTGTTTTATTTGGGTGAAAGGGTCAAGAAGGCGTGTTCCGTGGGTGACCCTGTTGCGACCGGATGTATGTGGGCGACACAGGAAATAAGATATTTTCACAACCCTTGCATGCTTTCAAGTTGGACCAAGCCTGAGGGTTGCGACCAAGGTCAATAATGGAAATAATTTGAAGTGGAGCCGCTCAAGGGTGTAGGTGGGAAGCAATGGGCCAAATGCTTGTTTACATCTGCCTCTCCTGAGCGCACAGCACAGCTCAGCGGCAGATATTCCCCACGCCCAAATTTATGCAGGAGATGCAGCCAAAATCTACACATGTGAAGGCATTGCAATGTCTGAGTTTGGGGCTGTGTGTGGAAATTGGTGTGCGCTATTCCATGTTTATATTTTTTTGCAGAATCTCCTTCCCATCCCCGCACCATTTTTAACCCTGAGCGCATGTACAGAACCAGAAAAATCAAAGCTATCCAATGGTGTGCTCAGATCAGGAAATGGTGCAGTGGCTGCAAAGTTCTGCCTTGGACCCTATTTGGCCTCTTCTGGCAAGGCATGGGGTGACCCAATGTTGAGGACAACCTTCAAGTTGTTCCAAATGTGTCCTCGACTTTGTCTTGCTTACATTTTACCAGATATTTTTCAGTAAGCATGATTCCTCTTCATCTGACGTGTCTACACCTTGCTGCTGCTTGACTTTCAGGTGTTAAGTGGAGCGCCACAAAGTGGATTCATGTCGGACATGTTGCAGACAAAGGACAAGCGCTTCAACATGTAGAGCGAGTTATTTATGTGCCCCCACCACCACCCAGCGTCCCTGGTTGCATTGACCGCAATAGCATGTGCGTCCAGATTCAGTTTACTGCAAACCTGCAATTTGATTAATCTCGATTGTCTTTGTGACAGTGTTATCATTCCAAACAATCGACAGTGCAGGGATGATGCACATGCAGTGCCAGGTAGACAAGTAAACAATTGGCAGCAACAAAAACAAGGTGTCTTCTTCCTGAATGCTCCTTAGGTGCGCATCTTGGGCTGAAACTGGTGAATGCGATTCAAATCCAGGATACATGATCGGAGAACCATCCAAGTGAGTGAGACAATCAACTTCATTTGAATTGTTATTACTCTCTAGCAGTATGGGTGCATAGTGTGCATAGGACAAGACACACTGTAAATTTCAATTCAAGATGGATTGTGGATTTAAATTTTGCATGTACCTGAATGCAGGCCTGGTGATTGCCTGAAGTCATGTAACCGTTGCGATCTAGGCCCTAACGATCCAGCACTTGCAGCATCAGGAGAGTTGAGACCTTGAGCGACTACGCATTGCAAGCATTGCAAGTAGGAAGTCAACAAAAATGAATGCAAATAAGTGGGCTGCATGATATCAACAGTTTAAGTTGCACACTTGTTTGTATTGAAGACAAAATGCATTTGCTTTTAAAGTTCTAAATTGCACCCATGTGGCATTTTTTAAACCTGTTCCCTGCAAATGCCTTTGTCAGTATGTCAGCAATCATTGCTGCAGTAAGGTAGTACAAGTTGACTTCCGTCCTTGCAACACGCTCCCTCGCAGCGTGGAAGATGGTATTAATGTGCTTGCTTGCCAATGCGTAAGGGGTTTTCAAGACGTTGAGGGTTGCCGTTGTTAATCTGGATGGTCTTCAGGAATGCTCTGATGTTTGTGATAAACTTGTGTAGCTACAACGCTTGCTTGACTGCTTGGGCGGCTGCCATATACTTGGCCTCTGCGGTTGAAACACTACGGTCATCTGCAGTCAGCTTGACCAGCTGATGACGCCTCAATTTGAAATGAATGTAAAGCCAGGTAGATCGCCGCCTGTCAATGTCTCCAGCGTAGTCAGCGTTACAGTAGCCTTCTAGCTCCAACTCAATCATCCCACAGATGATGCCTCAACTCACTCTCTCTGGTTCTATTTTAAGAAGTATTCCAAATAAAGCAGCTGGTGTAGTAATGATTGCTATTACTCTTGTTGTGTGGGTTAGTTGGTGTCGTTGGTGTTGTGAAGCATTACATTTAATTCCACACTGAATGAACACAGGAGAGTCTTCGTGTATGACCTTAGAAGATTCAGGAAATTAGAAAGTTCTAGAACAAACATTCACAGCCACAAAGATCATTCTGGGACAGATAATCATGACCACGAGATACCTTTTGGAATACCTTTAGAAGCTTCAAGTGTCTTCAAGGAACTTCTATCCTTCGAATATCATAACAAATTGTTTTGGACGAGAAGTCCTTCAATAGCCGACCAGGTACTTGAGAACTCCTTTGGCAGTGATCCAGTGACTTGTAGTCAACTTGGACATGAGTCTTGCCAGGGCTCCCACAGCTTGTGCGATGTTAGGTCTGATGCAGACTGACAGGAACAGGATGCTGCCGATCAGTTCACTGTAAGCGTAGGTGCCATACGCCAATGGCGTGTAATGATGTCATCTGTTCATCCATGGCTCTCTTCCACAGATCTGCATCTTCTCCACTCACTGCTTCTTCGTATGTTGACGGCTCCTTAAGCTCCTCAGTAGCCAATGTTGCCTTGTACCACTCGGTCGGTGGTCGACGCTCTCGTAATGGGTACCTTCTTGGTGTTGCTGCTGCTGCTCCTGCTGCTGGCTGTGCTCCCTCGGCTTCAGCATTCTCTTCATGTGCATGCAGATGGTCTTGCTCTGCATCTTCTGAGCTGATGTCTATTGAATTTCTGACATGTGTCTTGGGGCTGTTTGCTGCGCACTGTCCTTTGGTGTCTTCATCAAAGGTGATGTCCCTGCTGATAACGATCTTTTTGGTGTCCTCCATCAGGATGCGGCAGGCCTTGCTACCAGGTTCGTAGCCTACCAGGATGCCCTTCTTGCTGACTGGGTCCAGCTTTGACGTAGGGTCTTCGGAATGTGCACATACGCCGTGGCTCCAAATGTCCTCATCATTGTGACGTCTGGCTTGGTACCGTAGAACAGCTCGACTGGGGTCTTGGTCTCTCCAGATGTTGGTGACCGATTGGGAATGTAGCTGGCTGTGGCAATGGCTTTTGCCCACATTTTGGTAGGTAGATAAGATTAGAATCTGATCATTAGATTGGCGCCTTGTAGCATTGCTCTGACACGATCCATGAGGGTTCGGTTGAGACGCTCCGCTTTTCCATTCTGTTCTGGCGTGTATGGTGCTGTGGTCTCGTGCATGATACCTCTGGCAGCGTAGAAATCCTTGAGCTCGTTGTTCAGGTATTCTCCACCACAATCGGTACGCACTGCTTGTAGTCTCTGTCTGCTCTGGTTCTCCAACAGGATGACGGTCATCTTCACCACAGGGATGACCTCCGCCTTGCTTGCTTGGTACAGGAACGACAGTGGAAAGCTTGGTGTAGTCATCCAAGAACGAAGCCACGTACTTGTTGCCTCCAAGGGACGCCTCTTGCATTGGTCCACACACGTCAATGTTCGTTTTGGCTGATAGTCTGAACAATGTGCACTTTAGACGCTTGCATTAATCTTTTCAACACAAACAGGCAACCTGTCCGCCATTTTGGCACGTCTGGGCCTGCCTAGCTTTTAGCAGGGTTCACCCCTTATGGGTGTCCTGCGATTGAGCTTTACCTTTGCTTTAATGTGGGAAATAACCTAGACATAGTGTCCTGCCCTTTGCTGAGTGTGAAAAGGTGCCCTCCTAGTAGATGCGCCAATCCATGCTACACAAGACACATGATGAAAGAGTTTTCTGGTTTGTCTGAGTTTATCATAAAATACTTTTAAATAAATAAATTAAGAAATAAATAAATTAAGAAATTAAATGCTTCAAGAAGAGGATTTACAAAGCCACCTTTTTGGGCAACTTTTCTATTTTCATCCCTGCCCACTACTATTGCTTGCCGAAAGAGCAACTCTTAAGAGCTTTGAATGGGAGGAATTTAAAGTCTTAATCAAGCATTCCTGTGGCAAGGATAGGGGTGATGATAGGTTATTTGAATTGAAGGTGCAATGTTGAAAATTGTGTGCTATGAGAAACTGTCAATCAAACTTAAATTACAGAGCCATTGCAGATTTGGGGTCTTTGGGGTCACAAGAGTCCGTGCGCGCTCTGAGCACATTTTGTTTCCCAATCTTATGAAATCGGTTAATGTTATGTTCTTAATTCCTGTTCAATCTGCCGTTGTAGAGAGGGGCTTCAGCCTGCACCGAATAGTGAAGAACCGGTTGTCTAACGGGATGCAAATTATGACATTGGATTCATTGCTCCGGGTGAAGATGCTTACTCATGGGCCGGCAACTGACTCTTTTGATTATGCTGCTGCTGCCAAGGCCCACTCTTTTGTCCCCCTTGATTTAAGAAGTGACAAAGAAGATTTGAAATTGCGAAGGTTGTTCAAGCATGTGAGCAAAATTGAGTTGGATCTCCTTAGCAACGGGATCGATGTCGGTGAGGAGAGTTTGGACTTGAACTTTTCTGACGATGAAGATGGTGAACCCTTGTCTTACGATTTTGATGCATGGTCGAGTGATGAAGAGGAGGACGAGATGGATGAAGAGGCAAATGAAATATTTGGAGGGGTCACTGCCGGAGGTGCTGGTGTAGAGGACGGAAAAATGGATAAGGCTTGCATGGCTGAGGAATTGGACGATCTGTGAGGTGGAATTGTAACGTGATTTCGCCTATCCATTACAGCAATCATCCTGCTAATAATTGTGTTAAACCTGAATTAAACGTGGTCATACATTGCAAGTTAAATTGATTAAATCTATTGCAAATTGAGCAATGGCTTTATTAATATTGTACACCACGCTCCCAGCTGCAGCAGTAATGTACCTATCTGCTTATTGGAAAATAAAAGCTCATTATTGAAAGTAAAAGCTCAATATTGAGTGATAAATAACCAAGTAAGCCTCATGTCGTGGGAAGAGCACCAGACAAGGTTACATGTACTTGTTATGTTAATAAATTGAATGCACAGTGACTCACCTTTTGGCTTTTTAACTAGGGTCAAACCGGAAACATTTAAAACAGGCTTCCGGGGAACCGGAAGTTTTCAAAAAGTAGTTCCGGGCAATCCGAACATGTCGCAGACCCCCCTGAACTTCCCTGGTATGTATGTATGTATGTATGTATGTATGTATGTATGTATGTATGTATGTATGTATGTATGTATGTATGTATGTATGTATGTATGTATGTATGTATGTATGTATGTATGTATGTATGTATGTATGT
>LFIK01002543.1_pt1 | contig 14741 bp, 14 predicted proteins | sample 643401 | NCBI WGS metagenome assembly LFIK01 (sample SAMN03777447, study PRJNA286221) | soda lake metagenome | biome: soda lake; feature: Kulunda steppe; material: water; isolation source: sample T5-Br brine of Lake Tanatar-5 | place: Russia: Kulunda steppe | collected 2010-07 | reverse complement strand
TAAAACTTAAAACTTAAAACTTAAAACTTAAAACGGTGTTTCAATGTCAAATCAGGTTGAAATCCTGAACCGCGAAACCTGCTTCGAGGGGTTTTTCCGGGTCGACCGGTACACCATCCGCCACGGTCTGTTCGAGGGCGGACTGAGTCAGCCGATTACGCGCGAGGTGTTCGAGCGCGGGCATTCGGTGGCGGTGCTGCCCTACGATGCCGAGCGCGATGTCGTGGTGCTGGTGGAGCAGTTCCGGGCTGGAGCCCTGGACGCGCCCAGCGGGCCCTGGATCATGGAAGTGGTGGCCGGGATGATCGATCAGGGTCATACCCCGGAGGAGATCGCGCATAAGGAACTGCGCGAAGAGGCCAACCTCACGGCCAGCGAACTGGAGTACATCTGCGAGTATCTGGTCAGCCCGGGCGGCACCTCTGAGCGCGTCAAGCTCTACTGTGCCCGGGTCGATGCGGAAGGCGCCGGCGGAATTCACGGTCGCGACGATGAAGGCGAGGACATCCGTGTTCATGTGGTCCCGTTTGAAGAGGCCTGGGACATGCTGCAGAACGGCGTCATCAACAACGCCATGGGGATTATCGTGCTGCAGTGGCTGGCGCTGAACCGGGAACGCCTGCGTGACCTCTGGACCGCCTGAGCCGGGCGCAAGGCCAGGGCCGCCGGATGCGACGGTCACGCTGCCGATCATCGGCATCATCCGATCCTGCTTCGACGACCGCTTTGGCATTCCCAGGCAGCCGGGGCTGGCGCCCCATGCCACTGCCGAACTGGTTCTCAGATCACCCTACGACGTGCCGGAAGCCTTGACCGGGCTGGAAACCTGCAGCCACGTCTGGGTGCAGTTCCTGTTCCATGGCACGCAACATCGTGGCTGGCGGCCGACCGTCCGCCCGCCGCGCCTTGGGGGTAATCGGCGAACCGGTGTGTTCGCCTCGCGTTCACCCTACCGGCCAGCACCCATCGGCTTGTCCGTTGTGGCACTGGAAAGCGTCCACACCGAAGCGGGGCGGGTCGGGCTGCGGTTGCGAAATCACGATTTCGCCGACGGGACGCCGGTACTGGACATCAAACCCTATCTGCCCTGGGGAGATAGCCTGCCCCACGCGCAGCCGCCGGAGGGCTTCGAAGCCAGCCCAGCGGCTCGGCTGGAGGTGGTTTTCAGTGACGCAGCGCTGACGGTCTGCGAGCAAGCCGGCGACCAGGGCGTGCCGTTGCGCGCGCTGATCGAGGAAGTGCTGCAGCAGGATCCCCGCCCGGCCTACCGCCAACGACAGGCGGGGCATGTCCACGGCATGTGCCTGCACGGCTTCGACATTCGCTGGCAGGTCGAGAACCGCCGGGCGGAGGTCATCACCATCGTTTCTCAGGAATCACGCGGCTCCAGATAGACCAGCATGATGTTCGATTCGGCGAGAGCCGCTTCCAGCCTCGACCTGTCCAGCGTGCCGCGAACCCGGATGATGACGCGGCCACGATCGCCGTCCACAGCCCGCACATCAACACCTCCAAGGGAATCGACGGGACGTAGCGCGCGCCAGGCATTGCCGCCGGATGGCAGATTGCGAACCTGCAGGGCGAAGTACACCGGATGGCCGCCGGCCGCCGCAGCTGCGGCCTCCGGTGGAGTGATGACACCGTTCTGAACCTCGTCTTCGTCCTCGACCAGATCTTCGGCCAGGGCGTGTCCCGGAGCGAAGGTCACCAGACCGAGTGCGATCAATGCAAGCAACAGTTGTTTTTTCACCGTTCTCCTCCCGTTATTGTTACGCCTTCAGGAAACGAAACGCTGATCGATTCCAGCATTCGCGGCCGGCGCTTGAATCTCGGCGATTGTTTCCAGTGTAACCCTGGCCAGTCCCGGAGTCGTCCCATGCAATGCCGTGCCGCGTGTGCCGCCTGCTGCATCGTTCCATCCATCAGTTCGCCGGTTCCGGGCATGCCCGATGGCAAGCCCGCGGGCGTGCCCTGCGTTCAACTCACCGAGGATCTGCGCTGTGCCCTTTTCGGAAGTCCGGAACGGCCCGCCGTCTGCAGCGGTCTGCGCCCGGAAACGGATCTTTGCGGTGCGGATCGTACGGATGCCTTTGGGCTCTTGTGGGAGATGGAACGGGCGACGGCACCGGAGACGCTGCGTTGATTGCCGGGGAACTGACCGACCTGCGTCTGGATGCATGTCGGGCTGGCCACCGCCGACTGTTGCTCATTCACGGGCCGGCCTCGCGATGCCGGGAGCACGCTCTCGGACTGCTCGCGCCATCTGGCGGCGATGCTCGGCTCTGGCTGGGCCCGGAAGCGCCGGCCGGGGTGACCTCGATCAAGCCGCGTGAGGTTTCCTCCTGGCTGGGTCGTGAGACCGAACTGGTGGTGATGGACTGTCATGCCGGCCTGGATCCCGATCATCTGGCCGCACTGGCCGGAACGCTTCGCGCCGGCGGCCTTCTGGTGCTCTTGACGCCGCCGCTGGATAACTGGCCGACCCAGCCGGATCCAGCGATGGAAAGGTTTCGCATGGCGGGGCAGCGCCTCGCAGCCATGGGGCAGGGCTTCTTGCAGCGGTTCGTGCGCCTGCTGCAGGCCGATCCACTGGTCTGCCACCTGGATGCGGTGTCGGGGCAACTTGCCTGGCAACCTTCCTCCGCGCCCCCATTGGCGACGCCGAGGCCATCCGCGGCAGGCTCCTGCCGGACGAAGGAGCAGGCCGAGGCGGTGGCGGCAATTCAGCATGTCCTGCATGGCCATCGACGCCGCCCGCTGGTGTTGATTGCCGACCGTGGGCGTGGCAAATCGGCTGCCCTGGGTCTGGCGCTGGCAGGGTTGCCCGCCGAAACCCGTCGCCGGGTCGTGGTCACCGCGCCGGGCAGATGGGCGGTGGACAGTCTGATGCGGCATGCCGGCGATTGTCCTCCGCGGTTCGCGCCCCCGGCGGAACTGCTGCGCGATCAGCCGGCGGCGGATCTGTTGCTGGTGGATGAGGCCGCCGGCATTCCGTTGCCCTTGCTCGAGCGGCTGTTGCACTGCTATCCGCGAATCGTGTTTGCGACCACCGTCCACGGCTATGAAGGAACCGGCCGAGGTTTCGTGCTGCGTTTCGAGCCGTTGCTGGATCGCCTGGCTCCGGGCTGGCGACGGTTCACGCTGGAGGCGCCGATTCGCTGGGCCGCTGGTGATCCGCTGGAGGGCTTCCTGTTTCGCAGTCTGCTACTCAATGCCTCGCCCGGCGTGCTCTCCGGCAACAGCGATTCGGCCTCGATCACGGTACGACGGCTGGATCGGCAGGCTCTCGTCGCCGACGAGAGCCTGCTGCAGCGGCTTTTCGGGCTTCTGGTCGACGCCCATTATCGGACCCGGCCGTCGGATCTGCGGCAGTTGCTGGACGCTCAGGACATGGTCGTCCACGTCGCACTGGAAGGCGGGATCCCGGTTGGGGTGGTGCTGGTGGTTGATGAAGGCAGTCTGGAACCGGCTCTCGCGGATGCAATCTGGCTGGGGCGCCGGCGGCCACGGGGCCACCTGCTGGCCCAGAGTCTGAGTGCACATTGTGGCGTGCGACATGGGGCGCGGTTGCCGGTCAGCCGGGTCATGCGTATCGCGGTGCATGCCGGACGGCGGCACTGCGGTACAGGCCGTCGCCTGTTACGGGCCGCGCAGGATGCCGCCCGTGCCCGCGGCAGTGCCTGCCTTGGCACCAGCTTCGGTGTTACCACCGAGCTGCTTGATTTCTGGCGCGCCTGTGGGCTTCATCCGGTCCGGTTGGGTTTGCAGCCGGATGCCGCCAGCGGCGCCCACTCGGTGGTCATGTTGCGGTCTCTGGATGGGGCCGGTCGGGAGTGTCTGGCCCTGGCGCTGCAGCGCTTCCATGCGGCGCTGCCGGCGCAACTGCAGTGTCTGCTCCGAAACCTGGACCCGACGTTGGCGGCGGCGTTGCTTGCCGATACCGACACACCCCCACCGGGCGAGGACGACTGGCTGGATGCCGCCGGCTTCGCCCTCGCCGAACGTGACGAGGCCGGCTGCCTGCCCGCGTTGCAACTGGTGCTGCGTTACCTGCTGCGCCAGCAGGGTGCGTTCGACGGCGCGGATGCGAACTTGCCGGTGCGCCGTCTGCTGCAGGGTCACGGGCTCGCGGCGCTGGCCGCCGAGTTCGGCCTGTCCGGACGGCGCGGTGTGCTGGAGGCGCTGCGCGCGGCCCTGGCGCCGGGGATCAGGCAGCATGCCCCTGCCGGTGTGCTGGAAACACTGCAGGCGGCGGATTCAACCCAGCAGGCGGCGGAGGATCGCCTCGTAGATCGCCGATAGGGTTTCCAGATCGCTGACACCCACGCGCTCATCGACCTGATGAATGGTGGCGTTCAACGGTCCCAGTTCCAGAACCTGTGCGCCGGTGGGCGCGATGAAACGTCCATCCGAGGTGCCGCCACCGGTCGACAGCACCGTGTCCTGGCCGGTGACTTCGCGTACCGCCGCGCAGGTGGCATCCACCAGGGTGCCGGATTCGGTGAGGAAGGGCATTGCCGAGAGCGTCCACTCGACGCTGGCGTCCAGCCCGTGCCGGTCGAGTACGTCCTGCACGATGTGTTGCAAGGCCTCCGGCGTGGTTTCGGTGGAGAAGCGGAAGTTACACAGCAGCTCGACTTCGCCGGGGATCACATTGGTGGCCCCCGTGCCGGCATTGATGTTCGAGACCTGGAAGGTGGTAGGCGGGAAACTGGCATTGCCGGCATCCCATTCGGCCGACGTGAGTTCCTGCAGAGCCGGTGCGAACTGGTGAACGGGATTCCGCGCCTTGTGTGGATAGGCCACATGCCCCTGCACGCCGTGCACGGTAATGCGCGCATTCAGCGAGCCCCGACGGCCGATCTTGACCGTGTCCGCCACCACCGCCTCGCTGCTCGGTTCACCGACCAGGCACCAGTCAATCTGGATGTCCTGTGCCTGCAGCCAGTCGACGACGCGCCTGGTACCGTCCACTGCCGGTCCCTCTTCGTCGCTGGTGATCAGCAGGGCGATGGAGCCCCTGTGCCCGGGGCAGTCCCGGGTGAATCGCTCCACGGCGGTGACAAAGGCGGCGACGCTGCCTTTCATGTCGGCTGCACCACGACCGTACAACTGACCCTCGTGCACGGTCGGTTCGAAGGGCGGGAAGCGCCAGGACGAGGTGGGGCCGGCGGGCACCACATCGGTATGTCCGGCGAACACGAACAGCGGACCGTCGTTGCCGCGTCGGGTCCAAAGATTATCGACCTGGCCGAAGCGCAGCGCCTCGGCACGGAAACCACGCTGCGCCAGGCGTTCCTGCAGCAGGCATTGGCAGCCGGCATCCTCAGGCGTCACCGAGGGCCGCGCGATCAGGCGCTGTGCCAGTTCCAGCGTTCCACTCATTAGGCGTCCCGTCCGTCCAGCAAAGCCCTGCGCCAGATCTCCTCGCGGAAACCAACCAGGCAGGCATCGTCCGTCTCCAGCACCGGGCGCTTGACCAGCGTTGGATGGGCCACCAGCAAACCAGTGACTTCCGGGCCATCGGCAAGGGCGCGTTCTGTGGCGTCGAGCTGCCGCCAGCTCGTGCTGCGCCGATTGACCAGCGCAGCGGCGTCAAAATGTTGCAGCCAGTGGTCAACCCGATGCTTGTCCAGCCCGTCGGCGCGCAGGTCGTGGAAGCGGTAGTCGATCGCGTTCGCTTCCAGCCAGCGCCGGGCCTTGCGGCAGGTGTCGCAGTTGGGAATCCCGTAGAGGACTGTCATGTCAGGGGCGCAGCAGCTCGTTGAGACCGACCTTGCTGCGGGTCTTCTCGTCCACCTGCTTGATGATCACCGCGCAATACAGGCTGTGACTGCCATCCTTGGCTGGCAGATTGCCCGGTACCACCACGGCACCCCTGGGCACCCGGCCATAGCTGACCTCACCGGTTTCGCGGTTGTAGATCTTGGTGCTCTGACCGATGTAGACACCCATGGATATCACTGCGCTTTCCTCCACCACGACGCCCTCCACGACTTCGGAGCGGGCGCCGATGAAGCAGTTGTCCTCGATGATCACCGGACCGGCCTGCAGCGGCTCCAGCACACCACCGATGCCAACCCCGCCGGACAGGTGCACGTTCTTGCCGATCTGCGCGCAGGAACCCACCGTCGCCCAGGTATCAACCATCGTGCCTTCATCGACATAGGCGCCGATGTTGACGTAAGACGGCATGAGTACGGCGCCGGGGGCGATGTACGAGCCGCGGCGGGCCACCGCCGGCGGCACCACGCGCACGCCACCTTCCTCGAACTGCGTGCTGTTGTAGTCGGTGTACTTCAGCGGCACCTTGTCGAAGTAGTTGATGGCGCCGGTGCGCATGACCTGGTTGTCGTTCAGACGGAACGACAGCAGAACCGCCTTCTTCAGCCACTGATTGACGACCCAGTCGCCGACGGAGCGCTGTTCGGCGACGCGGGCCTTGCCGCTGTCCAGCATCAGCAGTGCCTCTTCCACGGCATCTCGAACTTCCGCCGGGGCATTGCGCGGGTTGAACTGTGCGCGATCCTCGAAGGCGGCTTCGATAATGTTGCGAATCTTGTCCATGATGTCTCCCCAAGCTCCTGTAATGGAATCAGTTAAAGACGTTCAACGAGGGCGCGGATACGGCGCGCAGCCGCCTCGCATTGTGATTGTTCCGCAACCAGTGCCATGCGGATATGGTGCTGTCCCGGGTTACCCGCGAGGGTGTCGCGGGACAGATAGCTGCCCGGTAGAACCCGCACATGGTCCTCCTGGTAAAGCCGCCGCGCAAAGTCCTGGTCGTCAATCGGCGTTCGCGGCCATAGATAGAATCCGGCCTCGGGCCGGTTCACCTCCAGGCAGTCCCCCAGGATCGCCAGAACTGCATCGAATTTCTCCCGGTACAGCCTACGGTTCTCACGCACATGGGTCTCATCGGCCCAAGCGGCCGCGCTGGCGCTCTGCACATGCTGTGGCAGGGCGCAGCCATGATAGGTCCGGTAACGCAGGAAATCCCGCAGCAGGTTGGCGTCACCGGCGACGAACCCGGAGCGCAGCCCCGGCGCATTGGAGCGCTTCGACAGGCTGTGAAAAACCACACAGCGTCTGAAATCCGTGCGCCCGGTCTCGGCGCAGATCTGCAGCAGGCCCGGCGGCGGACATTCTTCATCCGGATACAGCTCGGAATAGCATTCATCCGCAGCCAGGATGAAATTATGGCGATCGGCGAGCTCCAGAAAGCGCTGCATCAGAGGTTTCGGGATTACGGCGCCGGAGGGGTTGCCCGGTGAACAAAGGTACAGCAATTGGCAGCGGTCCCAGTCGGCAGCGCTCAGGCTGTCCGGATCCGGCAGATAGCCGTTGGCCCGGTTGCAGTTCAGGAGGCGCGGCTCGGCGCCGGCCAGCAGGGCTGCGCCTTCGTAGATCTGATAGAACGGATTGGGCATCACGACCAATGGCGCGGTCTGCCGATCGACCAGCGCCTGGGCAATGGAGAACAGGCCCTCTCGTGTTCCGGCTACCGGCAGAATCTGGGATTCGGGGTCGATCTGGCCGGCATCGAGGCGGAAACGTGTCTGCAGCCAGTCGGCGACGGCCTGACGCAGCGCATCGTTGCCCCGCGTTGCCGGGTAGCGGGACAGACCATCCCGCAAGCCGGAGGTCAGGGTCTCGGCAATAAAATGCGGCGTCGGGTGACGTGGCTCGCCGATACCCAGGTCCACCAGCGGCTTGTCCGCCGGCGGCCGCACATCAGTCAGTAGATGGCGCAGGCGCTCGAAGGGGTAGAGCTGGAGCTTTTGCAGGTCGCAATTCATGTTGGATATGTCTTGGTTTCGCTTACTTGGCCGCGGTGAATGCGCGACGAGCCGGCATTATAGGGATGAAAATGTTTCGCTGCAGAATCTGTCGGAAATTTCCAGAACTGTTGATCTGGGCGGCTCCGGATGGCTGATGATGCCGCCGGCGCGGATCTGATCCGGCAGGGGGCTATCGCCATGGATCAGGACAGGGAGCAAACTCGAGCCGCACCATGAAACCGCTGAGGCCAGCCAGGCATCATTCCGGTTTCAGGGGATGGATTCCCTCTGCCAGCAGTCGCAGGCGGACCATATCACCTACCGCCAGTTGCTGACGCCGGGCGCGGTGACTGGGCACGTCCAGATTCAGCACCGCCCCCGCCTCGGCGCAGGCCACGCGTAGCGAAGTCCGCGTCCCCAGCGGCACGCATTCCACGACCCGGCCCTGAATCCGGTTCTCGGTTTCGCCGGTGGTCGGTCCGTCCGGGTGTTGCAGCACGATATCCGATTCCGGTATGAACCAGTCCACCGGACCAGACCGAAGGGGCTGCCAGGCCTTGCCCGGCCAAAGCCGCAGCGAACCCCAGCATAATTCCGGTGTGTCCTCGGTGCCCGCCCGCCCGCCATGAAAGATGTTATAGGCGCCGAGAAGGCGGGCCACGCGGGCGGTGGCCGGGGCGCGGAACAGTGTCTCGGGGTCGGCATCCTGCAGGCCTTGCCCCGCCTGCACGACGCAGATGCGGTCGGCGATGCTGCGGGCCTCCTCAAGATCGTGGGTTACCAGCAGCATCGGGATGTCGATGGATCGGCGCAGCAGGGCCAGTTCCCGCTGCAGCCGCTCGCGGGTGGTTCGGTCGACCGCCGAGAACGGTTCGTCCAGCAGCAGCACCGAGGGGTCACGTGCCAGAGCACGGGCCACCGCAACGCGCTGCTGCTGGCCACCCGATAGCTGTGCCGGATAGCGTGACGCGAGCCCGGCCAGACGGACCTGTTCCAGCAGGGCGTCGGCCCGTTGCCGGCATTGCGCCGCCGAGCCCCCGTTCATGGCCAGGGTCAGGTTCTGACGTGCGGTCAGGTGCGGGAACAGCAGGTAATCCTGGAACACCATGCCCACACGGCGTTTCTGCGGCGGCCAGATGCGGCCGGTTTCGGTGTCCAGCCAGGGCTCGTTGCCACTGCGAATGAAGCCGGATTCGGGCCGGTGCAGACCGGCGATGCAACGCAGGATCGTGCTCTTGCCGCTACCGGACGGTCCCACCAGGGCCACCAGTTCGCCGGGGGCGATACGCAGCCGGATGTCCAGCGGGATCGGCCGGGTGGCCTGCAGCAGCAGTTCCAGCTCAGCGCACACGGAGCGCACTCCCGCGGCCAGCCAGTCCATAGACCAGACCGATGGCAACGAACGAGACGGTGAGCAGCAGCAGGCTCATGGCACCAGCGGCCTCGTCATCGAAGGCCTGCACACGGTCATAGATGGCAATGGCGATGGTGCGGGTCTCGCCCTCGATGGCACCGCCTACCATCAGCACGACACCGAACTCGCCGATGGTGTGGACGAAAGTCAGCACGAAGGCCGAGATCACACCGGGCCAGACCAGCGGCAGTTCCACCCGCAGGAAGGTGCGCCAGTCGGAAAGGCCGCAACACCAGGCCGCCTCGCGCAGCCCGGCGGGCACCGTCTCGAAGGCACGCTGCATCGGCTGGACCGCGAACGGCAGATTGAAGATGATCGAGGCCAGCAGGATGCCGGTGAAGCTGAAGTTCAGGCTGCCACCGGTCCATTGTTGCCAGAGCGCCCCCAGTGGTGCTTCACCGCTGAAGGCGCTGAGCAGATAAAAGCCCAGAACCGTCGGTGGTAATACCAGGGGCAGGGCGATCAGGGCTTCGACGAAGCCGCGTCCACGAAATCGCCGGTGCGCCAGCCAGCGCCCGAGAATGATCCCGATTGGCAGCAGGATGGCCGTGGTCCAGGCAGCCAGTTCCAGCGACAGGCGCAGTGCGGTCCAGTCCATGGTTCAGTCCGGTTCCGGCAGGCCGAAGCCGTATGCCTCCAGCAGGTCGCGGCTCGACGCCGACAGCATGAACTCGAAAAAGGCCTCGGCCACCGGGCCGGCCCGCCGGGTCAGCGCCATGCGCTGCCGCAGTGGCTCATGCAGCGCCGGGTCCAGCAGTCGCCAGGGTCGGTTGATTCGATCGGCGCGGGGCTGCACCAGCGGGTAGGCGACAATGCCGCCATCGGTATCCGGCGACAGCGCATGGCGCGTGGACTGGGCCACATCGTCACCCAGGATCAGATGCGGCTGGATGGCTTCCCAGAGCCCTGCGGTTTCCAGTGCTTCTCTGGCTGCCTGCCCATAGGGTGCATGTTCCGGGTTGGCCAGTGAGAAGCGGCGCAGCGAGCCGTCGTCCAGCCGGGCCGACAGGACGTCCAGCGAGGCCAGTTCGCCGTCGGCATCGACGGGCCCGATGATCGCAAGGCGGCCAGTGGCATACAGTACACCGGCATCACGCACGTGACCGCTTGCCACCAGCGCATGGACATAGGATTCATCGGCGGAAAGGTACAGCTCGAACGGGGCGCCCTGGGCGATCTGCCGCCGGAAATTGCCGCTGGAACCGAACTGTAGCCGCAGCGCATGACCGGTTTCCGCCTCGAAGCGCTCGGCAATCAGCGGCAGCACCACCTGCAGATCCGAAGCCGCCGCCACGATCGGCGGCCGCTCCGCCTGGGCAGGCAGCGGGAGAACCAGCAACACACACAGCAGCAAACGCACCATACGCCTAAGTCTACAGTCCCCGAGAACTTGTAGGGTGGATTAAGCGCAGCGAATCCACGCGGATGCAGGGTTTTCGGACAAGGAAGGTTTTCGGTTTTCGGACGAGATAATACCGGTAGCTCGGGTGTGACGAGACCTCGTAGGGTGGATTAAGCGAAGCGAATCCACGCGGTGTCAGGCATGTACTCAAGGCACTAACCAGCCAGAAAACTCGGAGGTGCGAAGGATCTCGGACCGCAAAGGTTTCCGGTTTTCCGACAAACAAACCCGCGCGACACTACGCGGGCGGAACTCGTCCGAAAACCTTTGTTGTCGACCCGCGTATCAATACCGCCGCATCTGCCCGACAATCACCCCCTGAATCTGCACCCGGTCCGCCGGGTACCGCTGCGGCTCATACGCGGCATTGGCCGCATGCAACACTACCTCGGCGCCATCCAGCTGGAACCGCTTCAGGGTCGCGTTCTCGTCGTCCACCAGGGCTACCACCAACTCGCCATTGCGCGCGGTGTCGCGGTGTTCCACCACCACCCAGTCACCGTCGAGGATGCCCTCGTCGATCATCGAATCGCCATCCACGCGCAGCACATACGACTGCCCACGGCCGCGCAGGATCGACGGCACCGCCAGATGCTGCTGCTGATCGATGGCTTCGATGGGCTGGCCGGCGGCGATGCGGCCGAGGACGGGCAGGGTGTCTTCCGGGTCGGCGTCGGGATCGCAGAGCTGCAACCCGCGCCCGTTGGCACCGGGACGCACCAGCCCGGCCGCCTGCAGGGCCCGCACATGCTTGTGCAATGAACCCCGGGATCGTAGCCCCAGCGCCTCACAGACCTCGTCCAGGGTCGGTGCATGCTCGGTGGGTTCGCGCTCTCGCAGGAACGCCAGAATCTCCGCCTGTCGCCGGCTCAGGCCCAGCATCTTGCCCGTTCTCCATTTGTTCTCTAATGTGCGAGGAGGAAAACTACAGGAGAACAGCATGGCAGACGCGGCCGAACTGCACCAGCCCGAAACCGCCCCCGGTTCGCCGGTGCGTCGCCTGGCCGCCAAGCTGCGCCGCAAGTACCGCTCCCGGATCACCGGCGAACTGCTGACGCCGGCCCGCGAGGGCCGCTACGCTGAGCTGCCGCCGGAACTGGATCCGCGCCTGGCGAAAGCGCTAACCGATCGCGGCGTGTCCCGGTTGTACAGCCATCAGCGCGAGGCATGGGACGGCATTACCGGCGAGCGGCAGCACACGGTTGTGGTCACACCCACTGCCTCGGGCAAGACCCTCTGCTACAACCTGCCGGTGCTGCAGGCGGCACTCACCGAGCAGGCCAAGGCGCTGTATCTGTTCCCCACCAAGGCCCTGTCCCAGGATCAGGTGGCCGAGCTGATGGAACTGAACGAGGCCGGCGAGCTGGGCATCCGCGCCTACACCTTCGATGGCGACACGCCGGGCGACGCGCGCAAGGCAGTGCGTACCCGGGGCGATATCGTCGTCACCAACCCGGATATGCTGCACCAGGGCGTGTTGCCGCATCACACCAAATGGGCGCAGTTCTTCGAGAACCTGCGCTATGTGGTGATCGACGAGATGCACACCTATCGCGGAGTGTTCGGTTCGCACATGGCCAATGTCATCCGCCGCCTGCGGCGGGTCTGCCGCTTCTACGGCGCCGACCCGGTGTTCGTGCTCTGTTCCGCCACCATCGCTAACCCGGCGGAGCTGGCAGGGCGGCTGCTGGGTTCCGAGGTGCACGCCATCACCGAATCGGGTGCCCCGGCCGGCGAGAAACACCTGTTGCTGTGGAACCCGCCGGTGATCAATGCCGACCTCGGCATCCGCGCCTCGGCCCAGTCCCAGGCCACCCGGATTGCCCGCATGAGCGTCCGCGCCCGGCTCAAGACCATCGTCTTTGCCCAGTCGCGGCTGATGGTGGAGGTGCTGACCAAGTACCTGAAGGACGTGTTCGACCCGGACCCGCGCAAGCCGTCGAGGGTCAGCGCCTATCGCGGTGGCTATCTGCCTCTGCAGCGCCGGCAGACCGAGAAGGCCCTGCGTGCCAGCCATATCGACTGCGTCATCGCCACCTCGGCGCTGGAACTGGGTGTCGATATCGGCGGACTGGATGTCTGCGTTCTGAACGGCTATCCGGGCACCATTGCCGCCACCTGGCAGCGGCTCGGCCGTGCCGGCCGCCGCAACCGGCCGGCGCTTGGTGTGCTGGTGGCCTCCAGCCAGCCGCTGGACCAGTACATCATCCGCAATCCCGACTTCTTCCTCGGCGCCTCGCCCGAGCATGCCCGCATCGACCCCGACCAGCTCCTGATCCTGCTCGACCATGTCCGCTGCGCCGCTTTTGAGCTGCCGTTCCGGGAGGGTGATCGCTTCGGCGAGCAGGACCTGGGCGAACTGCTGGCCTATCTGGAAGAGCAGGGCGTGCTGCACCGGGAGCAGGACACCTGGCACTGGACCGAGGACAGCTACCCGGCGCAGAGCGTCAGCCTGCGCTCTGTGGCCGAGGGTAACTTCCTGGTGGTGGACCGAGACCAGGGCGGCCGTCAGGTGATCGCCGAGGTGGATTACTCCAGCGCTGCCGAGACGCTGTACGAGGGAGCCATCTACATGATCCAGGCCGCGCCCTATCAGGTGGAGGAACTGGACTGGACCGGCCGCAAGGCTTACGTCCGCCCGACCCGCGTGGATTACTACACCGATGCCATTGACTACTCGCGGCTGCGTATCCTGGAGGCCTTCGAGCGCGTGCATGCCGGCGAGGCCCAGACCGCCCACGGCGAGGTGCATCTGGTGCGCCGCATCCCCGGCTACAAGAAGATCCGCTACTACAGCCACGAGAACATCGGCTACGGCAACATCAACCTGCCCGACCAGGAAATGCACACCACCGCCGTCTGGTGGCAGCTCTCCGCCGAGGCCCTGGCCGCCGCCTTCCCCAGCCGCCAGCAGGCGCTGGACGGTTTCCTGGGTGCGGCCTATGCCATGCACCATGTGGCCTCGCTGCGGGTCATGTCCGAACCCCAGGACCTGGGCCGTGCAGTGGGCGACGGCGATGCCCGCTGGTTCGCCACCGTCGGCGCCGGCGGTCGCGGCCAGATCCGCACGCTGGACGGCGCCGAGCGCGACCCCGAGGCCGAGGCCCGTTTCCAGCCGGCGGTCTTCCTGTACGACAACTACCCCGGCGGCGTCGGCCTGTCGGCACCGCTGTATGAGCGGAGGCAGGAGGTAGTGCAGGGCGCATTGCAACTGATCGAGGCCTGCGATTGCAGCCACGGCTGTCCGGCCTGCGTCGGCCCCATCCTGGCCTCGGACGAAGTCCGCGGCTTCTCGCCAAGGACCGCCGCCCTTACGGCACTGTCCCGGTTCGCCCGGCATGACCCTCAGCAACCGGCTTGACTCACTGCGCCGCCAGGCCGGCGCCGCACCGCAGGCCACCGAGCCGGAAGCGGGCCCAGCCAACCTGCGCACCCAACTGGAACGGCTGGACCGCAACCGACGTAAAGCTCGCGTTCGCCCGGTGCGCAGGGCCATCTCGGCCGAGGCTCTGGCCGACTCCCTCGGTGGTGAGGTCGTCGCCGAGCATCTTGTACTCGTGGAACGCCAGTGGCCGCTGACAGCCAGCCATGGCGGCTACCCGCTAAGCCTGGCCACGGAATCCGGCTACCCGGTAGCCGAGATCCCGCAGTCCACGCTCTATCTGGACACCGAAACCACCGGCCTCGCCGGTGGCACCGGCACGCTCGCTTTCATGGTGGGCCTGGCCGACCGCACCGACACACACATCCGCACCCGCCAATGGCTGATCACCGCCTTCGCCGGCGAGCCCGCGATGCTTCAGGCCGTGGCAAACGCCCTGGCGAGCGCCGACAAGGTCATCACCTACAACGGCAGCGGCTTCGACCTGCCCCTGCTGCGCAGCCGTCACCGGCTGATTGCCGGCACCGAGCTGCCCGAGACCGAACATACCGATTTGCTGCACCCGGTCCGGCGCCTGTTCCGCGACCACTGGCCCGACTGCCGCCTGGCCACCATGGAACGCCAGCTTCTCGCCCTGCAACGCAAGAATGACCTACCCGGCGCCGAGGCTCCGGAAGCCTGGAAGACATTCTTAGCCGGTGATCCGAGCCATCGCCTCAGCGGCGTGCTGCACCACAATGCCCTGGATATCCTAAGTCTCAC
>LFIK01002542.1_pt1 | contig 14744 bp, 26 predicted proteins | sample 643401 | NCBI WGS metagenome assembly LFIK01 (sample SAMN03777447, study PRJNA286221) | soda lake metagenome | biome: soda lake; feature: Kulunda steppe; material: water; isolation source: sample T5-Br brine of Lake Tanatar-5 | place: Russia: Kulunda steppe | collected 2010-07 | reverse complement strand
TGGCAGGCACTGCGAAGGCTGAGGCTGGAGCAGACCAGCAGGAGGCGGCCATGTTTGCCTGCTTCACACGCACCATTGCAGGTGTGTGTATGTGGTGTGTGTGTGTGTGTGTGTGTGTGTGTGTGTGTGTGTGTGTGTGTGTGTGCGTGTGTGTGCTCGCGCGTGTGCATGTGTGTACTCGTGCGTGCGTGTGGGTGCGTGTGGGTGCGTGCTTCTGTGCAGGCCTTTGCGTTCATGGCCTGCCTGTTGTGCCTGGTCCTTGCTGAGCTGATGGAGGTTTTGCTGGATTCTGCAGTGCAACATGTGATGTGTTTTGCCTTCTCCTCTTCTGTTGGACTTGAAACTGGTGCTAAGATTATTATGTGCTGTGTAAGAGCCCACTGCTGCTTGTGAGGAGAATCAAGACACTCGATTGCTTGGTAAGAAAAGGTGTTTGCCCAGCAAAGCCTTGTCTGCATGGACTGTGCACTCAGCGCGTTTTAGCCCACTTGCCTGCCTCCCTGCTTCCCGGACGCAGCCATGTCCGTTGCCGCCGCCTGCAAGAGCGTGTCGAAGCACGACTGGGCGTACGAGCAAATCACCGTGAGTGCCTTCCATCTTCTACAAGCACACCTCTGGCGCAAGGGAGCAAAGCAACGCACAAATTCGGGTTCACACCTGTGGGCATCAGGCGCGGCCTCAAGCGCTCAGGCACCGGATGTGCAGGAGCTGACCTGTCCAGCATCAATCATGTGTCCACCCTTACCCGGCTCTGTGTACCTGAGTATGGACGCATAAGCGTGCGCGCATGTGCGTGTGCGTGTGTGCATGTACGTGCGTGCATGCGCGTGTGCGCGCAAGTGCGTGTGAGCATGTGTGTGTGCGCGCGCGTGTGTGCATGCGCGTGTGTGCGCGTGTGTGTGTGCGTGTGTGTGTGCGTGTGTGTGTGTGTGTGCGTGTGTGCGCGCGTGTGTGCGCGCGTGTGTATGGGTGCCCATGCGTCTGTGGTCCCGACCACCATCTGTGCCATGAGTGCTTCTGCTGCGCATGAACGCTTTCTGCTGTTCCTCAGGACCTGCTCATCCGCCTGTACCGAGACCATCCCACCCCGGGCACCCCGGACGGTGGCAGCTCGCAACTGCGCGGGGCTTGCTTGGCCCTAGCCATCTCGCGCATTGCCGAGGGCGTAGCCGCAGGTATGTGTATGCACGCTGTGTGTGAGCATGCACATGCGTGTGCGCACACGTGCATGGTGCACCAATATAACAAGTGCATTGTGAGTGCATTGTGAGTGCTTGTGTGCGTGTGTGCTTGTACGTGTGCTTGGGACCTTGCATGTGCCCCTTCGCAGCTCCCCTAGTGTGTCCAAAACGGACGACCTCGTGTCCGAAGCTGTGACCTCATGTCCAAAACAGAAGACCAGATGGACCTAGTATGGATGGGCTGGGGTTGCACCCACCTCCAGCCCCTTCCTTGGTGTGGCAAGCGATGCAAAAGCTTGCACCTTGGCAATGCTGGTGGCGCGCGCACCAGTGTGCTGTTGGTGGGCATGCGCACACGCATAAGCCTGCAGGTGATGGGCGCGCACAGGTATGCGTTTGAGGAGGGGTAGGCACATGGAGCTCGCGGGGCTTTATCCCTTGCCCCAACCATTTGCATGTACGTGAAAGGTCCTGGAAGAGTGGCTTCACAAGGTGGGCGCTCACAGACAGGCTGGCACAGATGGCTGGAGCTGGTGGCGTTGGTGGTGCCTGACCTCCCTGGGCATGTGCTGCAGCACAAACAGAGGCAATAGACCCACGGGTAAACACTCACGCAGACACACGCAGACACACGTGTGCACACACGCATACACACTCATGCATACACACTCACAAATACACATAAGGCACAGAACACAGACTTGTGCACGCTCACTGACGCACATGCGCACACGCCTGTGCAGGGCGCGCCCCCCGCACGGTGCAGACCGACCTGCAAGTCCGCCTGCTGTCGCTGTTCAGCGACCTGGGCATGCGCGTGCGGGCGGGCGGGGCGGGCGTGGTCCGGGCCATGGGCGCGCTGCTGCCGGCACTGGCGGAGGCGTCAGAAGGTGTGGCTGCCGCGGCGGCGGCAGAGCATGCCAAGAAGCCCTTGCACCAGCAGCCGCAGCAGAAAGACTCCAGCATGAGCCAGCCGCCCAGCCAGACCCAGCTGGCTGCGCGCGCGCGCAGCCGCTTCAGCTATGACAACTTTGCGCGCCTGCAGAAGGAGGACGGCGCGCGCATGAAGGTGTGCACGTGCACATGCCTGCGCACGCGAGCTATGGCCTGCGCTACCTGGAGCTGCATGTGGCGCTGCACCAAGTAGCGCTGCGCCAAGTAGCAGTTTGTGCTCATGTAATGGATTAGGAATCAGATTTCTCAGGCTCGCCAAAGCCCTGTGGTGTGTACACCTGCGTGCCTGCAGCTACTGCGCAACCTGTGGCTGCACGTGGCGCTGCACCAGCTGGCGGCACCGTCCGCGGCACCTGAGTGGCGGGAGGCTGCAGGCCGCATTGCCATGCACACGCCCCTGCTGCTGGTGGGCCTGGACAGCGGCACCCCGGAGGATGCGGCGGAACGGCTGAAGGTGCGCTCCTGGATACCTGCAAGTGCGGCCACGTCTGTTGCTCTTACAGGAGCACAAGCAGTATGTGTGTGTGTGTGCGCGCGCGCGCGTATGCATGTGTGCGTGCAGGCGCGCATGCAATTCGTTCCAGCCAGAACACCCCACCTGGCACGGTCAATGCTATGAGGACCATACCTCGCTCATGGCCCAGGGCGTGGATGGCATCTGTGCAAGCAGATGCACATCCCTCAAATCATTATGAGGCTTGGGAGTTGCTCGGGCCTGCCGATGTCTGAACTCATGGTTCAGGGTTGTTATCCTGTGGACTCATATCCTCGCAGCTGCCATCCTTTGGCTCACTCTCACCCTTCCAAGCGCGCCACAGCTTTGCAGGGGCAGATAGGGACTTTTTGAGTCCAACATGATCCAAAGAATTGGTGTGTTGCCCATGGGATCTGCAGATCAGTGTTAGCTACGGGGGTTTTCTGCTTAAGCCTACCGCACCCTCTCCCAGGTCGAGCTGGGCCTGCGCTTGAGCTGTACCAACGCTACAGAAGCCCTGTGGCTACAGGCAGGAGGCAGCTTGGACTTGCTGACGGGCCATGCATCTTGAATTTGCCGCACCCGCGTCCAGGTCGAGCTGGGCCCGCGCCTCGGCCGTGCCGGCGCGGCCGCTGACCCTGCTGCCCTGCGCGTCTCACTGCTGGGCACGTACGGGCTGAGCTCGGAGGCGGCGGGCGTCGGGACCACCATGCCCTTGGAGCCTGCCAAGCGCGCGCACCTGCTGCTGGTGGCAACGTGCGAGCTGGCGCGCGCCGTGCTTGCGCCGCTGCCTGCGCCTGGTACGACGCAGGCGCGTGTGTACGTGTGTGTGCATGCGTGCGTGAGTGCGTGCGTGTGTGCATGTTTGTGTGTATGCGCAAGCAGATGTGCGTGAGTGTGCCTGTGTGCGCATGGGTGCATATGTGCTTGGGGTGCATTTTTGCTGTGTGTGTACGTGAGTGTTGTGTGTGGCGTCTGCGGTTGTGTGCTGTGGTGCAGGCGAGCGCAGCCCCCTGGCCGCCACCTTGGTGAGCCTGGGGTTTGCTTGCCAGACTGCTGCTGTGGGCGCGGCAGCATGTCAGGCTGGCACTGGCAAGCGCAGCTCCTTGGCCACCTCTCTTGCACAGTCCCAGCTCAGGGCACTACATGCAAGCCGCAGCCAAACAACCATGGATGGACTGGACCCGACACAGTGCAGACCATGTCTGCCCCCTGGCCGCCACCTTAAACAGGCCTCTGCTGGGGGCTGCACGCTTTGTTTGTTTGCTGCTTTGGCTGGAAAGGCTGTTGCTGCGGATGCCTGCCGCGTGCGGTGCAGGCGAGCGCAGCCCCCTGGCCACCACCCTGGCCTACCTGGACGTGTCCCGCCCCGGCTCTGAGGACAGCGCTTGGCTGGAGCTGCTTGTGCGGCGTGTGTTTGAGCGCCTGCTCCATAACGTGGCCCAGACGCGCACGGCAGCGGCGGCGGTAGGGGCCGGCGGCAGGGCTACCCCAGGCGGCGTACGCAGTGGAGCTGTGAGTGTGTGGGGAGAGGCGGAACTGTGTTGTGCCTGCGCTTGTGTTCCGTTGTGGGCAGAGGTGAAATCTGGTTGGTTGTGGGGTGTGCCTGTGTTGGATGGCCTTCGCTAATTGTTTGTTTGTGTATGTGTGTGTGTGTGTGTGTGTGTGCTTGTGTGGTGATGGTTGTGTTTCTGGTGTGTGCCTTCATGTGTCATGTGTGGGAAGGAGCCGGGGTTGATGATGGTGTAATTGTGCGGGCATGCATGCCTGCGGGCAAGGCATGGCGAGCAGCTTCGGCATTGCCCTCATGTGCAACATGTGGGTTTGTGGGATCCCTGCAGGCTGTGGATCAGATGTTTCAATTTCATTGCCAGATTTCATTGCCTCGTCAGCTCACCCCTTCAATCAATGTGGTGCAAACGGCTTGTTCCTCCTTGGCCTTATAATGGTTGTTGGAGGCATACACACAAGCGCCGTGCGCACCCAGGGCCTTCAAAGTGCCACAAAGCATTATTGGCTGTGTGAGGGGCATTGGCGTGCAGGAGGAGCTGATGCATTAGCCTGAAAGACCTATTGTTGGAGAGGTAGAGGGTTGTTGCTTGATGCCCCTCTGCATCCAACCAGCTGCAGCATGCAGGCTCCAGTGCTCAGCTTAACACTGATGGGCAGCACTCCGCCTTTTTAGCTGACCACCTTTCCCAGCTGGTGCTGGTGGGCAGTGGACGAGGAGGTGTGCCATGCAGCGAGTTCTGGCTCACACTGCTGAAGGCCCTGTGGCGTGCAGGCAGTCCATGCTGCCAAAAGCCCTTTTGCGTGCAGCATCTGCGCTGCTCAAGTTCCTGGGATGTGCAGGCAGTCTACGCTGCTAATGGCCCCTAAGCATATGATGCAGCTGCCCTGTGGGGTGCAGCATTACTCCGCGCCCCCATCCCCTCCACTGATGCGCACCGCACCACCCCCCGCTTGTGCACGATGCATCACCCCCCTGTCCTGTCAAGCATCACCTTTCCCCACCCCCTGCCCATCCAACAGCACCTTACCCCACTCCCTGCTCTGTTAACACCGGGCACCCCGCCCCCTCCCCCGTCAAACAGAGCACCCCGCCCCATCCCCTGCCCTGTTGAACAGAGCACCACGCCCCATCCCCTGCCTTGTTGAACAGAGCACCCTGCCCCCTCCCCTGCCCCACTCACAGGCTGGTGCCAGTGCGGCCGAGATCGAGGCGCGATGCGCAGCGTGTGTTCAGGGTCTGGCGGTCACGCTGATCGAGCACCTGAGCAACGCGGGCAGCCACGAGAGCGGGTCCCCCCCGCAGGTGCGCGGCCTGGTGGGGGGCGAAAGCTGGCACGCGCGCTCATGGCACGCTCTGCTCTAGACATGGGGTGCTGCTCTGTGCAACGGCCCATGCCTGTGTGCGCAGAAGGTGGTCTACAGGGGCTGGAGTTGAGGTGGGCATGCCGCCACGCCAGTTGCGCCTGGCTCTGGCTGCCAGCAGGCAGGCACACGGTGCGTGGGTGCCCCAGCGCGCATGTGTGCACACCTGGCACACACACATACACATACACACGCGTGTGTGTATCAATGTGTGCACGCATGGCACACGCAGGTGGCTGCAGTGTCGGAGGCGCTGCTGCAGAAGCTGCTGACGCTGTACCCCCATACGCACTGGAATCCGAACTGCGTGCTAGCCCTGCTGGGCATGCTGGAGGCTGAGGAGGGAGACAACCCGCTGGTGAGTGAGAGGATCAAGCTACAGCCCTCGCGGCACACATGAGCCTGGAGCGCGCTTTTGCGCCTGGCACACATGAGCCTGGCACACATGAGCCTGGAGCGCGCTTTTGCGCCTGGCCCACATGAGCCTGGCCCACATGAGCCTGGCACACATGAGCCAGGAGCGCGCTTTTGCGCCTGGCACACATGAGCCTGGCACACATGAGCCTGGCACACATGAGCCTGGCACGCATGAGCCTGGAGCGCGCTTTTGCGCGGTGCGCTTGCACGTCACAGTCTTTTTTGTGGGTCTGCGCTGCCCCAATAGCTGGCAGTGTATGCATGGAGGGGAGGGAGAGGTCCACAGGAGCAGGGGACCCAATATGTGTGCCTAGATCCTCCTCACGGCTGTGGCAGGTGGGGACAGTATGCTGGTATTTGTTTGAGGCCTCTCATGCATGCAAATGTGCTTGCATGAGCGCACGCACTGACGCGACTGTGGTGATGCCCAGAGTGGTCAGCTTGCCGGCATTTACTCTTGTCCCTACTGAAATTGGCACTATTCAATTGGAGGCTAGGCATGGCACGGCACACTTCTTTTGGTCGGCAGCTGGTTGCAATGCATACACGGCACCAGGGGCTGCTGGGACCCTTATATGGAGGCTGCTGCCTTGCCGCTGGCCACGCGCTGCTGCTTGTGCTGGTGCTGTCTGCTGAGCCTGATCAAATCCCTGACGGGGCTCACATACACTCTGCTCAAGCGCTGCTGCTGCGCACGCTCGGTGTATGCCCCCTTGCGCTGTCTTGGAATGAGCAGCAACCCTGAGCGGCTCGTTGAAAGGTGCATGAGTGTCGGTGCTGTGTGCAGGGCCTGCTGAAGCCCAAAGCGCGCAAAGGCCCGTCCGTGGTGTGGAAGGTGCTGCAAGCGTGGGTGTATGCCGCTGCCCTGGTGGCGCCCACGCGCACAGGTAACAGATGGGGCAGCGCATGCCGCACACACATGCAATGTGTACCTGGCCCCACCCGCATGCAATGCTGCATGCCTGTCGTGACGGAGTATGGTGGAAGCTGCAGACAGGTGTGGACACACATGGACACATGCACACACACATGCACGCACTCACATGCACGTACTCACACATGCACACGCACATGCACACAAACACATGCACTGAAACACATGCACGCACACATGCACACACACTCTTGGAGACGTGCGCGTGCAGTGTGACAAGCGCGCAAGCACTTCAGATGCTCGCACCTGAGACGCTCGCGTGCGCACACAGAACCATCTCTTAGCAATCACACGCACAGTACTTGAGCATATACACTCATTACAAGCCCATTCTCACGCGCTTTGTTTGGAGTGCGTGTGCCTGTGCCCAAAGGATGTCTGCCAAGTGCACACTCGCACGCAGAAGCCACTCTGCACCAGTTCCTCTGCCGGAAGAGCACTGCCCGCAAAGCACAATGACCTGCAGAGGCCATCCTGCACCAGTCCCTGGGCCATAAGAGCAGTGCCCACAGCGCACACACCCTGGCAGAGGCCATCCTGCACCAGTCCCTGGGCCAAAAGAGCAGTGCCCGCAATGCACACACACCCAGGCAGAGGCCATCCTGCACCAGTCCCTGGGCCAAATGAGCAATGCCCACAATGCACACACACCCGCAGAAGCCATTCTGCACCAGTTCCTGGGCCAGACAGCGCCCGTAGCGCCCCTCATTGCCCCCACCACTGCCACCTGCTCCTCCGCGCTGGCGTCCGCTGCGGCGCTGAGGCGTGCGGTGGGTGGCTGTGCCTGGGCCGCGTCCCCCAGGGCATGCTGGTAGCGTGTCCTCTACCATATGCCACGGCAGCATCGTGCATGCATGCTCCTAGACATGACAGTGGCATACTTGATCATGGGGCAACGGTGTGTGTCTCAAGGGCTTTGGTGGCTGCTTGTACACCCTGTTAGATGGCTGTGTGCACTACGGATTGCTGGCTGCGTGCCTGCAACCCCCGTCACTGCAAGAGCTGCACCCACACCCGTCACAGTTGGAGGGCTTTCCAGCGATGCCAACAAACTAGATGTGTGACCTGGAGGGCGATGGCTAGCATGCTTGTGCGCCGTGTGCCGGCAGTGATGCCTGCTGGCGGACGAGGCGGTGGTGTTGGCCTTGGGTTTGTGTGTGTGCATGTTGTTGCTTACATGCCACCCTAGCCCCTCTTTACGATACTTGTGGCATGCGATGTGGTCATGTTAAGTCGTTGCTGCGTTCGTGTCGCAACAGCAGCGGCCAACCCAACACCTGTGGCTTCTTACCTCCCTGCTGCTTGATCAGCCCTTCCATGGCGTGAATGGATTGAGCCTGTGCGTGCCTGCCCCATGTGCACCTGCCACATGCTTGCATACCCTGTGCCTCACAACCCTGTGCAGAGGTGGACAGATTGCAGGTGCCTTGCAAGGGGTGCGCCGTGAGCGCGCAGCTCATATGTTTGCGCACGCGTGACATACAACATGTCTGCTGACCCCCTCTGCATGTGCGCAGGCCGACCTTCTGTCCACGATTGCGGCTGCTCGGCGAAAGGCGGGCACCCTGCGCAGCAGCGGGGGTACCTCGGACGGTGTGCTCGCCTTGTGCCGCAAGCAGTACTACTCAGGTGGGGGGTGCATGTGCAAGTAGCTGTGCGGGTGGTATCTTTAGGAATGTGTCCTGTGTAAGTGTTGATGGTATCCGGGACAGCTCATCCTTTGTCGCGCGCAGCACCCGCTTGGATGGGCAATGATGCTGTGGTTGGGCTGCACGAATTGAACACACACTTGGTCAGAGAGGGTGTACGTGTGTACAAGTGGAATCCAGGTGCACACACACACATACACACACACATACACACACGAGCTGCAAGGTCAATTTAGATGCTGTAGTCTCAGTGCGCCAATAGCGACACACCGCAGTCTCAGTGCACCGATAGCAATGCACTGCAGTCTCGGTGCGCCGACAGCTATACAGCAATACACCTTGCCTTCACACAGGACGCTCTTAGGGCATACGTGTTACAAGCCTTTTTTAGTGAGGGGCTCCAATGTAGACAAAGACGTTTGTGTGTGTGCTCTGCAGGTGTGGTGCTGGGGCTGCAGCACATGCAGATCGAGGATGATGAGGGAGACTGCAGCACATCCGCCATCCGGCGCACGCCCTTCCCACTTGCTGCACGGAAAGTGGTCAAGGCGCTTGAGGCAGTGGTGCGTATGTGTGTGTGTATGACTGTGCGCCCGCGCTTGAGCATGCCTGTGCATGTACACGTCCATGCATGCACAGTTGTGCCTTGCTCCATCCTTGCTTTAGGGTGCCACCAAAAGCGCCCCCCCCCCCCTTTTGCTCTATTGCTAGCCAGGGGGCAACATACTATGCTCTGTCACCAAAATGGCCATCGCTTGCGTGCCCCTCTCTGGCACTGTCACTTGCAACCTGGCACCTGGCACTGTCACTTGCAACCTGGCACCTGGCACTGGCACCTGGCACCTGGCACTGTCACTTGCAACCTGGCACCTGGCACGCCCCTCACCTGCGTGTGCAGTTGGAGGATGCCTACGCGCCCCTAACAGTGGTGGAGGAGCGCTACATGGCTGCCGCTGCGCTGCTGGCCACCAGCAGCTGCAGCCTGCATGCAGAAGGGGAAACGAGTGGCGCAGAGCACGCGGAAGCCACTGCGGCGCTGTTGCGCTGCATGGTGCGCGTGCCGCTGAGCAGGTCAGTGCGCAAGCGAGCAAATGGGTTTGGTCTTTTGGGTCTGCCAATCGGGTTTCTCTTTTCGAGCAAAACCCAAGTGTGTGGGTGCGTGCGAAAGCGGAGGAGGGGGAGGGGGGGAGTATTGAAGGAGGCTGTGTGCCTACGTGTTCACCCCTCTAGCTATGTGTGAGGCAGCTGTGCATGAGAAGAGGAGATGTGCTGTGGCACTTGTTTTGTATCGATACCTTGCTGGGGGCACCTTGTCTGCACTTTGTCAGCACCAAAAGGGAGGCAGAGGGGGAGGCAGAGGGGGAGGCAAAGGATGAAAGGCTGAGGGGGAGGGAGGCAGCAAGGCAGGCGTGCGCATCCTAGGCGCGGGGTCAAAAAGAAAGTTTGTCAGGCGCTCGCCGCGGGAGAGGGCAGGTAGGAGGGAAAGGAGCGCACACACTGATTTCTCAAGATGCAAGCACGGCGCATTGTCGGACTATTGCGTGTGCTTGCATACACACAGTCTCCTTTGACCACGCCCCCATCTGCCAGTGTTGTTGCCCCGCCCCCTACCACGCACACCATTGATATTTTTGATGCCTGTCGCACGCAATGCGGAGCATTTGGTGCGGTGGGGGGCGCTTGCACGGAGGGGCGGACCGACTGGCCAGTCCCAGGTGTCTCTTGCAAGCACGCGCGTCGGAGCACCACGCCCCGCCCCCTCTTGCACCCGTCCATGTCACCAGAACGCCAACACAGACAAACCAGGCAGCAAATCGCATGCGTGGGGCGCGGGAAGAGGTGCAGCGTGGCACGTGCGGGTCAGGAGCACTACCTTGACCGAGTGCACCGTTTGCCAAGCAGCAACCACCAGCGGTGTCCCTGCGAACTGCGCTGTCCAGCCAATTTGGTTCTGGCTCATGGCTTAAACAGGCCACAGTACAAAACACTTGCTTGGCACACTGCACGTTCATCCGCGCTCTTTATCCACGCTGTCCTCCCTCGCTGTTAGTGCCCAGCCCTGCCGCCCGGCCTGCCACCTGTAGGTTCTGCTCCGAAATCATGCCGCTGGCCCTCTTTGCATGGATGTGGATTGCGGCGGCCAATGCCGGCCACATCATCCCCCTTACTGAGCTGGCAGCAGTGGCGTGGACCGAGACAGTGCAGCAGGGCCTGGGCCTGTTCTCGGGCGCACACGCGCTGGCGCTGAGCAAGGAGAAGGTGCGGGCCTGCAGGCCTCGACCGTGCTGTGCACGTGCCGCTGGCATGCGTGTGGCGCGTGTAGGCCCGTGTGCATGTGTGCGTTGACAAGGTTGCAGCAGGGAGCAAGCGCATGCGCCTGACCATGCAAGCAAGCAGCTGGAGGGCAGCGCAGACCTGTGTCACATGGGTTCATATGGCACCGCCTGATTGGCAGCTGGAGGGGAGCACACAGCTGCACCTCATAGCAAGGGGTCCTGGGCGCAAGGCAACTTTTGTGACGTGCAGTGCTGGACATGGATGGGCCAGGCAGATGAGCAGCCAGGAGTGGGGTCTATAGAGGAGGGCAGCCAGGAGCGCTGGGCTTGAGGGCGTGCTGCCCAGCCGCATCTTGGGCACATTGTCTGCTGCTCATGCGCTCTGTGTTGATGGGCCCTGTGTGGCTTGACCCCTCATCTGCCTTGGGGAAGCGTGCAGCGCAGCTGCGCCTCCAGAAATGCTGGCGCTACTGGGGACATGCTAATGCGCGCAGCGCCCCGTATGCTTGCATGCCTGGCAGCGGGTCTGGTGCTCTGCTGGCTGTGCTAGAGCAATTTGTTCCTTTACACACATGTGCGTGCGTTGCCAGCGCCTGTGCACCCGCTGCCCGCGCACAGGCGTCTGAGGACGGCAGCAGCTGTGGGCCTGATGGGAGCGCAGTGGAGGGGCTGCAGTGCCACGGCCTGTGGCTGAACTTCTTTGACGAGATGTGGGACTCCGTGGGGGACGGGGCGGCAGCCACGACGCAGCAGGCGTCCATGCGGGAGGTGAGGGAGGAAGGCAGGCGTGGGTAACAGCTTGTGCTCGGCGCGCGTGCGCGCGCGCGCGTGTGTGTGTATATATGTGTGATATGCGGGTGAGAGCGTGCGCTTGACAACACCGCTCACGCCTGCCTCATACGCCTGACATGTGCACAGGTCATCATGCGCATGCTGCACAGCTCGCTGGCCAGCCCGCATGCCCTGAGCAGCCACCCCGCTGCTGCTGGGCCCCGCTTCCGCCTCCTCAACCTGGCGCTACGCCTGGCGCGCAGGTAGGTCCAATTCAATGGCTTGGGATTACTCTCCTTGGATATGCGATTTGTTTTGTGAAAAGGCAGAGGGCCAGCCTGGTCATGGCAGGTTGGTCGGAGGTCTATAGGCAAAAGACAGGGGGTGGCTGGGTCGGCGGGGATGGTGGTAGCTTGTGCACAGGAGCGTGCGCAGTAGGTTGGATTGAACGGAGCGCCTGGCGGCAGCAGCAGCAGTGGTAGAGGCAGCGGCGGCGGCGGCAGTGGTGGCAGTGGATGCCCGAGTCTGTGCTTGGGACTTGGCACAGTTTGTGAGCACGGCAGCCACATACCTTTGGCGCGCTGTGGCGCCTCTGGCATTTGAAGTTGCCTCTGGTATATATGCTGTGTTGCCGCAAGCATCCTTTTGCATTGCCTCTGGCATGCCAAGGTGCGCAGAGTTTGGCAGCCAAGGTCTGGTCCGGCCCATTGAGGGAGGGGGCTCGCTGGTGGGCGTGGGCCATGTGATGGGGGCCATGTGATGTGGGGGCCATGCGATGAAGGGGCTGCGCAAAGGCTAGCCACATGGGCCTGCGTGGCTCCGGTGGCACGTTTCAAATTTGACGTTTGTGCCAGAGTGTGATCTACACGGCCCACTGTCCACCCACGTGATGGCGCAGCCCCGCTTGCTGCGCTCCCTCTTGCTATGGGTGCTACAGCACACTTTGCCTACTTGGTAGGCCAAGATCTCGCCCCCGGCATGCCTGCTGCAATGCGGCACTGCCAGCAAACACACGCATACACATGCATTTACTAATACGCCCGTACGCGCGCGCGAACACACATGTGCGCACGCGCACGAACGTACACACATGCTCGCAGTAGCGCAGCACTGTCGGCGGCATCCTCCGGCGGGAAGGTCCCGGCTGCCGCTGGTGCCTCGGGTCCCAAGCAGGAGGCGCCACAACCCACCGGCTGGCAGCTGGCGTCGCTGCTGCTGAGGGACAGGGCCATCCAGGCGGGCCTGGCATGGTGGGTGCGCGCGTGCATGCGCACACACAGGTACACACGAGCACACACAGGTACACACGAGCACACACAGGTACACACGAGCACACGAACACACGACCGCCTTTAGGGTCACATGCGCAGGCAGGCAGGCATACGCACACATTAACACTCAGTTACACAAGCAGGCATGCGCACACACACACGCACACACACATACACACACACACACACACACGCATCCAGCCATACTCATGGAGGGCACGCTCGGCAGGAAGAGTGTGTGCATGCAGTTCTGGCCTGGTGAAGGGGCACTGGGAAATGTTTGTTGGGCATATGACCTGAAGGAGGGGTCGCACTATCAGGGATATCCCAGTGCAGGGTTGCATGCTCATAAAGCAGGCCCTTGTGCAGGAGTGTCAGGCGCAGAAAGGGAGGAGGCCTTAGCACAGGGGTGTGACGCGCGTCAAGGAAGTCTGAGTGCAGGAGTGCATGTGCTCATGAAGCGGGCCCCAGCGCAGGAGCGTCAGGTGTAGGAAGGGAGGAGGCACTACAGCGCAAGGGGCGCAGGCACAGGACTTGGCAGGCACGAGCCCATGCCAGAGGGTGCAGCGCAAGAGAGTGCGGACTCGCGCATCTTGCAAGCAGAGTGCGCGCCGCGCAGGGCTGCCTGGCAGGGAGGGCGCACAGGCGCCTCTGCAGCTCTGGGTCACAAATGCACCAGTCACGCCCGCTTGACCCCTTACCCCCAGTACACCCCTCCATATGCGCCCCACCTGCCGCACTGACAGGTTCACGCACCCGCCCGCTTCACTTGCACGCCACGCACAGCAGCGCGCGTCCTACCAGCAGAGCTGGCAGAGGGCCCACAGTGCACCCCTCGTGGCACCCACTGCGCCCCACATCCGCGCGCCTCGCGCACTGCGCCTGCAGGTTCACGCACCCGCCCGCCTTCTCCGCGCACCTCACGCAACATGAGTCCCAGGAGCAGCACGCGACCGTGCAGGCGTTCGCTAACGCCCTGTCCCACCTTGCAGGCAACGGCTGGCTCCAGGTGTGTGTGTGTGTGTACGAGCGCGATCTCCACCCTTGGCACCCTACAGCGTGTGCGCTTTAGGTAGACATATCTGCGCATTGCAGGGCTTGCGCTCACAGGGTCAGGGCTGCGGTACTGGTACGCTACATGCGTGCGCTGCTAGCATATGCCTCATGCCAGAAGGGCAGCCGCAAGGGGGGTAAAGCGCATCTGTGCAAGATGAGTTGTCTTAGGCGACCAAGCCCAGCCCCTTGCGCTCTGTTTGTGCTGCTTGCATCAAACGCCTCCTGTTAATCACCTTGCATGCGACATGCAGCACACAATTTTTTCTCACGCACACAGTACACCAATTTGCAAACGCACAATCAGGCACACCTGCACGCTTCCAACTAAAGTGCAACCATCCCTGCTGCTCCACCTGCTGCTGCTTTTGCTGAAATGCTTGCTGGGAATCCAGCAACCTTGCTTCAGTCAAACTTGCACGCACAGGCCAAAAGTATGTGCATGTGCATGTGCGCGCACGCACGCACGCACACTCACTGAGCAGGTCAAGGGTAACGGCGATGACTCCATAAACAATTTGTTGTACACATGTTTTTGGGATGAGGAAACAGGAAAGAACATGCACACACATCCGCATGCACATGGCGTGGCGCGTGTGCTAACGTGTTTGCAGGAGGCGCCTCACATGAAGGCCCAGGATGCGCTGGAGCTGATGGCCACCATGCAGGGCAGGTGGGTGCGTCGGGCAGGTGCTGCAGGTGCGAGCGCACTGCACTATGTTGGGAGCATCATTGTGAGGGGGAGCTGCTCGGGTGCAAACGCTGTGGCTCACAAGCAAAAGTACTTTCATGCCGGCCACAGCCCATTGCTGCCTTTGTGCGCTATCGCCTCACGCAGCTCTGCCACAACACTTCAGCTCGTTGATGCTCGCTAACCGCAAAAACACCC
>LFIK01002536.1_pt1 | contig 14757 bp, 13 predicted proteins | sample 643401 | NCBI WGS metagenome assembly LFIK01 (sample SAMN03777447, study PRJNA286221) | soda lake metagenome | biome: soda lake; feature: Kulunda steppe; material: water; isolation source: sample T5-Br brine of Lake Tanatar-5 | place: Russia: Kulunda steppe | collected 2010-07 | reverse complement strand
GCTCTAAACCAATAGAATTGCAGGGGTTCATGTGCACATTCACGTAAAACAGCCCAGTTAGGCGCAGACCGCTTCACACCGAGGGTCCTTCACACCGAGGGTCCTTCAGCACAGGGTCCTTCACACCGAGGGTCCTCCACCGAGGGTCCTCCACCGAGGGTCCTCCAGCACAGGGTCCTTCACACCGAGGGTCCTTCAGCACAGTAAGTTTACAAGTTTAAATTTGACCTTCCGAAGGCTGAATCAGCCAGGAAGTTTGACTGTTCAGCCTGAGGTTGCTGGTGAACACCAGCCATACAGAAAACATCTATAAGCTCCAAGATAAGATAAAACGATAGGAATCATCAAATGATGAGGAGAAAATTGAAGACTTCCTCAGAACAAGGGGGAAATAAAAACTTTTTTACTGAAGCTCCAGTCTGATTGACAGTTATTTTGTGTGCCAGTGGTAAATCGTGAAACAAGTCTGCAAAGTGAAGCCTCAACGAACACATTTGCATGCAAGGACACAGGAAAAGAGCGTGTTTTTCGTCTTAAATTGCCTGCAAGCCACATCACATGTACCATCATGATGTTCCCAGCTTCTTGTCTCGACACGCAGCGCATGGGAATGTAACCTCAAACGTGCCACGTTACGCTGTGTTTGCTTGCCTTAATCCACATGCAGATATTCAGGTACAGAAAAAGGCGGTCCATCAACAGTCACCGTCCTAAGAGGCAGAGCAAAGCAATAATCATATTTTGCAGCCTTCAAGTTGTCTGTCTGATCTTCATTGCCTCAACTCCTTCTCTTCCCAATTTACTGGTTTCTCAGAGTGCCATCCCATTCATAAAAGTTTATAACCTATCCCCACTTGTGTCAAAAACTTGGAACAATTCCAGCTAATGAAATTGCCTGCGCTTCCCCTCAATCCTGGATTAGTCAAAAGACTCCCTTACCCCAGGCCTGTTGTAATCCCCATATCATAGCAGTCCGGAATACAGCTGCACGGCTTCACCTTAATAAATACAATCTAACATGGCTGCAAAATCTTGCTTGGAACATCCCTGAAGCAAATTGGCACCTCAAAAACATTGCTAGCCACCCCATGCGCAGTACTAGACACGCTGATCAGCCCATACGCAATACTGGACACGCTGATCAGTCTCATGAGACAGGGCTTTGACACGCCGAGAGACTGCTGCACACCATGTAAACAGACTTGTGGCATGACAATAATTAATGTGGTGTGTGGACTGGCTGCTGACAGCGACAGCGTACACCAAGCAGACAACAGGTTGCCCGCGATGAGACTGAGGAGCCTCTGATACACTTATCCTTCCCTACACGTTCTCTCTCTCGCTTCAGTCTGCAAATAGGCAAAGTCAGCGCTGCATGCAGCTGCTGTCGGTTGCACTTACACTGGACGGGGACTGGACTGGACTGGCCTGGGCGCTGCCACGCCTGTGTACCCCCAATTAGAATTAAGGATTAGAATTAAGGTTTCAAGGCTGTATCCGCCGAACGAGGCAGCTTAGCCGTTTGCGAGCCTCTAGTGAGGTTCGAACCCCGAACCCATAGATTGCGAGGGTGGACAGTCGACTTCCCAGCACAGGTGCCCCGCCGCCTGCTTGAGTGTCCAGAGCCGTTATGAGGATTGGACGCTGCCACGCCTGAGTACCCCCCAAGGGCTAGAGGGATTTACTCCCTGGCGTACATGTTGCAAGGTCGCTAGGAGCAAACAAGGCATTACTGTGAGTTTGTCTTTGACGTGCTTAAATACAGCTGTAGCTGAACTGACAATGGGATCAAATACTCCTCCAACTGACTCAACCGACCTTTGGGTCATAATGCATCATAAATCTGGCACTGCACAAATCTGGCGTGACAGCTTGGTCTCAAGAGATTTGAGAAACTTCACTCAGACAAAATTCAAACTACCAGGTGCTCCCACAGACCTGCTTTGGGTGAAGTGGCCCCCCTTTCCCATCATTCCAAACCGGGACTCACACTTAAGATTTCTGACTGGAAATCCTGGATTTACACGGATGGTACCTGCCATATCCAAAAAGGTAAATCAGTTATTGAGGCAGGGGTTTACCACCCCAGCTCGGGCAACTATAACTTGGTTGAACCAAATGGTTCTGGTATAACCAACACCATCATTATGATGCTAATCACTATCATCATGATGATAGGGACCTCTGATAGGGAGAGCAGAACTGGCAGCTATATCTTATGAACATGATCTGCGGCTATCACTCACAATCAAATTCATATTGCCACAGACAGCCTAACCTCACTCCATCAAATAAGGAAACAATTGTTGTACCCAAGAGAAGCACGGTCACCATGTCCAAGGAGACCTCCTCAAAATTTTTCTTATATTATCCAAAACTCTCAATCCCACATCTTCCTTTATAAAGTAAAATCTCTGCCAGAATTTCTGGAAATGAGTGTGCAAGTGCCCTTGCAAGAAACCAAGCATGCCATGGAAGAGAGCAACAACTAGAAAGAGCATCTAAACAGCATATTGAAGTGAAACACACTCTTGCACAGTGATGCCACAAAGTGAGCCAACACACCATCCTGATCGGAATGATGGAGACCATCTGCAGGTTTCATCCAGTGCAAAATAAAAAATTACACCCGTCCTTAACACTTGCAACTTGATATGCAAACACAAATGATAGTACAAGTGGAAGGTTTAAAGACTAGACGGAGCACATGGTTTTCTTCAGAACCCTCCTGACCCCTACTCACGAACTTTTTCCTAATTTGATGGTGGGGGTTTGCCTGTTGCTTGCACCACATGTAAACCTCAACCTTAATTGACACAAAGAGGGGTTTTCCTCTTGGCATATCTTTTCTTTTTCTTTTTATTGCAAGGTGCAATTGCACATTATTAGCTAAGAGAGGCTTTGCTGGCAGGGACAAGCCATAAAAGGTGTGCTGATATATTGCTGGGCCAACAAGGCTTGGATCACCCTGAGGTCAAGAAGGTTGCGCAATAACCTTAGTGCCATTCTATTCAGTGTCAAGCTGGATCACATTCATTCAAATATTCAGATCTTAGGAATATGATAGCTGCATGAGGGCAGCAGAACTGTCTGTTCTATTCTGCATGAGGACTTCGGCGAAGAGAGGCGGTCTCACCCTCCAGACTAGCTACCACACTACAAACCAAACCATGCCTTGGTTTAGGTTGCACCCTTGATGGACGACAGCTAATATGTCCTTGTTAGGTAAGTACAGCTACATAACCCTTCCCCTGAAAGTATGCTACAAATGATTGCATTCTTGCTGTTTCTGTGCTAAGGTGCGTGGCGCTTTTGCCTGTCTGCCTCCATTCTTACCTTGATCAAGCTAGGTTCGTGTTGCCTGGAGGAAACCAGGCCCCTAGCCAGGTGGCCATTGCCTCAGGAGAGCGTGACAAAGTCCAGGAGTGGATATTACAATTAAAAGAAACGAGGATCGTTCGCGACAGCAGGTCCAGCAGGTCTGGCCCAGTCAAAAACAACACCTGACTACCCACAGATGGACAGTTCGCATATTAGACAATGACAAAAATCTGGCATGACAACAATTCTTCAATTTGAAAGATAGTCATAGGGCGGGTGGCGGTCTTTGTTGAAAGAAAGAAAGAAAGCACTTGACCCACATTGATTACCTTAGTCCATCCTCAGATGGTTGCGGACAGTCTGATTTTTGCACCGGACATAGGCCTCTTCATTAATTCATACCACCAGGAATTCCCTGAGGGCCTTCTTCGTATCTTAGAAAGAGATTCTTTCACTCTGGAGCTGATGTATACAGTCAATAGGGTAGATTCGCCTACCACAGCTGTCGTTCTTAAACAAAATTGTACACATATTGCCATGGACTGTGTGTGTGTGTGCCCTCTCATATCCTCATGACCATCGTTGCAGATCAGAGAGCAACTTCCCTACCCAAGAAACAGCAAACACATGCACATGGACACCCTTTTGGAGCAAATTGTATTGCTGTTGCAGCCATACATGTGGTCCTGAGTTTGTGAAAGTGGTTTTGCATTTATATGTCTGCATGTGTGTAAGGGTGTTTTATGTGTTGCATGTGTGAGTGCATGTGCACGTGTGGTTTTTTATTCCCCTTGTTGATAGCCTGCCTGCGCGACAGTGAAAGGATGAGGGGGGCTTCAGAGCAGAGGTTTTGCCCCTCCTAGATGGAGGGGCATACTTTCATCACGATGGTGATTATCCCTGTTTACGCGCTGTTGTCGAACCTGCTTGTAGGACGCTTCCCAACTGATGCAGGCTTTTACCTAGACCTGGGAAGCCCTTCCTGCAAGCATCAGCTGCAAAAGTGGGTCGGCAACTGGGCAGCTGCTAGGATAAGTCCTCACCACATCAAGCACCACCAGCTCCATGCCCAACAGCAGCAGCAGGAACAGCAGCAGCGGGAGCAGCAGAAGCAGTAGAGGCACTACGAGGTACTCCAAGAGCATCTCCCCTGCTACTGGGAAAGCCAGAGATTGCAGCAGCAGCAGCAGCAGCAGCAGCAGCAGCAGCAACAGCAGCAGCAGCAACTACATCAACGAGGGAGAGGGCAGGAGTAACTCCAGCCGCATAAAGACGAGCAGCAGCGGCAGGAGCAGCAACTGCCTGCAAGCGCGAAGCACACCCTCCTTAGTTGACATGGCTGAGTTAGTAGCAGCAGCAGCAGCACCAGCAGCAGCAGGAGAACTGGTCCCGGGTCCCAGAGCATCACGATGACTACGCTTACCGGCTTGAGCATCCTGGAGGCCGTGGTAGGTACCTGTGGTCAAGTGGATCTGGGGTTATCCAAACCTGGAGCCGGAGGTTGGGCCACATGGGACGTGGCCGGGGTGGCGGGAGGGGAGGTTGTCTTCGTCCTATCTTGATTTAAGAGAGCTCGTAGGCCAACCCTCTTTGCATAACTAGGGGGGCCTTGCTAGGCTATCTATAGGCAAACTGAGGTTTTAAAAAGGTGACTTAAGATTTGCAGTTTGGGGCTTCATAAGGTTTGTTCAAGCTTTGTGCATCTTGCCTTCACCAGTTCAATAAGGTTCTTGTCTTTAACCAGAGGGGGTTATCTGAGCGAAAGTCTGGGCATGCTCCTTTTTTGATGCAAATTGTATTTTAAACATAGAACTAGGCTACTGGCGGAATTTGGGGTGAAATGGACGCCCCTGGTGGCCTGGCAGGGTGCTCAGCCTCTGTTTTTGGCCTATTTTGGCATAAACAGCCCACGTATGCCCTCATTTCGACCCAACCACACGTCTTTTTACCCCCAAAACACCATCAATATACTTCTTATATGTTGCTAATTGGTATTGGATGTTGAAACTCAGGTTTGGAGGGGGTTGGATTTTGACCCATTTTGGCACCCCTTTTGCTGCTTTTTCTAAGCTTGAAAACTGCACGTCACGGGGCCCATGCCTTGGGAGCATGCCAAAACCATACCCATTTTGGGCCTCAGATAACCCCCTCTGGTCTTTTACTGAGAAACTGTGTTCGAACACGAAGGGAGTTCCCTTTGGCGTTTGTAGCTTGTTGCTGCATCTTTTCTCACTCTGCAAGTGCGATTAATCAGAACATACTGAGCACGCACTTTAGAACAAAGCATAAGCATGAAAGTGTATGTGTGCATGCGCTTGCGTGCACATCTGTGCATGTGTGTGTGTGTGTTTGTGTGCATGCACATGTGCGAAAGACAGCGTGCTTTTATGTGCTTGCGATGCCCGAAGACTTGAATACGTGCACTTTGTATCCATCAAAATTGAATATGGAAGACTTGAATACGTGCACTCTGTATCCATCAAAATTGAATATGGAAACCGTCGTTGAATATGGAAACCGTCGTAATATTTCCTTACAACCTGGCCGTAATATTTCCTCACACATGTATTTCCAAAGATGGTTTAACGATACATATCCCTATCGATTGGCAAGCGTGGTATCTAAGACGGAGCTCTGTCTTCTCACAGATGGTCAGATGCAGTGAAAATGTCCTCGCTTTGTCTATCCTCCTCGTAGTTGCCGGACTGATGTGCATTTTTCTGACCATCAAGGTAAATGAAATAGTGTTGTAGGACAATGCTGGTGCCAGAAGACACGGTTGCCAGTTGACCAGAGCATTCTGAATAGGTGTGCTTGCTCTTGCAGAGTATCTGCGCAGTTATCTTGTGGAAGAAGGCGCAGCGGAACATGCTGCACGCATAGGCTAAACTCAAGCTATAAGTCTGATGGAAGAAGGTGCATTTCACTGGAATACACACACATGCGCGCCTGTGTGCACTTTATGGAGGCTGCACCCTGAGCTGACGATCATCTATCCAAAGGGATAGCTACATATGCCACGAGCAAGCTTTACTTAGGTAACCTATCCACAGGGCACCTGCCAACCTAGAAATTAGAGCTGAAAAGAAGGATTAGGGTATGTATACTACCCCTGCGAGGATTTCAAATCGCAATTCATCGTTTCGTGCACAATGTGTACAAGCGTAAGGCAAGTACGGGCAAGGAGGCCCTTGTCACTTCCCATCGAAATATCAAGCATGTGCGGAGGCACATTCGCACACGCAGTGTACACGACTTGACTGCTCATACAAGAAACACAGTTTTCTCCACACCCCTGTTTACGTGCATGTTCATAGACTGGTTCTTCCATATGGTTATGCGCCAAGACTTCCTGCATTGCTACTGCCCGCAGCTGAAGCAGCTGTACAAGGACCTGTCCAGATTTCAGCAGCTGGTGATGAGGCTCCTCCAAGGGGATGCAGCCCCCTGCCATCCCATCCTGGGCCGGACCTTGCAACAAGAGCCGGGCTCAGAGCAAAGGGCTCCACACGTGCCACATCTCCAATCAAGCAGCCGAAGGGCCTCCTCCTCCAAAGACAACAGCAATGACACAGGGCCGCGCTTGCAATCGCCCATGTTACGACTCAACACCCATGCCCTGGCAAGGCTTGTCTCAATGCTTGGGATTGTTGCTGCTGCATCACCGGGGCAATCTCCATCTACACCGCTGTTCTCCTCCAAGCTGCCCTCCCCAGGAATCTCAGGCCCTCTGAGCCGGCGCTCTGTGCTGGGAATGCAGCTGCAGCTGCAGCAGCAATATCAGCAACAGCAGCTAGGAGATGAGGCGGACCAGCCAAAGGACCCCATTGCCAGCTCATTTTGCTTTGCAGGCGGCCACGTGCCTCCCCTAGCGGCCTCTATATCGGCGGCTAACATGCCGCCACCTGCGCCCCCAGCAGACCCTGGCCAACCGCTGCCATCAGGCAGCCCCCTGTCATGGCCGTACGCGGCACTGAAAGCCAGGAGGAGCAAGTAGCAGAGCTCAAGCTGGGACAGGGCCCCCAGGGACCCTACAGAAGGGTGAGTGTAACATGGCTTGTCAGGCCCCTTCTTGTGTATGCGTAAACTGAGCAGCAAATTATAAATGGAGACTTTTTTGGCCCACAAAGGAAAGACTGGTGAGCACTTCCTATCATTGGTGTACACAGTATTCTGGAGGTCCGTTGGTGCACACCTGTGGTCCGGGGGGGGGGAGGGGAGGCAGGACATGAGGGTCCAGGCAGGCTAGACAGGCTCCATGCTCTGCTACTTGCCGCTGGTAGGTTTTGAGATGTCATGGCCTGTGCAATCAGTAGGTGATGAGCATTTGCTTCCAAAGGGCGGGGTCCCATAATGATGCCCAAGCAAAGAACTTCGGTCGCCCGTGTGCCGAGATTGCACCCCACCCCCAATAGCCAGCGTTCCAGGGTTTGATAAAGCAAAGGCGAGTCCCACTCGGCACAGCACAGCATTCTCAAATGCGCTCATGGCCCAATTTAAGGAAGGTTTATCCTTATTTCCATGCTAATTTCCCTGCATTCTTGCTTAATTGCTAAAGGCATTGCCCCTTCTCTGCCCCTACAAGAGGAAATGTGCTTTTTGGTGGTGCACCACGAGTTGACCATGAATTGGACTGTTCTAATTCATGGCCAGCAGTGCAACATCGTAAGCAAGCATAGCTGGTGATGAAAGGGTCTGATCAGGCCATCATGCGTCTTTGCAGGCAGGTTGACCACCATGCCACTTGTCAGTGGAGAGTCATCACTGCACCTGCTTTGTGTCCATGGCATGTGCCTTGTGTGTCTTGACGTGGCAGGTGATACAGTTCCAGGCATACACTAAGCGGCCTTTGAGCGGTTGCTCCACCTCGTCATCAGAATTGGGATTTGGGGTAAGTCTTGAGTAGCCTTTCCTCCCTGACTTTCTTACAAGGAGCGTCAGGAACCGGGCAGTCTGACGCTGCCTTGTTGTGGCAGCATTAAAGAGATGAAAATAGAGGGCAGCTTAGGGCTCAAATCATCTGTTCTGATCAATTTATGCCACCTGCCCGGAGTGAATTTTGGTGGCGTTGCGAGCCTCAGGGCTTGTGCTTGATGCATGCATGCGCAGAGACTTCATATTTTTCAAGTTGTGCTGCTTTGGAGTCCTGAATTTTTACTTTGTACAGCTTGGTAATTCTATGGTTTGAAAATTTGCAGTATTTGAGAACTTGCAGTATTCAGGATAAGTTCGAGTCAAAACAGGTCATACAGGATTTGCACCTCAACAGAGCATTCGCCCTTAACAAAGCACTTGTTTGGAGCTCCGTACCTGTACACATACATGGCAGGTTTGGGGTGAAAGATGCACAGCGATGGATCCAATACTTTCCTTGATGGATACCGTAAGAGACAGATGCCCATTTACTTGTTTTGTTAACGCCATGATTGAAACCGTAATTGTTGGGCAAGATTAATTTTGAGCAGAGCATGCGTGCGCTTTTGCAATTGATTTATCATGCGGAATGCAAGATTGTGTTGACACCTCCAATGAAGGTTAGATCCAGAACTTGGTCATTGCTCTGCATGATGCATGCAGAATAAGACAATATCACAAAGTTGCCTGCTTGCTCTTGTAGATTTACTTTGTAGACGCCTCTGGCTTGAATTGATCATCTCTGAAATGCTCTTTTCGCCTCCAAACCCTGAATTGCATTATGCTGGTTTTTAATTGTGGCTCAAACATAATGTTAAATCAAAACTGTTGCGAGTAGAATATATGAGCATGAATGCATCCTCTGGTGCTATCCCTTTTTCGGAATTCACCCTGGATAGGGTGTACTTAAAAAGTATTTTACATGATACGGATCACATCTTGTGATTCACATGTTAAGGCTGCGCACTGTAGATTTTTGATGGGTCGGCTTAAATGATTTGACTGAGTCTCTTTATATCAATATTTTTGCCTGCATTGAATGCATTCCTCCTCCTGCCAACATGGCATGCCAGCAGATTGAGCCCTGGGCTTGCTGTCTTGTTTCTTTGTTCATTCTTTCCTCTCTTTCTTCCTTTGCATCTTTATTGGCAAAAATCTTAAATTTGAGCAGAAACCCTGTGTTGCCACGTATTTGCAGATTATTTTTCATATTTGCAGCCACGTCTTGGCACTGTCATGTGGGCAAAACATCATGATCATCAACATGATGTTTTCCATCATGAACCTTGTATAATGCGAGTTGTATTGCATTTGCAGCACAATCTGTCATGTCCCTGCCAGATGCTTGCCTCCACATAAAGTTGGGCCGCGCAAACAAAACCTTGGAACATTAGGCAGAACATGCTTCTTCAAACTTAAACAGGGGTATTTGGGTAGGTGCGGAGGTCCTGTCACTGTGCCAGGCCTTGAAAGGGAGTGCCATCCAAGATTTGTGTGAAGCCAATTTGCTCAGATGCACCTTTGCCTCAGACTCCGAGTCCTCGACAACTCTCCAAACACCACGCTGTCTTTCTCACACTTCAACAACAAGCATGAGAATGGGGACCGCTATGGCTGCCTCCACACAGTCTAAGTACCTATAAATATCTTTCAGGTCGAGCTCCTGGGATAACCCCAAAGACTCTGGAATTCAGCACTTCTAGCACTTTGACATAAGTGCAATGCCAGCATGCGACACCTTCCTGAACAGTGAACAAGGGTTACAAGAAAAAGGCATTCAGTCAAGAAGTGCGACTGCTAGCCTGCTCATAAAAAACTATCAGTGCATGAAGGAAGAAATAAAGCCTTAACTGAGCTTGTTGAAGCCTGTGGAAGGGAATCAGGGAACACATTGTTGAAGCCTGTGGAAGGAAATAGGGAAGCATAAGTCCTAAACAGTGAGCAATGTGAGCTGCTCTGAACCAATTTAAGTGCAGGGGCTCCTGGCTAGACCCATGTAGCACAGGTCAACTGGGAGTCTGGTTACCCGCCAAAGTACTGTGGCGTGTGAGCAGTCTGCAATGGGCACACAAAATCTGCCCCTGTTTGTTCTGGGAGAACTTCCCCCACACCTCTCATATGCATCATACCCAAAGTTTGGGAGTGTAGTACATTTGACAGTCCGGTTGTAGCATGCACTCTCTTTGTGTTAGGCTCGTCTTGTACAAACTATTCAATCCAGAAGCAGCCTGCCATGAATGGGTTGAGCTGTCACGCCATGTTGTGTCTTTACCGAATTGGTGTCTGAGACTGTGTGCTTGAGATCAGACAGTTGTTGGTTGGAGATACTTTACTGAGCCTGGAGTATTGGAGGGCAAGTTAGTGTGTGTATGGCAAATTAATGATCAGTCAACAACAGTGATCTGGCATGATAGAGCATTACTTAAGTTGACCTAGCCGTGTCAGGGGGCTCATAGAAGCTCAGCTCGACCACTCAGTCAAGCACACCATTTGAGAGCCAGGACAGTATTCGATACAGTGAACGCTGTGATTTAAGACTTGCTGCTGCTCTGAAATCTGTTCCTTTTCAAACAAGTTTTTTGAGGGATTAGTACTCCTGATTCCCCACCTATGACGAGCTTGCAACATGGGAAATGTGAACCCCTACCAATTCCTTGAATCTAGGGACAGAGACACCTGCCCTATTGGCCTCAGCTTGAAGCGCAAGTACTGTGCTGACAAACCATGTGCAGGCAATAGAAATGAAGGACATGAACTCCCAGCAAGTAGCAAGTACCTGACATGCTATCCTCCTGCACTGCTGTAACTTGGACTGACAAAACCGGATTTGACATGTCAAATTGTGTGCACAAGTTGTGCCCATTTAACTGATGGAACGTTTAACTTAGGGATTTCTCTACATCAATGCTGATTACTGCTGGAAGTATGGAGGCAGGAGCTGGTGCGGCCAGGAACATGGAAAACAAACCAGATCCATTTTTCCCGAGAGGCACTTCATGCAATGAACACTCGTGGAAGCTCAGTTGCTGGAACAAGAAGGTGACCACAGTACGCTGAACAGAATCACGAGGCCGCATGACTGCAGCCTGCCTGAAAACATGCCCACCAACTCAGGCCTCACGTCTCATACCGGTCCCTAAGCCGCTCATACTTAGCAATCTCCTCCACGGACAACGAGGGGACCAACTGCTGCAGGGCCAGCTCCATGTCTCCAGCTGTGACCACAACCGGGTCCTGCTGCTGCGACTGTGAGCCTGCGAGGACCTCCTGTTCTCCATGTGCCTCCTGCATTCTCTGCGCCGTGCTGCTCGTCCCTTGCTTCTGGGAGCCAAGAGATGATGCCGCCCTGTTGGCTTCAATTTCAGCCACACGCCGTTTGAACGCAACCATCCACGCATCCGCACACAGGGCGTACAGATCAGCACCTGCATGTGTGTGTGCATGCACCATGCAAGGCGAGGCAGAAGGAATTAATTTCTAGAGGCATGTGCTCAGGGCAAGGCTTTCAGGCCTCCAGCTGTCCATCAGTGCTCACACACACAGACACACACACAAACACACAGACACGACACACACAGACACACACACACAGACACGACACACACAGACACACTCACACAGACACACTCACACAGACAGACACATGCATACACGCACAAACACACATGCGCCCAGGCACACAAAACCCATGCACACACGCATGCGCCCTCACCCTTCTACAAGCATTCACACACCTGTGAGCTGGACGGGTGCGGCTTGCGCAATTGCATCCAAATCCACGTCATCTGCCAGCACAAATTTGCGCGTCAGGGCCTGCACAGTTGACTCAAAGGGCCTCCTCAGCTGTGTTGTGACACGCAGCACCCAGCCAGGTCCAACACTCCCCTAGGCACAGCATGAGATGCATGGTGCACCACATGCAAGGAAGCATATGGCGCGCCTTCCTCAACTCGGTGCACGTTGATACACACAAATGAGTCTGCGGCAGGGTCTGAGGCACAAGCTCAAGGCACGGGCACGGCCTGCGTGGCTGGTCAAGACGCAGGCGCAGGCGCAAGGTCCGGCCACAGGCGCTAGCCTCGCAGGGGCTGTGGACACATTGCGTACATGCTCTCGGCTGCGCAGCAATCATCACCCATGGCGCAGCTGCGCAGCAGTCAGTAAACATGGCAGCAACGTGGACGCAGGTTTTGCCGCCATCGAGCTGCCGCGCCCGCACCTTGAGCACGCGGGCCTTGGCCTGCGGCTCGTGCGCAATCCCGATATACACCAGCTTGTCCATGCGCCCAGGCCGCAGCAGCGAGGGGTCCAGCAGGTCAGGGCGGTTGGTGGCACCTGGACAAAGAGCACACAGCCAATGCACACCAGCTTGGTCATATGCGCCTAGACTGCAGCAGAGAGGTGTCCAGCAGGTCAGGCCGTTTGGTAGCGCTGGCTCGCACGGAAGAGCGCACACCGGGAGGCTCTGCTGTGCATGAGTGTGCACGACATCTGCGCGGCTGTGTGTGCACAGACCCACGCATGCACGTGCACAGGTCTAAGGATCGCATGTCTGCCTGTTTGCACACGCCCGCGCCGCTTGCGCAGGTGCATGCCAAGGTTGGATGCGCATGCAGACCAGTGGTGTGTGACCAGTGGTGTGTGCATGCAGACCAGTGGTGTGTGACAAGTAGGCAGGGGCGCACCAATGATGAAGATGCCGCTGTTTGATGCCTGTGCCTCGTCAATCTCCGTCAGCAGCTGGGACACGACGCGGTCCATGACGCCCCCTGCAAGTGCACAGGGTCCCCTGAGCAGCGCTGGGCGCAAAACCGACACCGCCTGTAATGTGAATGGCCCATCGCACACATGGCAGCCGCCGCACACATGGCAGCCGCCGCCGCACACATGGCAGCCGCCACTGCACCGGCAGCGTTGCAGCAACCGCATTATCCACAGGAGGTGTCACCCCCATGGCACACACACACACGACAGCAGCAGCAGCGTGCGTGCGTGAGCGCGCAGCTCAAGCAGCTGGGTGGGTGCGTGAGCCCAGGCTTTGCTGCACGTACTGCAGGGGCCACTGAGCATGTGGGCCAAGGCAGCCGGGACGGACCACACACGCAGGCACCCGCGCCAACCCATGGGTGCCGCCCAAGGCACACGCAGCGGCCGTGCAGATTCGGCGCAAAAAGAGCTTTGGAGGGCACTGAAGCACAGCCCGGCAGCGCCCCAGGGGCTGGCGCCTTGCCCTGAAGCTCGGAGACCGGCCGGTGCCCCTGACCCGATCAACGCCCTCTGGGCTCTCACCAGAGTCCCCTGCTGCGCCACGCGCAGGCGCCAGGGCGTCCAACTCGTCAAAGAACATGACGCAAGGCGCCGCCCGCCGCGCGCGTGCAAACACCTCGCGCACCTGCAGCAACAGGCATTGCTCATGCCAGGTTTTGCGTGCATGCCACGTGCGCGCAAATGTGTATGTGTGTGTGTGAATTTGTGTGTGTGTGTGTGTGTGTGCTTGTGTGTGTGTGAGTGCAAGCGCACAGTTGAGAGACACGAGTGAGGGTGTGCATGCGAGTCCATATGCATGTGCACGCATGCACGGGGCTGCCAAGCCTTTGCATGGGCAGAGAGCACATGAGCAGGCCATGCAGCACAGCATTGCTAAAAAGTGCTGCAGGCTGATGGTTGGCAAATAAGCGCTGAGGAGACAGAGGCCACGGGGTTGACTGCGGCCGTCTTTGGGGGCAGCCTCAGACAGAGGGTGGACGGAAGCAAAGGCTGTATAGAAGCACCTGTTTTGTACTGAACGCTTTGTCCGCAGCAAACTGCACCCCCTGAGTGAGCAATAGCTGCCTGCATGCAAGCTCGCAGGCCCTGTACCCAGCATGGCTGAGACAGGGTCACTGCCCCAAAGTCCTCCAACATTTCATCCACACCTCCAGCAGGCTACCTACCACGCACAGACAGGCCCAACCCTGCCACACATGCACGCACAAGCACATGCACTCGCACATGGATTTGCCACGCACCTGCCGCTCCGACTCGCCCACATACATGTTGATGAGCTCAGGCCCCTTGACGCTCATGAATGTGGAGGCGCACTGCGTGGCCACCGCCTTGGCCAGCAGGGTCTTGCCACTGCCTGCGCGTGCGCGTGGGTGCTCCCATGAGCGTGCATCCATGTGCACGTGCAAATGCACAAGCGTGCATGCATGTGTGCATGCATGTCGGTGCGCACGCGCTCTAACCTGCAAGGACACGCGCTTTTTTGTGCATGCCCTCTAGCAGTACATGCAGTGGGCTTGGTTGCTGCAGTGACCAGCATGCACACTTTGGAGCCCCTGCAAGGACACGCGCTTTTTTGTGCATGCCCTCTAGCAGTGCATGCAGTGGGCTTGGTTGCTGCAGTGACCAGCATGCACACTTTGAAGCCCCTGCAAGGACACGCGCTTTTTTGTGCATGCCCTCTAGCAGTGCATGCAGTGGGCTTGGTTGCTGCAGTGACCAGCATGCACACTTTGAAGCCCCCGCAAGGACACGCGC
>LFIK01002535.1_pt1 | contig 14762 bp, 10 predicted proteins | sample 643401 | NCBI WGS metagenome assembly LFIK01 (sample SAMN03777447, study PRJNA286221) | soda lake metagenome | biome: soda lake; feature: Kulunda steppe; material: water; isolation source: sample T5-Br brine of Lake Tanatar-5 | place: Russia: Kulunda steppe | collected 2010-07 | reverse complement strand
TTCCAGAAACTCCCGGTCTGAAACACCTCCCTGCCGTCCGCTGTCGAAATCGAGCTGGGCAAGATGCACCCCGCCATATTCGGCGTCCGCGATTCGGACCGCTTCCTGGATGTCACTTCCGCGAGGAAGGAAACTTTCGATCCGGACATCCGGTTTGAGCAGCCAGAGTCCGGGGGTGGTGAATATGGCCAACAAGGCGCCGCCAGCGAGGAGCCACCGTGACCGCCGCTGGATGAGGTTCGTGATCGTCCGCGATATTTCCTGCCACCGGGTTTCCATCGTTTGCAGACGAAGGCGTTTTCCCGGAGCCACGGACCGGCTTCCAAACCCACCTCCCAGAGACAGAATCGACAGCGCCGGTCCGAAGCTGAACAGAAAACCGGCTCCGACTCCCGCCGCTCCCCAGAGTCCGAGTTGGCGCACTGAATCGGTCTCCGAAACCGACAGCGCCAAAAGGCCGGCCATCGTGGTCAGGGTGGCGAAAATACAAGCTTTGCCCGTGGATGAGACGGCTCTCTCCAAGGCCTCGGTTCCATCGCCGTCGCCGGTTAACGCCCGCAGAAACGATGAACCGATGTGAGCGAGCAACGTCAATTGAATGGCGCCGAGCAAAGGAAACAGGGCGACGGCGAACGGTTCGGGCTGGTAGCCTGCTAGTCGAAACAGCCCCGGCAATAGCGACAGATACACCAGGTGCGCCGACAACAACGCCGCGGTGAGTCGCCAGCCGAGAAAGGCGATGCGAAGGACGGCAATAGCCAGGAGCAAGGAACCGCCCGCCAGAACCCGCATGTCTGCCGCGAGCGCCTCCTGGATTTCGAGTTCCGCGAAAGGCACCGCGACCATGCGGAGGCGCGTGCCGGGGCTTTCAAACGCCTCCAGGATCTCTCGCGCCTCCGTCCGCAATTCCCGCGGGGTGTTGAAACGAAAGGCGTCACTTCGGTATTCGACCGCGATCAATGCCCGCCTCCCGTTCGCCGAGACCATGGCGTCGCGGATCAGCGGATGTTCGAGAGAGAACCGTTCCAGGTCGGCCAACTGATCCTGACTCCACGGGGCGGGCGGAATCAATGGCTCAAACGAGAACGAGAATCCGCGCCTGACCGGCATCGCCGCATGGGTCAAACTCTTGGCCGCAAACACGTGCTCCGAAGCGAGAAACGCATCCGTGACGTCCCGGATCAGCGTTAAACCTCTTTCGGAGAAAACCCGCGGGCATTCGACGTCGACGAAGAGCGTGCGCTCGACATCGCCGACTTCCCGGGCCCGTTCGTAAACCTCGCGCTGGCCGCCCCGGGCATCGAGCATCGAATCGATGCCCGGCTGGGTTTCAAATCCGAGTCCGACCGTCCAGAGTAACGCACACACAGTCGCCGTGATCAGTAGTGATGACCATGGACGCCGGATAAAAAACGCTGTGATTCTCCTGCCCAAAACACGGCACCTCGCCAATCTGGCTGTGTGTTGAAATCCGGGCCCGCGTCAACGTAAAGGAACAGAAAGAATTCGGGCGGTACTCAGCCTACAAGCGATCCACCCGCCTGATTCCGGCCGCATCCATGCGAAACGTCAGGCTAGCAAGGCGCTGGATTGCCGCGTCGTTCCTCCTCGCAATGACGGAGGCTTGCAAGGCGCTGGATTGCCGCGTCGTTCCTCCTCGCGGTTCGACAGGCTCACCGCCCTGAGCTTGTCGAAAGGGCAATGACAGGGATTAGCACCGAGGCGGGGTCTGGGAGTCAGGTGGGACTTCCGCTTTTGAAGAGGGCGGCATCGATGATCGACCAGATGTGGATGATCCAGCCGAGTAAGACGATCCAAAGGAGCGCGGCCAGGATAAACTGGGTCAAAGCAAGGAGGAACCGGCCCTGGAGCAGTTGGCCGAGTCCTGGTATGAAAAAACTGGCCAAAGCGGCGATAACGTTTCCCGTGGATCCTTGTGCGCTCATGTCTTCTTTTATTATGCCCTCGGAAGCGCTGCGTGGCAAATGGGATGATCTAGGGGAAACCCTGTTCTTCCGGCGAGCGCCGCCGCTCGCGGGGAAAGACTTGTTCGTCGCGGCCATTAATCATTGCGGAAGGCACCGGAAGCACTTAGTTAACTATGCTTATGAAAAAGATCCTGGTTTTCCTTTTTTCGTTCATTCCTTTGCTCGGCGCCAAAGCCGAACCGCTCGCGGTCGGGGTACCGGCCCCGGAGATCGACGCCATCGATCAGGATGGAAAGGTGGTTTCTCTGCCGGAGTTGTACAAGGAAGGCTTGGTGTTGGTGTTCTTTTATCCGCGGGCCAGCACCCCGGGTTGCACGGCGCAGGCTTGCAGCTTGCGGGATGAGTTCGAGGTGCTCCAGCAGCGGGGGGTGCAAGTGGTTGGAGTGAGCACCGATTCGGTGGAAGCGCAAAAAAAATTCCAGCAGGAATATGAACTTCCGTTTTCCCTGATTGCGGATGAGAAGGGAAAAGTGGTCGAGGCATTTGGGGTGCCTAAACGCGGGAACTTCGCCAGCCGGCAGGCTTTTTTGGTGAAGGAAGGGAAGATCGTTTGGAGAGATTTGCAGGCATCCACCCGGAAGCAGGCGGACGATGTGTTGGCGGCCTTGGACGAGTTGAAGCCGACTGGAGAATAATAGCAGGGAAGATCCCTTCGGCGGTTGCCTTTCCGAGAGAAAAGCACACGGTTTCCGTTTCGTTTTCCGACCATGCTCTCCCGTCACACTAAGCGTGCTCTCTTGGGCTTTCTCTTCGCCGGGGTCTTTCTGGTGGTGGTCGGCGCGGCCATCAGTCATTATTTTGCAGCGCGGGCCTTGGAGATCCGCCTCGAACAGGAACGTTCGGAACTGGTCGAGCCGGAGCCGATGTTGTTGACGGTGGAACGGTCCGACCGGACGCGGGAACGCGCTTACGCGGTCAGGTTGCAACCTTACCGGCGGACTTCGGTGGCCGCTGAAACTTCCGGGCGGGTGGAGGAGGTGTTGGTCGAGGCGGGCGATTCGATCGAGAAAGATCAAGTGATCGTGCGGCTCGACGCGACGTTACCGAGTTTGGTGGCGGAATCGGCGAAGGCCGCGGTCGAGGCGGGCGAGGCGCAACTGAGAGAGTTGCGGCGCCGGGTCCGGGAGGCGGAACGTTTGGCCGACGCGCAAAGTATTCCGGAAACACAATTGGAAGAAGCCCGTTCCCAGGCGGAGGTTCAGGAGCGCGAGCTGGAGCGCCTTCGGGCGGAGGCCAGGCGCCAGGAAGAAATACTCGCACGCCACGAGGTGCGGGCGCCGTTTTCGGGAAACGTCAATCAGCGTCTCGTTGAGACCGGTGATTCGGTTAACGTGAACCAGGCGTTGGTCAGCCTGGTGACGTTGGATCCATTGCGGGTAAGGTTTTACGTCAGCGATATCGAGGTCGGTTCCTTTCGCGCCGGAGATTCGTTGCCATTGCGGCTCTCGGCTTTTCCGGGGCGGGAATTCGAGGCACCGGTGGTCTCCGTGGCGCGGGCGACCGATCCGGTCAGCGGGCTGTATATGATCGAGGCGCGGGTTCCGAATCCGGACGAGTTGATTTCCAGCGGGGTGCGGGGACGGCTTCTGGCGCAGATTACCCATTATTCGGATACGCTGTTCGTGCCGGCGTCCGCGGTTCGGTTCGAAGGCCGTCGCGCGTGGGTGGACCTTTGGCGCGATGGGGAAGTTCATGCCCGTCAACTGGAATTGGGCGAGGAGACGGATGGAGACTATCCGGTGCTCGCGGGATTGAACGAAGGGGATGTCCTGGTCATTCGATGAGGAACCGGTTTCCTGTCAGGAGGATTGAATGAGTATCGCCCGCTGGAGTGTGGAGAACCGGGTTGCGGTTAACATTATTGTTATCGCGCTGCTCGTGGGCGGGATTTTCGCGGCGGGGACCCGGATTCAGCGGGACATTTTTCCGGATGTTTCGACGAACTTCATTCGTATCATCACGGTGGATGCGACGACCAGTCTGCCGGAGGATATCGAGCAGTTGATCAGCGTTCCGATTGAAGAGCGGGTGGCGGGTGTATCGGGATTGTTGAACGTAATGTCGTTCTCGCAGGACAATCTTTCCACGATTTTTCTCGAGATCGACCCGAGTATCGATGACATGGAACCGATCCTGAATGAGGTGCGTCAGGAGGTCTCGATGGCGCGGCAGCAATTGCCTCCCACTGCTGAAGAACCGTTAAGCGAAATTTTTGACGTCCCGTTGCCATTGCTCACCTTCGGGGTGACGGTGCCGGCGGGGTTTGACGTGACGAAAGAGCGGGCCTTGTTTGACCGGCTGGAGCGGGAGTTGAAAGTGGTGCGGGGGGTGTCGGACGTTCTGGTGGCGGGGCTCGGCCACCGGGAGTTGTGGGTCGAGGTGGACCCGTATCGCGCTGAATTGGCCGGGCTCGGCTTTCCACAAATCGCGGGCGCGGTAACTGAGCAGAGCCGCAGTTGGACCGGGGGGCGGATTACGAGCGGGGCCGGGGAACAGATCGTGCGGCTCGATGGTGAAATTCGGGATCCGGGAGATCTCGAGGCCCTTTCGGTTCCATCGCCAAACGGGTTGGTGCGGTTGCGCGACATCGCGACCTTCAAGGAATCGCCCGAGCGGGAAACCTGGCGCGGCAGAATCAACCTTCAGCCGGGCTTGACCTACACCGTGGTGAAGCGTCGCGGCGCGGATGCGCTTGATACGGCCGCGGCGGCAACGGACCTGTTTCACCGGACGATGGAGCAGGCTCCCGAAGGAGTCAAAGGAGAGGTCGTGTCCGACTCCACCAAGTATATCGACGTGCGGATTCAGACGGTCCTGGAAAGCGGTATTCAGGCATTGGTGATTGTTACGGTATTGCTGGTGATGCTGTTGAACTGGCGGGTGGCGATCCTGATTGCGATCGGGCTCCCGATTTCTTTTGCGGGGACCTTTCTGGTGCTTTATTGGCGAGGGGATTCGATCAATTTGCTGTCCCTTTTCGCGATGATCATGGCGATCGGAATGATCGTGGACGACGCGTTGGTGATCGCGGAAAACATATATCGATACTATGAAGCCGGGATGTCCCGGGTGGAAGCGGCGGTGCGCGGGACGCAGGAAGTGATTTGGCCGGTGGTCGGGAGTGTTTCGACGACGGTGGCGGCTTTTCTTCCCCTTATTCTGGGAGAAGGAATCATCGGAAAGTTTTTGGCGATCGTCCCCGTTGTCGTGATCTCCGGACTCTGCTTTTCGCTGGTGCAGGCTTTTATCGTGTTGCCGAGCCATATGTCGGATTTTGTCCGTCATCCGCTGACGGTGCGCGAGCTGGAATCGCGCCTGGGGGCCGCCACGCGGCTGCGCTCCCGGGTGTATCTGTGGATAAGTCTCATTTACGCGGAAGTGCGGGCGGCGGTGGACGGTGTTTTGCGGGGCGTGATTGAAACCTATACTCATCTCCTGGTAATGTGTCTGCGGAGACGCTATTGGGTTAGCCTCGGTTTTGTGGCCTTGTTGGTGGCCGGGGGCGTGACGGTTTGGGCGGGCGTTCTTCGTTTCCAGTTGTTTGATACGGATTATGCGGACCGGATATTCGTGAAGGTCGATTTGCCCTCCAATTATTCGCTCGACCAGACCGAGGCGGTGGTGACCCGATTGGAAAGGGCGGTGGCCGAGGAGTTGCCCCGGTCGGATTTGGCGGGTTTGGTGACGCAGATCGGCGCCCGGCTGGAGCAGACGAATCAGTTTCTTCACTACGGATCGAACCTGGCCATGATCACGGTTGACGTGGACGAACAAAATCCCGAGGCGCGGCGGCCGTCGGGGATCGAACGTGACTTGCGGGAAATCCTGAACCGGTTTCCGGAATTCGTGGCGGCGACCGCGGCCGCCGAAGGAGGCGGCCCGCCGGTCGGCCTCCCGGTAAATATTCAAATCCGGGGGGAGTCGCTCGAGATGTTGCGTGAAATCGCGGGCGAATTCGAAGCTCGGCTCAGGGACGTTGCGGGCGTGACGAATATCGCCAATGATTTTGTGGTGGGGAAACCCGAGTTTGTCTATCGTTTGGATGAGGAACGGGCGGCGGAAGAAGGGTTATCCGAGGCTGACGTCGGACGTTTTCTGCAAGGCGCGTACCGGGGACTGGAGGCGGCGCGGGTTCGCTGGGGGAATGATGAAGTTCGGGTGCGGGTGACGATGGACGAACGTTTCCGCCACGACCCGGAAACACTCTCCGGACTTCGGATGCCGACCCCGGAAGGGAGGATGATCCCCTTGCACTCGATCACGGAACGGGAACGGGACAGCGGCATCGCCCGCATCAATCGACGGAACCAGCAGCGGATGGTGCAAGTGACGGCCGACCTGGACACCCGGATCATTACGGCGCGGGACATGGAGAGGAAAGTCGAGCCGTGGATCGCGGAAGTGGAGGAACGTTATCCCGGGTACAGTATGACCCAGGCGGGGGAGAGTGAAGATACCGAACGCAGTATTGAAGCGATGCAATTTGCGGCCCTCTTGGCGGTGTTATTGATTTACGTGATCCTCGCGATCATCTTCAACTCGTTCCTGCAACCGCTGATGGTGATGGCGGTGATTCCCTTTGGAGTGATCGGGGTGATCGGAGGGCTTCTTTTCATGGGGCAACCGCTTGGATTGATGGCGATTATGGGAACGATCGCGTTGGCCGGAATCGTGGTCAACAATTCGGTGGTCTTTGTTGACTTCATCAATCGTTTTCGCCGGGAGCACCCGGCGGCGAGCGGACAGGACCACGGCCTGGTTGGCACGGGCCGATCGCGTTGGCATTCGATCATCGTGAGCGGCCGGATTCGCTTCCGGCCCATTTTTCTGACCACCGCGACCACGATCGGTGGATTGGCGACTCTGGCGTTTGCCACGCGCGGGCAGGAAGAGTTTTTGGCTCCGATGGCGCAGGCCATTATCTTCGGGCTGTTGTTTTCGTCTTTAATCACAATGATCCTGATCCCGTGCCTTTACTCGATTATCGATGACCTGGTCCTGTACCGGGAAAAGCTTCGGGGAAGGGTAAGGTGAGAAAGAGCCCCGGGCGGGAAGCCGTCGACGATTTTGGGTGCATTTTGGCGGCGTATCTTTTAACACTGAACGCTCACTTTTTTAACACGGGTCAGAAGAAACGGGACAACGCATGAGGGTTTTAGTTACCGGGATGGCGGCGGGCATGGACGATGCCACTTATATCGAGCAGGTGGTGCAATTGGGCCGTCAGAACGGGCGGGACATTAAAGTGTTCAACGCCATCAATGAGTTCACCAAAGGAGGCAAAAAGCCATTGGAGCGCCTCCTGGGAACGACCGATTACGTTTTCGAGCTCACGCGGGAGCGCGAGTATGAGAAGATCGGATTTGAAATCGCGACCCATCAATATTCGGACGTCATCATCCGGGCGCCGGCGACCATGGAGTGGAACCGGATCAACCGGAAGTTCAAAGACCATCGGATCATTCGCGATTTTATCCGTCCGGACCTGATCGTGACGTTAATCGACGCGGAATGGGTCATCAAGAGGAAGCTGGAAACGCTGGCCGGGGCGGATCGTTTTTTGAAAGCATTGAAAGAACGGAACCACACCCTGTATGAGATCTTATCCTGGATGAACGAGGAGGTTTCCCTGTCGGAGGACTGGGCGAAGTTCATGGGGATTCCCCATTACGTTATCGCCATCGGTGAACCGCCGGAATGTCTTTATAAATTGGTTACGGAACCGAATCCATGGGTGGTGTATGTGAGTTACTCCATGACGTATGGGACTCCCGAAATGCGGACCGTCATTGATCAGGTGATCAATCGCCTTCGGGAATACGCGGTGGTGGTGGACCCGCAGACGGTGGAGATCGGGACGGCCTTTGAGTCGGTGGGGGATAAGGAAGCGATTTACGCGTATACCGTGCATCGCGATCTTCATTGGTATGTGGGGAAAGTTCACGCGGTGGTCGCGATCCATCCCTACCCTGAACGCCCGCCATTGTCGGCGGGGATGATGGATGAGCTGGGACATGCCCGCGATTACATGAAGACCCGCTACATGATTTTCCCGAAAGGCTTTTCCCCTTTCACGACCGATAGTTATATCGAGAAAGGGCATTTGTTCGAGAGCCCCGACGATTTCTTCCGGTATCTTGATACCGTGGAAAAGCGGCCGAAGTTGAAAGGCAGCTACGTTCTGCAAAGCGAAATTCTTTTGGACGAAGCGGTTCGCCAAGTGAAAGCAACCACGTCCTGATGGTCTTGGCAGGGCGCAGGCGAGAGTTGTTGTGGAGAACCTGGCATGATTGAGCTTGAAGCATGGCAATGGGGACTCGCCTTTTTCGGGGCGTTTTGTGTCGGCTTTTCCAAAACCGGAGTGGCGGGAATCGGTATTCTGGCGATCGCGATATTCGCGAACATTCTTCCGGCGAGGCAAGCGGTGGGAGTTGTGTTGCCGCTTTTAATGTGTGCGGATGTGGTGGCGGTGTTGGCGTATCGCCGTCACGCGCAGTGGCATTATTTGTGGAAACTCTTTCCCTGGACGGCGGTGGGGGTGGTCGGAGGTTTTCTGGTGTTGGGCCGGGTGGGTGATGTCGAAGTCGGCATCATTACCGGCGTCATTCTGCTGGTCCTGATCGGGGTCCATTTGTGGCGGGTTTGGGTTCACCGGAATCGTCACGGAGAAGCGCCGCCGGTACCTCGACATTACGCGTTCGCGGCGACGGTTGGCGTGGCGGCCGGGTTTACGACGATGGTTTCGAACGCGGCGGGGCCGATCATGATCCTTTATCTGTTGGCGATGCGATTGCCGAAAATGGAGTTCATGGGCACCGGTGCGATCTATTTCCTTCTCATCAATGGGTTTAAGGTTCCCTTCGGCGTTGGCCTGGATATTATCAACGCGCACTCTTTGCTGTTTAACCTGAAGTTGGCGCCGGTCGTCATCGCGGGGGCGCTGTTCGGGCGGTTTCTCTTGCATTACATTCCGCAAAAACTGTTTGAACGTCTGGCTCTTTTGGCGACAGTAGCGGCGGCGGTCCGGTTGTTGATGATCTCGCTGTGAGGAACGGCGCGTGAAAATGATGACCTCCCATTTTGGGCCGAGAAGAGAATGGAATTAAACAGAAGGTAGCGAAGGTAGCAAAGGTGAGAAAGAGGATGCCGCTTGGCCGTTCTGTTGTAAATCCTTGAAGAATCTCTTGCGTTGAGACTGAATCTCATTTATCGAAGGATGAATCATGAAGAAATGGTATCTGATGGGAGGGCTCCTCGGGGCGCTGATTTTGTTCGGGGCGTGTTCGCCTGCGGAGGACCGGCTGGTATTTGCGTTAAAGCCGGACAAGGATCCGGACAAAATGCTGGAGGAGAAGAAAGCGTTGGAAGCCTTTCTGGAAGAGCGGGTCGGGATGCCTGTTTCGGTACGGATTCCGAATTCCGGGGCGGTGATTTTGGAGGGATTTGCCAACGGCACCATTGATTTGGGGTACATCAGCGCGACGGAGATGGTCCATGCCCGGGACCGTGACTTGGCGAACCTGATGTTGGCCGGGGAAATCGAAGGAAACCCTTATTATTTCAGTTATTGGGTTTCCTTGAAGGATAAGCCGTATTCCGGGGTGGAAGATCTGCGGGGGCAGCCGATCGCTTTCTCCAGTCGCTCCAGCACGTCTGGATTCGTGATCCCTTTCTGGGATCTTTATCAGAAAGACTTGGTGGATGGCGACGCGAAGCCGGAAGATTTTTTTGGCGAGGGGAATGTTTGGTATGGGCTGGGATATGTGTCGGCGATCGAGAGAGTGTTGGCGGGCGACGTGGAGGCGGCGGCCGTCAGTTATTATGTGCTCGACGAGGACCGTCACCTGCGTCCCGAGCAGAAGGAACGATTGAAGAAGGTGGCCGAGCAGGGGCCGGTTCCGACTCATGTCATCGCCGCCAGTTCGCGTCTGAGCGAGGAGGATGCGGCCCGGGTGAAATCGGCTTTGCTGGAGTTCAACGAGGAGTCGAACCGGGATCTGCGGGACAAACTGTTTACGTCAAAGCTGGTCGAGGTCGATGCGGACGAACACCTCGGGGGAATTTCGGGCGCTCTCGATTTGGCGCGAAACGTCACCCGGTAAACGCCGCTACACGAGATGGTTCAGGTAAAGGAAAATAGACGATCCGGGGCTTCGGTTGACTCATGCAGTCTGGAGTCGGGTGCCCCGGTTTCGGTGGATAACCCGGAGACCGGCGCGGGGGAGGAAGCTCCGCATCTTCGGCTGCGCAATTTTGGCTTGCAGCGGGGGGGGCGCTGGTTGTTTCGCAACCTCGATCTTTCGATCGCGCGCGGGAAATTTGTGGCGATTGTCGGACCCTCAGGAGTGGGGAAATCGAGTTTGCTCTCGTGTCTGGCGGGCATGGTCGCTTCGTCGGAAGGGGACATTCAGTACCGATGTACGGGGAACTGCTGTCACCAACCCTACGATTTCCAAAAGAAAATCGGGATCATTTTCCAGAGCCTTATGTTGACGCCGAACAACACGGTTATGTCGAACGTCCTCTGCGGGCGCCTCGGCCGTTATCCGTGGTGGAAAACCCTTTTTCGTTTTCCCGGCAGCGACAAGCGCGAAGCCGCCAACATCCTGAACGACCTGGGGCTGAATCGTTGCATTCCCCGTTGGGTGGCGGAAATTTCCGGCGGCGAACAGCAGCGGACAGCGGTGGCCCGGGCGCTTTTCCAGGAGCCCGAGATTTTTCTGGCTGATGAGCCGGTGTCGAATTTGGACGTTTACCTGACCGGCCGGGTGCTCGGGATTCTGCGGCAGGAAGCGAGTGTGCATCGCCGGACCGTCCTGTGCGTATTGCACAACCCGGAACTGGTGGAACGCTTCGCGGACGTGGTGTTGAGCCTCGACCCGATGAATCCGGACGGCTGGCGTTTGCGCGAAGTCAGGTCATGAGTTCGCCTCCGGTTGCAGAAGGCCCGCGCCCCCGTGCCGGCGGTCAGTCGCCTCCGCCTCAACCTCCGATGCCGGAGATGAAGTGGTATGAGCGTTTGAACGTCCTCAATGTGACGATGCTGGTCTTTCTGTTGGCGGTGGTGGTTTCCAGTCCCGTATTGGAAGGCTCGGGACGGAGCCTCAATTACTACGAGAACCTCACCCGCTTCCTCGGCGGGTTTATCCCGCCCGATTTTTCGGTGACCGGACAAGTGTTGTCCGCCTTGTGGGAGACGATTCAGATCGCGGTCATGGCGACCTTTTTCTCGATCTTGATCTCATTTCCCCTCGCGGCCGCCGGTTCGCAGAACATCGCGCCCCGGTGGCTGGTGGTTTGCGCCCGGATGTCGATGAACATGGTCCGGACGATTCCGAGTCTCGTCTGGGCATTGATTGCGGTGGTGGTGGTCGGGGCGAATCCGTTGGCCGGGGTGATCGCTCTGACGTTTTACAGTATTGGGTATTTGGGGAAATTTTTCAGTGACACCTTTGAGTCGCTCGACACCGACATCGCGAAAGGCTTGCGGGCGATCGGCGCGGACCCGGTGCAGGCGTTTCAGCACGGAATGTGGCCTCACGCCAAGCCTTTGGTCTGCAGTTACGCATTATGGATGTTGGAATACAATATCCGTTCGGCGGCGATCATCGGTTATGTCGGGGCCGGGGGGATCGGGATGTTGCTCCACTCTTACCAGGAATTCGGGATGTGGGATAAATTCGCCACCGTCCTGTTGTTCATTCTGGTGCTGGTGACGATCCTCGACTTTCTGGGCGAGTGGGTTCGCCGGCAAGTGACGAAGCGGATCAATAACAAGGCCCTGGCCGAATAGGCAGAAAGAGGAAACGTTCATCCCGGGATTGCCAAAAGGGTCATCCGGGTGAAGGATGGGAGGCCGATTTCGGATTCAAACATGGCTGATAAGAAGTTTAAGTTTATTGCGGGCGCGGACGACTTTCTCGTTACCCGGATGGGGAAAGAAGCCTTCGCGGAGATGACCCGCGAGCTGAACGACGAGTTCGCGCAGGAAGTCATTGACGGCGCGGTGAATAATGTCGGCGAGGTGGAAGCGGCGGTTCGTTTGTTTGTGCAGGCGGTCACCACGCTGCCGATGTTTGGCGGGAAAAAAGTGGTTTGGCTGAAAGACGTGACCTTCTTCGGGGACACGGTAACCGGCCGGGCGGAAGGGACGCTTACCCAAGTGGAGTCGTTGAAAGAGATCCTCGCCACCGTGGATCCGGCGCAGGTTGAAGTGTTGATCACGGCCTCTCCGGTCGATCGCCGCCGGGCGTTTTTCAAGTGGTGCGAGAAAAACGGTGAGTCCCATTGGATCGCGGCCGCCGGGGAGCGCGGCGGCGGCACTGATCTTTCGCAAGTGGTGGCGGACGAGGCGAAACGCAACGGGATTGTCTTCACCCCCGGAGCGACCGAATTGCTGGTGGGGAAGTTGAACGGAAACACCCGCCTCCTGGTGGAAGAAGTGGCCAAACTGGCCTCCTATCTCGGCCCGGAAGGCGGGAAAGTGGAGGAAGCCCTGGTGATGGACCTGGTTCCGAACTTCGGGGAAGGGAACTTTTTTGAGGCGGCGGACGCCTTTTTCTCGCTCGACCTCGGATGGACGCTGGACGCTTTACACCGCCACTTTTTTGCGGGAAACGAAGCCCGCTCGCTGATCAGCACCTTGCAAGGGCGCAACCGGCTCCTGATTCAGTTGAAGATCCTGCTCGATTCAGGGGAAATCCGGCTCGGTCACCGCGGGTTGGACAAGACCACGTTCGAGCGGGCCGCCGCCACGCATCGAGCCGCGTTTGGGGAGAATCCGGAGAAGGGAGCGTATAACGTCTTTACCCAGAATCTGTGGTATCTCGGACGTTTGGCGGAAGGGGCGAAGGGACTTACCCTGAAACGGCTGATCGATTTTCAGAAGGAATTTCTGTGGGCCTTCGAAGAGATTATCAGTCGGCCCAATCAGCAGGAAGAGGTGATGCGGGAGATGTCGATCCGTTGCCTTGGCGTCAAGTCGTGACGAAAAACCCGGAGGCGCGGAAGGCCGTGGGCTGCCGAGGGCGCCGTCACTCATACAAACCTTGCTCTTCACGAAACGGACGAGTAGCTTTCTTGTTTTAACCGACTAAGAGGAACTGATTTACGATGGATACCATACCCAATGTTCTGGCCCAACGCTACGCTTCGGCCGCAATGAAGACGATCTGGTCCGCCCGGGGACGAGTGATTTTGGAACGCGATTTCTGGATCGCGGTGATGAAGGCGCAGCGCTTGCTCGGCTTACCGATCCCGGTGGAGGCGATTTCGGCCTATGAGCATGTCCAGAGCCAAGTCGATCTGGAATCGATTGCGGAGCGTGAGCGGACGACGCTGCATGACGTGAAGGCGCGGATCGAGGAGTTTTGCGCCCTGGCCGGACATGAGCATATCCATAAAGGAATGACCAGCCGCGATCTGACGGAGAACGTGGAACAACTGCAGGTGCTGCGTTCGCTCGAACTGATTCGGGACAAAGCGGGGGCGGCCGTGATCGCTTTGGGAGAACGTGCATCGGAGTATCGGGACCTGGTCATCACGGGACGGACCCACAACGTGGCGGCGCAACCGACGACTTTCGGAAAGAGGCTGGCGATGTTTGGCCAGGAGTTGTTGGAGGCATTCGAGGCGTTGGAGGAATTGATCGAGCGTTACCCGGTGCGAGGGTTGAAAGGCGCGGTGGGGACGCAGCTGGATCAGTTGACCCTCTTTGGCGGCGATGTGGAAAAAGCCGCGCAGTTGGAGGAAAAGGTCATTGGTTACCTTGGATTCAGCCGGACGCTACGCAGCGTGGGGCAAGTGTATCCGAGGAGTCTTGACTTCGAGGTAGTCAGTCGCCTCTACCAGGTGAGTGCGGCGGCGAGCAGCTTTGCCCGCACCTTGCGGCTCATGGCGGGGCATGAACTCGCCAGCGAAGGTTTTCAAAAAGGGCAGGTCGGTTCCTCGGCGATGCCTCACAAGATGAACAGCCGAAGTTGCGAGCGGATCAATGGATTTCATGCGGTTTTGAACGGGTACCTGACGATGACCACGGCGCTGGCCGGCGATCAATGGAATGAAGGAGACGTCTCCTGTTCCGTGGTTCGGCGGGTCGCGTTGCCCGACGCTTTTTACACGATCGACGGATCCCTCGAAACCTTCTTGACCGTTTTGCATCAAATGGAGGCCTTCCCGTCGGTGATTGAAGCCGAAAACGACAAATATTTCCCGTTCCTGGCGACCACCACCTTCCTAATGGAGGCGGTCAAAGCCGGCAGTGGACGGGAGGCGGCGCACGCGGCGATTAAAGAACACGCGTTGGCGGCGGTGAACGCGCTGCGCAGTGGCGAGAGCGACCACAATGATTTGGTGGAACGACTGGCTGACGATTCCCGCGTCGGACTGAGCCGGGAGGTCATGCGAAGCCTTCTTGCCAACAAGGGGAAATTTCTCGGGACGGCCCGTGAACAGGTTGACGGTTTTGTCGCGAAGTCGCGGAAGGTCGGCGAGCGTTATCCCCAGGCGCGATACCTGAAGCCGGGGAAAATTCTTTAGGCCCAGCGGGAAACCCCGCTGTTTCCGCGACGGCGGTTTTGGGGACCGCATCAGGCCACACGCCTGATGCCGGGCCACATCCATGCAACCTTTCAGGCGTGAAAAGCGCTGGATTGCCAAGTCGTCCCTCCTCGCGGTTCGACAGGCTCACCGCCCTGAGCTTGTCGAAAGGGCAATGACAGGGAGCTATCAATGAAAAAACTTCCTGAACGCCTAACTGGAGGGCGCTTGTCGCCG
>LFIK01002534.1_pt1 | contig 14765 bp, 22 predicted proteins | sample 643401 | NCBI WGS metagenome assembly LFIK01 (sample SAMN03777447, study PRJNA286221) | soda lake metagenome | biome: soda lake; feature: Kulunda steppe; material: water; isolation source: sample T5-Br brine of Lake Tanatar-5 | place: Russia: Kulunda steppe | collected 2010-07 | reverse complement strand
CCCTCCCCCTCCACCACCACCACCGTTACCACTGCCAACACCTCCAGAACCACCTACATTTGCGCCTGGAGGAACTTTGGTATGTTCATTGAAGAAACGTCCCACGCATTGGCCCGCACGGTTTCTTTGTACAAAAGGCCTGGGCTTTAAGTCAGCCCCACCAAGTCTTGGGAAATGGGGGAGTTCATGCTGAGTTGGGATTTCCCGATTCGGAGCACGCTGAACACTTAGTTGGGCTCGAAAACATAGGACTGCATGTTTTGTTAGTCGCGAATGGCTGCAGGGGCGGAGAACTGCCCCCCAACGATAGTTTATGATGCGAACGGATTGATTTCCGGGCGTGGTGAAATGGGGGCCCCCCATCCTGCGCCCCAGCTGCCCGCACCTGCACGGCTGTGTCCCTGGGGAACTTCCGGAGTGGCCTGGGGCGGTGGGGAGGGGGTTTGCAGGTCATGCGACCGCCGTGTCAGACAGAGCGGATTCGCCGCGCTGGCAGTCCTAGCACTCCCTCAGGCCTCCTTCCCCCCACCCCCTTGCACCAGAGCTCATGCATGGATACATGCATCTCCCCTGCGTTGAGATCAGGCAGGAAGAGGCCCCATGCAGGCGCGCATGGCTGCGCGCATGCACTCTTTCCGTACATTCTCCCACATGAGCCCCCCCTGCCCACCCTGCCAGCATGGAGCGTGCTCTGGAGTGCACCATGCAACTTTGGGTGCGACACAGCACGCACCGCCTGCGTCCGTGGGCCCAGCCAGCCAACGCTCGTCCCCCACCCCGCTCCCCTGGAGCCCCTGTACCGCCTCCCCTTCTCCTGCTGGGGCTGCGTACGCCCTGTTGCGCGGGCGCGCGCCAACCCCCCCCCCGCCCCTCCCCACCACCCCAGTCCACTTCGGGAGTTCCCCAGGGACACAGCCGTGCAGACGCGAGCAGCTGGGGCGCAGGTTGGGGGGCCCCAATCGCCCCAAATTCACCGAACCCGGTAATCAATCCGTTCGCATCATAAACTATGGTTGGAGGGCAGTTCTCCGCCCCTGCAGCCATTCGACACAAACAAAATATGCAGCTCCACTAATTTGGGCCCAACTAAGCCGATGGCTTGCTCAGAAATGGGAAATTCCAAATCGGCATGAACTCCAACAGACTTGGTGGGCTTGACTTAATGCTTCCAGCCAATCCAGGCATGCGTGCTTCCACCCTGTCCTGCTGCATCCGGTCCTGCTCCCTGCCTTCACATTTGCAGGATACCATCAGTCCCACGTTGATGGTGAATGAGCCGTTCAGCTCCTCCTTCGAAGGCGCGGATGACCCCCTTGAACCATCCCCAAGGAGGTCCCTGCTGGGCCTTGGGGGAGGGGTGGAGGGTGTTGACACATTTGTGAGTGCGCGCTGCCGTGCACCCCTGCTCTTCACTATGTTCCAGTGCTGCCTATGCTGAAGGGCTACTCCACGCAATGCCAAGCACATGGCCTGCACACCCTTGCCCGACCACCACCCCCTTGCTGCTTGCAGGTAATTGTGGGCGGGGCTGGCAGCGCATGGGCTGACACTGGGGCCTCGGTCACAGACAACATCGACCTGGCAGAAGACTTGGTGGTGCGTGACCATGCCGCGGGAGGGAGCCTGCCTCCCTCTTTTACTATGCGCTGTGCTCCTTCCTCCCTCACCCCTCCTCCTCAGCGCAAAGTGTTGCCTGCGCTGCTTGCTCACCGGCACTCACCCACCACCGCCTTTGGAGTTGCATATGCTGGCCCTATACTGTCGCCTCCACCTCACCACACCCCACCACTCAACCCCGCGCCCACAGGTCACCTCCCAGCTGCTCAGGGCAGGGGATGCAGCCGTGCTGCAGGAGACGAGCAGCACCCTTGTTCTGCCGGCGGACGCGCCCACATCAGCAGCCGCATTCTATATCGTGCGCTATAGCAGCAGCGACAGGGCGGGCAACTTGGCGGTGAAGCTCAGGAGGGTGTATTTTGAGTGCGAGCAGGTGTGTTTCGCATGTGAGGGCCCTTCTCCAGCATCCTGGTCGCCTGACCGCCATGCCTGCTGAACCTCCCCCTGTGCATGCATTTACAGGCACTGCCCATAATGTTGTGCTGGCCCCTCCATGCCTACCGTGCAGGGCGAGCGCATCTGTGATGAGGACCCGGATGCTCTCACCTGCTCCGTTGAAGGGGTGTGCCAGAGCCAAGAGCCAGGTGGGAGGCTAGCGCTTTCCAGATGCGGGCAGTATCCAAGCCTGACGCACTTGATTGCACTTCTTGGCACCAGCTTGCCTCGCATGACGTGAGATCTGATGATTTCCCATCTCTTAATTCCCCCAATTTGCTCCCCTCCTTCCTGCCAGTCCTGGCTTAACCTTTTTCTCTCCTGCTCTGACAAAAAGACACGCATTTGAGCTGCACCCCCTTGTGCATCCCTCAATTGCATGCAAATGCGCCTCTCTGCGCCACCTGCTCCCCAACAGGCACAGTTGAGGTCACCACCACGCTTGAGCGCACCAACCCAGACTTGAGCCTGAACGGCTTGGCCATGCTGGACGTCAGCCCTGACACCCCTTACACAAAGTGCCTCCCCGGGGATCCAATTGAAGAACAGTCGTGTGAAAGGTGTGTGGGAGCTGCCCTTGTTTGCAGCGTGTCTGTGTGTGGTAATGGGGTGGCTGGCGTGCATTAGGTTTTGGCTTGCTCAAATCCTTGAAGCACGGTTGCACTGCTCATCTCAGCCATGATGCCTGCCACATTCACCACACTCTTCATTCCGCACTCCTCCTGCAGGGGCGTGCTGGCAGTGGACAGCGTGCAGGGAGACATTGCCGGGTCGGTGCAGCTGGCTTGCACGTTCCATCCTGCAGGCGGGGAGCAGGTGTGTGGTCGCACTTGTGTTCAAGCACGCTGGGCCACCAAGTGTGCACTCGTTCACCCATTGGACCAGCCTACCCTAGGACTGAGAGCACCCCAACAACTGGTGCAGCAGGGAGCAGTAAATCTATGAGCAAAAGGAAGATGTCCAGAGTATCGGGGCCATTTGGTCTCACCTGATTGCATGCTGCATCACTCACCCACATCTGCACCTCACTGCCGCTCCCCATTCTGGCACAGGAGCCCACCCCACGCACGCCTCCAGTGAACTATCAGAGCAGCCTCCTCAGCGACTGCGGGCTGGACATCGAAGGGGGGGGGGCGGGCCAGTGGTTTCTCGTATTCACGGTGGGTGGGTTGATGGGCGTCTCCACAGGTGAACCCCATCCTTCAGACTGCCCATGTGCCTGAGCACAAAAGCATCGCACACATCCACACCCATTCCGACTGCACAGGCGGTGAATGATGTGGGACTGGCATCGTCGCCAGGAAGCGTCACACGGACACTGCGGGTGCAACCAATCTGTGAGACAGGCGAGGTTACCTGTGACTCGGGCGTGTGCAAGGATGGTGAGTGTACCCCCTCTCAACATACTGAACTCTGGTGATTTGCCAGACTGGAGGAGAATGGAACAATGAGAGCTGCATGTGTTCCACGCTCCCTTCGCGCCTTGTTGGGAGCATGGCTGAGCAAGCAGCACACCTATCACAATGCCCAAGCGCAGCATTGCGCGAATGCTCCCTTAGTATCCAACCTTGCTCTATGCCCTGCGCCTGTGCAGATGAGCGAGAGTGCTTCCCCACTTCCAGCCCTGAGCCCGATCCCACCCCAACCATCACCCTCTTGGAGGTTCCAGGTACGTGATGAGGCCACTCCTGTTGTTGTGGCGAGGGTGATTGCGCCACCCAGTTTTGTTGGCGAATATGTATGTGCGTGCTTGCATGCGCCCAGCTGCCCTTGGAATCGGCTCAATCAGGTGTCTGTTTCCTTGGGCCAACCATGCAGGCCGTGCTGAGGATGGTGCCACATCCGTGAGCGTCAAGCAGGGCAGCACCTACCTTGCCTGCTCAAGTGAAGCATATACTGACGGAGTGTGTGAGCCGGGTGCAAGCGCAACAGATGGCTCAACAACCGAGGGCGATCTGACCAGCAGCGTGAGTTGCGCGCACATACATGGGGCCTCGCACCTGCACATCAGTGACTGGTGTCTGGAGCGTCTAAAGCTGCAGCAGCGTCAGGCGTGCAGTTTTGCCTTGTTCACTTGAGTTGGTTGCTCCAACCTCACCTATCTATAATGGGCTTCCAACAATTGACTTGCCATGCTTGTGACACAGGTACTTGCCTGCCCCCCACAATCATGCCTGGACAGCTCCAGTGGCTGCTCCTTGGCTGACCGCTTCATTGCAAAGGGCGTGACGGGATGCATTGACACTACTGCTGAGGTGGGGTGGCTGTAGGAGCTGCCTGGTCCCTGTCCAGTTGCTCCTTGCTTGCAAGCTGGCTACCAATCACAGATTATACAGGTATGCCAGAGAAGGCATGCACACAAATACACATGGTGCTATTCCCCAGCAAAGCAACACAACCTCAATTGCCTGCAGGTTGGCACGACATTCACCATTCTGTTTGCGGTGTATAACAAGTACGGTCAGCTGGCTACCGCTGCACGGCTCATCACAATCATCAATTTGTGCGATGAAGGCCAGACCCTATGTGATGGAACTTGCTCGGAGGTATGTGGGGCCGTCAAGAAACAGTATGAGCTTCTTGCACAACCTTTTGTTGGGCTGTGTGATGGTTGCACGTGTCCCTGATAACAGGCATTCAATCCGTCAAGCTGTTGTGTCCACGTGGCACAATCCTCCTTGCACTCAGCCACTGCCTGATTTTGCCATCGCCTCCCCCACATGTGCAGACCCTGTGCAGTGTGGAGGAAGAGGTAATCCTACAGCAGCCCATTCCCACTTTACCAACCATTGATTTCATATCTGGAGCAAGAAAGAACCGCCGACGGCACCTATTGCAGTCCAAGCCACTGGATTCTGCGGATTTTGAGCTGGCGTACGGCTTTCCTGCGGTGAGCTCTGCTGCCTTCAATGTCAAAGGAGGACGCATATTGTGTGGTTGCACCACCATGTGTGTTCCAAGACCTCTTTCCTCCCTCACCGTACACCGCAGCTGTCAACAGAACTCGTGAACATCTCCTGGTTCAACCCCCACCTTGCACCATGCACTGGAAGCAACGAGGGTTTTTGCGGATTGGTTGCCACAGACTACCTGGTGAGACCATTAAATTTGTTCTGTCGGGTAGTTTGTGCAGCTTATTCTGTTAGCTATTAGTAATAGCACCTTTCCGTCGATCCAACGCACTTTGTTCTTGTGTGTACCCCACAACACAAGACAAGCCCCTCCAAACCGCCCACTAAACCTGCAGGGTTATCTCATTGACGTCTCGCCGCGTCCAATCTGCACAAGCAGCGTGCCGGGTGAACTGTCATGGGATGACTGGAAGGCTGGTGTGCCGCCTGCTGGCACTGAGGCTGGCGGTGCTGTTGAGTGTGCAGACCCACTATGCTCGCCCTCAGCTGCAGACAGGGCCCAATGCCGGCCAGGCCGCTTTAGCATTAGGTGAGGCTGGAAGGGCAAGGATCGCCTTGTTGCTCTGTCCCTTGGTCTTCAGAAAATGCAAGCAGTGCTCTTGCCACACCATAAATGCCACACTGACGCTGCGTGCTGCCCTCCCTCAACCACCCTCAACACAGCTACACTGCAGTAGACTCAGTGGGGCGTGTCAGTGAGCTCCAGGTGTACCTAAGGGTCCAGGCAGCAGCGCGCCATGCCTTCCGCCTGCAAATGGCACTGGCTTGCTCTGATGGGCCCGAGCAGCTTCAGCAGGAGGTGCGCTGCTCAACACATGGGGAACGTTCGGCAAAAAGGATAATCCTTTGGGTTCTAGAACCCGAACTGTTCTAGAACTGATGGAGGGGGGTTCGGAGAAATTAACCCCCCTATTGCAGAAATCAGCAGGAATTGACTGGATTCGATTGGAATCAACTGGAATCAACTGGAAAGGGTGCTCTACACACCACTAGCTCCTTTCAGAGTCTCTGTGTGTATAATGTAAGATATGATCGAGACATGGAAAGAGGGGGATTCATTTGACAGCGCATCATACTGATCTGTTCACTCCTCACGTCCAAGTGATCTGTCTACCTTCAAATGGCAATCATCAACAAGTAGCTGGCTGCAGATATGTCCGCGGGGCTGGAGGGAGCTGGACTGTGGGGGTAGGAGACTGGAGGAGGGAGGGGGGAGGGGGAGGGGAAGGGGCGCGCGCGAGTGAGTCACCCGCGCGCGCGTGTAAGCCCATGGAGGCAATCCCCTGCACTTCCCCCTCCCCTCACCTCCTCCCCCTTCCCCCCCCAAATGTGCAACATGCATGCTAATGGAAGCCAATGGCAAGCAATTGGAGGCATTTGGGGAAGAGTGGGCGAGGAGAAAGGGTCCCTCTCGTCGGGAGCTTCGACCTCCCTGTTGCCAGCCTCCTTAATTTCGGCGGACCAGTTCAGGAACTCAACGAACTTGAACTGTTCTAGAACAGATGGCCGATTTTAGCCGACCGTTCCAACCCAGCTTATAAGCATGCAAAATAAAACGCCTACGTTCAAACAATCACACACATATACACACACACTCATGCACACACACCCACATGCTTACACACACATGCATGGGCACACTGCACCTACCCTGTTTGAGCGTGCAGGTAGATGTCCTGGGCATTGGCTTGGTCACACCATTCCTGGACGACCTTGGGGTCCAGGCTGATACGGTGAAGGAGGTGTGAGCAAACAGGGATGTGCTAGGGAGTGTCAGAGCTTTGTGTTGTTGCCATGCTGTCAGGCTGTGTGGCTTGAGGCTTTATGAGAACACACATGCAATAAGCACACCCACACCACACGCGCATGCTCACATACATTCATGCATTGCAGCCTGCCTGCGCGTTGCAAGCCACCATCCTGTCCCCCATCCCTCTCCTGGCATGAAGCGGCTGGCCCCACCTTCCTGCCTGTGCTTGCCTGCCACTGGGCGCAGGTGGCGCTTATGGGCCCCATCGCAGTTGACATCGGGCCTCCGGCACGCAGCAGGGCTGAGGGTGTGCCCTCCTTGTGCATTGCAGAGGCAAATGTGACCCTGCAGGTGGGTGGTGCTGCTGGTGGGCATTGGTGCAACCCTGTAGACATGCGCACAGCCTGGGGTGCAATGTGGTTTTCTGAGGCAACAGTCAAGGAGTAAGGACTTCTGGCCTGATGCATGCTGCACCCCACCCATTCTGTAGGTTGGATGCACGCCAGAGGATGCTGGCTTTGCCAGTGGTCCGGTTGGGGCAGAGCTGGACAGTGCCTGGTGGGTGCGAGCATGGTTTGCTTGCGTTGTGTTTCCTACCTTTTACATAAACCACATGGACTGCGGCAACCACAGCTTCCACCCTGACCCCACAACTCTGCTGTACGCCCCGCCTTTGTGAGCACAACTGTTAAGGCGTGCAAGCCAAGGGCAAACATTACTGCATTTCCCTGCTGCTGCAGGTGCCCATGCAAGGTTGCATGGAACGCTGCGTACAACACTGAACTGGACCTCAGCAGTGTCGGCACCTACCCAGCAGGAGGTGGGCGCAGGCCTCAGGCATGCTTGAGCACATGCATCTGCGCGCACATGCCATCCTTGCCTCCCAGCTGCCTCTTTTTCCCTGTCTATGTGGGCACACCCTCAATTGTTGTGGCCGCCCTGCCTGCCCACACGGACAGGTCTGGTCTTCAAACATGAAGCTCTGAGCCCTGAGGGCGCCGATCCCCTTGGCCCCAGCCCCAACTGCAGTCCCCTCACTCCCGCCTCTGCCTCGCCTGAGGCAAGGTTACGGCTTGCAGGTCGGTGGCTGCTCACTGGGGCCATCGCCTTGCATGTGTGCTGCTGGCTGGAGCTTGCCCAAGCCCTTTGAGCAGCCTGCTCTCCTGCCTAGGCACTGCCTCGCTGCCCTTGACAACCTTGCAGCATTTTGCTGGGATGGTACCTTCAAGGCGTTGGGGGTGAGGACTGAAACCAGCTTGCACCATGAAATCAGCTTGCGCCATGAGGTATTGTTTGCACGCACCTCACCTTTGCACAGGTGGTGAGCTCAGTGGAATTGCCGACAGCTACGATGCCCTCTTGGCTGGGATCAAGGAGCTGGGCCGAGACATTGCAAGGGTTGAAGACAAGCTGCTGGCCACAGACGCAGCTCTAGAAAACGAGGTGCGCTCTGCCACGGGCGCCCTGACAAGCCCCACGCTACCCTATCCCACTTTCTGCACTTGCGCAGACATGTGCATCCACACTTACTACTTTGCGTAAGGGAAGTCATACACATTACTTATTAATGTGTATATATTATATACCCCTATTTGAGGGTGCTGCAGAGGGCCCAATTAGCTTCTCTGAGGGGCTACACACACTGCACCCAAATAGACTGCCACTGGGCGGCACTCACGCCTGAACCGGCCCGTTACATACTGCGCACAGGCACGCAACCTCCTCTTAGACAAAAGTGCCAGCTTTGGGAGCAAGGCACAGGCTCAGGTGCTAGAGGCAAGCCAGGGCATGGCCGCAGGCCAGAGCACTGAAGCTGCAATGGACCTCCTCCGTGAAGCCAGGTGAGAGCGGTGCAGCTGCAAGCCCAAGCTGGTGTGCGCGCACCTGACAGCTCTCTCACAGCTCCTTGCGTCTGTCTGCACATGGAGCGGTCATGGCTTCCCACCATCACGCTCTGTATGCTTCCGCCGGCAGCCTTGCATTTGCCATCCCCCATCCACCTACGAGCCATTAGTTCTCAGTTTAAGGGGTTTTTTTGGGTGGGTGTGGCACGCGGGCTCCTTGCCACCTTTCCCTCACACTCTGAGTGTGATTGTGAGTGCGCAGAGTGCTTCCTGGACGGTCTCGGTTCCCAGTGGTTGGTCACACCGGACCTAAAGCATGCACGCAGAGAACGCATGGGCTTTTATAGAGAACGGGTTGTATTGTTGGCACATGTTTATCCATCCGAGGGTCCCAACATGCAAAGCCCAGCTCCCTGCCCCAAAAACCCCTCCCTCCCTTCACCCAGGACTGGACCCACAACCCGTGGCGCCGTGCCTCCCGTACAATTAAGGACAACCAGCCGCAGCCTTGGCCAGGAGGTCAATGAGGGCAGGGAGAGTGCGGACGCCTCCATCTGCCCCGCAGGGAGGGAGCATGGGGATGGAGCGGGTACCGACTTCACATTCATAGTCGGCAGCAGCGTGGAGGGCACACCTGCAAGCACCGCAGCCACAGGTGAGCTCAGCTGCATCTCTGGCTCTGTGTGCACACATGGGTGCGTGGACGGGGTGGTGCTTTGGCTCATCCAGGACGCAGCGCTCTGACGGCCCTGCAGTGCAGGGGGGCGCCTCCTGCCCAGCCACTTACTTACAAGCCTGCAGCTGTCAGTGGCGCATGGCAGCACCCACGCAAGCCCCACCCATCTCTTGCTCCCTGTGCCCCACAAGGATCATCCATGGCAGCCTCAGGGCAGGGGTACAAGGCACACAGGGCAGGGATGTGGAGCAGGAAGCTCCTGGGGGGCCCCCTGGGCTACGAGGTGAGGCCAATGCATTGTACCCCATCAGGCTGAGGCCGCACCATGTTTGATCTTTGGTCCAGCTGTGTGTGCTCTGGGTTCTCCTCTGGTCTGTGGGAGGGCAAAGGGCGCACCAAGTTGCCTGCCCTCCTGTGTCGTGACCAAGTGCCGCGACAGAGGCATTCCTCCCTGGCCTCCTCACTCACCCGAACACAAACCCACTCTCTCCCTTACACACACACGCATGCTCACACACACGCACACACACGCACACACACACACACACACATGTACACACACACACACACGCATGTACACACGCACACACGCATGTGCAGCTGGGAGCAGCCACCATCCCGACACCAGCTGGGACCTCAGCGCGCACCTCAAAAGCAGACTATGGGAACATCCGCCTGGTCGGGGAGAAGCGCAACCATGTTCTTGCGGGTGCTCTCCTCCTCCAAAAGCGGAGGGCGCCTGATGAGCAGCAGACAGGTGGGCTGGGCAGCAGCATGGCTCGTCGCGCTTTCTGCTGCCCGGGCTTGCCCTCCAGCCTGCACATGGCCCATTCCTTGGTGGCAGGTTTGCGTTGCATTGGTGCAGGCGGGGTGGCCGGTGGGGCGGCCGCCCTGATCACCTGCCTTTACAGGCTTTTGTGTAGGAGAGCACGCATCTGTGCCCATGCGTCTAGCCCAGCCATATGCTGCCTGCTGGGTGAGAGGGGGTCTCATCCCATTTATCAATGCATGAGGGAAGCACTGGATGTAAGAGGCGGGTGCTTGCATGCATGCAGTGCGCAAGTCTGTGTCTGCCCATTGCACACCAACTCCAAGGAGGTGCACAACATGGCAAAGCATGGGCTGTGATCGTGGTGCACAAGCTATACACAAGCGTGCCGTGCACTGGCGCAAGCCCAATACACGCCACAGGTGCCTGCTCCAGAGAGCGCCAGCTCCTCACCCAGCTTCTCATCCAATTGGATGGGTGCTTGGGCTGTGCACATGTGCAGTGCACCACAGGCTGCAGGCTACAGGCTCGCAGGCTGCAGCAGCAGGCAACGATGAAAGGTCAAGTGTGCTGGCCCCAGCAATGGGGCCACCTGCCCCCAGCACTAGGCCCACCTGCCCCCAGCAATGGGGCACTCTTTCATCGTTCGCAAGAACGGGCAACCCCACTCGTCTGTCCCCCAAAACTCCTGCTTGCTCAGACTGGTTGCTGCTCTTGTGGCTACAACAGGAGGGAACCGGTTTGAGAAGCTGTGCGTGCCTGGTGGGCTGGGCATCAACCTAGCTGGGGAGTGCGTGGGCAGCAGGGGCAGCCAGGAGGGACCGGAGCTGGCCTCCAACAAGACCGAAGTCCCTCGCATTGGCCTTGACCCAGCCTTTTTACGCACCTCCAGCCTGTACAACTTCCAGGTGTGTGCTCAAGTTGTTCAGGCTGTGCTTCATGTTCCATCCTATGTGGAGCGACTGCTGTGGTTGCCTCATGCTGGGTGCATTGCTGCGGAGCTCAAAATGCACTCGGCGGTCAAACTCCACCGCCGCGTTCCCACTCCCTGCACATGTGCAGATAGCTGGCCAACCAGGGGACTGGTATGACACCTCCCCCGAGGCCGGGGAATTCAATGCTCAGGGAGCCCCTCTTGGGTTTGCTTCATTGGAGGTTCACGGTGGGTTGGCCCGTGGATGCGCTGTGCACATGAAAGTGGCTCCAATGCCTCAGCTTGCGCTGTGATCATGCATGAACGGCGCTCTTTGCCAGACGCAGGTGCTGCAGCTGTGAGTGCTCCCCTACTTCCACCCCCACCCATGCCCAAATCTGGTACTTGCTCCCTATGCCCACGCAGGCTTCCCACCTTTGTCATTCCCCGTCTTGTTTGACATCAACCAGGGCAGCGAGCGCGTGCGCTTCTTGGTCGAGTTTTTGAAGGAGGGTTTCTTCTTGGACCAGTTTGCCACTACGCACCTGACCCTGTACCTGGCCACGTTCAACCTGGACACCCAGCTCTATGGGTACGTCAGGATAGACGCCGAGTGGCTGGACAGTGGCCTCATCCATGCCAAGTGGGACTTGCAGGCACTTGAGCACAGGGACTACACGCCTGAAGGCCTGCAGATGGATGGGATGGCCAACCGCCTTGGCAACGATATGGTGAGCCGTGCATGGATGGCAGGAGCTGCTGGGTCCTTGTCATCTGGATCTGAATGCTAGCTGCCGCGCAATAGGACCTTGACCAACCCTTGCCATTGATACGGCAGCCACTGTGTGTGTATGCTCCACATTACCGTTCCTGCAGGTGCTCTTTGTGCTCCTGCTGGCCTACTGCCTATTCACTGCCCTAGACATACGGCACTCACTGAGGGTGAGCACCTTTTTGTGATGTGCTTGTGCAGCCACCCTTGTCAGGGTTATAATTCTCTGCCCCGCAGCAAGAGCCCTTTCTCTCATTTCTGTCCAGCATGATCCGCAAGCGGCTTTGAGAGGAGACCTCCTGCTCCTGCTGCTGCTCCTGCTGCTGCTCCTGCTGCTGCTACTGCTGCTGCTCCTACTGCTGCTGCACCCACAGGCACAGGCCAGACGCAGGCAGCTGTGGAAGTCCATCCTGCATCGGCGCAAGGAGCCGTCTGCACAAGGCCGGCTAGGTGTGCACAGCAGCAGCAGCAGTGGCAGCAGCAGCAGCGCTGGCATTCCCCGAGCGGGAGGTGCTCATGGAGCTGTGGTTCCAGGGGGGGAGGGCAAGAGCCTGGATGAGATCCACCTCCAGATCAGCAGCAGCATGAGCTCATACACCTCATCAGACAAAACAGGTGTGAACATGGGTATTGACTGAGCAGTTCAGTTCGTCAAGTGCGCTGGAGGTGTACTCAGCATGGCTGGTTTAAGTTGCCGCACGTGCCTACAGTGAGACGCTTGGCCTTTAAGGTGCCAACCTAGACAGGGTTGTGTTTGAGGAACCTCAAAACCATCTTGTGAACTATGCGCCGCCTTCCACAGGGAGTTCCTCGTTCCTGGCATACAAGGACGAGGGCATCGATGATCACCCGATCTCTGGCTACAAGCTACGCAGGCAAGTACAAGCCTCAGAGGCAAGGTGGGTATTGTTTGTTACTCTTGTCTTGATCAGAGTAAGTAGGAGTGGGTGAAAGGAAGAGCAAGTCTTAGTCTTGCACTACGGTAGTGCAGCCACAAGCCAACCATAGGATGAGCCATGTGGTCGGAAGGCATGTATCCACACCCTCTAGCCTTCATCCACGTGCTGTCACCCCGTGGACCATTTCCCCCCAGGTCAAAGCTCATGTCGATGGGTTCCACCAGACATGCTGCAAATCAGGCTGTCGACGATCCTGAAGGTTTCTCAGGTGCACAGTGAAGTTGAGCTGCAAGGCAGCCCACTATGGTTTAGAAGCATTCCCCTCATGACTGCACCTTCAATAGTTCAAATTTTATGCAGATTTGCCGATACCGCCTGCGGTCTCATTTTGCAACACCACCGTATTGTACGACCTGCAAACCTGTGAGCACAAGTAACGAATGTGAGCATGAAATGTGCAAGCATGAGCACAAACATGAACACACACGAATGCATATGAACACAATGCATCCACCTCCATGCATTTCCCAGCAAACCCATGTCAGTGTGTGCCTGCTGCCAAATGCCTGGACGATTGCAGGCGAAGGCGCAGAGCATGGCACGCGCACACACATCCTGCTGGCACATGGTCGTGTCTACCGTGGCCCAATGACACTGCTGTGGATCATCTTTGAGGTTTTCCTATGCTGCCTCATGTTGGCGGGCGTTGCTGTGTTGGTGAGTGGGTGATGCATGGAGGCAGGGAAAGCCGTGCTTAACAGGAAATAGTGCTTGGTCAAAGCTGGAGCTGGCAGGCTGCCACCCATTGCTTCTCACCTGACGTCTCGCCCACCGGCATGTTGCCCTTCCTCCACCACCAGATCTTCTACTACACGCTTGATCTGCAAGCCGACCGCTCCCCCACATCCCCCCGGTTGGTTGGGGGCAAAGCCTTCGTGCCTGAGCTGGCCTGCCGCTGGTCATTTTTTGATGATCACAGGCCATGCTCTCCGCTACCTTGGGAGCTAAGCTCAAGCGTCGCTGCTAGTCCATGTATGAGTGCAGTTGCAAGAACCAGTGCAACCAGCCCCATGGGAGAGTACTGCCATTTATCGCCTACCACCCCTGCATTTGTGCATCAAGTTCATTTCACTCCGTCACCCTTTGCCATGCCAGGTTTGATGTTTACGACTCGCTCAGCGCCCCTGCCAGGCCGTTCATGCTGCAGCGTGCAGTGGACCCCAGCATTCCTGCCTCAGACCTGCATGCCCCAGGGCAACCTGGGCGGTGGCAGGATGGCCCTGCTGACCAGGTAGGCTTGGGGAATGGGCTGCAATGCTTCTTGGGGCTTGTTGGGTGTGTATTTGGTCATTCACTGCACACTCTTTCAATTGAGGAACCACCACCACTGAGCCTATTCCCCCTCTGCAGTCGGGCATGGATGACCTTGCTGACATGTATTCAGCACTGGATCAAATGAAGGTGGTGAAGGTGAGTGAGTTGGCCTGGGCCCCAAGGGGGAAGCTGGCTGTCGAATCATCAACAAGACCCCCCCGGGTCCTCATCACATCCGTCCACCCTCTCACCTACCAGACCATTGGAGCACTATGCTTTACCTATCTTTCCATAGCTTTCCACAGCTTCTGCCCACCCACTTTGCTGCACCTGTGCCTCAACCGCCGCACATGCAGACTGCGTACAACCTCATCAGCGGCGGCGTGCTTGTGCTGGTCATGTGCCGCCTCCTGGTGAGTGTGATGAAATGGCAGGCTCGCCACACTAATCTCCCCACGTGATCAAGTGAAGCTGCAACCCTATGCACAGCCAGCACATGCCCCAGCAGACCCTGAGCTGCCTGCCCCTAGCACATGCCTTCTCACATTGTTGGAATCTTCTGCTCACCCCCAAAACCCCCCCCCATCATCTGCAGTACCTGATATCCTTCCAGCCCCGACTTTCCCTCATCGCGGGGAGCATATACAATGCCCTCCCCGACTTGATGGCATACCTGTTCACCCTCATCACGGTGAGCGAGGCCTACCGTCTACTGATAACGCATGGTGATGGAGCGATGCAGCTGAGCCTAATTGGCAGCAACCCCTCCTCACAGGGCAGGAGGAGTGAGTGCCCCGACTGCAATTCATATCCCTGGAGGGGCTGTTGCTGCTGAGCATGCCACATGTGCACGTGTGTTGGGGG
>LFIK01002533.1_pt1 | contig 14767 bp, 15 predicted proteins | sample 643401 | NCBI WGS metagenome assembly LFIK01 (sample SAMN03777447, study PRJNA286221) | soda lake metagenome | biome: soda lake; feature: Kulunda steppe; material: water; isolation source: sample T5-Br brine of Lake Tanatar-5 | place: Russia: Kulunda steppe | collected 2010-07 | reverse complement strand
GCACAGGGCGCCAACATGGCACAGGGCACCCCAACATGGCACAGAGTGCCCCAGCATGGCACAGGGCGCCCCAACATGGCACAGGGCACCCCAACATGGCACAGGGCGCCCCAACATAGCACAGGGCGCCCCAACATGGCACAGAGTGCCCCAACATGGCACAGGGCACCCCAACATAGCACAGGGCGCCAACATGGCACAGGGCACCCCAACATGGCACAGAGTGCCCCAGCATGGCACAGGGCGCCCCAACATGGCACAGGGCACCCCAACATGGCACAGGGCACCCCAACATAGCACAGGGCGCCCCAGCATGGCACAGGGTGCCCCAGCATGGCACAGGGCGCCAACATGGGCGCCAGCATGGCACGGGGCACAAGTCACCAGACCCATTTTCCGCGCGGAGACTACCTCGCCCTCGGTCCTTGGGACGTAGTGGGCCTTGTCCAGCCACCCTGCCTCTGTTGCACTGTTAGGGTGAGTGTGCCAAGCCGCATCCCGTCTGCCCCCACAAATCACCCTTGCTTCTCTCTCCCCACAGGCAATCCGCCCTGAGAACGTGGTGGTGGAGCTCTGCAGGAGCCGCACTGCCGCAATGGCAGATACTGACCCGCAGCTTGAGCTGCCACAGCAGCAGCAGCAGCAGCAGCAGCAGCAGCAGCAAGGGCAGATGCAGGCTGGGCAGCGGCAGGCGCATGGCAGCGGGCCGCTTACACATGACGGCGGCCCATCAAGCGGCTGGCAAACGGAGGGCCTGGGCCAGCAGGGGCAAGAAGTGCATGGTGACCGAAGCAGCAGCAGCAGCAGCAGCAGCAGCAGCAGCAGCAAGGGATCAGGCAGCTTGCCAGGGGGGGGCAAGGATGTGAGAGGATCTGGAGCGCAAGGAAGTGGCAGCCACGGTTTTGCGTTTTGGAGGAGAGGCGACGGGGGCAGTCAGGTCAACCCCAACCTGCTGAGCCTGAGTGGCAGCAGCAGTGATGGTGGCATGCTTGGGGCGCTGCAGCGAAGGTGGGGGGTGGATCCTCTGATGGGGCCTTGGGTAATGTGTGCAGTGTGTGCACACATCCCAAGCCTTAGCACACCACCTCTGCATCCCCAGATCAAGATGCTTGAATTGTTGGGAATGTCCAACCCAAGATGACATGCTCATGGTGTCCAAATTGGGATACTTTGATCTCAACCAAGTAATAACCCAAGATGACATATGGTCATATGGTGTCCAAATTGGGATGCTTTGATCTTAACCAAATAATCCTTTGTTAGCTCAATGCCAACTGAAGCCAGAGCCGGGAAAGGATTGATCCTGAAATCTATCATGTGGTGAATTCCTAGCACACTCCTGGTTGCCCTTGGGTAAAATGTGCGGTATGTCCATGGCACACCTTTGTGGTGCACGCTGGTCGTGCGTGGTGCAGGCGCATGCTGTGCAATTGCTACATACCGCCGGCCATTGATTCTAAGTTCTCAACAGCGTGCTCAGCCGCACTCCCAGTTGTACGTACAGAACACACACTTGTGGACATACACACACTTGCAGGCAGCCATCTTGGCAGCACGCTAAGGCTTGCGCGCTCATCAAGAGCTGCACAGCATGCTGCACTGCCCATTAGGACCCGCAGGCTTGCATTGGGCTGCCACCCCTAGCAACCCTGCACTGTGTAGCTGGTGCAACTCCGTGTCCTTGCACATCACACCTAAGCACCTCATTCCATCACCTCCACACCCTTTTCATATCCTTTGTGCCGTTGCACTGTCCCTGCAGTGCGCTGCTGGGCGGGCAGAGTGGGCTGCTGTTGCGGCTGCTGCTGTCCTCGCTGACCAAAAGGACCGCAGGCGCGCTGGGCGTCAAGGGCGGAGGAGAGTTCCTGGCAGCACGGCGGGCTGCTGAGGAAGTGGAGGCGCAGGTGTGCAGCTCACCAAGATCAATTTGCGAACACCAAACCAGCTCTTCAACATGTAAGGAAGAGCCAGTCTTATGATATCCCAAACACACGGCTCAATAGCAGCTTGTCAACAACATGTGGACAAGAGCCAGTGTCAAAAAATGATGGTTGCTTGCCATATTAGCCGGAGCAGATCTTGCCCCCAGGTGCATAGGATGCAGCTAGTGCTGCAGATAAAGAAGGTGTAAGTCCTTTTATTTTGCTGGATGGCGTGTAAGTCTAGCCCAGCTCTCAATTCCTGCTTTTTCAGTTCAGCACTCCAGCATTCCTAAGCTGCTGTCCTTAGCACCGATGAATTTCCCTTGACTTTCTGCTCACAGCCAACCTGTACAAGGCTTGTGCGCTTGCCTCTCTCTCTTCCTCTCTCTATATATACATGTGTGTGAGTATGTATGTACATCTCTCTGCAATGAGACAGACAGTAAGGAGGATCATAAAATTCAAGGCAAATTGAGATGATTTCAGCTGCTTTGCCACTTCCTTGCAAGTGCCAGCTTTGTGTGCATGCTAGAGCTACTTTCCCCAGCCTCTGCTTGCAGAGCAGGCACACAAGTAAGCCTTACACCTGCACCTGCCTTGTCCTGCTCCCCTGCACTTGCTCCCTGCAGAGAGGAAATGACCCAGCTGGCCTGTCCTTACTCATGTGTCAGCTTGCGCCCGTTGCTTGCAGCTGGTGCTAGGTCCTGTTCCTGCTGCCCAGTGCTCGTGTTCCAACCTGCCCACCTGCGCCTATCGCTCGCAGCTGGTGCTGGGTGACAGGCCCATAGAAATCACTCTGGAGCGTGCCTGGTCGGCGCTGCCCTGGCGCAGCCGACTCATGCTCTGCTCTGAGCTGGTAGCTGCTGCAATGTCGTCAAAGGCACAGGTGATAAACATTGACAAGGCACTGTCATCAGAGGCGTGTCAAAATACGCGTAGGTTGTCCAAGGCTTTCATCAAAGGCACATTTGTTATTACACCCGTGTCATTAAAGGGAGTCCGAAAAGACATGGCCTTGTTAGGCTCTTGAGCTGCCAGCCAAAATGCAGGCACACCTTTTGAATGCGCCCCTTGGCCGCTGAGGTGCTTGCCTATGTGTGCTTGCACAAACCTCTTCTCTGTTTTTCCACAAGGTTCTTTTGTAGATTATTATTCCCGCTAAGAAAAGTTTTTTACGATTAGGAGCTCAGTATGCGGCAAGGTCTTCTATTCCTGCAAACTCTGCTGCAGTGGTCAGGCCTTGGGCATGTGGCTTGAAGCTTGAGCGTTATTGCAACTCTTTTATAGGACCCATCGCTGCTTGTATTTTCACTGGACAGGCACAACTCAACTCCCAGGCTGCCCTGACAAGACGGACACACACACACACATGCCTAGTGCGCCTGCTCAACTAAACACATTTGCCTACATCGTCCACCTCATGCCAACACAGGAGCTGGATGAAGCCATGATCGCGCGCCTCATGCAGGATGATGCGCTGAGTGCTCTAATGGTTGCACTGGGGAGCAAGTACCCGCAGGTATGTTGACTACGACAGTCAGACTACCACAGATCGTTGTTCCTGTGCATGAGTTGTGGATCTGCTCATTGCCATTCTCTTGTTGGTGGGCTTTTAAGCAGTGTATGTATGGGGGACTGCAAGTTCTCAGAAATGTGGATTAACCAACCAGTGCATTATAGTGTAACGTACACTATGAACTATAACTTACACTGTGTAAGGTCTTATCACCCTGTTGATCGCACTGAATGGGCAATATGGAGCATGTCTCATATTATTTTTTTGGCTTCATTCACAACACAAGTAGCTCAATTGAGCATTTTACAGGATGCAACTGACACAATCAGGACATGAAACATTACAATTTTGAGCACCAGGCCCGGGTCCTCCGCAGTACAGTGAAGCACTCAAAGAATCAAGGCCTGGCCATGTCAGCATAAAGTTATTGAATTGCGTTACAACTCGCGCCCGTTCTCTTCAACGCTCATTCCTTCTACGCACTCTCCTAGAACCCCCCCACACCCCTTGGTAGTGGGGGTATCCCTTCATCGGCCCCCCCTCCCCTTCAGGTGCTAGGGTGATATTTCAAGAACAAAGATGCTCATCGCTAGGTACACAATAGTCATCCTACATGCGTCTACGCTTGATTTCAGCCCCTTCAAATGTACGCCTTGGTTGTTTGTCTGATGCACTCAGCTGGCGCAAGCAAATATCAAGGCACCTTCGAACATTCTGAGTGCTCGCCTGTACGCAGCTCATTGGCCCACTCATCCGAGAGCGCGATGTGTACCTGGCATGGTCACTTAAGCGCTCCAAAGCCGTGAACGGAACCTGCCAAGTTTTGGGGGTAGTAGGCGCTGGGCATGTGCGAGGCGTGGTGTGGGCACTAGAACAGGTTGGTAGGATCTGTATCATTTGGTTAGAAGCCATGTGAATTGGTATCATTGGTGTTTGCATGCACCTCTTTGCAAGATGGTGCAGAGCACTCTTGGGAGAAATGCGCCACACTTATCTTTTTTCTGTTGAGGGCCTCAAGACCCCATGAAATACGCCACAAGTTGCGTACTCTCACTTTGGGAATGGATGCACACATGATCTTATTGGAGTATGCGCCTGCTCGTGAGTGAATAGCTTGTTGAGATGTTCAGGTGGAAACTAGTACGTCAACAATTGTGCCCATGTGTCGTGTTCTGCAATCCAAAGGCTCACATTGCTGCTCCTTATTTGCATTGAAGCAAGGCTGAAAAGCTGGGTATTACCGCCATGACACCGTAGTTTACCAGTGGCTCAACTTCCCTTTCGCTGGATCACTGCCTTGAATTCAGGACGCTGGTGGAGACACCCTTCGCTTCTCAGACCTAGTTAACAACAAGAATAAACGGAGCTCCAAGAAGCAGCAGCAGGTGGAGGCTGTTGCACGACTTGTGGTAGAGCTGATTATCGGCGCTGGCTTGTATTGGGCGTGGCTTGCTTATCAAGGAGAACTCTGACGTGCATACATAGATCATACATTTGTTCACGACTGACGCAGAATCAGGGTGCTTTTTATGAGATCAGATTTCTTGACTTGGCTGTACGTGCTGTGCAGCACATGCGCCCTGCCAGCGGTTGTGTTTTGGCAGTGATGACTTCACGTTACCTAAACTTTATTAACAATGCACTCTCTGTAGACTGCAATGAGGCTGTGAAAAGAGGGTTTCTAGGGACAAGGGTATACATTTTTTTCTATTGAGACCAGGTGTGTGCAGTAGCAATGCAGCCAAACGTTGCTTTGGTGCGCAAATTTGTTTGAAAGTGCCATGCTCATTAGACATGCCACAATCTTGCCATGCAGGCTCACTGAGCCTAGTGGCACGCATAGAAGTGTACGCTCTTTATCAATTCTTTTGCCACCGTGGGCACAGCTAATGGCCATTTGATTTGTGCTGTTGTCTGTCCTGGTGTTTGTTTGTTTAATTTGATTTGCTCTCCCTTCAAGGAATTTACAAGTTGGGAAACATGAAAATTCCGAAGCAATTAAAAAAGAAGAAAGATTGGGCCACAGCATTCTTCTGTCATGCAGACAGGGGATTTTTTTACATAGAATTGTGATCTTCACCTTGACCAGCTGTTATAACTAACGAATCAAGTTATCAATGTTTAAGAAAAGGAAAGGGAAATTACAAGGGAAAATTACGTAGGCAGTGTAGCAAACCCTACATCAATTAAGGAAAAAGAGTCAATTAGGGCCTAAGCACCATTCGACTCCTCCGCCAGCAAAGAAAACAATAGAGGTCAGTGGGGATCTGGGGGATAACTAGCTGTACCCCATTCCTGGTCTTGATGGTGATTTGCTGCATAAGTTTTCTCAAGAGCGCGTCTGGTGCTAACAACTTGAAGTTACTAACAAGTTTATAAGGTTACAATGGTTACAATGGGTTTAGACCTTCTGCCAGATGGTTTGACCGTCAAACCAGTGACTGCTGGGCTTTCGGGACACTGCCAGCTAGATAAGATAATATCCATGGTCTCAGAAAGAAAAAGAAATGATTTGTATGTATGCTTCAAGAGAAACAATTTCACATCATGGATGATCCTCCGCTCCAATGTTGTCTAAGTAAAAAGCGTCTGTAACAAGTTTATAAGCATATTGAACCAAATGGGCATGGGTTTAAACCTTCGACCTTAAGACATATTGAACCAAATGGGCACGAAGTTTCAAAGCAAGCTTGGTGACTTTCTGAGTATCTAGACCGAGATGTTTTAGAGGCTCTAATTTATAAGGGCTGTGGATGGTACCTTCCACTCCAAGAAGGACAGGGTGGAGGCTAACATTGGCCGCAGCTCGGCGAAGGTGTTGACAGAGCACGCTGTGCTGGTGGTGAGCGGCTCTGAGCTGGCTCCTAGGCCTGGTATCTTCACAGTACTTGACCTCCACAAGATGGATGTGATGCTTATTGGGCGGGAGCTGACTGGACTTCCGGACTCTGGACAAAGGCTGGTAGGCTGGTGCAGTTGCTAAGAGCCCCCTGTTCCCTCTGCACCCTCTGCCCTACTTCTTAATGCATACCTAGGGTGGACATCTGGAAAGTTTTTAGTTTTTTTGTCATCAATGTTAAAGCCAGCATTTCTCATCGCATTCTTAATTAACCACTGAGCCTATTAGTAATGGATGTCTATTTAGTTATGGGCATGGAAGGAAAAAAGAAATACTACACCAGCATGCCTACATACATTCTTTCGTCATGTTCGGATTATCCTGGTGGCACAAAGTAAGGGAGGGAGTATGTACCTTATGCTTAAACCAGGCAGCTGCCACCACGATGAGGACACAGTTATCAAGTACTCCTAGTTAGTACCAGAGAAATTCCGAGCGCACATTTGTTCATCACTTTGTGGACTTGATTGGTGCGATAACATTCTCTTCTGATGTAATCGATCTTGCTAACGAAGCTACAATGAATAGAGTGTTGACGTCACAGCTATCATACCTAGAAGGCAACATGATGTAAGATCATATTCTAGTTGTATCCCAACGTTCCCTACCTAATGGTGGCGAACTTATATAAGGATGGCAATTTGTAATTGTTACTAGCAGCCACACTTCTTGACTGAAGACCTTATCTTCTTAATCCATTTTGTGCCCATGACTCTTTCAAGGAGACTGTACTAACAGGCTTCATTTCAGCCCTGGCTCTTCACAATCGTATCATAGAAAAGAAACAAACAAGCCGACAGCAAAAAACTGTTCAACGCAATGTTTACTTTCCTTTTTATTGCCCCTGCTCTTGCTCCGAGCAAGTGAGTCAGCACAGGCTGTGTGGAAGTTTGGGTGGGGTTTTCCATATGTACTTCTTCCTTCCCTGTCCCTGGTGGGGGTTTGGCATACTTCTTCTGTGCTTCTTCTTGGTACTTCGAACCAATGTATCTCTCTTTCCTCAATTGACGCGGGGATTATTCTACCGCCTGTCTTTTCTTTTTCTTTTGCGTGCCACAGTGGAGGGGGAGGATTACATCTGGTGCAAGCAACAGGCCTTTTCAAGACAAGTAGCCACTCGCAAGGCTTGTGTGAAGGACTTGCTACAAATATAGTAATTACAATAGAAAAGAAAAGGACAACTACGTAGGCAGTGAAACCACTCCCCACATCTTTTAAGGGAAAGCAGACACATTGGCCCAAAGAGCCGTGAGTCTCCTCCAACAGGGAAAAGGAAGAATTAGCGAGGGTCTGGAGGGTGACAAGCAGCCCCCAGCTTCAGACCAAGACCCTGAGAGCAACTGGATTTTTCAAGAGCTGCTAGTCGTGGCGCGTCTAGCTGTTGTCAATTTGTGCGCAAAGAGCACAGAATGAGCATGTACTTTGAGAGTAGTCTTATGGGCTCTATGTGCATCAAGGCCAAGCGTAGTAATAGTTCACTTCAATGAGTTTAGGTGCTTCTCTACAGCTGTTGGCACTCACAGTAACTTGCAATCAAGGTAACCAACTCAAGACAGACATCAAGCCTCGATTCATAAGTCAGCCGAAGGGGGAGTCCCCCTTTCGAGAAGATCAACTGACTTGTCTTTCTGGTGCTTGCACCAAACTCATGCCCTTTCCCTTAGAAAATGCATGCCAACAGGGGATCCCTGGGGGTTCAATCCATTTTATTCCAAGGGAATCCTTACTCAGACCTTCAGCTCAACATCAGGAGTCCCCTGTTCTGTCACAGCGAGACAGATCATTGTACATGTTGAAACAAGTCTGTCTGGTCGAGGCCCCTCCCTGGGGGTCTTATACAGGTATGAAGAGCCAGTTCCCTTTTTCATGCGTAGCAACAGAATGGAAACCTGCCATCAAGCACGAATGTGCATCAATTGAACTCCAGAAGCAGTTTCAATTCTGCATTCTTCAGTCCCTTCACATAGAAGGCACAACATGGCAATGATAGCACCCGAAAATAATAGATACAGTATGCATATATACAACGCCTCAGCATGTATGTACAACTTTGCAGCCAACCAGCAAGGCCATCACTGCAGCAGAGGTCATGAGGTGCCAAAGTCTGGATGCAATCAGGTTCCCAGGCAGCAAGTTTGCGGTCATGGTCAGTAAGTGCAAGGTTTGTGACAGAGAAAGGCTGTGTACCGAGTTTGTTCACATCAGAAGAGCGCTTTCCTTGTTGAATAGTACCACATGCAAAGGCTGTCAGGCTGGCCAGGCCATGTGGCGGAATAGGCTTCACGAGTAGTCAAACTAGTATTCCCGAGGGTGTGAGACTGTGCCTGCATGCCAGGGCATGGTAAGAGGGTTTGGAGTCTATAGAAGAACTTCAAGCAGCCTTTACTCATGCAACTGGTTGCAGTAGGCTGCCTTGCAGCTGGGTCACGGCTGCAGCCACACCAGTGTGCACAGGAATCCTTGGAAGCTGGGCGAGGTGACGAGGCAAAAGAGGGAGCAGCGCTTGCTGCCAAGGTGTGCTTTGATAGAAAACAAGGCTGGATTGCAAGCTTGCATCCACCCTGGATAGCTCAGCTCTACAGGGCTTTGATAAAAAACAAGGATGGATTGCACGCTTGCACCCACCGTGGATAGCTCAGCTCTGCAGGGCTTTGGAACAGTGTGCCACTAAGCACCCATGCCGCGAAATTTTGCCTGCGAACCACCGAAGCATCCGAAGCTCGACTTTTTCTTGGACCTGTGCACAACATGCACAGGTGCAGACATGCGGGGCTGGAGTCTTGTTGTTTGCTGTATTACAGATCTCTGCATGACACGCAAATGGGAGCCGTTGGGTGGTGATCTGGAAGACAGAGCATTGCTTGTGTGCGAGGGCCGAGGGGCGGTGTCGGGGCAAACACAGCCTTGGTCGCTCCGCAGCAAAACCAAAAAAAGCCTGCTGCAACCAACAGACAGTCATCAATCACAGAAGCCTAGCAGCATAAAGAATGAGTGGTGCTGCCAGCAGGCACAGGCTATGCAGGCCCCTGATCGCCTCTGTGCTGCAGACTGCATGTCGAGCCACCACAGCCCTGCTCTTCCATGATGGAATCGCTACGAGCCATGCAGGAGGAGTGCCTGCCACTCACACTCACACCCACCTGGACGCCTGCAGGTCGCTGATCTGTCGGCATGCCATTAGCCACTTGCTGCGCAGCACCTCCACCTGCCCAACCAGAGCCATGTGTGCGTGCATGTGTGCGTGTGTGCGTGCGCGCGCTTTGTTGAGCACGCACATATGCACCTCCACCAATGAGACTCCAGCCCCAGGGAGCACAGTGGGCCAACAAAGGGGGGAAGAGGCAAATCACAGGGCATGAAGGAAGCAGAGTGCAGCGGGATGCTAGTGAGCGCACTTAAGCTGCCAAGCATACCAGGTGCAGGCGCATGCGCTCATAAAAACCGGGGAGAGCTGGGGGCACGGTTCTAGTGTGCACAGCAGGAGGCAAGCGCAGGCCGGCCACCAGCTCACCTCGTTCTCAAGCTTGTGCTTGTGCTCCTCTGCTTGGGCGGTGATGCGCTGCTGCAGGGTTGCCTCATGAGCTTCCTGTGGGACAGAAAGTAGGCCACAGCCATGTCACGTCAGGCCTCAAGGCATTGGCGTCTGGCGAACTCCATCAAAGAGAGCGGTGCCGCAATTGCATCCACACCGTGTGTTGTAAGGGGCACCAGCACGCCAAGCACTTGGTGGCGCGAGTAAGGACAAGGCCGAGGCATGCAAGAAAGCTCTGTGGTACACCAAGACTGCCTGCAAGCGCGCTCTCATGCGTGCAGACCGGGCGAGGAAAAAAAGGATTCGCAGGGCAAAGGGGCGGGCCCTCCTGAAACGCAGCAAGCCAGGTCTCGCCACATGCACTGCACACAAATGCGCTCAAGAGCTCTGTACTGTAGAGCCGTGGGCGCGCGCTGCTGGGCCTCCCGAGCTTTCAGCAGCACACGCGCGCGTGTATGCCAGCATGCGCACCTGCTGTGCCTGCAGTGCTGCTTCCATCTCGGCCTTGTGGCGTCCCTCCAGCTCTGCAATCTGTGCCGCCAGCTCTGCCTCGTGGCGGCTTTCCATCTCCTACAAATCGCGGGGCGCGTGCGGAGCAGCATGGGGTGCACTGAGAAGCATGGTATGTATTGCGCAATATGGGGGGTGCTTTGGACAGCATGTGGGACATTGCTCGGGTGCCCAACATAGAGCGCGCAGCAAACAGGGCATGCGCGTGGCCAATGTGGTCGGGCACCCACGTACGGAATAAATGACTTGGAGCACACCAGCATCATCCGAACAAGTACCCCCGTGTTCGGATTTACACCCACAGACCCCTTCCCGCCAAGCACACCCTCTCACAAGGCTCACATCAACATCTTCCAACACACGCTGGCTTCGCACCTCGTGGCTCGCCTGCTCTGCTTGCAGCTGCGCGCGCTGCGTGACTGCCGTCTGCTCCGCGACCTGCAGCTGCGCCTCCAGCGCCTTGGTATGTTCCAGCAGCGCTGCGTCCTTTTCGGCCGCCAGCGCCTGCAGTTCCGCGACTTGTGCCTCCAGCACTGCCGTGCGGGCGGCGCTTGCGGACGCGGTCTCCTGCAGTGTTGCATCCTTGCTGGCGGCCAGCACCCGCAGCTCCGCCACTTCCGCCTCCAGCGCAGCTTCGTGCGCGCTGCTGCGGGCCCTCTCAGCCTCCAGAGCCGCGGCCTGCTGATCCTGCACGGCAGGTGGGCAGGAGGAGAGGGGAGGGCTGGGTTGGACCCTACAGCGTGTAGTGGGCCATGCTTGCCAGGCTAAGAGCACCCAGATGCAAGCCGATGTCAGCTACAGCAGTGACCCTACAGCGTGTGGTGGGACACACGCAGCCGATGTCAGCTACAGCAGCGACCCTACAGCGTGTGGCGGGACACACGCCAGGAGCACCGGCTGTAAGTGTGTGTGTGCCTCCAAGAGTCACCCCACCTGAAACCCTCGTCAATGCCGACCTCTTCAGTGCAGCAAGACAAGGTTGGGCAAACTTTCCTCCTTGCACCTCTGTCCATAATACACACATACACATATACACACCACACACGCACCTGCAGCTGTAGCTCATGAGCTGCTGCTGCCACCCCCTCCTCACGCAGCCGTGCCTCCAGCTGCTCCACCTGCTCGCTGCGGGCCCGCAGCTGCGCCTCCAGCTCTACCATGCGCGCGCTCTGCAGCTGCAGCTGACCCTCCAGCTCTGCTGCGTGCGCGCCCTGCTGCTGCAGCTGCTCCTCCAGCGCTGCAGCGTGATGCGCCTGCTGCTGCACCTCCCCAGTGAGCTTGCTAACCTGGCCCTGCTGCTCAGCCGCTTGCGCCTCCAAGCCCGCCTTTGTCTCCTGCACACGCAGCAGAGCTGGTCAGCTGCTCAGCCTTGTGCACAAGGGCATACAGGGAAAATTGTACAACAAGAGAGGACAAGCAGGCGTGCAAGCAGAGGTACCAGGTGAGCAGCGCATTGGTGTGCAGTTCATAAGGATGATGCAGCCGCCCAGGCAGCGGAAAGCCATGGCCGGCACACCCCCCACAGCCGGTAAACCAGCTGATGGACAATCGGCAGCAGCAAGCCTTGCCACAGTCAAGCCGCAAGCAGAGGGCATGCACCGACCTGGAGCTCCTGCAGCTGCTGCTCCAGCACGGCAGCACGAGCCGTGTGCTCAGCCCCCAGGTCCGCAATTCGCTTCTCCTGCGTGGCAACCTTCTCCTGCAGTTCTGCCACGCTGCCTTCATGCTGCTGCTGCTGCTGCTCCAGCTGCTGGCGCAACCCCTGCAACACGCACACAGAGGCAGGAGCGCACAGGTGACTGCCTAGCTCCAGGCACCACAGGCAAGCGCACACCCGCTGCAAACAAGGACAGCCCAAGCATCATGCCCAGACCACACTGATCCTTGCGGCAGAAGCTGAGCACAGCTTTGGATGCGCAGACATGGCTTCTGCCGGGCGGCTGCAGCCTCCGCTCTTCACCACACGCAGCCCAGGATTTTACCCCTGCCGGGCGGTGTGCTGCTGTGCTTCCGCAGGGTGGCCACCCACCTGAGCTGCCACAGCGTGCGCCGCGTTCAGGTCTGTCAGCTGCTGCGCCACCTGCTGCTCGCGGCGCTCCAGCTCTGCCTGGGCGGCCCCCAGCTGCTGCTGCAGCTGCGCCACCGCAGTGCCCTTCCGTGCCAGCTTTTCCTGCAGCTGCTGCACCTGCAACAGAGCAGGGCGCGCGCACCACGTGAGCTTCTCATTCCCCCCCCTTGGCGCAGGAGGGACCACGGAATGCTGCAATCATGCCCCTCCGGGCAGCTTGGCATGCGCCTGCGTGCATGTCGAGGGGTGCCTGGGGGGCATGTGCCGCTCCCATGGGCGCCTCATCCTTGCCAGGGGGAAGCCTGGTGTGCGCATTACGCTGTGCCCCTACATGCAGCTCGTGCCCCTGGTCTGCCCCATGCTACCCCGTCCTCATACCCAGCAGCTCTGCTCTCAGGCTGCAGGATGGGCTGGCACGCCGGTGTCTTTGTTGGAATCGCCACAATGGAGTGCAGGTCCTTTCCAAACAGGTGGCTAGGACATATGCTGTCCTTTTGTGTGACAGGGTGAGAGCCCTGCAGTTGGGTCCTTTCCAAACAGGTGGCTAGGACATATGCTGTCCTTTTGTGTGACAGGGTGAGAGCCCTGCAGTTGGGCGATGCGGCCACCCTGGCACCCAGGCACCCAGGCCTGGTGCCAGCAGCGTGAGCACGCGTGAGCAACAAGGCAAGTTGCACGGCCCACAGCACTGGCAGCCGACGGCACACCTGCACGACAGGTCCTGGTCCGCTAGCATCAGGCAGCAGGCAGCACGTCACGGCAGCGCGGCGCACCTGCGCCAGCGAAAGGTCCTGGTCCGCCTGCAGTGCCTGGAGCTCGCCCTGCAGCGCCGCCATCAGCTCCTCCATTGCGCTCAGCGCCTGATCCTTCTGCTGCAGTGCCAGCACCATTTCCTCCTTCTCGCGCGCTGCCGCCATGCGTGTGGCGACGGAGGTGGCCAGGCCCTGTGCACGGGGGCACAGGCGGCAGCAGTGAGGTCAAGCCTGGCCCATGCGCCCAGAGCAATTACTGGGCTCGTCAGCACATGCGGCGCGCACCTGAGCAATCCTGAGCATGAGTGGCAGAGGTCCACCACGGTGCAGACAGAAGGCCCTCGGCGCAGACACAGTCCATGGATAATGGTGCAGTGAGGGCGCTGTTCAACCGTGAACACACCGATACCCTTTGCAAAGGGTGATCGAGGGTCATGACCGTACGCTGGGTGTTGCAGCATATGATTTTGATGCGAGTCCTGTGTTGCCTTCCCAACTGGTGGCCATGGCTCCCAGGACTTGTTCCACAGTGGAGAGCGCTGACAGCTGGTCTCTAACTGCCAGATCGTGACTCGGGCGTGCACTCTGAATCATCAAGCAATCCGCCTGGCCATATGGAGCCTGGCCGACTGTGTTATTTCAAGGAGTTAAATTCATCAAGAGCGCTGTGCCAATGGCCTCTCTCTGGCGTGCACAGCCGCCCACCTTTGTGTATATCTCCGAAGTGGCACTGGACGCCTTACTGGAGGCAGCCAGCTCGTTCAGGCGCTGCTGGCACTGCTCCAGCTCTGCAGCCTTGGTGATGTGCTCCCTGATGGACTCAAAGTGCTCCTGTACAAGGGGAGGGTGGGCGTAGGCAAAGAGTTATAGTCTCTCTGACCCAAGGGCTCACACACGCACGCAACTACACAGACAGGGGGGGGAGGCAGAGTTGCAACGGCTTCCTGGTCATGCAAGGCCACAGCATGTTTTTCATCAGCATGGCCATTCTCTTTGAATGACATGGACTGTTGATGACATGGACAAAGCCAGCGGAGCCTCACCTTCCTAGCTGCTGCAAGCTCTGCTTGAAGGCCTTCTTTTGCTCGGATAGCGGCATCCAACTGCTTCCCAGATGCCAGCTTGATAGCCAGCAAGCGCTGATTCTCATGCTGCAAGGACTGCAAGGACCCATACAGCAAGGATTTCAATGAGCGAATGCCACCATTTCATTGATTAGTGCGCATTGTTTGTTGCTCAGCGTGGCAGGAGAGGAAAGAGAAATGTTATCAATCAAGAACAGCCTCTAAGTATCCAGCAGCACCTTGATCTGCTCCAAAGCTTCTTCCAGCTGAGCTCTTTGAGTGCGAGCCTCCTGCTTGGTAGGTGTGGGACCAGCAGAACTAGGAAGAGGGACTGTGGACTTCGACGGAGACTCTCTTGCAGCCTGAACAGGGGCAAGAGCAAGGAATATATCAAAGTGATATGATTCACTTGGCATGTTCTCCTGTCCAAGCACAAAGTTTGCCTCTGTGTGTTTGTATGTTTGTGTGTTTGTATGTTTGTGTGTGTGTGTGTGTGTGTGTGTG
>LFIK01002532.1_pt1 | contig 14767 bp, 15 predicted proteins | sample 643401 | NCBI WGS metagenome assembly LFIK01 (sample SAMN03777447, study PRJNA286221) | soda lake metagenome | biome: soda lake; feature: Kulunda steppe; material: water; isolation source: sample T5-Br brine of Lake Tanatar-5 | place: Russia: Kulunda steppe | collected 2010-07 | reverse complement strand
GCACGGGTGAAGAGGGGCGCAGGGTGAAGAGGGGCGCAGAGGGTGAAGAGGGGCGCAGGGTGAAGAGGGGCGCAGGGTGAAGAGGCGTGAAGGGCTGGCTGGAGGTGCATGGGTGAAGATGTAGGGAGGTTGGCATGAATCCAATACCTGGCCCTGAGTCTCATTCCTGTATTGGTTGTGGCGCACGTTTGAGCACGCACAAACACACAAGCACATTAAAACAAACACGTACACCCACGGGAACACACACAACACCCACGCAGGACTTCCAGCGGGCCATCGCCACTCTAGCATTCTCTCCAAGCACCAAGTGCGTCACTTATCGGGCGCTGTTTGAGGCAAGCCGCTGGGAGCTTGTGGAGCAGCAGTTCATGCAGGTGTGGCAGCGGGTGTGCACGTGTGTGCTCTGACGCACGTATGCGCCCATACATGCACAACACAAAAAAGTGCAGGAATGATGCACCTGTCGGGCCTCAGTGGGCAGCGTGCGTGTGTCTGGATGTTTGTGCCATGGCGGGCGGCACGTGGCTGGCCCCCCCCCTGTGTGTCTGGCCGACTGTGTGTGTGGGCAGGAGTGCAGCTGCCCCCACCGTCAAGCATATGGATAGCTACCCCTTTGTCAAGGCAGGTGTGCGAGTGCCCCCTTGTGGTCAGGCAAGTGTGCGGCTGCGCTCATAGTCAGGCAGATGTGCTGCTCCCTGCATGCTTCGGCAAGTGTGGGGCTGCGTGCATGCTTTGTTAGGTGTCGGACAGCAAACCTGCTCAGGCAGGCATGCCGCTCCCTGCACGCTTTAGCAGGTGTGAGGCTGCCTGCCTCCCAGGCATGGCAAGTCCACTGTTTGCAGATTGTACTCTCTTCAATAATGGCCTAGATATTGGTGTGAGTGTGTTGTGTAACACTTTTCCATTGATTGCATGAGGCACACTGTAAAGTAGACTCCAGGGCCCTCCCAAACCTCTGATCATGGCTTGCACGCAGTTGGAAAGCTGCTCTGCAGCTATTCAACGTGCCTGTCCTTGACCTATACTGTAGGACCATACATGTAAATGCTATAACCCATGCTTTGTGTGCATTTTCAACCCAATTTTTACTGTAGACCAGAAAGTGCATTTACAAGGTAAGGGTTAGTGACCCTGGGTTACGTATTTTAAGCCAACACATGCGCAGACACACACAAATGCGCACGTGTACATGCACACTACACGCTCACAAGTACACAGACGCAGTGAGAACGCCCACGCGTGCGGCTCAAATGAATAACCCCTTGCATACAATGCAGGAGCTGTACCGCTTGCACTCCCTGCCCCCCAAGTCCCAGCTGCTTGTGCAACTGCAAGCCGGCCTCAGCGCACTAAAGATTCCCTCTGTCAAGGCTGAGGTAGGTGAAGGCATTGCTGGGTGTGTATCTTGCAGCCTTAACAAAGGTCTTCGCTCGGGCAACTGAGTACCTTGCTTCCATCCAACCAGCTGAGCAGGTGCGTGCTTGCACCTGCTCAGGGCCTGAAGACGCAGCCTACTGTTCCAGGTCCTTGGAATGATGGCCATCACTTCAGTGCTGCGCATGTGTATGAAGCCATGAACATGGACAACCCAGGCATTTGGTCCGGCTGTGCACTTGCGGGTGCACTTGCGGATGCACAGAGGCCCTTTCTGACGTGTTCAGGCAAATGCGCTAGACTTGCTTGAGATTGTGCGTGCCTGCCCAGGGGTGCACATGCCTGCCCGGGCTGCATGTGCTCATGGCCACCCAAAGCCTTCTTTCCCCTGCACTGAAGTGCGCTGGCCACTTGCCTTGTTTTGCTCGGAATGGCGACAAAAAGCCTCTGCTCATGTTGACACGTTCCAAGCTAGGCCTTGCCGCATTGGCTCACGCGCGTACACCCCTGTGCTCACCCAGTCATGGGGCCTTTTTCCTGCGGTGACCAGCTCCACGCACCTGGGCACCAGCTCACCATGCCTCTGCCTCTCGCTGTTGCATTTTAACCTCGGGTCTTCTTCGAGCGTCTGCCAGGCCCTCGCCATCCGCCCATCATGCGCGCGTGCCACGCCAGCCCCACGCACCGCTCCTGTTGTGCTCACCTTCATCTTTGGCATGCCTCCCGCAGCCTCGCAGCCGCACTCATTATGCCTGCTTGGTGCGCACCTCCTTACATTGCCAATTGTTACATCGAGGCGCGCCCCTCTTGCAGTCCTGCAGCCGCGCTCACCACGCCTGCTATGTGAGTACCTCCCTCACTCCCCCTCTCCTTTGTCACTTTGTGGCGTGCAGTCCTGCAGCTGCGCTCACCACGCCTGCGCTCACCACGCCTGCTATGTGTGCACCTCCTTCAACCTCCCTCTCTCTTGTTACTTTGTGGCGTGCAGTCCTGCAGCCGGGAGGACCCGGTGCACCTCGCCTGAAATGTGTGCACCTCCTCCAACCTCCCTCTCTGTTATTGCTTTGTGGCGTGCAGTCCTGCAGCCGGGAGGACCCGCTGCACCTGCCTGCATTCCGCATCCTGGCCAAGGACCTGCCCTTCTCCAAGCACATGCACTCCAAGCTCCTGTGCAGCGTGACGCGCACGATGCTGACGGACGCAAATCCGCCAATTGTGCTGCCCAATGGGTGAGTGCACAGCAGTGACTCCCAACTGGGCTGCAGGCAGGTGCAGCATCCTGGCTTTAGCCAGATTGTTTCCTCTTGGCCACATATTGGCCATATTGGGCCGGTCACCTGTGCAGCTTAAGGAGCATGTGCGCAGCTGCTGTGAGAGTGGGGCTGCCAAGCGATGCGAAATAACCTACGGCTTCTTTGACTCTGTGGGACTGTCGTGGCTGCGCCCATGTTTGCTGGGTTGACAAGGGAATGGCTGCCGTGGTGACAAGGGGTCGGCCGCTGTGGTGACAAAAGGTTGGCCTTTGAAATGGTGCAGACCTGGACGAGGGTTGTGGCCCAGTTTGCTGTGGTCATGAAAGAAGGCTTGATGCAAAGTAAGCCCGCTGCGGGGGCATGTCAGCTGCAGTTGCTGAGTACTGTGGTCACCAGGGATGGCTCATTTGCGCATTTTGAATCATTTGCAAACTCAAATTTTACAGAATCATCCGCTGCACTGTAAAACAAAAAATCGCGGAATTCAAAGACCCTCCCCAAAATGAACCCTGTTATGCACCTGTTTTGCTCCGTTTTGCATCTTCAAGTGGCCCCGTGTTAACCACCTAGTCTTAAGCATTGTGGTTGAATATAAGTATGTGGAATCAGGGGGCGGTGAGGAAGGGGGGAAGGGTTAGTTGGTGTCAGTTAGTGCCTCCCCCTCCTCCCCCTCCTCTTGAAGCTCACAGGCAAACATTCAAATAATTTCGAGATTCAAATATTACTGAATCATTTGCGCACTGCAAATTCAAAACAGGCAAATGACCCAACCCTGGTGGTCACAGAGCTTCTGCCAAGGGTGGGGCTATTTGGTCAAGGTTTATTCCCATGACCAAAGAGAAGCGGTGTGGCCACGGGTGTGGCCCTATGGGTGTGGCCCTGTGGGTGTGGGAGATGTAGGGTGTCAGATTGTTTGGTCAAGTCTTCCTCCCGTGAACGCGGTGTGGCCATGGGCGTGGGAGATGTGCGGTACGGTGTCAGACAGCCTTACCAGCACCCTGGAGCCTCTACTGTGCAAGTCTCCCTTCTCCAAGGCATGGTTGCGCACAGCTCCCCCCCCCAAGATTGAATCATCGGATGGAGCACTCAGAAGAGCGCCCATGCTCTGCTCCCCTGCTTGGGCTCTGTCTGAACATTAATTCAGTGCTTTCAGGCACTCAGTATGCGTCGTGTGTGGCATGAGGAAAAAAGCAGGGCAATGAAATGTGAAAAGGCTCAACCACCCCTAGAGCGCTCAAGACAGTGGAAGGGCTCTCAGCCACGGGAAGCATGTGTACGTAGGCAGAGGGAGACATCCAGTTGTTTTAGACGCTGCAAACTTTGGGGGTGTAGCAGCTACTGATTATGTGGGCCAAAGCTGGCATGCAGCCACCTATATGGTCTAAAGTAGCACAAAACACTCATGAAAAATACCCCTGGCTATGCAAGTGGCTTTGTGACCTCCATCCACAATGCTACCAAAATGCTGCATTAAAGTGAAGGCTCTTTCATGGCCCAGAGTGCCAAATTCCTGTTTTGGAGGGTGTCCATCGTGGCACGCTCAAGCACCCATTTTGCAGAGGCAAATTTCGTTTGAGACATGCTCTCCGTTTAGATGTTCTAACTGGCAGGATTAAAACCCTGATTGATAGGTAGTAACCCATCCAGAAATGTAGTTCTAAAATTGCCCAATGGGATTCATATGCATTGACCGACAAGGCGTTAGCTTTATAACCAAGTAAGTTAAGGATGTGACTTTATAATTTAAGGATTGCTAACATCAATTCTAGTATGATGGTGTTCTTCAGAAGTGTGGACGTGCTTGCTTGAGAAACGGAGAGATACCCAAAAGCCCCTTACAAATTCCAGTTCAACGTATTCATCACACCGCTTAGCACTAAACGCTCTGTCACAACACTGCGAAGAGCCCGAGCACGCGCGCGCGTGTGTGTGTGTGTGTGCGCGTTTGAGTGCGCATGTGCCCGCGTGCATGAACTTATACACACTGAGAGCCTGCATTTTGTCGCCAATAAGCTGCCATGTCTCAGAAGTGTACCTAGAGAGCATTCGCGCGCAAGTTGCTCATGAACTCATCTAAGGCTTTGGTCTGTTTGCTCTGCTTGCTCAGGTACGTATACAGCCAGCGCGCAGTTGAGCTGATCTCAAATCAGAACAACGGGCGCATGGTGTGCCCCAAAACAGGCTCCTCATACTCCCAAGATGAGCTGCGGCGTGCGTTCATTGTATAGCAGGCTACCCCCTTCCACCTCTCTTCTCCCTGTCTGGGCTAGCCTGTGTAAATGCAAGCGCAAGAAGCAGGCACCAGTAGTGTTTATTACTTCAACACCCTTTTGAACCGTTACGTGCTGTCTCTGTATGCCTGCCTGCAAGCTGTTTGCTGTTGTGCATTATTGTCATTTTTTGCTACATAATTTTGTGGAGGCTGTACTATCTCACAGAGCCTGTGATATCATCATGTACCAACAGCACTTTCACTTTTTTGATTTGACTGTACATTCGGAATTTGTTTGCCAGTTTTTACTTCAGAGGCTCTGCCGGAGTAGCCCTGTAAGATGCTTGTTGACAGCGACAATTAAAGCCACTCACAACCACCGCAATAACAGCAACCACCATACGCGTGTTTTTTGCATGCCACCCAGCCAGGTATATCTTTCTATCTACCACTTGTTTGGCACCTTGAATTTATACCATCCCAAACAAGAAACTGATTTAAAGATATAAATCACATGAAACCGACCAGCATATCAAACAACAGTCACAAATGGCCCATCCTTGAAAAATTGGCGACTGCTAACATATTTAGGTCTGGTGACTCATATGAAGCAAGCACCTCATATATTTTGGACAAATCATCAGCTACATGCTTCTCACAGTTGCAATATCAAGTTTCTCAGGTTGCTTTTAAAGCTTGTACTGGACTCTTAGCCAGGTTTATTTGTTGCCCTTAGACACACTGTCGAGCAGCAAGTGATCAATCCTTGTAAGCACTCCTTGTGTCAAATGAAGGACCATGTCTACTCATTGAGTAAACAGCTATGCAACCCTCACCCTCGCCTTCTCATTTAGTTGAGCGTCTCTGCCACAACCCTTTCTTTGACCAACCAAGGTCTGCGGACCTTCTCGCTCTGACACCCCCAACAGTTTTTTCCCATTTGACATATTGGGTCATTAATCAATGCTCCAGGGCAACATAAGCTAATGCAGCTGCAAATGTGAGCACCTGCCTGTCGCTGCTGCAAGCCATCCTCCAGTCAGATGACAGCGCTCATTTGCTCTGATCCTAACACCACAGCCCCGGCCCACCCGCTCACTGCGCAGCCGTCTGCAGCTTGTAACTTATGTCGGGCAGTGTCTCAATGCCCCGATTCATGAGCTCAATCATGTGGGCCAGCGTGTTGTGCAATTCTTCGGTGACACGCGTTCCATCGTGCAAGAGGATGCCCTCGCGCCAAGGCATAGGAGGCATGTCGAGCTTGGGCACCTGCCAGAGCCAGCAAGAGGAGTATGAAGGCAGCCCAAGCCGTTGTGCAGCCAACTCTACTCAAGCGGCCATCAACCCCTTCCATGCTGGTGCAGCACATTTCCCACAATGCAAATAAGTCATCCTCACACAATCTCGGCCATGCAGCCTCAGCAAAGAGAGGGGCGGTAGGCAAGCATGTAGGCCCGAACCTAGGATAAGTACCGCTGCACCATTGACAAGGCCAAGACCAAGCACTTCTTGGCAAGCCTTGCAAAACCGAGTATCTGTTGACCCATCAGAACTAAGGCAAGCTTCACCAGGCTCAGACAGGCGTGCTGTGCACATGATTCCTTGTGTGCGTAAATTTGTGTGTGCGCATGTGCTCACCTTCAACGCATCCACAGGTGCAGTGTAGAATCGCTTATCAAACTTCCATATCTCGTTGCCCCCTTCCTTGTAGATGGACCCCCTGCTCAGGTTCAAACATGCATGTACACACACATAAGTCAGGGCAAGCAGGAAGTGGGGCATCTAACTGTCATCATGCTCAGCTCATAAGCCAGAAATAGAGGCTGCTTGAAGCGGATGGCGTGCGCATGTCTCTTCTAAACCCTGTGGGTGTGCAAGCAGGGATGTCTGCTGGACGTGGATACGAGCAAACATAACAAGAAATACCTTTCAAACTTGCTTGCCTTGCTCGCTGCAGAATTTACAAGCGCACCCTGGCCTACTCATCTCACGCTGATGAGCAAATGCATCACATTAATCTATTGGGCTGGCTCGCACAGAATTTGGCATTTAAGCTGTATATCCAAACGCACATATTTCAACTCATAATGAGTCAGATATTCATGTGCTCACTCTTGTCGACTGTTAGGGTTTGACTTTTAAAAGGGCTCAAGTAAAGGGGCAGAGCTTGTTCTCTGCTGCACAAGCAGCACCACATGCACAGTGACTGACTTAGAGGGAGGCCCAGGTGCCCAGGGTCAGGTCTTGCTTGGATGGGACTGAGTCTCACCCACAGGGCATGCAACCACTCTGCCCTGCTCACAAGCACCGCTCTCATCCAAGCCATTCCTTGCAGCCATCATATCCTTAAAATCTAGCCCTGCACCTCGCTCAGCCTCCACCATGCACGCAGCCTGGGACGTCGTTGGGAGGAGTCCTGGTGGCCTAAACTGTTGGGTGCTGCGCAGCCTTGTATGGTATATATCCCTAAAAATTGTCAACGCGTGTGTTCAATTTGGTTCCGTGCAGGACAAGCAAATGCTGCTGTGCAGTAATGTGGTGCACATATAGGAGTCGGCTGGGCAAGGACAGCCCTGAGCTTGCAGCCAGTATCCTCTTAGCCTCCTTTTCCTAGGGTCAGTGGCTGCCATTTGCAGCTTTAGCCACCCAAACCCGGGCACACATCGTCAGACGTGCCGGAAGACCAAGCAACAGACATGAGTCTCGCCAAATGGTCAGGCACTCAGCTCGCAGATTGGCACAGGCACTCAGCTCATGGACTGGCACATGCTGGGGGCACACCCACCACAGGCGGGTGTTGAATTTGGTGGTACACCCTCAAAGCACCATACGACATGGTCATGGTCCATGGCGCAGTCCACAGGTGCAAGTGTGCTCTTGTGCGCATGCACACACAAACAAACACACCCCACTTTGCACACCATGGTGCATACTTGAGGTGCAAGTGTGCTCGTGTGCGCACGCACACACAAACACACATGCCCCACATTGCAGACCATGAACACACAAGATTCCATCAAGATACATGCCGAATGCATACCAGAGACACAAGTGCTCTCAGCACAAGCCATGCCGCCGGCAGCAAGCCCACGGCGCGCTCACCATGTGTAGTGGTACATGCTGGCGTTGTGAGCGCGGTGGTCGTGGGGCGGCTGGCTGATGAGGGGTGTGTGAGGGGGGCCCTGATTCTGAATGTTCAGCTTGTTGGCGGCCACCCCAATGTCCCAAGCATACATTTCCCGCACCCATCCTGCAGTCATGGGGCGTAAATTGTCGGCATCATGGCTGGGGCCATCCTGGCATGCCACGGGCACGCAGCCCACATGAAGAGCAGGAAGGTGAACTTCAGATGTTGCTATGCTGTATGTAATGCACAAGACAGAGCATGGAAAAGCAGCCACGTGTTGTCCTAAGGAACTGGTCTGATACATTTAAGCCCTGACACAATATTTGGGTGCCTGTAAGATGCGTTTGCCAAGAAAAAGAATATCAGATGAGGGTGATGTGGGCACAAGCCTTACGGGCTGCAGGCTGATGAACCAGAATAGGTGTGCCATTCTCCTCGTTTGGCACATGGCACATGCACAAGCCTCACGCACAGTACAGACAGTGGATCCTAGACAACAAATGACACAAACAGCAGAGGGTGCCCTGATTGAAAATTTGGCACATGATGAGCATGATTGCGGCAAAGGTGAGCCAGCCAGGGATGATCTAGTTCCGGGTCAACAGGTCAAAAGAGGTTCACTTGCACAGTGCCCCTGCCCTCCTCCGAAACCCACGTCTACTGACCCGTCACTCCTCCACTACCTAATCTGCTTACATTCCAAGATGAAGCTGGTTTTTCATAAAAGCTGTGTATGCATATGCCCCTTATCATCCATTCACTTACCCAGCACTTTCTTGACTTCCTCATGGGTCTCGATGTACAGGGACAGCTCCTCCCATATTGGCGTGGCAGCCTGCAGCACGCATTCAGGGGCGAGGTGCTGCTCTGAAATTGCACCATTTTAATGCCCAATCCTCTTGCCACCTTCACAGGAAGCACTGCTCAATCAGTAAAGTGGGTGAACTTGGGATCAGATACCTCCCGCATACTAGCCCTGCGCTGTGCGGGCTGTGCTATACCCCTCCCCCATTCTACCTCCTGCACCTCCCCCACACTTTCTGCTGCACATCCCCTGGTCGCCCCCGTGGCTGGACCCCCCCTGACAGGATCAATTTGCTTTTTGAGCTTCACTGCTGTGCACGCTTGCATCCTGAACTTTCAGAGCTGGTCAGGAGGTCCTAACAGGCATCCATGTGCTTAAGGGCAGACCTGGTGCAGCACCTCCACGGAGATATGGGGCCTTACACCAAAACAGCGCTACCTCATGACCTGTTTGCCTTGTAATTATATTATGAAGTGTAATTTATTCAGATAATATTAGGCACTTCGTTTTGCCGCTGCTGCCAATCCAGCTTGCCAATTCTAATGCTTGCCTTCCTCCCCCAGCTGAAAGCTGTTGTTTTGCTCAATTACGATTAATAGGAATGATTCCCAGTCATTGGTGGTGGCAGGCGTGCCATTCAGAGAGCTCCATGAGTGTACCAGCAGGAATTTACAAGGGCCCTGTGGCGCACTCATGGATGCATGCCACTGTCCGAGTTTTCCACCGAGGGTTGGGGCTAAATATAAGAAATACAACAAAATCTAAATGAGGCAGATCGGTGGCCTGGCTGATTTTTGGTGAAATGTTTCCCTTGTGACACAGGGGTGCTATTCTCAACTGTTCTGTCCCGTTAATTTTGTGACCCCCAACTCACACCATAATTGGGGCCAATAGAATTATGACTTGTGAAGTTAAGAGGCCATGGATTGGTGCACTGTGTGGGTAATAGCACCTGTTTTGCTTTATACATTTATCAAAATCCAGGTTCCCGGCTACACTGCCTCCCATAACCCCCTCTCAACATGGCCATAAAAGCAAAAGAATCAGCCACCCAACACACATTAGGGTTCAGAAAAGGTTCAGGGATGAGCTTGTGGGGTTGCAAAGTTATTGACACTGTTTGCCTAGGCAAAGGGGGGTCCAGCTGCGGGGGTGACCCCTTACACTAGGCCTGCGCTATGCAGGCTGCGCTGTCTGCTGCCCACCTATTACCTGCTGCACCTCCCCTACTGTAGCCCTCCGCTTTGTATGCTGTGCGCGCCCACGGAGCTGCACTCACCCAGCTGCCCTGGCAGGGTGCATGTGTACCCTAGGAGCAGCGAGCACGCATCAGCCATGCAGCCAACCTAGGCTCTGTTCCTGGGCTCTAGCCTTGGGTTCCATGTGCCCCGCCCATTGACAGCCTAGCGGCACTACTGCGCTCCCTCCGTGCGCTCTGTCCCCATGTGCTTTTAGTCTGTGTCTCATGGTTTGCGTGCTCCTGCTTTGCCTCTGTCTGCTTTGGCTCCGTATGCTTTTCTGAGATGTGCACGTTACCGTTGACGCCGTCATGACGTTTTACAATACGGTCCGTATATAACGGTAAAAAACGTGAATTACGGCGTAAATCGTAAGAAAACACTGTGTACGGCGGTATGACGGCGTCCAAATGACGCCGTATTTGCACAACTCTGATGCTTTTGCATTGGCCACGCTGCATACAGTGCACAGCGCACGCACCTTGAAGTCTTCAAACCTTGCCAGCACCGGGGCAGGGCCGGAGTTGGGCACCGTATTTGGGTCGCACGTGGGGCATTTATCCTTCAGCATCTGCACCACATCTGCGGTGCAGCAGCCAGCATACAGGCAAAGGGCAGATCAAAGCAGCAGATGGGAGGTTGCAGCAAGCAAGCTGCGGGCTGGCCTTCACAGACCCTTGGGGGACTTTGAGGGGTGGCAATGGCCCAGAGCACAGCAAAAAAGCTTAGCTCAGCCAGCAGCACATCAGCAGAGCTCTGCAAGGGACGCAGCACACTGGTGGGGTTGGGCATGGAGGCAACAGCGCACCGGTAGACATTGGTACAGGCTAGTACAGCACGAGGAGTGCTTTGCATGGGCCAGACAGCACACCAGCAGAAATCAGCACAGGCCAGGGTTATACAGGGGCGGCAGCATGAACTCACAATGGTTGCGCGGCGCGATGTAGTCAAAGGCGAAGGACTGTCCCGGCACGTTGGGATCGTAGGCGTTGCCAGGCGCCTGTAGATTGAGGAAGGGGGTAAGTAATCCATTCCAAGACTTTTGAGGGAAGCCAAAAGGTCTCCTGCATTGCCTGTGTGAGTGGGGCATGATGCCCCGTCCAACAAGTGTGGCTGCATCGGCACCACTTGCTCTTCTTTGCCTAACATGTATGCATGCATTAAACTGTCATCCATGGATGTGCAAAGACACACCCTGGATAAGCCACCTTTGTGTGCATGCACAGTGCATGCCCCCTCCTCAACTTCCTATCTAATGTGTTGTAGCTTTTACAACACTCTTTGAAAGACACGCTCGTCCTCGCTCGTCAAGCGCGCTTTGTCCCCCAGAATCCTCATTTGAGGACATCACCTCCTTCCTTACTCCCTTTCCTTCCTTTCCTTTCCATTTGTAGAGAGCAATGGTTAATCCCACTCATGCAAGGAAAAAGACGGTGAGTGGAAAAGCCATTAGATAAGTTACCGCATCAGACAGAAGTGAAACCATCAGCAAGAAGAGGCTTAAGCAGCATTCTCTGCAACTGCCCCTGCGTGTGCCATCTGAAGCATATAAGCTCCCTGTTATGTTACTTCAGGTCCTCTGCATCCTACATTGCAATACGTGTACAATATGTCTATGAGCTGCAATTGACGTGATGTTGCCGCGCATTCGCAATACTCAAAACTGTACAAGCGCAGGCGCACACGTACATGCAGGTGCCTGCAAACACATACAAGCTCACCGGTAGAGGCTTGATCCACACATAGTCTGACTCGAGGAGCAGCAGCCACGGCGCTTTGATCATGGATGGATCTGCCTCGGCCGCTGCCAGCCACTGCTTCACCGCATTTGCTCGGTCCGCCACAGGGAACCTGCGCCATCAGCACACGTGGCAGACAAGCCAGCTACCGCTGGTGTATCACAGGGAACTGGGGAACCTGCGCCATCAGCGCACGAGGCAGACAAGCCAGCTGCCACTGGTGCATCATAGGGGACCTGCGCCATCAGCGCACGAGGAAGGCAGGCCAGCTGCCATCACATTACAGCAAGCGCACAGCCTGCCGCTGTTTGCAAACCCCCACTACTGGCGCCAGTAGAACAGCTGCCATCAAACTCACAGCAAGTGTCCTGCCTGCTCCTGCCTGCAGCCCTAGCGCTGCTGCCACCAGCAGACTTGATGCCCTATCAGCCCCAGTACAAGAGCAGGCGCATAACACTTGAAGAGGTTTAAAAGAGAAATAGTAGAAAAATAGGGCAGCTTAGCTAAAATCCTTGATGAGACACCTGTGCCAGCATGCTAGCTATTACATCAATGTAACGGCCCTTGTCGCAATCAGAGCTCTGCCAGCATGATCAAAGGCTCAATCAGAGATGACAAGGGACAACAAGGCTCAAAAGTGGCATAGAGAGTCAGCATTCTTTTTGAAAGTCTGGTTGGCTGATCCATCAGAACCTGCCATGCTACAGAAGCTTCCAAGGAACACAGGAAGCAGACTACACAAGCGTCGAGATGACCTGTCAGGCTCAGACTTACGTTCACGAGCCTGCTCAATCATATTCCACCCCGACAGGAGACATTCTTCAGGCGGAAATTGCCCTCGCACTCAAATATGCAACAAAGCGCATGCATCCCTTTTCACGTATCACGCAAGATATCCTCTTTGGTTCTGCGCACTGTTTCAAGCTTCGTAGCAGAGCTGCTACGCATGGTGCATCAATCCTGTTGGTTGCACATATAATTGCACACACACATGCCTGCGCACACACATGCCTTTGCACATGTACGCACAGCAGTATTCCATGCTACATGCCTGACCACCACTGCACCCAGCATCCATAGCACTCCACACACTGCACTGCACTGCACTGTCACAACCCTTTGCATGCAGCAGCATTCCACACTGCCTCCCCTCGTGACACGCACCCACGCCATGCGCTACAGGGCACCCTGTAGCTTCAGCAACACTCCACACTCGCCTCCTGTTCCTCTTCCGCATAGAGCCCCATTGCCCAATTGCACTCACCAGCACTACCGGCTGTTCTGCACCATGCTGCCCCCACCCCATATGGCACGTTGCAAGCACACTTGTGGGCTCGTTGTCACATGTGCATCAAAAGTATCAATCCTTCAATTGGTCCTTGGGCTGATCCGTGCAGCCAATGCTACACCATCAAAAGCCGCACTCACCAGCACCACCGGTCGCACTCAGGCTGAACAGGGTTGACGCGAAAGGTGGGGATCTGCGTGCAGATCCACAACAAAATAAGAGGGGCGTGTGGGCAGGCGCACACCGCAAGGTCGATGCGGGACGCGGGAAGCGCATGGAAGGCTTGTGCTGAGGCGTGCGCAGACGTTGACAAGGGTGCACATGAGTATGCATGGACCAAAGGCAAATACGAGTGCCGCCTGTACTGTGCTCTACATGCACACCCAGGGGTGTTTGCACGCGTACGCAATTTCACACACGCGCGCGCACACACACGCACGTTTGCACGCACACACGCAAGCGCATGCTCGTGAAAACGTCCCGTGGAAGTCCAATGCAGTGTTAACCCCCACAAGTCGGGCAGCAGATGCATGGTTGGGAACACAGCAGCCACGCATATGCTGCGGCCCTTACTCACACACTGAGTCTGCAGCGGCGTCCACAGCCGGCCTCTCCCTGCCAGATACTCCCGCAGCGGCACACCCTCTCTGCACCTGATGCCCCCGCTCCCAATGACCTACCCTACATGCGCAGCATGAGGCCGCTGGGTGAGCCCGCTCCCCCTGCACAGTGCCCTCGTGTTGATGCTCTCCCTACCAACCCCTCGCAGCGCAGGGGCTGGGTAGCCCTGCTCCATGGAGAACCTGGCCGGCTTGGATCAAGCTCTGGCCTCTGCACGCACCTCGTCCATGACCTCATCGTTGGTCATCCTGTGCAGGATACGGGAGATGTACACCATCTTCTCGCCCCCCGGCTGTGCGCGGGCCAGCTTCCACGTGGCCACCCTGCAGGGCGTGAGTTGGTCCGGTATGTGAGCAGGCACGCGTGATGTGCACGGCCTTCTCATGTCATTTCCAGGTGGCAGCTCCAAACACCATGCACACAGTGTGGGCAGCAGGGGTGCTGGGGCAAAAGCAATCTGGGGCTGCTGCCTCGCTCAGCGCCGCATGAGCTCATGAGGGACATGAGCCACAAATTCCAATGTGTTGGGTCTCTGACACAGAACCCAGGATCTGCCTATAGTGGAACCTGGCGCCTCACGTTGATACATTCAAAAGCAATAGTCTGCGCCCAAAAACGGCACCGCATCTCAAGATCTGTGCCATGCAAGCAAAACACTTGCCATTCACACCCATTCATTGCAGGCAGCTTTTGGTGCACAAGCACGCACACGCCAAACTCTTACATGATGCGGGCTTGGAAGTTTTGGTAGGGGCTACCATTGGATGTGAAGATGGTGTGGATGGTATTGCCTGCAAGCCAGTACATATTTGATGATGCTACAAGTGAATTCGTTGGAACTTTTGGAGAGTGTTGATGCTGCATGCCCCCTTCTGAGTAAGGGTGGGGCGCATGCTCAATTGTGATGCTTTGTATGAGTGCCATTCCTAGCAGGCGCACAGGACTGCTAGCACAACATGATGATAGGAAGTGTTGCCACTGCCACACTTGGTCACTCTGCATACGGAAGTGCCTACGCACGCTCTGGTGTGCAGGGGCCTGCCCAGCAGAAGGGCTTGATGCCGCCGCGCATGGCTCTCTCTCTCTCTCTCTCTCTCTCTCTCTCTC
>LFIK01002529.1_pt1 | contig 14777 bp, 8 predicted proteins | sample 643401 | NCBI WGS metagenome assembly LFIK01 (sample SAMN03777447, study PRJNA286221) | soda lake metagenome | biome: soda lake; feature: Kulunda steppe; material: water; isolation source: sample T5-Br brine of Lake Tanatar-5 | place: Russia: Kulunda steppe | collected 2010-07 | reverse complement strand
TGAAGTGCTCCCATTGCGCCAGAAACTCCGCCTTGTCCATGCCGACCGGCTGGCTGAGATTGAAATGGATGTTGCCGTCGCCGAAATGGCCGAAGCCGCAGACGCGCACGCCGTCCATGGCGGCCTCACAGGCGGCGCTCGCCTCGATCAGGAAATCCGCGACGCGCGAGACGGGCACGGAGACGTCGTGCTTGATCGAGCCGCCCTCCTTGCCCTGCACCTCCGACATCAGCTCCCGCAGCTTCCACATCCCGGCGACCTGCGCGCCGCTGGTGGCGAGCGCGGCATCCTCGACGAGTTCATCCTCGATGGCCTGGCCGAGCACGGTCTCCGCGAGCGTCTGCAGATCCGCATCCGGCTGCGGCGAGGTGAGTTCGATCAGCGCAAAGGCGGCGTGATCGCCCTGGAGCGGGCGGGTGACGTCATGGCCATGCTTCATCACCATCTCGAGGCCGAAGCGCGGGATGAATTCATAGGCGGTGAGCTGGTCGCCCGCAGCCGCGCGCAGGCGCTCGAAAATCGTGAGCGCTGTTTGCGGACCGTCGCAGCCGATGAAGGCGGTGACTTGCGATTTCGGCGCGGGATAGAGCTTGAGCACCGCCGCCGTGACGATGCCGAGCGTGCCTTCCGAGCCGATGAAGAGGTGCTTGAGATCGTAGCCGGTATTGTCCTTGCGCAGGCTGCGCAGCCCGTTCCAGATCCGCCCGTCGGGCAGGACGACTTCGAGGCCGAGCACGAGATCGCGGGTATTGCCGTAGCGCAAAACCCCGGTGCCGCCGGCATTGGTGGCAATGTTGCCGCCGATCTGGCAGGTGCCCTCGGAGCCCAGCGAGAGCGGAAACAGCTTGTCGGCTTCCTCCGCCGCATCCTGAATGCTCTTGAGCGTGCAGCCGGCCTCCGCCGTGATGGTTGCGTTGGTGGCATCAACCTCGCGAATGGCGTTGAGACGCGACAGGGAAAGCACGATCCCGCCGAAGGGCACTCCGCCGCCGACCAGCCCGGTATTGCCCCCGTGTGGCACGACGCTGATCCCCTCCGCATGGCAGGCGGCCATGACGAAGGCGACCTCCTGCGTACTTGACGGGCGCACCACGGCACCGGCGAGGCCGCGATACAGCCCGCGTGTCTCCATGAGATGCGGGGCCATGTCTTCCGCAGCCGTCATGACGTATTCGGCGCCAAGACGTTCGGACAGGCGCGCCAGGAGCTCGGGGGAGGGGTGGGGAGCGGGTGCGGTCACGGTGCTATCGGTTCCCTTGTTTCGGCGCGTCTTGCGCGTGGCGATACAGTTAGCAAACCCTGTTCACCTTGCCTACGGGCGCTTCGTCACGGCGTATTTCACGAAGCGCCTGAGAGTGACAGGTGGCCCGACCCGCTTGCGTGATGTTGCGTTGCATATAAGATCAGCCACCAAAATGCTCATGGAGGAGCCACCATGTCCGGGACGCAGCCGATCCGCAAATTGCTCGTCGCCAACCGCTCCGAGATCGCCATCCGGGTGTTCCGCGCCGCCAACGAGATGGGCATCCGCACCGTCGCGATCTGGGCGGAGGAGGACAAATACGGGCTGCATCGCTTCAAGGCCGACGAATCCTATCAGGTCGGGCGCGGCCCGCATCTGCCGCGCGATCTCGGCCCGATCGAGAGCTATCTCTCCATCGAGGAAGTGATCCGCGTCGCGAAACTCGCCGGTGCCGATGCGATCCATCCAGGCTACGGCCTGCTCTCGGAGAGCCCCGAATTCGCCCAGGCCTGCGCCGATGCGGGCATCATCTTCGTCGGGCCGAAGCCGCAGACCATGACGGCACTCGGCAACAAGGTCGCCGCGCGCAATCTCGCCGTCGAGACCGGCGTGCCGGTGATCCCGGCCACCGAGCCGCTTCCCGACGATATGGCCCGCGTGCGCGAGATGGCCGAGGCGATCGGTTATCCGGTCATGCTCAAGGCCTCCTGGGGTGGCGGCGGGCGCGGCATGCGCACGATCCGCTCTGCTGACAGCCTCGAGCGCGAAGTGATCGAGGCCAAGCGCGAGGCCCGCGCGGCTTTCGGCAAGGACGAGGTCTATCTCGAAAAGCTGATCGAGCGCGCCCGCCATGTCGAGGTGCAGGTGCTGGGTGACACGCATGGCAACCGGGTGCATCTGTTCGAGCGCGACTGCTCGATCCAGCGCCGCAACCAGAAAGTCGTCGAGCGCGCGCCCGCCCCCTATCTCGATGCAGGCCAGCGCGAGGAGATCGCCGGCTACGCGCTGAAGCTCGCCGATGCGACGGATTATATCGGCGCCGGCACGGTCGAATTCCTGATGGATGCCGATACGGGCAAATTCTATTTCATCGAGGTCAATCCGCGCATCCAGGTCGAGCATACGGTGACGGAGGAGATCACCGGCATCGACATCGTCAAGGCGCAGATCCGCATCGCCGAGGGCGCGGCGATCGGCGCCCCGGAATCGGGCGTGCCGGCGCAGACGGATATCAGGCTCAACGGCCATGCCCTGCAATGCCGCATCACGACGGAAGATCCCGAGCAGAACTTCATCCCCGATTACGGGCGCATCACCGCCTATCGCGGCGCCACCGGCTTCGGCATCCGCCTCGATGGCGGCACGGCCTATTCCGGTGCGGTGATCACGCGGTTCTACGATCCGCTTCTGGAGAAAGTCACCGCCTGGGCGCCGACGCCGGAAGACGCGATCGCGCGGATGGACCGGGCCCTGCGCGAATTCCGCATCCGGGGCGTCGCGACCAATCTCACCTTCCTCGAAGCCGTGATCGGCCACGAACAGTTTCGCACCAATACCTATACGACCCGCTTCATCGACGAGACGCCGGAACTCTTCACCCAGGTCAAGCGGCAGGACCGGGCGACCAAGCTCCTGAACTATCTCGCCGATGCGAGCGTCAACGGCCATCCCGAGACGCGCGACCGCGCCCGCCCCGATCCGGATGCGGCAGCGCCCGTGATCCCCTATTGCCCGGACGAACCGCGCGCGGGCACGAAGCAGCGCCTCGATGCGCTCGGCCCGGAGAAATTCGCCGCCTGGATGCGGGCGGAGAAGCGCGTGCTCTTCACCGATACCACCATGCGCGACGGCCATCAGTCGCTCCTCGCCACGCGCATGCGCACCCACGACATCGCCCGCATTGCCGGCACCTATGCCCGGGCCCTGCCGGATCTGTTTTCGCTCGAATGCTGGGGCGGGGCGACTTTCGACGTCGCCATGCGCTTCCTCACCGAAGACCCCTGGGAGCGGCTGGCCCTGGTGCGCGAGGGTGCGCCCAACATCCTCCTGCAGATGCTTTTGCGCGGCTCGAACGGGGTGGGCTACACCAATTATCCCGACAATGTCGTGCGCTGGTTCGTGAAGCAGGCGGCTGCGGGCGGGATCGATCTGTTTCGCGTGTTCGATTGCCTCAACTGGGTCGAGAACATGCGCGTTGCCATGGATGCGGTGCGCGAGACCGACGCGCTCTGCGAGGCGGCGATCTGCTATACCGGCGATCTCGCCGATGCGGCGCGCCCGAAATACGATCTGAAATACTATGTCGCGCTCGCCCGCGAACTGGAAGCGGCGGGGGCGCATATCATCGCCATCAAGGATATGGCGGGGCTGCTCAAACCGGCCTCGGCGCGGGTGCTGTTCAAGACATTGCGTGAGGAGACCGATCTGCCGCTGCATTTCCACACGCATGACACCTCCGGCATCGCCGCGGCGACGGTGCTGGCTGCGATCGAGAGCGGCGCCGATGCGGTGGATGCGGCGATGGATGCGCTCTCCGGCAACACCTCCCAGCCCTGTCTCGGCTCGCTGGTCGAGGCCCTGCGCGGCCATGAGCGCGATCCCGGCCTCGATCCGCAATGGATCCGGCGGATATCGTTCTACTGGGAGTCGGTGCGCAACCAGTATGCGGCGTTCGAGAGCGATCTGAAGGGGCCGGCCTCGGAGGTCTATCTGCACGAGATGCCCGGCGGGCAATTCACCAATCTCAAGGAACAGGCCCGCTCCATGGGGCTGGAGAGCCGCTGGCACGAGGTGGCGCAGGCCTATCACGACGTGAACCTGCTTTTCGGCGACATCGTCAAGGTGACGCCGTCATCCAAGGTCGTGGGCGACATGGCACTGATGATGGTGGCGCAGGATCTCACCGTCGCCGATGTGGCCGATCCCGACAAGGACATCACCTTCCCCGATTCGGTCATCTCCATGTTGCGCGGCGATCTCGGCCAGCCTCCGGGCGGCTGGCCCGAGGCGATCACCGCCAAGGCGCTCAAGGGCGAGACGCCCGGCACCGAGCGCCCCGGCGCGCTGCTCGCGCCCGCCGATCTCGAGGCCGATCGCAAGACGCTCGAAGCCGAATTGGAGCGGGAGGTGAGCGATGCCGAATTCGCCTCCTGGCTGATGTATCCCAAGGTCTTCAGCGATTTCGCCCGCGCAAGCGAGGAATACGGCCCGGTCTCCTGCCTGCCCACGCCGCATTTCTTCTACGGCATGGGCCAGGAGGAGGAGATCCTCGTCGAGATCGAGCGCGGCAAGACCCTCGTCGTGCGCTGCCTCGCTTTCGGCGAGACCGACGAGGACGGGATGGTGACGGTCTTCTTCGAGCTCAACGGCCAGCCCCGGCGCGTCAAGGTGCCCGACCGCGCCCACGGCGCCGGCGGCGGCAAGGTCAGGCGCAAGGCGACGCCGGGCGATGCGACCCATATCGGCGCGCCGATGCCCGGCATCGTCTCCACCATCGCCGTCACCGCCGGCCAGAAGATCAAGGCCGGCGATGTGCTGCTCTCCATCGAGGCGATGAAGATGGAAAGCGCCCTGCATGCCGAGCGCGACGGCACCATCGCCGAGGTGGTCGTCCAGGCCGGCGAGCAGATCGACGCAAAGGATCTGCTCATCGTGCTCGCAGCGGAGTGAGGGACGCAAGGGGCGGGGCGCCGCGTAGCCTCAGGCTTGCAGCCGCTCCAGCGCCTCGCTCACTTTCGCCCGGTGGGCGAGGGCGGCTTCGCGCCGCTCGCACTGTTCCTCGACGACCTCTTCCGGGGCGCGTTTGAGGAAATCGGCATTGCCGAGCTTGGCGTCGATCTTCTTGATCTCGCCGTCGAGCTTGCCGATCTCCTTGTCGAGGCGCGCGCGCTCGGCGGCGATGTCGACGACGCCTTCGAGCGGCAGCGCCGCGACTTCGCCGCGCACCAGTAGCTGCACGCTCGCCTTCGGTGCGGCAGAAGCGGTCTCGATCGTCTCCAGACGCGCAAGCCGCTTGATCATGCCCTCCCAGCGGGCCACACGCTCCGACGCGTCTGCGCCCGGATTGATCAGTTGCAGCGTGATCTGCGCGCCGGCGGGCACGTTGGTCTCGGCGCGGGCCGAGCGGATTTCGCTGACGAGATCCACAATCCAGCCGATCTCCGCCTCCGCCGCGTCGTCACGCAGATGAGCGAGCGAGGGCCAGGTGGCAAGCGCGAGCAGGGGCTCGTCGCGGGCGGGGCCGATCTCGCCCTTCACCGCCCAGAGCTCCTCGGTGAGGAAGGGCATGAAGGGGTGGAGCAGCTTGCAGATCTGGTCGATCACATAGGCCGTGGTGGCGCGGGTCTCGTCCTTGGCCGGGCCGTCCTCGCCCTGGAGAACGGGCTTGGCGAGTTCAAGATACCAGTCGCAGAACACGTTCCAGACAAAGCGATAGGCCGCGCCCGCCGCCTCGTTGAACTTGTACTCTGTGATCCCGGCCTCGATCTGCGCCGCCGCATTGGCGCATTCGGAGAGCACCCATTTGTTGAGGGTGATTTCGACCTTCGCCGGATCGAAATCCGCGACCCGCGCGCAGCCATTCATCTCGGCGAAGCGCGCGGCGTTCCAGATCTTCGTCGCGAAATTGCGGTAGCCCTCGACGCGCTGCATCGACAATTTGATGTCGCGCCCCTGCGCGGCCATGGCGGAGAGCGTGAAACGCAGGGCGTCCGCGCCGTATTTCTCGACCACATCGAGCGGATCGATGACGTTGCCCTTCGATTTCGACATCTTCGCCCCCTTCTCGTCGCGGACGAGGGCGTGGATATAGACCGTGTGGAAGGGCGTCTGATCCATGAATTGCAGGCCCGACATCATCATCCGGGCGACCCAGAAGAAGATGATGTCGAAGCCGGTGACGAGCACGTCGGTGGGGTAATAGCGCTTCAGCTCCGGCGTCTCGTCCGGCCAGCCGAGCGTGGAGAACGGCCAGAGCGCGGAGGAGAACCAGGTGTCGAGGACGTCCTCGTCGCGGCGCAAAGGCACGTCGCGGCCATGCTTCTCGCGCGCCTGTGCCTGTGCCTCAGCGTCGTCATAGGCGACGAAGACATTGCCGTCCTCGTCATACCAGGCCGGGATCTGGTGGCCCCACCAGAGCTGGCGCGAGACGCACCAGGGCTCGATGTTTTCGAGCCACTGGAAATAGGTCTTTTCCCAATTGTTCGGCACGAAGCTGGTGCGCCCGTCGCGCACGGCGGCCATGGCTTTCTCGGCCAGCGGCTTGACGTCGACATACCATTGATCGGTCAGATAAGGCTCGATCGGCACGCCCGAGCGGTCGCCATGGGGAACGGTGTGGGTATTGTCCTCGATCTCGGCGAGGAGTTCGCGCGCCTCCATCATGGCGACGATGCGCTTGCGGGCCTCGAACCGGTCGAGCCCGTGCAGGCCCATCGTTTCCGTAAGATCATCGCTCTCCGCCAGGCCTTCGAGGAAATCCTCGTTGCCTTCGAGTGCGATCCGCGCTTCCGGATCGAAGATGTTGACCATGCGCAGGTTCTGGCGCTTGCCGACATCGAAATCGTTGAAATCATGCGCCGGCGTCATCTTTACCGCGCCGGAGCCGATTTCCGGGTCGGAATATTCATCCGCAACGATGGGGATGCGGCGGCCGACCAGCGGCAGGATCACGTGCTTGCCGACGAGATCCTTGTAGCGCTCATCCTCCGGATGCACCGCAACGCCGGTATCGCCGAGCATGGTCTCGGGGCGCGTCGTCGCGACGGTGATGAAGCGTCCGGGCTCGCCCTCGATCGGGTAGCGGAAATGCCAGAGATGGCCCTTGATCTCGAGCTGCTGCACTTCGAGGTCGGAAATTGCCGTCTGGAATTTCGGATCCCAGTTCACCAGCCGCTTGTCGCGATACATCAGCCCCTGGCGATAGAGCTCGACGAAGAAACGCAAAACCGCCTTCGAGAGCCCGTCATCCATGGTGAAGCGCTCGCGCGACCAGTCGCAGGAGGCGCCGATGCGCTCCAGCTGCTGGCGGATGCGCCCGCCGGATTCCTCCTTGAAGGCCCAGACTTCCTCGAGGAATTTCTCGCGCCCGAGGCTGCGGCGATCCGGGCGGCCCTCGGCGGCGAGCTTGCGCTCGACCACCATCTGCGTGGCGATGCCGGCATGGTCGGTGCCCGGTTGCCAGAGCACATCGCGCCCGCGCATGCGCTCGAAGCGGCAGAGGATGTCCTGGATGGTGTTGTTGAGCGCGTGGCCCATATGCAGCGAACCGGTCACGTTCGGCGGCGGTATCACGATGGTATAGGGCTTCGCATCCTTGCGCTCGGGGCGTCCGGCGCGGAAAGCGCCCGCATCGTTCCAGCGCACGGCGATGCGCGCCTCGACGGCGGCGGGGTCGAAGGTCTTGTCCATCATGGTCTGGCCGGTCGTGTCCGTGTTGACGAAAGAGAATGGTCGTTGCGCTAGAAAAAGCAGCAGCGCCGACAAGTCAACCTGCGCGACCACGCCACCCGGCGCGGGAACAGCACCCTGCGGGGGAATCGATCTGCGCGGATCGAACCGGTCAGCGCCCGCCGCGCGATACCCGCTCGATCTCCGCGCGGACCATGCGCTCGACGATGGTCGGCAGATTGTCGTCGAGCCATACCTTCAGCATGGGGCGCAGCATCTCCTTGACCAGATCGTCGAGGGTGCGACCGTTATTCGACAGCACCGTATGCGCGAGCTGATTAAAGGCACTGCCCACGGCTTCGTCGGTCGCGTGCGAGAGCAGGCGGTCCTCGTCGATCATCTGCTGGCGGGGAGGGGGGGTGAATTCCGGCTCCGGCTCCGGCCCCGGCTCGGGGTCGGGGTCGCCGAAATCAAGCCCGTCATCACCATCGTCATCATCGGTGCCGATGGCGTCGAATGCGGCATCGACCGCGTCCTGGCCCTCGAGTGGCGCGGCGGCTTCGTCATCATCGACGCCGATCGCATCGAAATCGATCTGCCCGTCTTCCTGGCGGAAGTCCATGTCTTCATGCTCCATGGAAAGATCGTCGGGCGCGCTGCCTTCCACGGGTTCGCCGACCTCGGCGAGATCGAGAATGTCGTCGTCGCCGTCTTCCGGTTCGAGAAGATCATCCTCCTCGGCCTGACGGCTCTGAGCAGGCGGGTCGTCATCCCCGTCATCCCCGATCGCATCGGCCATGGCCTGCTCGAACGGATCCTCGTCATCACCCTTCTGGGCCGATTCCTGATCATCCGCGATGATGCGGCGGATCGAGGCGAGGATTTCCTCCATTGAAGGTTCGTCGGTCTTCGGATTGGCCTGGTTCATGCGAATCTCTCACCGCAACAGAATGCCTCCGACGAGAATCACCTCGCCACATCGTCACTTATGGTTAAACGATGCAGGGCCTTCACGCAAAGGGGCGAAAAGCGTTCACCCACAGGCGTTTTGATCAGTTTCCGGACGGTGTCGATGTGCCCCAGATCCTGCCGCGAACCTGTTCATAATGCTCGGCGGAATCATATTCTGCCACCGGCAGGCCGAGTTGACCCGGCGTCAGGCGGCCCATGGCCTGGACCAGCGCGAAGGCGCCGACAATGCGGTCACGCTGGGCGGTGATCAGATTGACCCGCGCGTTGAGCAGTTCCTGCTGCGCGTTGAGTACGTCGAGCGTGGTCCGCTGGCCGACCCGCGCCTCCTCGCGAACGCCGGTAAGGGCGGTCTCGGCGGCTTCCACCTGGATCTCGGCGGCCATGATCTGCGCGCGCGCCGCTTCGAGGGCGCCCCAGGATGTGATCACCGACGAGCGCACTTCGTCGCGCGCCTGTTCCAGCTCGAAGCGGGCCTCGGAGACGCTTTCCTTGGCCTGACGCACCCGCGCCGAGGTCTCGCCGCCCTGGTAGAGCGGGACCGTGAGCTGGGCGACGATCGAGGCATTGGTCGAGCGGGTGTCGCGGGGAGAGCCCTGGGAATCGATCCGATGGCTGACGGAACCGCGGACGCCGACGCGGGGCATGAAATCACTTTCCAGCACGCGCACCTGCAATTGTGCAGCGTCGAGCGCGAAGCGTGATGCGGAGATGGCGGGGTTTTCGGAAAGCCCGATCGAGAGCGCCGTGTCGAGATCGCCCGGCACAAGCGCATCGGGTGCGCGCCCAGGGCCGAGTTCGCGCGGTTCCGCGCCGATGATCTGGCGGTAGCGACCGATATTGGCGCGCAGATTGGCCTCGGCGAGGCTGACCTGCGAGCGAGCCGATGCGAGCCGGGATTCGGCCTGCGCAACGTCTGTGCGGGTGACCTCACCGACCTCGAAGCGGTCGCGCGATTGCCGCAACTGCTCTTCGAGCACCTCGACATTGTTGCGCTGGAGATTGAGAATCGCCGTGTCGCGCAACACGTTCATGTAGATTTCGGCGCCGCGAAACAGGGTCTGCTGCACGGTCGAATCGAGCCGCAGACGCGCGGCGAGGACCTGGGTTTCGGCCTGGCGCACGCTGTTGCTGGTGCGACCGCCGTCGAAGAGGTTCTGCGTGACTTCGAGGCCGACCCCGCGCGGATCGCGCGTGGTCCGCGTGGATGTCGGCAGGCCGGGAACGGATGTTTCGGTCCAGGTGCTGCCGATATCGGCTGTGGCCTCGATGCGCGGACGGTAGCCGGAGAGAGCGCGCGGCACGTTCTCGTTCGTCGCCCGCAAGCTCGCCCGCGATGCGTTGATCACCGGGCTGTTCTGATAGGCGCGCGCCAATGCGCCGTCGATGGTCTCGGCTTTTGCTGATGGGCCGAGTGCCAGGGGCATGGTGACGAGCAAGGCAGCCGCGAGGCGCGTCACGCCAAGGCGCGAAAGCTGCGTCGGCATGCGGCGCTTCACATGCGGAAATCGATTGTTTTCACTCACGAATCCGGTCCCCGTTCCGGCCCCCTGCAAGTTTGATCAGGACGCGCCACCTCGACGAGGCCGGAATCACGCCAGCATCGTCACGTCAGCAATTTACCCGTGACGCGTGACCGGCGGAAGCGCTGGCACGCGTTTCGCGCAATTGCGATGCCATCGTGACTTTTGGGCAACGCCTCAGAAGACGAAACCCGGCTCTTCACGGAAGCTCTTCAGGGGCTGCGCCGCGGCATCGAAAAGGGGACGATCGCCGATCACCTCGCCGGTGCAGACAAACAGCGTGACCCGGCTGGTGCGTCCGCCATTGCCCATCACCGCGATGAGGCGTCCGCCATTGGCGAGCTGCGCCAGCAACGATTCGGGGCGCTTTTCCACGGCGGCGTTGACCAGAATGGCATCGAAACCCTCCGCGACGCCTAAATCGCCATCGAAAGGCTTCTCGATGATCTCGACGTCGCTCACGCCGGCGCGTTCGAGGTTCTCGCGCGTCTTCTCGGCCAGTGCCGGATCAGGCTCGGCAATGCTGACCCGCGCACCGAGCTTCTGCGCGACGGCAGCCTCGTAGCCGAGCGCGCCGGCGACGACGAGCAGGCGTTCGCCCTCTTTCAGGTCGAGGTTCTGCAGCATGCGGGCGAAGACCATCGGCGCGAGGAAATGCCGCGTCTCGCCCTCGCTACCCTGCGCGACGACCAGCGGACGATCCGCATAGGCGAGGTTTGCGATTTCCGCCGGGGCGAAGATTTCGCGCGGGACCTCGTTCATGGCCGAGAGCACGCCGAGATCGCTGATGTCATAGGTCCGCAGCTGGTTATCGACCATCATGCGGCGGACTTTGGCGTAATCGATCATGGCTCGTCTCTCACAAGGATTCCCGGTCGCATGCCGGCTAGCCGGGTTTTGTGCCATCAGCGCGTAAAACGCAAGACTGGAGGGCAAAGGCAACCGCATGATTCGAGCCGGACGCGACCCGGGCGCGGGGTGCGATCTCAGTCGTCGTTGCCGGTATGCAGCTCATCCAGACGCCGCCCCTCGTCGAAACCCTGTCCGCGCAGATGCCCGTTGGCCCGCAGCCAGTCGGTCAGGATCCGCGTGGCGAGATCCTGACGTGAAGGGTTCAGCGGGTCCAGCCGGCGGGCATGGTCGAGCCCCGCCAGCAGTTTCGCGGTCAGCACGATCGCGTCGTTCGCATCCCCGGCGGCGCGGTCGGATTTGTCTGACATGGTCATCGTCTCGCAGTTTCGATCCTTCGGGACATCAATCCAGATGGAATTTGGCGAATTCGCGGTGCTCGGCACGGATGCTGCGCACGGTCCCGGTGGCTGAGCGGTAGACCACGGTCTCCGTTTCGATCACCTCGGGGCCGAAGCGCACGCCGGAGACGAGCGCGCCGTCGGTAACGCCGGTCAGCGCCACGATGACGTCGCCTGAGGCGAGCTCGGTCATGTCGTATTTCTTGTTGGGATCCTTGACGCCCATATCCTTGGCGCGCGCGAGCGTGTCCTCGCGGTCGAGGATCAGACGGGTCTGCATCTGGCCGCCGATGCAGCGCAGGGCACCCGCCGCAAGCACGCCTTCCGGCGCCGCGCCGATGCCGAGATAAATGTCGATCCCGGTCTTCTCCGGCATCGCCGTATAGATCACGCCGGCGACGTCACCATCGCTGATCAGGCGCACGCTCGCGCCGGTGGCGCGCACGGCGGCGATCAGTTCCTGGTGGCGCGGGCGGTCGAGGATCAGGGCGGTGATGTCGGAAGCTTCCACGCCCTTGGCCTTCGCGAGCGCGTGGATGTTGTCCTGCGGGCTGGCATCGAGATCGACCACGCCCTTGGGATAGCCCGGGCCAATGGCGATCTTGTTCATGTAGACGTCGGGGGCGGCCAGCAGCGTTCCGGCTTCGGCCATGGCCATGACGGCGACGGAGCCCGGCATGTCCTTGGCACACAGGGTCGTGCCTTCAAGCGGATCGACGGCGATATCGACCTTCGGTCCATCGCCGTTGCCGACCCGCTCCCCGATGAAGAGCATCGGCGCCTCGTCGCGCTCGCCTTCGCCGATCACCACGGTGCCGTCGATCTGGAGCTTGTTGAGCTCGCGGCGCATGGCGTCCACGGCGGCCTGGTCGGCGGCCTTCTCGTCACCGCGCCCGCGCAGGCGCGCGGCGGAGACGGCGGCGCGTTCGGTGACGCGCACGAGTTCGAGGGTGAGAATGCGCTCGATGAAGGGGTTGGGGGTGATTTTCTTGTCAGCCATGGGGGCCAGCCTCCGAAAATGATCGCCGCCTGGCGACCGCAATTGCTCTTATTCTCTCTCGATGCGGATCACCTGCGCATCCTCGGCGATCAGGCCGTCTTCGGCAATCTGCCGGATGGCCTCGCGCACGGCGCCCTCGCTCGTCGCATAGGTGATCAGCACCACCGGAACCGGCGCGCCGGAGCGCCCGGTGGGGTCGAGCGCTGCGGCTTCGGAGCGGCGTTGCAGGATGCTTTCCAGCGAGATGTCGTTTTCAGCCATATGCGTGGCGATGCCGGCGGCGGCGCCCGGGCGGTCATAGACCGACAGCCGCACGTAATAGCCGCCCTCATGGCGCTGCATCGGCGCGCGCTCAGGCACCGCCATTTCGGCAACGGGCCAGCCGAAGGGCGGGCGCGCCGGGGTGCCGGCGACATCGGCGATATCCGCGAGCACGGCGGAGGCAGTGGCGTCGCCGCCCGCACCGGGGCCGATCAGGGTGAGTTCGCCGACCGCATCGGCGTCGATCGTGACCGCGTTTGTGACGCCCATGACCTGCGCGATGGCGGAATCGCGCGGCACCATGGTGGGGTGGACGCGCTGTTCGATGCCCGTCTTCGTGCGCTCGGCCACGCCGAGCAGCTTGATGCGAAAGCCGAGATCATCGGCCATCTTCAGATCGAGCGGGGTGATGGCGGAAATACCCTCGACATAGATCGCATCAGCATCGATCTGCGTGCCGAAAGCGAGGCTCGTCAAAAGCGCGAGCTTGTGGGCGGTGTCATAGCCCTCGACATCGAAGGTCGGATCGGCCTCGGCATAGCCGAGCCGTTGCGCATCGGCGAGGCATTCGGCGAAGGAGAGGCCCTCGGCTTCCATCCGCGAGAGGATGTAGTTGCAGGTGCCGTTGAGAATGCCGTAGAGCCGCGTCACGCGGTTGCCGGCCAGCGCCTCGCGCATGGTCTTGACGATGGGGATGCCGCCGGCGGCGGAGGCCTCGAAGGCGAGATGCACGCCGTTTTCCTCGGCCAGCGCCGCGAGCGCGTTTCCGTGCTTGGCCAGAAGCGCCTTGTTGGCGGTGACGACATGCTTGCCGGCCTTCAGAGCCGCTTCGACGGCATCGCGCGCCGCACCCTCATCGCCGCCGATCAGTTCCACGAAACAATCGATGTCATCCGAGCCGGCGAGGGCGATCGGATCATCGAACCAGGCGAGCCCGGAGAGATCGACGCCGCGATCGCGGTTGCGGTCGCGCGCGCTGACGGCGGTGACGGCCATGGGGCGACCGGCACGCGTGCCCATCGCCGTTCCATTGGTTTCCAGAAGTCGCACCAGAGATGCGCCCACGGTGCCGAGCCCGGCCACGCCGATCCGCAATTGCTTCGCCATCAATCTCACCCAAATCTCGCCGACGGGGCGCGATTCCGCAAAAACGGAACCGTGTCACCGATCGGTGCTTCTCTTGCACGGTTTTGCCGTGCGGTTCAAGGAAGTGTCGCGGCCATCGTCCGGTCATGCACATCTGCACCGGCGGAGCGGCGGCTTCATGCCGGCGCATCTGCTCCGGATGGCGCGTTGACGCATCCGCAGTGTTCTCTTAAAAGAACGATCGTTCTTTACAAGGCACGATTTTGCGAAGCCCGCGATCGAGCGACAATTCCGCGCCATGCGCGAAAGGGAGATGCAAGCGATGACAGAACAAGCGCCTGGTTTCGACACCCTCGCCATCCATGCCGGCGCCACGCCGGATCCGGCCACCGGCGCACGCGCCACGCCGATCTACCAAACCACATCATTCGTCTTCGATGATGTGGATCACGCGGCGTCGCTGTTCGGCCTGCAGGCCTTCGGCAACATCTATTCGCGCATCACCAACCCGACCTGCGCGGTGCTGGAGCAGCGCGTCGCGGCGCTCGAGGGCGGTACGGCGGCGCTCGCCGTCGCCTCCGGCCATGCGGCGGAATTCCTGACCCTGCACGCGCTGATGGAACCCGGTGACGAGTTCATCGCGGCCAAGAAGCTTTATGGCGGCTCGATCAACCAGTTCACCCATTCCTACAAGAACTTCGGCTGGCAGGTTAAATGGGCCGATACCGAGGATCCCGCCAGCTTCGACGCCGCCGTCACCGACAAGACCAAGGCGATCTTCATCGAATCGATCGCCAATCCCGGCGGCGTCATCGTCGATATCGCGGCGATCGCGGAAATCGCGAAGAAGCACAATATCCCGCTCATCGTCGACAACACGATGGGCACGCCGTATCTCGTGCGCCCCTTCGAGCACGGCGCCGACATCGTGGTGCATTCGGCGACGAAGTTCCTCGGCGGCCACGGCAATTCCATCGGCGGGCTGATCGTCGACGGCGGCAGCTTCAACTGGGTCGGCGACAAGCGCTATCCGATGCTCTCGGCGCCGCGTCCGGAAT